>Ga0209006_10000438_pt1 | contig 40391 bp, 37 predicted proteins | sample JacPin_JW_Ref_O2_FD_188567 | JGI IMG/M metagenome (GOLD analysis project Ga0209006, IMG submission 188567) | Forest soil microbial communities from Algoma, Ontario, Canada - Jack Pine, Ontario site 1_JW_Ref_O2 (SPAdes) (version 2) | ecosystem: Environmental > Terrestrial > Soil > Boreal... | reverse complement strand
GCCCGAACTGTGGGTACTTGGAATCGTACGCAATCCCACAAACCATTTCCGACAGATAGCTGCTGAAACATCGCCTTGGCACAAGCATACGCTTTCCCTTCGCCTGTCTCGTCGCGAACAAAAGGCGCATAGTTGTGAGAATGCCCGGTTAGTCAACAATCCCACATCAAGTCGCTTCAGGTGCGATTCACCCCGCCCGTTGTCTAATTAGGACATGACCCGTGGCGCGTTTCTACTCACTCTGATCTTGGCTGCAACTTTGTGCAATGCGACCTCCCAGTGCCCTGACCCAAAGCTGCAAGAAGCCGCGATCGGTGGCGATACAATTAATGGTGGTGTAGTGCTGCACAAGAAGCCAGTGAAGTTCGCCAACGTGCGCTTGTATTCCTCAGCTGGGGAAACCGCATGGATCGGGAAAACTGATAAGGATGGCACCTTCAAGACCGCTCAGTTGCCCCCGGGTGACTATCGCCTTTGGATCAGTGGGTGGGGCAGTACCACAATCCACTTGAACCCGCAGATAGACAAGGGGTTCCGTCAAACGCCGGTCTGGAATATTTTGCTGATCGACAACGCCTGCGTGGCCACCATTCAGATCATGAACTGATCAACGGGGGAGGGAAGGACAGGAAGCGCCTACGAGACGGGCGGTAGTCAAGAGCTAGCGTTTTCGGTCGATGCGCCGGTTCTCATCGAACTGAGATTGAATTTAGCGCAATGCCTCTGCACGCAGTGCTATATTTTTTGCAAGTCATTAGCAACATCGCCCGTTTGGCCATTCTCCTCCGACGAGGTGGGGATCAATGCAGACCTTATTGCGAGATCTACGCTACGCCATGCGCCAACTGCGCAAGTCCCCAGGGTTCACAGTTACCGCGGTCTTGACCCTGGCGCTGGGCGTGGGGGCAACCACGGCCATATTCAGTTGCGTCTACGGGCTTCTGTTGAAATCGCTTCCCTTCCGGGACGCGAGCAGCATCGTCGCCTTGTCTGAGACTCACCCCCAGGTTCAGAGCGGCATCGAGGCTACCTACCCGGATTATGAGGATTGGAAGGCACAGCAGAGTAGTTTTTCGCAGATCGCCGCATATTCCACGCTCAACCCAGATACGGTTTCGCTCGTGACGGGTGGGCATTCCGAGCAGGTACATCGCGTGATCGTGTCCGGCAACTTCTTCTCACTGCTGGGGATTTCTCCTCTGATCGGCCGCATGATCAACGAACAGGATGACACTCCAGCAAGCGATCATGTTGCTGTATTGAGCGCTCCCGCATGGGATCGCTACTTTGGCAGAGATCCGGGCGTCGTGGGACGCAATGTTGACCTGAACGGAACCAGCTATACCATCGTTGGCGTGCTGCCACTTGGCGCCGCCTATCCAACCGAGGGCGAGGTTTGGTTACCCCTGTCCCTATTGGATCACGATACTCGCGTCTCCCGCGTATGGCACTCGGTGAATGTCCTGGGGAGGCTACGCCCCGGCATCGGACTACCCAGTGCGAAGGCCGACATGCAGACGGTTGCCGCGCGTCTCGCTGCCGCCTATCCTGCGACCAACCGCAACTGGAGCGTGCTTCTCAAACCGCTGCGCGAACAACTCGTGGGGAGGTTGCGGCCAGCTATTCTCAGCCTTCTCGGAGCGGTCGTGCTGGTACTGCTGATCGCCTGTGCCAATGTCGCCAATCTTCTGATGGTAAGAGCCACAGCGAAGCGGCGTGAAGTTGCGGTTCGTCAGGCGCTCGGCGCCGACCGCATTCGACTTTTTTCCCAGTTTCTCGCTCAAACGCTAGTGCTTTGTCTGCTGGGAGGAGCGCTTGGGATCCTCCTCGCGGCCGGTGCACTGCCCTTGTTGCGCCTCGCTCTTGCCCACGCAGCCGGTCTCGGTCGATCGACGATTGACTCCATCAGCCTCAGCATTCCTGTGCTGTTTTTCACACTAGTGATATGCGCACTCACCGCAGTTCTGTTTGGCCTGCTGCCGGTTATAAAAAATCCAGCGAGTCTGACAGAGACACTGCGCCCGGGAGATCGCACCAGTACCGGCGGACACAGCCGAGCGCGAGTACGAGGAATGCTGGTTGCAGCGGAAATCGCCATTGCGGTTGTGGTGCTGTTTCTCAGCACATTGGTGATTCGGAGCTTTCAAAAGCTGCTCGCCGTTGATCCTGGTTTCCGCACCGACCATCTTCTCAGTGTCGAAATCACCCTTCCTGAACCGAGATATGGCGACGATAGTCCCACGACCAACCACTTCTTCGAGCAGCTCCTCGAAAAGGTCGCGCAATCCCCCGGAGTTGTTTCTGCCGCCACCACAAGCGTTCTTCCGCTCCAACCTTCCGAGGTGATGACGCGATTCCTGGTCGAAGGCGCGCCACCCCTGGCTCCCGGAACGTTTCCCGTGGCGCAAATTCGCTATGTCAGTCCCAGTTTTTTCCAGACGCTGGGCCTTCCGCTGCTGGAAGGCAGGATATTCGAGCAAAAAGACATCGAGAACAAATCCAATTCCTTCGTCGTGAACAGTGCTTTCGCTCAGAGATTTCTGTCAGGAAGGAATCCGGTAGGCGCCCACATCCTGCTCGGGGTACTTAGCGCGCAACCAGACAAGATTCCAGTGATTGGAGTCGTCGCCAACGCCCACGACCTCGGAGTCGATACGGAAGCGCAACCAGAAATCTATCTGCCCGGCTTCGGACTTCATGCAGTGCTGCTCGTGCGCTCTGCTATCGATCCGCAAAATACACTGCCGATTGTCAGAAACGCAGTGCATGCGCTGGATCCGACTCAGCCCATTTACCAGCCGCAGACCCTCGATGCATTGCTATCCGACACCCTGGCACGGCAGCAGATGACCGCCATCCTGCTTGGCATATTTTCGATCGTGGCATTAGCTCTCGCTGGTATTGGAATCTACGGAGTCCTGTCGTACTCTGTCGCACAACGCACGCGGGAAATTGGCGTGAGGATGGCTGTGGGCGCCAACCGTACCGATGTTCTGCGTCTTGTGTTAGGCCAAGCCGGGAGGTTCGCCGCAATTGGAATTGTCGTTGGTCTTGCTGCTGGGCTCGCCTGTGCACGCCTGATAAGGGGATTACTCTTTAATACCAGCACGGTGGATCCGCTATCGGCGTGGATCGCCATCGGTGCATTGGTTTTGGCTGCTGCACTGGCGGTGATCATACCGGCAGGTCGAGCGGCATCAGTAAATCCTGATGAAGCTCTGCGAGCCGAGTAAGAATGCATTCAACCGTCCGGCAGCGGCGGCGAGAATAACTGAAGGACCAGTTCCGAGTCTTCAGTATCGAATCCGCCTGACAATCTTGGCCAGCGTCTTGCCGCGAACATGCCCCTTTTTCAAAGATCCTGTTTATTGTGTGATGGCTGACACCCATGGCGCGTTCGAGCTTGCGAATCCCGATGTTGAGAATCTGTTGTTTGATTTCTTCGTTCGCCACAATCTGTTTCGAGCCCTGGTCTATCCCCTACGCGTCCGACATCCGCAGGGGACGACGCCGATCGCATCCGAGACATTGGAAGGTGCTGGCGGAACTGGTTTCAATTGCGTCTCGGGATCTAGAGGTGAAATGTGATAATGAGTTCCCGTGGCTGCAAATTGGAAACAATCTCGAACCATTCAAGATCTCGCAGAATAGTGCATTCAAACGCGGGTCAGCGAGGTCCGTCCAAGTCAGAATCGGAGTTCGGAGTGGGGGTATGGACGTTTTGCCGTCACTTCCTGCCACCCCGTCAAACGGGGCGCGGCGCGGTCGGCTTGCCCGTGCGGAGTGGAGTGGGTAGACTTCGGAGCAGGTTCGGGTTCAGCTTCTCGATCGAGGGTCCATATGTTCCGGCACTCTCCTGATTTCCAGTTTAAAAAGAGGACCACATTTGCGGCTTTTACCGCATCCAAGCGCGTTGCGGAAAGCTCTTACGCCTTCAGCGGGACCGTGGGGAGTGGCGCGCTAGACCATTTCCACAGAATGGTTACGAGAACAACTCGTTAGTTGAGAGATAGGATCGATCCCAATATCTTGATGAAAATTCCTACAGAGCCGATTGGGAGCATTCCGCGACCGGCACGGTTGATCACAGCGATCGACCAAGCCGGAGACTACGCGGATCCGAGTTTGGATCCCCTCTATGAGGAAGCGATTCGAGACACGATTCGAGAGTTTGAGGCTACGGGCTCTCCGATCATCACGGACGGGGAACAGCGCAAGTATCACAACTTCTGGACCTATTCGGTGCATGGACTGCCGAACACGGCTCCCGATGGTTTCAAGATTCCATTCTCTGCGGGTCACGTACGGCGGATGCCGCGGCTGACGGCTGGGCCGTTTCGGTACAAAGTGTATGCAGACCGTTACCTGGATGCGGCGAAGCGGTTTGCGCACAGTCCGTTGAAGCAGGCGGTCATTTCGCCGTCGGCGTTGAGTCTGATGTATCCGGCAGAAGACATTCCGGGTTATTCGCGTCAGGAATTCATCGACGATCTGCTGCGCGAGCACGAAATGGAGATCCGCCGGTGCTTCGAAAAGGGAGCGAGCAAGGTTCAAATTGATTTCACGGAAGGGCGGTTGGCGGTCAAGCTCGACCCCTCAGGCGATCTTCTGAACAGTTTCATCGGACTGAACAACCTGGCACTGTCGCGGTTTACGCCGGAGGAACGGCAAAGCATCGGGGTGCACACCTGCCCGGGTGGGGACCTGGATTCCACGCATAGCGCGGATGTCGATTATGCGGATCTGTTACCCAGCCTGTTCGAACTGCGCGCGGGAAATTTCTACATCGAGCTCGCGGGGGAGAAAGATCGTGAGCGAGTGTTGAAGATGATTCGCCAGTACCTTAAGCCGGATCAACGTGCGTTTGTGGGTGTGATTTCGCCGATCGATCCGCGAGTGGACAGGCCGGAGGAAGTGCGCGACCGGGTGCTGGAGGCGGCGAAATACATTCCGCTCGAACAACTCGGCACGACCGATGATTGTGGCTTTGCTCCGTTCAGCGATGACACCTCCACGACTCGCGAAACGGCGTTTGCGAAAATTCGCGCCCGCGTTGAGGGGACTCGGCTTGCCGAAGAAATTCTCTGGAACCGGTGATGAAAGCAGACGAAAATGAGGAGAAACTGCTGCGTTCTGTAGCGTTGCAGAATGCCCAAGCGGTTTTTCTTGCAAGGGAACGCGCGGAGCGCGAACTTCGCGAGTCGAATGAGCGCACCACCAGCATCCTCGAAAGTATCAGCGATGCGTTCATCGTGTTCGACAAAGAGTGGTGCTTCACCTACGTAAATCCCCAAGCGGAACAGATTGTGCGGCCACTGAACCGGTCGCGTGCAGATCTTCTCGGCAAGAATTTCTGGGTCGAGTTTCCGGACCTGGTGGGCACCCCTCTCGAAAACCACTTCCGGCAGGCGATGGTGGAGAAAATGAAGGCGGATTTCGAGATATTTTATTTGCCGCTGAACTCCTGGTTTCATGTCCGCGCTTACCCGGGACGTGGCGGCCTGTCGGTTTATTTTCTCGACATCACCAAGCAAAAGGAAGCAGACGAAGCCTTACGGCAAAATACTGAACGGTTGAACGCCATGTTCAGCCAGGCGGCGATGGGCATCGCTATGGTTTCGATGGAAGGCCGGTTCGTAGAGGCGAACCAGAGGTTCGCCGACATGCTCGGATACTCGCTCGAGGAGTTACGAGAATTAACCAATTTAGACGTCACGTACAAAGATGACTTGGAGCCCACGCTTTCGAACCGCCAGCGCTTGCTGGCCGACAAAATTCCGGAGATCGCTTATGAAAAGCGATACGTGCGCAAAGACGGTAGTCTGGTTTGGAGCCGGACCACCGTCAACCTGCTTAAGGATGCTGCTGGAAAACCACAACTCCTCCTTATCGTGATTGAGGACATCACCATCCGCAAGGCAACCGAGGCAGCATTGCGCGAAAGTGAAGAGCGTTTCCGCGCGATTGTCCAGGCGACTCCCGAATGCGTGAACGTCGTTGCCCCCGACGGCACGCTGCTGGCGATGAATTCCGCGGGCTGTGGAATGGTAGAAGCAAACCGGGATGGTGAGGTGGTCGGGCGGAGCGTCTATTCGCTGATTTCCCCGGAATTCCGACAGCGGTTTGTCGACTTCAACGAAAGCGTCTGCAGGGGCAACCGCGGCGAGATGGAGTTTCAGATTATTGGACTCAAGGGTACGCGACGCTGGATGGAAACGCACGCCGTGCCGATGCGCGATCCTTCCAGCGGCCAGACGGTGCAGCTCGCAGTCACGCGAGATGTTACAGCCCGCAGAGAGACGGAAGGAAAACTGCGCCGCAGCGAAGAAGAACTTCGCACCTTGGCAAATTCCATCCCCCAACTCGCGTGGATGGCCGATCCGGAAGGCAATATTTTTTGGTACAACCGGGGCTGGTACGAGTACACGGGAACGAACCTGGAGCAGATGGCAGGTTGGGGTTGGAAGACGGTGCACGATCCCGAAGTACTTCCCCACGTGATGGAAAAATGGGCAGAGTCGATCCGCACTGGAGCACCGTTCGAGATGGAGTTTCCTTTGCGTGGCACGGACGGCGTTTTTCGCTGGTTCTTAACCCGCATTAGCCCGTTTCGCGATGCAGAAGGCAAGGTCACTCGCTGGTTCGGTACCAACACCAATATCGATGAGCAACGTCGATTGCTCGAATCTCTCAGCGAAGCCCACGATCAGCTCGAAAAACGAGTGGAGGAACGAACCGCAGAGCTTAAGGCTGCCAACGCGAGCCTGCGTGAGCTTTCCGCGCGCCTTTTGAGAGTCCAGGATGACGAACGCCGGCGCTTAGCGCGCGAACTGCACGACAGCGTAGGACAGATCCTGTCAGCACTCAGCATGAACATTGGCGCCGTGCAGTCGCAGGCCCACAAACTCGATGCGGCCGGAGCCAGAGCAATCTCGGAGAATCAGCAGTTGGTACAACAGGCCTCCAATGAGATACGGACCCTCTCTTATCTCTTGCATCCTCCGCTTCTTGAAATTGCCGGACTAGCTTCGGCGCTGCGCTGGTATGTGGACGGCTATTCGGAACGCAGTCAGATCCAAGTTGACCTGGAGATTCCTGCCGCTTTTCGCCGGCTGCCGGACCACACCGAACTCGCTGTGTTCAGGATTGTGCAGGAATGTCTGACTAACATTCATCGGCACTCTGGCAGTTCAACGGCGACGATACGCATCCAGCAGAACGGCAGCCATCTTACTGTTGAAGTTCGGGACAACGGGAAGGGCATCCCCTTGCAGAAGCAGCGTGAACTGATGGATCCGAGCCACGGCGGTGGTGTGGGATTCGGCGGCATTCGAGAACGACTGAGGCAGCTGGGTGGCACCCTGATGATCCAATCCAATGGAACGGGAACGGTTGTCACTGCAGACCTCGAGGTAACGTAGCGGCCGCAAGGCGAGGGTGGGTGCGACCCGCCGCGAGTTGCCCGGTGAGTTGGACGGCTTCAGGGAAAACGGCAACAGGAATCTTCCGACCCAATCGAGAAGCACGAACACGAGGACGCTAAGGTCACGAAGAAAATGAACCGGTGAATCTGCCTGTGTCGGCGAGCGCGCGTCGGTCCTCGGCATCTTTGTCCCGCCGGAGGGCCCAGGGTGATGGTCAAACGGCAGCTGGCGCTCGGCGCGGCGGGCGGCAAGCTCTCCGGACCAGCCGCCAGGAAGGCGGCGCTTTCAGAGCGCAAGCTGAAACATCCGGGGCAATGCTCCGGGCAGCACCCGATAGCATCCTCGGTTCCGCGCCGGGCATCGGCTCCGCACGTTAGTTCTACCCTGGTAGTAATGTCGCTTCCGGCGACCCCAACCCCCATAATGCTGCGATGAGTATTAGTCAAGTTTTTCTCGGTTTTCTGCAGCCCATCGCGTTAGGATCGGCGGCGGTTTTCGCCCTACTACTGGTCATCCACATTCGAACCCCCCGGCGCACACCCGCTCTCGTTTCCCGCAGAACATACCGTTAAGGCGGCCCCGCCAGTTTGCGCAGTTCACGCTGGGCGTGAGATATTACTCTGCTCTTGGTCTTCCATGTTGTCGACCTGCCAGGAGCCCCGAGTGAACTGTCTCAATGCGTCTAATCCCCCGCGATACCAAGTTTTTTGACCTTTTCGCTGAACTTTCCGGCAATCTCACCGACGGCGCCAAATTGCTCCGCAGCATACTGGCGGATCCGCGAGATCTTGCCATGCGCGTCAACCAGGTGCAGGCCATCGAGCATAAGGGCGACAAGGCCACTCATGCCATCATTACCAAACTCAACCAGAGTTTCATTACTCCGTTTGACCGCGAGGACATTCACCGCCTGGCTTCCTCGCTCGATGACGTTCTTGATTTTGTAAACTCCGCGGCCCTGCGCCTCGTGATGTACAAGATCGCCACGCCTCCGCCCGTCTCCGCCGAGTTAGCGGGGCTGATCGTGTTGCAATGCGAGGAACTGGCCAAGGGCGTTTCCCTTCTCGAAAAGAATGGCCATGTCATGGATCATTGCGAGGAAGTCAACCGCCTGGAAGACATGGCCGATCACGTCAGTCGTCGCGCCATTGCCGATCTGTTCGAAAACGAAAAAGATCCGATACACCTCATCAAATTGAAGGAACTTTACGAAGTTCTGGAAAACGCGACCGATAAAGCAGAGGACGCCGCCAACGTGCTCGAAGCTATTGTCGTAAAGAGCACCTAGCAGGAATTTCGCGAGCACAACCCGGAGAGACCCCCGTTGAACAGAGATGTGCTGCTAGTCCTCATCACGATCCTGGTCGCTTTAGTCTTCGATTTTCTGAACGGATTTCACGACTCGGCCAACAGCATCGCGACTGTAGTTTCCACACGCGTGCTGTCGCCCAGACTTGCCGTCCTCTGGGCCGCGACTTTCAACTTTCTGGCCGCGTTTTTCTTGGGCACGGCCGTCGCCAACACCATTGGCCGCGGTATGATCCGCCTCGAACACGTCGATCAATACGTGGTCATGGCGGGACTGTTCGGCGCTATCGTCTGGGATCTTCTGACCTGGTGGTGGGGACTTCCGACCTCCTCCTCGCACGCCTTGATCGGGGGTTATGCCGGCGCTGCCATGATGCACGCCGCCATTCGCAGCGGCGCTTCATCCGCGTTCTCAGTCATTATTCCGGAAGGTTGGTACCGGACCCTGATCTTTATCGTCGTTGCCCCGGTGATGGGCATGGTTCTCGGTTTGACCTTCATGGTCGCGGCCCACTGGATTCTGCAGAACAAGCCTCCGCAAATCGTGGACAAATGGTTTCGCAAGCTGCAACTCCTGTCGGCCGCCGCCTACAGTCTCGGCCACGGCGGCAATGATGCGCAAAAAACCATGGGCATCGTCGCTGGAGCACTCTACACCGCAGGATTCATGAGCAAATCCGACATGCTGGGCCACTGGGGACGCTTTCGGTGGCCGATCATTTTGGCCGCGCACGCCGCGATCGCAGCCGGAACGTATTTCGGAGGCTGGCGCATCGTCCACACTATGGGGCAGAAGATCACCAAGCTGAAGCCGCTCGGCGGCTTCTGCGCTGAGAGCGCCGGAGCCATCACGCTGTTCGGCACGGCCCTGGCTGGCATACCGGTGAGTACGACCCACACCATCACCGGCGCGATTGTGGGTGTGGGAGCGGTGCACCGCTTGTCTGCGGTCCGCTGGGGCGTCGCTGGACGGATCGTATGGGCGTGGATCCTTACGATTCCCGCTTCAGCGGTTGTGGCCGCCGGTACTTTTTTGCTGATTCACTACATCCAACGTCAAGCCTGATCCGGGCCATTTCCTGATCGCTTGCGGGCCGGCGCGCGAGATCCCTTCGCACCGCCTGAAAACCGGCTACGCTCAGCGTGACGCCGACATTTAGGACGCAGATCTTTAGGAAAGCGGAATTCTTGCGGCGCCGTAGAGACCGGCGTCGCTTCCCAGCAGGGCCCGGGTGATGATCGTCTTCTTGCGCGTATAGGCGGCGATTTGAGCCGACGCGCCCTCTTTCTTCGCCGAAGAATCTTCCGGGGCGGTGGCAGCGTAGACCAATGACCGATCGCGCAACTCTGCGAACATCGGCGGCGCGAACGCGTCCCAGGCGCTGACTACGCCACCGCCAATTACGAACATTTCGATGTTGAGGACGTTGATGAGACCTGCGAGCAGTATCCCGAGTGCCACGCCGAAGCGACGGAAGATGCGTTGGGCGTCTTCATTTCCCTGAAGTGCCAGATTGTAAATTGACCTGGCACTGAACTCGGGGTCGGAGCTGGCCGCCTTGGCAAGCGCGGGGGCTTTGCCGGACTCGATGGCCTCACGGGCCATGCGGACGACCGCGGTCGCGGAGGCATAACGCTCGGCGCAACCGTGGTTGCCACAGCCGCAAGGAACGCCGTCCGGTTCGATGGTGACGTGTCCGAATTCGCCGGCCATGCCATTCATGCCGTAGAAAATTTTCCCGTTCAAAATGATCGCGCCACCGATGCCGGTGCCCAGGGTGATCATTGCCATGTTGTCGACATCACGACCGGCGCCCAGCCATTTCTCGCCGAACGCCGCCATCTTGGCATCGTTATCGAGGAAGACGCGGGTGCCGAGGCGGCGCTCGATTTCATCGCGCACCGGATAGTCGGACCAGCCCGGAAGGTTCGCGGACTTGCGCATCATGCCGGTTTCCATGTCGATGATGCCGGGGACACCGATGCCGGCACCCGCAAACCTGCCGGTGTTGCGATATTGATCGGACAGGCGGTGAATGGCATCGCACATTTCGCCGATGACGTAGTCGCGTCCGAGGGCTACCTTGACGCCAAGAGTGATTTTTTCGAGAAGTTGGCCATCCGTGCTGATGGCTGCGATGCGGAGGTTGGTACCGCCGAGATCGACTCCAATGGAAAAGTCGGGCATGGGCAGAAGGGTAACAGAAAGTCATTGCCGAATGAGGCTTGTGGAAGCGAGCCCAACCCGCGAGTTTATTGCGTCGCCAAGAACGCGAGGCTTCGCGCGACTCGCCGTGATCCGGTTCGACTCCGCCAAGGGCAAGCTTTGGTCGGGCAAAATGGGCCCGCGTCAGTGATGACAGCTATCACTTCTGACACTTGGGGCAGTAGTGGCTGCTACGACCGGCGATTACGATTCGCTTGATGGGCGTGTTGCAGACGAGACAGGGGTCGGCTTCGCGGCCGTAGACGCGGTGCTGGAGTTGAAACAATCCTTCTTCGCCATCCGAGTTTACGTAATCGGAGATGGACGAACCGCCGAGCGCGATGGCTTCGTTCAGGACGTCTTTGATGCTGAGGAGCAGTTTGGCGAGCTGGTCGCGCGTGATGCTCGAGGCGCGGCGGCGCGGACGAATGCCCGCGCGGAATAAAGATTCGTCCGCATAAATATTGCCAACGCCGCGAAGGAGTTTCTGGTTGAGGAGCGCGCTCTTGATGGGAGTTTTGCGGCCGCGGAACAACTTAAGGAAACGATCGATTTCGATTTCCAACGGCTCAATGCCGCTGGCGGCAAAGTCTCCAGCGTTGGCGACGCTGAGCCGGCCGAAACGTCGGGGATCGACGAAGCGCAGCTCCCTACCGGAGGACAATTTGAGGATGGCGTGGGTGTGCTTGGCGATATCAGATTGCGGATCGCAGACTTGCAGGCGGCCAGTCATGCCGAGATGGACGATCCATTGAGCTTGGACTCGGGTGGGGCGGCCGCCCCCGCCCGCCTCTGCTCGCGGGATGGATGTCGCCCCAGCTGATGCGACTCTTAGTCCCTTCAGCTTTCCGTTTGGCTTTTGAGCTTTCGCGGGCGAGGGCGCTTGCGCCACACGGTCCAGGTCGAAGACGATGTGCTTGCCCATGCGGCGGACAGCGGCGATGCGGCTTTGCTCTAGTGCGGCGGCGATTTCGGACGCGGGGGATTTCAGGGGCTCTTTCTTCTGCCCGAGCCAGACGGATTCGATGATGTCTCCGGTGACTCGCTTGGCGAGTCCGCGCGCGATGGTTTCAACTTCGGGAAGTTCGGGCATGGATTTCCTGCTGCGACCGGCTGAGCTCCCTTGAAATAAGATGATTGACCGTGTTGGAGCCTCCGGCGCCGTCCCTGCGAGACTCGCGCTTTCCTTCTCATTCCTACCGAGGACTTCCGTCCTGGCTTATCCTAATCTCGCCCCTTCGGGACTAAGCACAGGGCGATTCGGTCTCTGGCCTGTCCTCCACCCTGACCATTCTGGCCTGCACGCGCTTCCACCTTAGGTTGGTCTTTTGGGCGAAAAAATACTCCTCTCCAAGTTGTCAACCCGTCGAGGGAACCCGCCAAGGCTATTTCTTGAGAAAAGTTCCTTTCTCAAGTTCCAGGAATGCCTGCTGTAGCTGTTCCTGGGTATTCATGACGATAGGGCCGTACCACGCGACTGGCTCTTCGAGCGGCTTGCCTGAAACCAGTAGGAAACGGATTCCGTCTTCGCCCGCCAGCACCTCGACTTCATCACCGCGATCGAAAACCACAAGCGAACGATTCTCAGCCTCGGCCAAAGGTCTGGTGTCGGCCCATCCAACGCCCTCGGTCGGCACGGCGAGCGGACTGGAGGCATTGCAGAATTTTCCCGCACCCGCAAAAACGTAAGCGAAGGCATGGCGGGTGGTTTCGACGGGGAGCGTTTTTCGCTTTCCCGGAGGGACCGACACGTCCAGATAGATTGGGTCGGCGGCAATTCCATCGACGGGGCCAGACTTGCCCCAGAAGGTTCCGCAGACGATGCGAACATGGGTGCCGTCGTCATCGGTGACCTGCGGGATGTCGCCAGTTTTCACTTCCTGATAACGGGGCGCCGTCATCTTTAGCGCCGACGGGAGGTTGGCCCACAATTGGAAACCGTGCATGCGGCCAGTCGTGTCGCCCTTGGGCATCTCCTGATGGATGATACCGCTGCCAGCCGTCATCCACTGGACGTCGCCAGCGGCGATGGCGCCATGGTTGCCCATGCTATCGCCATGTTCTACAGTTCCGGCGAGGACATAGGTGATGGTCTCGATGCCGCGATGCGGGTGCCAGGGAAATCCGGCAAGATAATCCTCGGGGACGTCATTGCGAAAGTCGTCGAGGAGGAGGAACGGATCGAAGTCTTTCGTGTTGCCGAAACCAAAGGCGCGGCGCAGATGGACTCCGGCGCCTTCCAGCGTGGGCTTCGATTTGATTAGATTTTTGACGGGTCGAATCGACATGTTGATCTCTGGTGATTGCAGGATTTCGAGGGTAACGGTCCCTTCGTGGTGCGCCAAATATTGATGCACCGGATGCGCTGCCGGACGCACGATCGTCGCGCAGCCATTTGGAGAAAGCTTTACAGTTTACTCGCTCTTGACACATGGGAGTGAGCCACAGTGCTAGAATCCAGCGTTTTCCCGGGCATCGGCTGGCTTTGAGGTCGCCGTCGATCGGGTACGGTTTCTATCCTACGGAGCGTCGGCAGGCATGAAAGTCTTGAAAACGCTATTGTTGGGACTGGTTGCCCTCGTAGTGTTCGGAGCCCTTTCCGGAGCCGTGCTGATATGGCGGGGCTTTCGGGCTACCGCAACGCCTTCGGCTTGGGAGACCGCTGTGGCCAGAACCATGCGAAATTTGGCCATTCCCGGACGGGCACGAAGCGAGAAAAATCCCTTTGCGGCAACGCCGTCGGAGGCCGCGCGCGCGGGCCGCGAATCGTATCTGACCCAGTGCGCTTCCTGTCATGGAATCGACGGCAGCGGGAAGACGCGGGTGGGGCTCCATCTCTATCCGAGAGTACCGGACCTGCGCGCCGAGGCAACCCAGAGACTCACGGACGGCGAACTCCACTACATCATCGAAAACGGAGTCCAGCTTACGGGGATGCCTGGCTGGGAGAACCCACACACCGAGTCGGCAGGCGAGAGCTGGAAGCTTGTTCTTTTTCTCCGGAGCTTCCGGCCGCTCAATCGAGAAGAGCGGTCGCAACAAGCGACGACGGCAGGTTCGGCACATTACACAGGATCGCAGGCCTGCGAGAAGTGCCACGCGGATATCTATACCCGCTGGAAGAGGACGCCGATGGCGAACGTGGTGCGCGATCCTGCGACTCATCCCGATGCCATCATTCCTGATCTTGCAACCAACACCGTGGCAAAGTTTACCAAGGACCAGGTGGCATTCGTTTACGGCAGCCTGTGGAAGCAGCGCTATTTCACCAAGATCGATGATGATTATTTTCCCTTGCCGGTGCAGTGGGTCGTCGGCAATCGCACCTGGCGCCCGTATATGGTTCCCGCCAAAGGCGGGGATTGGTGGGCAGCGATCTATCCTCCGGACAACATGAAGAGGCCCACCGGCCCGTTATGCGATGGCTGCCACTCGGTCGACTACAACATCCAAACCAAACGGGTCGCGGAGTGGAATGTCGGTTGTGAGCGCTGCCACGGGCCCGGCAGCGAGCATGTAGCGCATCCTTCACGCGGCAACATTCTGAATCCCGCGCAGATGAATTACGTTCGGGCAAACGACACCTGCATTCAGTGCCATTCGCAGGGACAGCCCGTGACCAATCCGATCGAAGGAAAATATTACGACTGGCCGGTCGGCTACAACGTCGGCCTGCAATTGCAGAACTTCTGGAAGTTGGAGGATTGCACGCTCGGTCAAACCAGCTTCTACTATTTCCCGGACTGCACCGCGCACAAGAACCGGATGCAGGGCAACGACTTTGCACAGAGTGTGATGTACCGGCGTGGAATCGCGTGTTCCTCATGCCACGATGTGCATGGCACAGAGAATTACGCTCAGTTGAGAAAGCCGGCGAACCAGATCTGTCTGGATTGTCATACTCCGTCGGGGCCGAACGGTCCTCGCGCGGCCACGCTGGAGGAACATACGCATCATAAGGCTGGCAGCGCGGGGAGCGAGTGTGTTGCCTGTCACATGCCGGCGATCGAAACGGAAGGTGTCCCGGGCGCGTTGGTTCACGCTCATACTTTCCGGTTTATCTTACCGGAGATGACGGACAAGTACGCGATCCCCAATCCGTGCACTACCTGCCATCAGGACAAATCCACGGCTTGGGCGGAAGACGCGATGAAGCAGTGGCCGGAGCGCTCCCCTTGGCGGGCAATGCGTTGAGCCCCAGTGGCCCGCCGGTGCGGGAGGTACTAGTCTTTGAGCGGGACCACGGCGCTGCCGTCACGGCAAATGGTGGCAACTCTCTGGAGGTCGCCGTTGCCCCGAGGCAGCGTCATGACGGGACCGTAACAATAAACGGCGTGGCCGGAGGCGGCGAAGTACCAGCGTCCGCCCTTGGCGTGTTTGGCGATCTGGGTGGAAGGCTGGCGCAAGGGTTTTTGCGGCGCCCAGGGGGCAACCGGCAGACTGAACAACAAGGCTAGGGTCAGGACCTTCATGCTTTTCCTGCTTGTCTTCCTACAACTTGTTTCACTGAACCGCGTCTCTTGGTTGTCCACAGAACGAAAGCGCTGTTTAGGGTCTTCGCTATCTTGCGCTTCAATCCTATTTCTGAATCGCGATCCTTATATCGTAATCAGCGTCCGGCAATCGTCTACCAAGTCTGCCGCTGGTTTGGACGGAAGCCGGAACTGACGTTTGTGCTTCGATGCCTCATTCTGCGCACCGTGTTGCGGTCCTGCCTGGGAAGACGGGGCCTGAACTCTTGGAGCCTGGGTTGACGGGATCTGGGTAGACGGGTTCTTGGTTGACGGGTTCTGGGCTTTCGTCGAAGGAGCGAGAGGGCGCTCCTTTAGGGTGTTTATCTTCACCGCAGACAATTCTTGGCTGTCGCGGAACAGGTCGCGAATCAGGGCACGTTGCGACAGAATGGTTTCACCCTGCTCCACAATCAGCATGGTCATTAAACCGTAAGAGATCAGAAAAAGCACGACCAACACCGGCAACCGGCTGTGCTTTTTGGGAGCGACTGGAATTTCTGTCGCCGATACGATCGCTGCGGCGTGGCTCTCGAATAGCGTAGTCAAAATGGCACCCGGTCTTTGCCCTGAGTTCGCAGGCGCCTTACAAATTGCATCCCGGGAGCCAATAGTGCAACTTTAGCTAAGTGTTGAAACCACGGCGGTTAACTGGGTGTGGACGGACAGGCTACAAGCGGAGATGTGCAACTGGATGCACATAATGAGCAAGCGGGGATTGATTTGGAGATAGCTGATCGATCCGGCACAGACCTTATCAGCAAGGGCTTTGGCAGGTGCTGGGGAAGGAATCGGATCGCGTCCGGCGGTTTGGTTCCTCCTTGGTTACTGCGGTTACTTTCCTCTAGTGAAACGATTTTCTAAGATGAATTTCATTACAAGTTGCTAAACAGAACTCCTCAATCTCAGGGATCGCACGATGAAGACGCGGTACGTTGTGGCTCTTTTTCTACTTTGCTCACACTGCTTTGGACCCGCGGGAAAGGCCCAGAGCCAACAGACTTCCACCCAAAGCTCGCGCCAGATCCTGCGAAAAACCGCTCCCGCATATCCGGAGGTCGCAAGAAGGATCAACCTCGGGGGAACAGTGCGGGTGATCGCTATCGTCGCGGCCGATGGAAACGTGAAGTCGGTTGAACCCAAGGGAGGCAGCCCAATCCTGCTCAAAGCCGCGGAGGATGCCGTGGCGAAATGGAAATTTGCCACGGGCAGCGAATCCCAGGAATTGATAGAAGTCCACTTCGCTCCCTAGAACCAATGCGCGCTGCGGCTCGACGTTATTTTCCCAACACCAACTTGGCGATGGTCGCCAACTGCATGTTCGACGTACCTTCGTAGATCTTGCCGATCTTGGCGTCGCGCCAGTACTTCTCGACGGGATAGTCTTTGGTGAATCCGTAACCACCGTAGATCTCAATCGCTAAAGAGGTGACGCGCTCGGCGACCTGCGAGGCGAAGAGCTTGGTCATGGCAGCTTCTTTGACGAAGTTGACGCCGGCATCCTTCATGCGGGCACAGTTGTAGACCATCAGGCGCGCCGCCTCGATTTCGGTGGCCATTTGCGCGATTTGAAACTGGATGCCCTGGAATTCGGAGATGGCTTTACCGAACTGCTTGCGCTCAACGGCGTATTTGCAGGCAAACTCCCAGGCGCCGCGGGCCAAGCCGATCATCTGTGCGCCGATGCCAATGCGGCCCTCGTTCAAAGTCTCGATCGCGATCTTGTAGCCCTTGCCGGGCTCGCCGATCACGTTCTCCCTGGGTACGCGGCAGTCTTCGAGAATCAGCTCGCAGGTGGAGGATGCACGGATGCCGAGCTTGTCTTCCTTCTTACCCACAGTAAAGCCCGGAAAGTCTTTTTCGATCAGGAAGGCAGTGATGCCTTTGTATCCGGCACTCGGATCGAGAGTGGCAAAGAGCACGAACAACCCCGCCTCTTTGCCGTTCGTGATCCACAGTTTTCGTCCGTTGAGTACGTACTCGCTGCCTTTGAGCACTGCGCGGGTCTGCAACGCGAATGCGTCGGAACCTGATCCTGCCTCGCTCAGGGCATAGGCTCCCACCGTCTCGGTGGCCATCTTGGGAAGGTGGCGCTGCTTCTGATCTTCGCTGCCCCAGCGCAAGAGGGCGTTGTTGACGAGCGTGTTCTGCACGTCGACGATGACGCCGGAGGAGGCGTCCACGCGCGACAGTTCTTCGACGGCCAGGATCGCTTCGAAGAACTTGGCTCCGCCGCCGCCGTACTGCTCGGGAATCTCGATGCCCATCAGGCCGAGCTGAAAGAAATCGTGGATAAGGTCTTTTTCGAAGACACCCTTCTCGTCCATTTCTTTCACCAGGGGACGGACCTTTTCGTCCGCGAACTGGCGGATGTTGTCGCGGAAAAGAATTTCATCTTCGGTGAGGGTGGTCAGCGGGGCGGGAGTCGCGGCTTGCAGCGTAGTTTCGGGCATGAATACACCTTCAAATCCTGAGTTGGCAAACCGGTAATTTTAGCACTGTCGGAGCCGAGCGTTCTGTGGAAGCGTTGGGGCTAGCGGGGACGGGAATGAACCAGCTTCAGCGGGTCCGCCTGCAGGATGCGTTTGATCTGGCTGCGGGCATGCACCGACCAGGGGCCAGCGGTGTCAAGCTTGGTGTAAGCCTGCCAATGTCTGAGGGCCTTGCGAGGTTCGCGGATCTTTTCGTAAGCCAGCGCCAGATTATAGTGGGCATCGGCGTAAGTAGGCGCGAGCTGCAAGGCGGTCTTGTAGGTAAGAATGGCTTCTTGAACCCGGCCGGTCTCATCGAGGACGTTGCCGAGATCGAAATAAGCGAGCGAGTAGCGCGGGTCTGATTCAATGGCCTTGCGGTAGTGCTTTTCGGCCAAAACAAAATCCTGGCGATTGTAGTACAGCGTGCCCAGGTTAATGTGCGCAGCCGCGTGCGAGGGTTGGATTTCGAGCACTTGGTGATAGGCGGAAATCGCATCGGCCTGGGTATTGGGATCTTCTTCGAGCGCAATGCCTCGCGCAAACCAGACCGCAACTTCGTTCTCACGCGGGCTGGGGTCGGATTTTGGCACCGGTGTGCTGGTCAGGACGTTTTCACGCTCGGAAAAATCCATTAAGAACTGTCCCGCGATCGGCTCCAGCAATCTGCCCTGATGGCGGAAGGCCACGCGGTGTTTCGCAGTGGACCAGGTGCCGGCCTCGAGCAGGGGTTTCTCCACGCCCGAAGCCTGTTTGCGCATGGCATCGAGCGACTCGCGAATGACCGCGGGACGGACGCTCATCGCGCACAGGTCCCGCACCTTCTTGACTTCCAGGAGATCGGAAAAAGAGTAGGCTCCGGCAGGCGTTACCAGACCAACCCGCTCCCAGTTGAGCAACTGGCGCGGCGTAACGTGAAGAATTCTGAGTAAGTCAGCTCGACTATACACGGGAATACACAACTACGGTGCAAACACTATCGCGGATATTATCCGCAACTTGAGGGTATAAACGCAACTGCCAATGCTGTGAAAAGCTGTGGAGAACCTGATTGATTTACATGCAACGAAAATGGTGCAATGCCATTTGCCGCGCCTGATCTGCTCATCGACCCATACTCAGGGAGGTGCGGAACCCCTCGTGAGACCTAAGCCTGGCGCTGCCGCTCTCATTTACGCGGCGCGGGGTCAAAGCCCCGGACCCAACATCCCTCCCCGGACCCGCCCGGATCAGAGGGCTCTCGAGGCGGCTAGACTGCGACGCTTGCCGCCTGGTAGTCCTCGTAAGTTCCCTTGAAGTCGGTGATCTTGTGGTCGCTCTCGAAGTGCCAGATGCGGGTGGCGACTTCGTCGATCAGATCATGATCGTGGGTGACCAGAAAAACCGTCCCTTGATAGCGCTGCAGGGCGATGTTGAGGGCGTTGATAGATTCAAGGTCTAAGTGGTTTGTGGGTTCGTCGAGCACGAGGACGTTGGGCTTCTGCAGCATAAGTTTGCAGAAGAGCAGGCGCGCCGCTTCCCCGCCGGAGAGCACGCTGGTGGATTTTGTGGCTTCCTCGCGGGCGAACAACATTTGGCCAAGGATTCCGCGAAGCTCCTCGGTGACGGCAGCGCCGTCCCATTGATGGAGCCACTCGATCGCGGTCATGCCGCCCTCGATGAGGCTGCGGTGATCTTGCGCGAAGTAGCCGACGGAGGCTTCGTGTCCCCAGATCACTTTGCCGGAGTCGACGAACGGGCCGTCGTAGCCGCTGGTTTTGCGAAGTTCGGCGTCGGGCGTGGTCGGTGAATTGGCCAGCAGGCAGTTCAGCAGAGTCGTCTTCCCTGCTCCGTTGCGCCCCATAAGCGCAATCCTCTCGCCGCGGAGTATGCTGGCGGTGAAGTTCTTGATCACTCGCTTCTCGCCGTAGGCCTTGTCGAGGTGCTCGATTTCCAGAATGTGTTTGCCCGAGGGCCGCTTCTGCTCAAACTTGATGAACGGGCGCTGGATGTTGGACCTGGCCAGCTCCGTAACCTGCAAGCGCTCGACTTCTTTGCGCCGGGATTGCACCTGGCTCGACCGGGTGCCGGCGGCGAATCGCGCAATAAATTCGTTCAACTGAGAAATCTTCTTTTCGCGCTGCGCATTCTGCGATTCGATCTGCGAGCGGACTTGGGTCTTGGCCACGACCATGTCGTCGTAGGTGCCCGTGTAAGTGATAATGGTTTCGTAATCGATGTCGGCGATGTGGGTGCAGATGCTGTTGAGGAAATGGCGGTCGTGCGAGATCGCAATCACCACGCCGTCGTAGACGTTCAGGAATCCCTGCAGCCAGTGGATCGAATCCAGGTCAAGGTGGTTCGTGGGCTCGTCGAGCAGCAAGGCCTGAGGATGTCCGAAGAGGGCCTGCGCCAGCAGGACGCGGACTTTCTGTCCGCCTTGCAACTCGCCCATTTTGCGAGTGTGAAGCTCGTCGGGAATGTCGAGACCTTGCAGCAGAATGGCGGCGTCGCTTTCGGCCGTGTAGCCGTCCTCTTCGCCGACGATGCCTTCGAGTTCGCCGAGCTTCATACCGTCGGCGTCGGTGATCTCGGGCTTTTCGTAGATGGCGTCGCGCTCCTGCATGGCTGCCCACAAGCGCTTGTTGCCCATGATGACGGAGTCGATCGCCGTGTAGGCGTCGAAGGCGAACTGATCCTGGCTCAAGACTCCGAGCTTGCGGGGACGGACAACCGTGCCTTTTTGCGGATCCAGCTCGCCGCTGAGCAGCTTCATGAACGTGGATTTGCCGGCGCCGTTGGGCCCGGTCAGGCCATAGCGCTTACCCGGCGTAAACGCGGTGGAGACTTCATCGAACAGGACTTTGGCGCCGTAGCGCATGGACACATTGCTGACTGAAAGCATGCTTCTCTTCTTCTGAGCTCTACTGAATTTCTTCAGGAACTGCGGGAAATTTCCGCCAAGACGGTGCGCAGCTGGAGTTAATAGAATACCACGCCGGGCCTCGATGTACGGAGTGCGGGGTGGCCTTACTTGGCCCTACTGGCCCCTAGGGGCGGCAGTTTCAAAGCCTGGAAAAAACACTTTAGCCGCAAAGTAGGGAAAGGAAATCCGGGAGCAAAATGGGCGAAGGAGCCGTGACCGCGCTCCTTCGTCCAGTTTAGGTTCTCCTCGATCTCCGGTTCAGCTCAGCTGTGCCCAGCCGGGCTGGCGCTGGCTTCGACCAGTTGTTCGACCGGCGCCACTACCATCAACAACAAGTCTGCCTGACGCGTCTTCGCCTGCTCGATCACAGCGAGTTGCTGTGTCTTCCAGGAATCCGGCGCGCTTTGGCCCTTGTCGAGATAGTCGAGTGCCTGAAGTCCCGCCGCACCCAACCCCGACAGATTTTGCGACAACGGAACATCTTCCTCGAGGAAGAACGATTGCTCGAGCAGCGGATGCAGCCGGGCGTCGTTGTCCCGCCAGGTGGTGAGATAACCGCGAATCTGGGTTTCGGCGGCTCGGTCTTTTAGGCCACCCTGCACGAATTTCTGCACGAGATCGGTGAACTGGCGTGCTGTGTCACTCTCGGGATCGACCGCATCGATCATGCGGCTGAGGGGCGCATGGAAGTCGATGGGGCCCTTCGCGTCATCCCAGCGGTTGTAGTCTTTGACGGGCTCAACCACGTCAGCAAGAACGCGCAGCGCTGTGGTGTCGGTGCCCCCGGCCATGCGTTCGAACATTCGCGTGCGCGCGGAATTGTGGGTCAGGCCAAGCCACTCTAGGTTGACGCTGACCGCATTCATGCGGTGATACATCGAAGCGACGTCGGTCACTTCCTGCGGAGACCAGAGCCGTTCCGCAATGACGGCGTTGCGCGGCCAGATGTGAGAATCGATATTTTCGGGAGTAACCCACTCGGCCCACTGGCAGGATTCGCCGCCAAGGATGCGGCTTCTTTCTTCGGGAGCCAAGGTTGCGGCGGCATTGGCCATAGGATCAACCGCATAGTGGCGCGCGGCGGGCCACATCAAGTCGAGGTAGTAGCCGAAGGAAAGCAAGCCGCTATAGCCTTGTTTCGCCGCGGCGGCCAACGACTGCTGCCCGCGCCAGGATTGCACGATCACGGTTTTTGGCAAATCAGGATGCAGGATTTCGTCCCAACCAACCATGATCTTGTGATTCTTCGCTACGATCTTCTGCAGACGCTGATTGAAGTAGGCCTGCAGATCCTGATTGTTCTTCATGCCGTGCGCTTTAATGAATTCCTGAATCTTCGGATTGGCGTCCCACTGTTTGCCGTCGACTTCGTCGCCCCCGATGTGGAAGTAGGGATCGGGGAAGAGCTTGGCCATTTCCGCAATGAACTTTTCCAGAAACTTGTAAGTCGACTCGCGCGTGGGATCCATGATCGGATCGAGGCCGTCGCCATCCAGCGTGTAGGGACCGGTACCGCTCGAAAGTTCGGGATAGCCGGGATAGAAGGAATGGGTGTGACCCGGCATGTCGAACTCGGGCATGACGCGGACGCCGCGATCATGCGCGTAGGCGATGAAGTCGCGAATCTCGGCCTGCGTGTAAAACATGTTGTCGGATCCCATTTGCGTCAGCTTGGGAAATGCCTTGCTTTCGACGCGGAATCCCTGATCGTCGGAAAGATGCCAGTGCAGGACGTTCATTTTTACTGCGGCCATTCCGTCGAGGTTGCGCTTCAGCACGTCGAGCGGGATGAAGTGACGGCTGACATCGATGAGCAGGCCGCGCCACGGGAAGCGGGGCTGATCTTGGATGGTGACTGCGGGTGCAGCGAATCCGCTGGGGGTGATTTGGACGAGTTGAAGAAATGTTTCGAGGCCGTGCATGGCGCCGAGGGCTGTGGGCGCCGTGATCTTCGCACCCGAAGCAGCGATCGTCAGTTCGTAGGACTCGTCGTCGCCGATTTTCTGCACCGGCCGGAGGCCATGGTCTGCTTGGATCTGCAGGGTCGGCGTAGCGCCAACTTTTGGGCGGAATGGAATTCCGGTTTGGCGCGAGAGTTGAGTTGCGAATCGTTGTAGGGCGCCGTCGAGGGATGCGTCGGGGCTACCGGTGGCGGCGACCGAGAACGAGGCATTGATTGCCAATTGGCCCGTGCCGGGCTGAACGCTGGCGGGCATGGGCATCAGGTTGAGCTGAGGCTGAGACTGGGAGAAGGCGAAGGACGCCAGAAGAAGGCAGATGCCAGCAATCAATGAAGTTCGCATACGCGCAGTAATTCCTTTCAGCCTATCCTTATAAGTTCGCCGGGCCGGATGGAGCCTAGCACTCGCAAAACTTCCGAACTGCATGGCAACAGATCTGTCAGGCGGTTCGATTTGGACACGGATCAAGATGATCGCGACGTTTCTTCCCTGCAAATTTTGTTGATACTCAAGGCCGCGATCAAGTCTGAGGAAAACTTCAGAACCTGATTTCTCGGCGAGTACCAGCAGTTCTCCATTCTTCTTGCCCGCCAGACCCTCTTCGGGCACAGTGCGGCAATCTTGACCGGGCAGGCTGTTCTTGAATTTTCCGGGCACACACTCGTCGAGTAGAAGCTTCATCCCAATTGGCCAACCACCAGGGACTTTGCGTGCTCAAGAGCGTGCACGGCGGCTTCGCGGGACACGGTAGGAAAGTCATCCAGAAACTCATCCAGCGTTTGGCCGTGTTCCAGATAATCGAGCAAGGCTTGAAATGGAACGCGGGTCCCGCGGAAAACGGGGGTACCCCCGAGAATGTCGGGATCGCGGGTTATCACGCTGTTTTTCGGCACCATGATGGGCCTCTGCTAACTAAGTTTACTCCGAGGTTTCCTCGAAACCAACGCGGCTTCTCGAAGCGATCAATGTCCGCCGGTCAATTCGCGCACGATGGCGCCTACAAACTGCTTGGCATCACCAAAGAGCATGAGCGTCCGCTCGAGGTAGTACAGCGGGTTGTCGATGCCGGCGAAGCCGGGGCTCATGCCGCGCTTGATGACCATGACCGTGTGAGCTTTGTCGACGTCGAGAATCGGCATACCGAAGATCGGGCTCGATTGATCGGTACGTGCGGCGGGGTTGGTGACGTCGTTGGCGCCGATGATCAGGGCGACGTCGGTCTGGGGAAAGTCGCCGTTGATCTCGTCCATTTCGATAAGGCGGTCGTAGGGGATGTCCGCTTCGGCGAGCAGGACGTTCATGTGGCCGGGCATGCGTCCGGCCACCGGGTGAATGGCGAACCGAACCTCGACTCCCTTTTTGGTGAGCGCGTCATAGAGCTCGCGCACTTTGTGCTGTGCCTGGGCGACTGCCATTCCATAGCCCGGGACGATGACCACCTTATTCGCCGCCAGGAGAATCGCGGCGGCTTCTTCGGGGGTGGCGCTACGCACTGGCTTGGCTTCCTGCTCGCCCGCGGCGGAGGCTTGCACCTGTCCGAAGGCTCCGAACAGCACGTTGCTGAACGACCGGTTCATCGCCTTCGACATGATGACGGAGAGGATGAGGCCGGAGGATCCGTCGAGAGCGCCAGCGATGATGAGGAGTTTCGAGTCGAGGACGAATCCCATGGCGGCGGCGGAAAGCCCGGCGTAGGAATTCAAAAGTGAAATCACGGTCGGCATGTCGGCGCCGCCGATGGGAATGACGAGGAGGACTCCGAAGATCAGGGAGACACCGACGATGATCGGGAAGAAGATTCGCGCCCCGGGATGCAGCACAAGATAGACGGCGCTTCCAACGGCGACCAGGAATAAGAGCAGATTGACGAGATTCTGCCCTTTATAGGTGATTGGACGTTGCGGCAGGATTTCCTGCAGTTTTCCCGCCGCCATCAGGCTACCCGTAAAAGTGAGACCTCCAAGGATTACTTCCATGGAGAGCACTGACATCATGAACTTGGGAACGTTCGGGGTGCGGAGATAAAATTCGGCGGTGCCCACCAAGGTGACGCACAACGCTCCGAAAGCGTGGCTGAGAGCGGTCCGCTGTGGAACCGCAGTCATCTGCACCATGCCGAGCGGAATGCCGATGCCGGTACCCAGCACAAGCCCGATGATGATCCACTTGTAGTCGATGATGCCGTGATGGAGCAACGTGCCGGCGATGGCCAGCACCATACCGATTTCGCCGGCCAGAATGCCGTGGCGGGCAGTGGCGGGCGAACTCATCCACTTCAGCGAGAGAATGAACAGGGCGCTGGCGATGAGGTAGATGATTTCGATGAGGTACTGACTTCCAGCAAAGTCGGTCATAGATTATGGCTTGGTCAGTTGTGGCTTCGTTGGACGGCTGGTTTTGAACATGCGGAGCATGCGGTCGGTGATGAAGAATCCGCCCACCACGTTGCTGGTGGCGGCAACGATGGCGATAACGCCGAGCACCGTCGCGAAGGTGCTTTTTTTCTCGCCCACGAGAACAATGGCACCGACCACGGCGATGGCGTCGAGAGCGTTGGTCAGCGACATGAGCGGCGTATGCAGCAGCGGCGAAACGTGGCGGATGACTTCAAATCCGATGAAGGCCGCTAGCATGAAAACGAAAAGTGCGTCGATCAGGTTGGTATTCATGTGCTGACTCCAGTTCTCAGTAACTGCGCATTGCTGGTTCACGAGCCTGCCGGCGCGAGCGCCGGCATCTTGAAGAACTCCCGCACGCGGGCATTCACCACTTCGCCGCCATTGGTGATCATGGTTTCGCGAACGATTTCATCCTGCAGGTTCATTTGCAGTTTGCCGTCTTTCACCATGTAGAGCAGGAACGTGGACACATTTCGGGCGTACATCTGGCTGGCGTGATACGGAACGCTGGTGGCCAAGTTGATGGCGCCGATGATCGTGACCCCGCCGACTTTAATGGTTTCACCGGTGCGCGTTAGCTCGCAGTTGCCGCCCCGCTCGGCGGCGAGGTCGACGATCACCGAGCCCGGAGCCATCCCGTTCACCATGTCGGCAGTGATCAGGACAGGCGATTTCTTGCCGGGGATAACCGCAGCAGTAATGACGATGTCACTATCCGCGACCACTCGATTCAGCAGTTCGCGTTGGCGGGCGTAGAAAGTCTCATCCTGCGCGGTGCCGTAGCCGCGAGCATCCTGAGCGTTCTGAGCTTCAATGGGCAGTTCTACAAAACGTCCACCTAGGCTCTGCACCTGCTCTTTTGCGGCCGGACGCATGTCGTAGGCAGAGGCCACGGCGCCGAGGCGGCGAGCGGTGGAGATGGCTTGCAGTCCAGCGACCCCCGCGCCAATGACGAATACCCGCGCAGGCGTGATCGTACCGGCGGCGGTGGTCATCATGGGAAAGATTCGCGGCGAAGTTTCGGCGGCAAGCAAAACTGCCTTGTAACCGCAGCAGGTGGCCATGGAAGACAGCGCGTCCATGCTCTGAGCGCGCGTAGTGCGGGGCATGAGTTCCACGGAAAAAGCGGTAACGCCGGCTTGCGCGATCTCCCGAACAACTTCTGCAGAGCCGAGGGGGCGCAGGAAACCGATGATCGTTTGACCGCGGCGCATGCGAGGAAGATCGGCCTTGCCGGTGATGTCATTGGAGCCATAGCAGAGCACTTGCACCACGATGTCGGCAGTACTAAATACGGCTGCGCCATCGGGCACGATCTTCGCGCCCTTTTCGACGTAGATCGCATCGGGGTAGCCGGCCTGTTCACCGGCACCGGCTTCCACAATGACCTCGAGTCCGGCCTTGACCAAGTTGGGAACAACAGCGGGAACGAGCGCAACCCTGCGCTCCCCGGGGTAGGTTTCTTTCGGAACTCCAACAATCACGCGGCTATCATCCTTTCCGTGCCGATCCGGCAGCACTGCCGTCTCGGCGTTTCCGGGAGTGCCCGGCAGTGAGCGGCAGCCCTTGCACTGGGTGGCTTGCGAGGTCTGTGACATACGTCACAGCAACCAACTAGAAGCGGACTGAAAACAGTAACAGATCGGAGAAGGAACTGAAAGACGCTGCTATGTTCAAAAACCCTAGGAAAAGTTCTGATTAAGTCGCGATCGTGCCCGGTTAGTCAAAAGCTGGAACCGCAAAGTGCGCTCGGAACTGCCGCAAAGCCCGCGCAGAAAATCAGCGCGGACCGCGGCGAAGGTTTCATCAGAGATTCCCATCTGCTGCAGCGATTTGACTGAGATGATGAATCATATGCGTCAGATAGTCGCTCGCCACGAAACCGAGAGTAACCGGCGGGTTGGAGCCGATGTGGCAAACGGTGTCCAGCTTGTTAGCAGGCAGCCGCGCAATGATGTGAGCGAGATAGCGATTGTAGGCGGCCCACAGTGACACCAGCAGAGGCCAATCCGCTTCTTGCGGCGCTTGCAGACCTACGTTTCTCTCCTGGTCATAGGCGGGAAAATCCAGGGAAGGCTGAAGAGAGGCTCGAACGAATCGCTGGTGGTTGTTCGATGCCGAATCGATCAGATGGCCGAGCACTTGCTTGCGCGACCAGCCGCCGGGGAGTATCGGCTTGGCGCTATCTGAGGCGCTGATGGAGCGAAGCTTGGGCTCTGCAGTGTCAATCACGGATAACAGCTTTTCACTCAGTTCTTTCATCTTTTCCTCCTCGTGGAGAAGCCACCTGATGGCGTGAACTCAGACCACGATATACCGGCTTTCCTAACTCTTGCTATCGATCGTGCACGACCCAAAAGGGCTGCTTCGCGGGCACGAACTCAACCGGCAGATTTTTCACGAATCCCTTCAACCAGCGGGCGCATTCCTCCATACCGGGCTGCTCGCTGGGAACATGTCCAAGCACGATGAGTGCTTTGTTTCGCCCTTCGCTTACCGCGTCGGCGGCGTATTCAACGGTCTCCCATTCGCGCGTCTCGCCTACCAGAAGCACCTGAACGTCATCCTGCTCGAGCGCATGGATCTCCCGTTGAGAGCCGGCGGCGCCCGGGCTCAACCCCAACTTGGTGATTTTCATCCCCGGCTCGCCGACCACCCGGACCACGGAGGAGTCGAGCTTTCTGGATACTTGTTCAGCCAATTCTTTTAATGTTATTTCCGGCATTACGAAGAGGTATTGGTTGTCTGGGCGCTGGAATTTCTCCCATCCGAGGACGCGCACGACGCCTGCCTCGATTCCGTCCGGCTTGCGCATATGCCAGTGATCGTGGAAACGCCAGACCACGAGGCCATGTTTCTCAATAAAGGCCCGCTTTTCCGCCCACACGGGATCGCTTTCGGGTATTCCTTCCGGGGTATCGAGATGCGCATAGAACGTGGGCTCGTGGGTGATGACAAAATTCAATCCCTTCGCAGATGCGCGTTCGAGGACGTTCATGGTTGCCATCATGGTTACAGCAACTCCGGTAACGACTGTGTCCGGATTCCCCGCTTTGAAGGTGTCGACGGTGTCCTTCTTCCACTCCACACCAACTTGCTTTTTTATCTCTTCCACCAACTCCCGCGCCGTAACCCTTCCCTGCTGCGCCACCGCCACGGAGCTGAGCGAAAACGCGATTGTGATTACGCCCCACACCCGAACTAGTCTTAGCACTCTTTCCCTCCTCGCTATTCCACTGCGGCTCGCTTCTCCAAGCCAGATGTCAGTTCCGCTACGCACGCTCGGCACCCCAAGCCATGCCTGTGGCCGCCGCCGCTTCGCATCAGCGCCGCGGTTAAGACGCCTTGGGCGTCTTGCCGAAGCGATAGTGCCACACCCTTGCAGCGCCAATCAGATTGGTGTCGTCTCCCAGAGAAGCAAGCGTCAGTTCTGTTTTCTCCGCCGGAACGAAACGACATCCGCGGCGAATCACTTCCCGAATGCGATCGAGAAAGAGCGTCGCGCTCTTCATGACGCTGCCACTCAGCACAATAGCGTCGGGCGTAAAAAGATTGATCAGATTGGCGATTCCCAAGCCTAAATAGTAGGCCTCATGCTCGACGGCTTGGAGCGCGACTTGATCTCCGGCTTGCGCAAGCTCGCAAATTTTCCTGGCGGTGATGCCCTCACGATGCGGATAGCTGGCAGGTGCATGGCTCTCGAGCCACGCCACCATGGCCGGACCGGCGGCAAGCGATTCCCAGCAGCCGTGGAAACCGCACGAGCAAGCAGGACCGGCAGGATCGACAACGTGATGCCCAACTTCGGGATGAGCACCGTCCACGCCACGATAGAGTTCGCCATCGAGGACGATTCCCCCTCCGATTCCCGTACCCACGGTCACGTAGATCAGGCGGGTGCGATCCCGGCCAGCGCCCCAACCAGCTTCGGCGAGCGCGGCAGCGTCACCATCGTTTTCGAGCGCAACCCGGACCCTGAAAATTTCCGCCAGATCTTGGACCGGACTTTTCCCGCGCCAGCCGGGGAGGAAGTCGACATCGCCAAACTCGCCGCGCACGGGATCGACCGGACCGGTGGATCCGATGCCGATGCCGGTGAGTTGCGCTCGGGCGTGGCTCGCGGTTTCACGCAGCAGGCCAGCGATGAGTTCAATGCTGTCGGTGTAACGATCGGGGTCGGTGGGGGCTTCCATGCGGGAAACGACTTTGCCGCCGTCGTCGACCATGCCGACTGCGATCTTGGTTCCCCCGATATCGACCGCGCCAATCATGGATACCTATCGTAGAGCCGGCGTCTTGCCGTCTGTCGCTATAGCTGACCCTTGCCCGCGCGGGCGGGACGCCGACGCTACTGCCTAATCGCGATCAAAATTCCGGCGTAATCGCCTTGGCTTCTTCGAGCGTGATTCGCTTCTTGTTCTTGTATGAAAGGTTAGCCATGTGCACTGCGATGGCCGAACGGTATCCGATGTCGGGTGGAGCGTTGGGCGTGGCGCGGCTGCGAACGCAGTCGATCCAGTTCCCCATGTGGTCCTGTTCATGGCCGCTGCCGTGAGTGGACGTGCCACCCGGACGGTTCGTCTTCTCGGGCCAATACTGCAGTGGCGCGTCGAAGTGATGTTCGAGGGTTCCGTCGCTCCCTAGAATGCGGTCCCCAAGTTCGTAGTGCCTGTTGCTGAACGTGGACTGCCAGGTCACAACGATGTCCTTCGGAAAATCCAGAGTCACGGCGATGGTGTCGGGAACCTCCCTGCCGTCCTTTTCCGAAAACACGCCGCCCGACATGTAGGCCGACGATGGCAGAGGGAGGTCGAGCGCGCCCATGACCCATGCAATCTGGTGCACCATGTTCTCCGCGCAATTGCCGCCGGAGAACTCCCAGAACAAGCGCCAGTTGATGAAACGGAAGGGATCGAAGGAACGCTCCGGGCGGCCATTGAGAAACGCGGCCCAGTTAACGTTCCGCGCGGTGCAGTCCGATGGAACCGGACGCACCCATTGGCCTTTGCCGTGAGGGGTGTTGCGGCTCATCCAACATTCGACCTGGGTTACCTTCCCCACCCATCCCTCGTTGATCCATTGCCGGGCGTCGGTCAGGGCGGCGGAACTCTGATATTGCAGTCCGATCTGGACGACGCGGTCGGATTCTTTCGTTGCGGCCAGGCACTTGTCGGCTTCAGGAATCGACCAGGTCATCGTCTTCTCGGCATAAAGATCCTTGCCGGCGGCCAGCGTGTCGAGAAAATGCCGCGCGTGAACGTGCAGCGGACTGGCGAGGATGACGGCGTCGATATCCTTCCTTTCGAGCAGGCGGCGGTGATCGTCGAAGGTCTGGATGCCGGGCACTTTATTTGTCGCCTGATCGCGGCGTCGGCTGTAAACGTCTGCCATCGCGACCACCTCAACACCGTGAACCGAGCGGATTTGTCCCAGCAGATCATTGCCGCGATCGCCGACCCCGATCATGCCGACGCGGACGCGGTCGTTGGCGCCCAAAACGCGAGCGGTAGGATATGCCAAAACAGCGGCTGTTCCCATCGCGGCCTGCTTCAGAAAAGTGCGCCGGCTCGGCTCGAGCCTGGTGGGGTCGGTCATGTCTCCTCCTGCACAATCAGGTACGCGATCCATGCGAGCCACGACGCCAGTTACACGGCGCCTGCTTGCTTTAAGAGTTTCTTCATTCCTGCCCAACTCTTGCGGGAACATTCTTCAGGCGGGCCGCCACCGTTCCAGTGAGTCTCAAGGCTGACGGCATAGCGGTAACCGTCGCGCTGGAGCGCCTTGAACTGGCCCACCCAATCGATGATTCCGCCTCCCATGGGCGCCCAGTCGTATTTGTTTCCCTGTTTGACCGCATCTTTGCAGTGGCAGTGACCTAGGCGGTCCTTGGGCAGAAGATTGTAACCGTCGGGGTACGGGGTCTCGCCACTGGCGGCAGCGTTGCCGGGGTCCCAGTTCAGCATGAGCGAGGGAGACTGCACTGCTCTCAGAACCTTGGCAGCTTCGGCCCCGGTTGCCGTGTTGCAGGCGGACTCATTTTCGAGCACCAGGATGATTCCCTTCTTTTCCGCTTTACCGGCGGCCTGGCGCAGCTTGTCGTTGATGGCAGCGCGATACGGAGCTTGATCCTCCAGTCGCCAGAAGTCGAAGCAGCGCACGCGATCAGTCTGAAACGATTTCGCCATATCGATGGCGTGCTCCAGAACCTCGTCCTGCTCCTGCCAATTGAAGTCCGCACCGAAATTCTTGGCCTCGCTGAACTTGGATTTTGGAGCGCCGGGCCAGTCGACCTTAAAAAGCGGGCTGGCAATGTCGGTGACCTTCAGTTGGTACTTTTCGAGAATGCCGCGCGCCTCCGCGACTTCTTTCTCGTCGAGATTGACGATGTTCTTCTTCCACATGCCGCGCAATTCGACCCAGTGCATGCCGAATTCGCGCGACGCCACTTCACAGGCGTGGCCAAAGTCCTGCGAAATTTCATCGCTGATGACAGAAACGCGAAAGGGCGAGCTCGAATCGGAAGGCGGCAGAAATCGGGACGCAGCTTTTGCGGCCGTAACGGCAACCATTCCAGCGAGAAATTCGCGGCGTGCAAATTCTATGGACATGAGACTGCTCCTCAATTCCAGGGGTCACGGCGATGATGGCGCAGACAAATAAATCTATCACCATTCGAAAGATGGGTGGGTCACGCGGACCGAGCCGGAGATGGCTAGAAACGACTGGAAACTCGAGAGGGACGGTTGGTGCGAATTCGAAGAAAGGGGGAATTTTGGGCACAAAACAAAACGCCCCAGACTCGATTTGAGTCACGGGACGTCTGTTGATCAGCCCTCCCCCAAGTGCTGCTCAAGAACACTCTAACGCTGAGGTCAAACCCCGTAAATAGCTCACTCGTGCTATATGTGGCACGAACGTGGTAGGCGACTAAGTGGCTGAATCGCAAGGACCTACAGGATTCTGCCGCAGTGTCGGGTCCCCTCGGTCGGGCAAACGTGCAAGCAGCTGGCAGGAGCCCTTTATGACATCATCAGCATTTCAAATGCAAACACGATTGGTCCATCGACGCTCAAATCGCTCTAATTGAGTTATTCTAGTCTGCATGGATCATCTAGCAGTCCTTCGGGAAAAGATTGCGCGTCTCCGCGCCGAGATCGCTGACCTTCAAGAGTTGAATAGGGAGTATCGCAGTCAAAGGCGAAACGAAACCGCCGCTCAAGTTGCCCACGGTCAAAGACATGAACGTCTGCAAGCGATCCAGAGCGAACTCGCCAAGCTGGCTGACCTTGGCCGACGAGTTCTGTCCGTAGAACAGATGAAAGAAGAACACCGCTCGCGTCTGAATCTCGTCAAAAAGGCCTCCTAAGCCAGAGTTTTTGACTCGCCGATGAACCGGCCGGCCTAGCCGGTTCGACCTACAGGCTGGATCTTCATGTTCGGGTTTGCCCTATTCTTCCGCTGAAATCTGAGTTCTGAGGCAGCAGCATGCCGGGCGGCGTTGCGGGCGTGAGACAGATGATTGCGGACTTCCATCGCCGTGGTGTGCGTGTGCTGTTCCCGATGATGATGTGGGATCAGGGGACACGACAGCCGGAGCAATTGGGTATTTGGAACGGAATTACGCCGCGCGATGCCGAGGCCACTCGCAGGGGCGCCACCATCGAACCAGCGTTCGCCCCCTTTTTCGTAAGCGGGGGTTGGCAGGCAATGGTGCCGACACTGCGCTACGGCGTCTATGCCAGCCGTTGGCCGCACGGAGAACAAACGTTGAAGGTCGTGAACCGGAACGAATATGACGTGGATGGCGATCAATGACGATCAGATGAAAGTTCCTGCAACCCAGGGAATGCGCTATTTCGATTTTTACCACGGCGGAGAGCTCAAGCCGGATGTACGGGATGCGGGGCACTGGTTGATCCGTTTCCCGATCGAAGCCAAAGGGTACGGAGCCGTCCTCGCAACCAACGGGGAACTAAGTGTTCAACTCAAGGCTGTGTTGGCGAGCATGAAACCGCTCACCAGCACTCCGTTGGCGAGCTTCTCGCATGAATGGAAGATACTGCCGGTGCAAATCGTTCCGATCAAGCCGACCGAGCCCGCAACCAGTGCGCCCGACGACATGGTGAAGATTCCGCCAGCAGATTTCGACTTTGAGGTGGCTGGAATTGAAAATCGAAAGCTGGAACGACCTGGGCGTGGATGTGCAGGATTAGGTGGAAAGACTCTTCCAGGCGGTTTCACTCGCATTCCCTGCACATCCATTCCTTCGATATCGACAAGTACCCAATCACGAATGTCGAGTTCAAGAGATTCATGGACGCCGCGCACTACCATCCGAAAGACAATCTGAACTTTCTTCGGGACGGGAGCCTTTCCGGCGGGGTGGGAAAACCGGCCGGTGACGTGGGTTTCCCTCGAAGATGCGCGGTCTTGTGCGAGTTGGGCGGGAAAGCGTCAGCCGCATGAGTGGGAGTGGCAATATGCAGCCCCGGGCGCGGACGGTCGGCCTTACCCCTGGGGCAGCGAGTGGGATCCCGATGCGGTTCCGGTGCCCGACAAGTCACGGAATATGCGAGGTCCAGATCCGGTAAACGCACATGCCAAGGGAGTCAGTCTGTTGGGCGTCATGGACATGGTCGGAAACGTCCGGCAATGGACGGAAGAATTCGCCGATCAGCATACTCGCGCCGCTATTCGGCGCGGCAGCAGCTACTACCAGCCGCAGGGTTCCATCTGGTACTTCCCCAAGCCTATCGGCTGAGCGAACACGGAAAGCTGTTGCTGATGTCGCCGAGTATGGATCGCTCGGGTACGGGGGATTGCGCTGCGTGCGCGATGCCCGGTAAGTTCTCGCCACTCAGCCGTGTCCAAGAGTCACAAGAGTTTACAGCGCGGCGATGCGTTCCCAGCCTCCGGAGTAGGTGGTCACCAATCCAAGATCATCGACGCCGATTTCAGCCGAGAAGCCGGTGTCGCTTTCATAACGATAAGTATTGCCGTCAATTCGTGTATAGCGTTGGGAAAGTGGTTGAACGATAAGCTCCGGGAATCTGATCCAAGCGGCGACAACTGCCGCGCTTTGTCCGATCTGAAGGTTAAGACGCTTGATCGGTAGAGTGTTGGTGGCCGGAGTCACCGCCAGGTCAACATCGTCACACCCGTTTAAATCGCTCAAATCCTGACCCGAGCCGCGCCACACGCCACGATCCTCAACGGTGAGAGCGAGTATCTTCGCCTCCTTTCCGATCGTGCCATAAATCTGCACCCGTCGCGTGAGCCAGTCGCTGTCGCAGTAGACTTCGTAATATGCCAGCATCGGCTGATCTTTCTGGACTCCGACCACCGCTCCTCTGAGTTCCCAGCCTTGGGCGGTGCGCCAGAGGCCACAATGCTCCGTGCCGTCGAACAGGTGGCTCCGCCAAACTACTGCACGCTCAAGATTCTCCGACATTCTGTGTGCCCCGAAGTTCTCATCGCCCGGCCACCGCAGCCTGGCAGGGCAGAGATCTATGACCGATGATACCAGCCAGAGATTCAACCCCGTCTGGTGGGAAGGCACTTCTGTCGATCCGAAGCAAGCTGACACGAATGGTTACTTCAATAACCAATCTTCGGAGCCATACCAATAGACGGTTAGCGCGTGTTTAATAGAGGCATCGGGTGAGACTCTGATATGCCGAAAACGCGCTTATATATCGAATGTCCACACTGCCACATGCAGTACCTCGTTAAAGATTTTGCGCTGACCTATAGCAACGGAGCCTACATCGAGGATGTTGCGGGCGCGCCTGAATGGCAACGGTTGCTTTGTCCTTGCCGACCGGGAATTCCCCATAAGTTTAAGTTGCGCGAAACCACGCGCCTGCACGTGTTTTTAGAAAATGAGAGCGAGCGCACTCACTTTTTGCCGACGAGGAACAAGCCACCCATCTGGGTTCCAGCAAAAGTGCAGTGACCCGAAACTAAACTGCCATCGGTGAGCCATAAATCCAAGGCACTTCACTAGATTCCGTTCGGGACGTATCAGCCAGCGCATGCCATCCTCGCGCCGATGAACACTCCGCTGCCTCCGGTGGTCCCAGTTAGCTATAGCTAGCGAGGCGCGGAATCGAAGAATTTCTTGATCTCCGCCCAGTACCGCTCAACGATGTATTCCGTCCTAACGTGGCCCCCCCGCTTCAGGAACTTAAGAATAGCTCCTGTTTGCTCGGCAAATTGCTGGCTGCCCTTATAGGGCACATGGGGATCGTCTTTGGCGTGGAAGATCATGATTTTGGTCGCGCTGAATTGCTTACGATGGTGCCAAGGATTGTAGAACTTGCCGCTCCGCAGCTTCTCCCAGTTCGAGTCCGAAAGACGATACGCGTTCCCGAACCCGTCGCGGATATAATCGGCATAATTCTCTTTGCAAGTCTCAAGCCTTTCGGAACGATCCAGAATCGACCAGTCCACTACAGGACAGTTTGCGATCACCTTGTTCACCCGTGAATCAAGCGATGCCAGGAGCGCGGCAGCGCCGCCAAAACTGCCGCCGATTACGAAGATTTGATCCGGCGATAGCGGGAAACGCCGCCCGAAAGCAAGCTCTTCAATTCCCTTGGGCAACTCGTCGAGAATATCAAGGATATCTTCATGCGGGGACTTTTCTAGAAATTGGCCATCGCTCTCCCATGCCCCGCGATATCGGGGATAGATGACCCAGAAGCCTTTTCCCGCCAGAAATTCCATCAACGGCTGCTTGCGAGGAATCGAGGGCAGTCCATCGCACAAGATGATCACCTTCTGGGCGTTGCGGTGTCGTGAAGGAGGCAGAAATTCAGCGACGATTTGTTGCTTGAACCTTGTTCTGAACATGTGTCCAGCATTATCTCTTATGCGGCGTATATCGTCGCTAGCCCGCGCTATTCAGGAAGATTGTGATCAGCGGCTCGGTTTGATGCAGCTGTTTGCACTTGTTTGGGAAAATCGCCGCTGCCCCCCCGAGAACGTTCTCTGGGGCCGTCGCAGGCTGTGGAAGGATTGGGGGAAAGGCTGGAGCCGACGAAGCAATCCCGTCAGCTCGGGATTAGCATTTCACGCAACAGGTTGCAGCAAAAGGAGTTCTACTTTCCGGAAACGGATCCTATGCGCGTGTCCACAGCGACCGCTCGTTCTGACACTCGTAGCGTATCTCGACGATCAGCGCGACTCCCTGTTAGTCGTGCGTCTGCAAGATTTTATTGTCCAAGATGGCTGGCAATCTATCCCGAGCAGTCCCACAAGACTTGACGAATCATCCACGGAGGGGGCAGACTCCAAGAAGAAAACGCCACTCATTCGTCTTAAGCGGACACCCAACGAATTCAGTGAGCCAAGACTGAACTCGTTTTAAAAGGAGAGCACCATGAAAAATCTAATGACGTTTTCACTCGCACTGACCCTACTCCTGCCCTCTGTTGCCATGGCGCAGTACGGCACACAACCCGACAGCGGCAAGAGTGACGCCGCAATGAAATCGGTTAGCGTTACAGGAAAAATCAGCGATGACGGTAAGACATTCGTCAGCGACAAAGACGGCAAGAGTTGGACGATCAATAACGCGGACGCGGTAAAAGGACACGAAGGGCATCACGTCACCATAAAAGCGAACGTTGACGCGGACAAGAACGAGGTTCATGTTCAGTCGCTCAAGATGGCGAAGGACACCATGGGAAAAGACAACATGCAGAAATGAATCAAAAGCGCTGTGATGCTCGATAGGGTCCTGCCTGCCGGCCTGTACGTCCGGCAGGCGTTTTATTGAGCGCTCACGGCAGTCTGAGAATCTGAAAAGTTGCAGGAAATCGTTCGCACCCATCAGCCACAGAACCTCGCGCACCGGAAGGAGGAATCGCCCCCGGGTCCGGGTCGTGAATTACGAGTGAATTGGTCATAGGGCGTGAATTGCTCGCATAAAAGGGAAGCATTACACGCAACTCTAAGGGCCTGCTTGAAAGCCTTGGCACGATACCCTATTCCACCCAAGAATGCGTACGGCAGAAGGAGAACGATGGAACGATGTATGGCAAGAGTTTGCTGCGGCGACGGGGAGAGTCGGTAAAACGGAGCTTCGCCCACTGTTACGAGACGGGTGGAATGAGGCGCACGCATCTCCGAGGGCATGAGAATATTCTGAAGCGACAACTGATCCATGTGGGAGCGTTCAACCTGAGTCTGATCTACGGGTGCTGCTGGGTTCGGGCAAGCCGCGGGAGTGGAAGAACCGAAGAACCAGCAAGGAGAACTGCTCTTGCGGCTCTTCTTGTGGCTGCAATGCTTTAATGGGCCGAACCGCCCAGAACTCCGCATCTTCGATCTTCTCGATGTCTTTTGACGCAAACCACTCGATCAAGCGGCGGCGCCCGCGCTTCCGGAATTAAGATCCTTGCACCACGGGATGTTCGAGCCATCTGGCGCCGTGATGTGGCTACAACGGGAGCACAGAAACGATCCACCGCGTCTTTCCATCATGGCCTCGAAGGTGGTGCCTTCAATCCTTCAACGCAGTACGGGCATCGGTTGGCGATGGGCATTGGGAAGTGTCTAGGATTCGGGCGACTGGCTACCCTTTTCAGGCGCCAGTTTCACGGGCGTAGCACTCGTCGTGCACGGCGTGTCCTTCTTCATCAATCTTGCAATCTTGCAATCTTCCAGTTGGCGGGGCTTCGCCACAAATCCAACACTGCGGTTGGGAAGTGGAAGGCATCCCCTTGCGAACCTCCACGGCAAACGGTACGGAGACCAACGGACAGCAGCAGCTTACCGTTCGAAGCCCTACCAAGCATTGAATCCGTCACAGTTCGATACAATCCACCACGGCAATCCTGAGTTGATTTTCGGATGGCGAGCACAGCGGCCAAAAGCAATTTCTAGAGTTACCTTTGTGCTCTGCGCCCCTCTCCAAAGCGCCTATCATCGGTACATGAGACACTTCAACACCAAGCAAGTCGTAGGAGGCGGCACGCGTTTCAACTGCGTACACTGCCCGTACAGCGTCAACACGCTGGACTTCGCCATTCTCAATGGCAACCTTCGGACGCAGGCTGCCGCTGCCATCAACCGGCACAGCGCCTCGGAGCACGTCTCAAACCTCTTCTCCTCCAAACCTATTGTTTTGGTGACGCCCTCCTAAACCAAAGCACCATCGACGCTATCCTTTAGGATTTGTTACTTTGGCGACGGCTTTTGCGCCGGGGCCCTCCTCGTAAGTCGCAATGACGTGATAGAGACCCACGTGTCGAGGCGCTTTGTAAGTTTGTAAGTTCCATCTTCTGGTTATGCGCCCGCCGTTTTGCTCTGCAACCGCCCACCCTATTCCAGCGCTACGAGTGCCTTAACGACGGCAGCCGGCGCTGGTTGAAGAAGTCAGCCGCGCCGTCTGGACCAGCGGACCACGCCAATTCGGGAATCGCGTCGACAATCCCTTGAAGTTGGTCGCCCATGCCCGTATCGCTCGCAGCGCTCATAATATCCATCCTTCTGCCATCGCCCGCGACTGGCGTCACTGGGGCCAAGTCGAAGGTGACCTGGAAGATCCTGAGAATGGTCGATCGCGATTTCCCGGTGCAGCAACCGAGCTGGCAAACTCGATCTGCACAAGGTTGGGCCGGTGAGGGCCTCAGAGGTTCGATATGTCGGTTTAGTCCTCATGTCGACGGTCTTCTTTAAGGTACGGTGTTCCGGTGTTCCACCGCCGCACCGCCTGGCCATAGTGGAATCAGTTCTCGGTCTTGCACTGCCCAACACCCAGGAGGCTTCGTCCGAGGTTTCTAGACCTCTTGCTCTGGTACGCGTTGTGAGATGCGGCACGCGACTCACTCTGGAGTCCGAATGCAGGACTCATACGCTTTCGTCACATTGTCCACCGGCCTTCTCGGGGCCACAGTCGCTCTTCGGGGCAGTCTCTCTCGAGGAAATACTCTTAGAAATCCGTTCGACGGGGCCTGTCTGTTTCCGTCTCTTGGACCTCCCGGAGGATAGCCAAGGCTTCGTCGATAAGAACTCTAACTAGCCAACTGCGAAAAGCTCCTTCGTGTTCAAACCGTGGTGGATTGCGGGAAGCCGTGAACCAGCAGTTTTGTAGCGCTTCGTCTGTGCCCTCGCTTCCACCAAGGACACAAGAGGCGATGAAAACCAGCAACTTGCGACAGCGCAGAAAATGCGCATTGAAGATCGCCAGATCTTCTATTGTTCCTTCTCTGACCGAGGCGAGCGGATTTGAAGATATGTTCATCTCATCCTGCTGTTCTTTTTTGGGACTCTGCTTTTATAGAGTGTCTTCTTTCTTCTTTCGTATCCTCACGCAATTAGGAACCGTACCGAGAAGGCCGGAAGCGTGTCTGAGCGTATGCCACTGGGTCGAATCTTTAGGAACTCTTCATCGTGGCGAGAGCATCGGGCCGAAGTTGATCTTCAGCGCGTTGGGGAGAACACAGCAATTCTGGGATGTGCAAGAAGGCTTGCGTACGCCAGAAAAACCCTGTGTGACTCGGGGTCGACTGTCAAGGTATGAGCGCCGTAGTGAGTGCGTATCCGATCCAATACTCGATAATCGTCAGGACCCGATTGCTGGATCACGGTCATTTCTCCGGTTTTTCCGGCTGCGTAAATTCGATGAACACCCGGGTCGAATGCGACCGAGTCAGGCCCACCACCGATACGTAGCGATGCAATAACTTGATGCTTCTCCAAGTCGAAAACCACTAATTTGGCATTTACGCTACACACCGCAAAAAGCCGTCTCTGTTCGGGATCAATCGCCATGCCCGAGGGCCCTTTGCACGGAGCGAGAGGCCATCGAGCCACTACCGACCGCTTGCCAACATCGATTGCAGCTACCTCATTGGTATCTTCTAGATTCTGGAAGAGCAATCCGGTCCGAGAATCCAGGCTCGGAAACTCTGGTTTTCCCGGGAGCTGTATGGTCCCGACCGTCGCGCGCTGCTCGGGATTGATTAGCGTCGCCATGTGCGCGTCCCCATGGGCTACATAAATGAGATTGGTTGACGGAATGTACAGGATAGCATCTGCATCATCGGCAACTGGGATACCCGCAAGCCGAGGAAGAGACTGGGGATCGAAAACATCGACCGTGTTCGCTTCGCTCCGTGTGAGGAAAGCGACACTCATGTCGGGCACTAGAGCGACGCCGTGCGCTGCGCCGGCTCCTGGCATTTCCGATACAGTAC
>Ga0209006_10000437_pt1 | contig 40421 bp, 24 predicted proteins | sample JacPin_JW_Ref_O2_FD_188567 | JGI IMG/M metagenome (GOLD analysis project Ga0209006, IMG submission 188567) | Forest soil microbial communities from Algoma, Ontario, Canada - Jack Pine, Ontario site 1_JW_Ref_O2 (SPAdes) (version 2) | ecosystem: Environmental > Terrestrial > Soil > Boreal... | reverse complement strand
CCTGCCGATCTCGGATTGAATCTACAGCGCCCGCAGGCGCAAAATCTGGAAGAGCTCAGCCTGGAGGCAGTCGAGGCCCTTCTGGTGCGAAAGGCATTGCAACGTTTTCAGGGAAATATAAGCCAGGCGGCCGACGCCCTGGGGCTGAGCCGAGGTGCGCTCTACCGGCGCATGGAAAAGTATGGCCTCTAGCCAGCAGGCTGGCGAAAAAGAGAACAATCGGAAGCTTCCTCGCAAGCGAGTTCGCCTCCTATACGAGAATCGCGTCGGCCTTTATGCACTGATGGTCGCCCTGCCCGGAATTGTAGTCAGCGGGATTCTTCTCTGGTTGCAACCCTGGTCGAGGCAATCGAAACTGGCGCTCTCATTCGCCGAGTTGTTTGCCTGGTGGATGTTGGCCCTGGCGTTGCACGAGCAAATCATCCGCCCCTTGCAAACGTTGGCCAATGTAATAGCGGCCCTGCGCGAAGAGGACTATTCCTTTCGCGCGCGCGGTGCGAGCATGAACGATGCGCTCGGCGAACTCGCGCTGGAAGTCAATGCCCTGGCCGATCTGCTCGCCGACCGCCGCATTCGAGCCATCGAAGCGACCGCGCTGCTGCGGCGAGTCGTCGAAGAAATAGACGCTCCCTTGTTCGCCTTCGATCCCGATCATGTGCTTCAACTGGTCAATCCCGCCGGCGAAAAACTTCTGCAGCAGGCGTCCGCTCGTCTGCTTGGCCGCACCGCCGACGAGATCGGTCTGGCCGATTGCCTCAATGCCGTAAATGAATCTCTGGTCGCCCTGCCCTCGAATAGTTCCAGCGCCCGCTGGCTGGTGCGGCAAAGCAAGTTCCGCGAAAAAGGTGTGCCTCACACTCTTGTCGTTTTGTCAGACGTAAGCCGGGCTCTGCGCGAGGAAGAGCGCAGCGCTTGGCGGCGTTTAATTCGCGTGCTTGGGCATGAACTCAACAACTCTCTGACTCCGATCAAATCGATCGCCGGGAGCCTGAGCAGCCGCCTCGCGGAATCCGACCTCGATCCAGAGCACCGGCGGGATTTCGAACGCGGTCTGGCCATCATCGAAGCTCGCAGTGCTTCGCTCAACCGGTTTCTCCAGGCCTACCGGCAACTGGCGCAAATGCCTTCTCCGGTTCTCAAGAAGGTTGCGCTGTTGCCTGTCATCGAGCGCGTTGCCTTCCTCGAAACCCGGCTTCCCGTGACCATTTCCCGCGGTCCCGACGTAACCGTGATGGTCGATCCCGACCAGATCGAGCAGATGCTGATTAACCTCGTGCGCAATGCAGTGGAAGCGGTTCTGGAGCCATGCACGGCCAATGGTGTTTCGAAACCCGCCAGTGGAGCAGAGTTAGCGAGGCCGCAAGTGACCTTGAACTGGATGGTCGAGGATTCGAGCGTCGCCCTCACGATTGATGACAACGGACCCGGCCTCTCGAATCCCAGCAACGCATTCGTACCGTTCTACACCACGAAACCCCAGGGCAGCGGCATTGGCCTGGCGCTCTCGCGCCAGATCGCGGAAATGCACGGAGGTTCGATTGAACTGGTGAATCGGAACGGAATCAGAGGTTGTCAGGTACGAGTGAGATTGCCTTGCGTTATTCCGGAAGCCGGTTAGCCTCACTTGGCGAAAGCGTCCCGCACTGCCGCATACGCGGGCTTCTTTCGATATTGATCGTCCCACAACAATGCCCAGCCTTGTCCTTTATAAAAAGACGGAATCCAGGAATGCTTGTCCGTGAATCCCCAGGTCTGGAGCAGTTTGCAACGGGGTTGCTGCACGCACAAGTTGGTAATTTCGCCATAGAGCTTTGCTTGTGCGGCGAGCGACGGTCGAGTTGAGTCACCCAGGCGAATATCCAATTCCGTAATATGAACCTCCAGACCGAGATCGGCGAACCGCTGTAGATTTCGTTTATAGGAAGCCAGCTTTGCGGAACTGTCAAACTTTAAAGTGACGTGCGTCTGGAACCCGATACCATCTAGCGGAACTCCACGCTTCTTGAAATCCCTTGCCATCGCATAGATGGCGTCCGACTTCTTGTTGATTTCTTCCGCGTCATAGTCGTTGTAGAACAGTTTGGCGCTTGGATCCGCAGCGCGCGCCCAGCGAAACGCCTGCTCAATGTACGCGGTACCCGCCGACGATCCGATCCCCGGTTGGTCATACCAAACTGTGTGGCGCATGCTGCCGTCGTCTTCGAACGCCTCATTCACCACGTCCCATGCGTAAACTTTGGAACTGTAGTGCGCCATCACGGTATTGATGTGGTCGTGCAGAATCTTGGCGAGTAGGGCACGCGAATACTTTCCCTTTGCAATCCAATCTGAAACTTGATTGTGCCAGACCAGAGTGTGCCCGCGCACCACCATATTGTGGGCTTGCGCAAATGCGACCAGGGCGTCGCCCCCGCGGAAATCGTAAGGTTCCGGATCGCTGTCGGGCCGCGGATGAATGACGGAAAACTTCATTTCGTTCTCCGCTTGCATTTGACTGAACTCCGACCCAAGAATTCTGGCGTAGTCGCCTTCGGCAAGATGAGCGGACGCAGCAGCAGCGCCGACGAGAATATGGTGAACTTCACCGGCCTGACGCAGTGTTGCGTCCGACGGGTTAAGGGCCTGCGGCGACGCACCTAGCTGGAATGCGGTCAGAGATAAGGTAATGACCAGAGGAGTTGCTCCGAATGGCCGCAGCAAATGACAAAAAATTCTGAGGTGTGACACGAATCGGCTCATGACCTTCCGGGTTCCAACTCTCACAAACGGTGAGTAGATTGAGTGTACAATCCAACCCGTCAATGGTGGGCCGAGACTTCTACATGGGTGCAGCGCAGATGTTTTGTCGTGTTCGCGAGGTGATGGTTGTTTCGAGTTTGGCGCTGGCTCTGGCCTGCGGCGGTGGCATGAATTCATCCGGCACCGCTGGCGGCGGCGGTGGCGGCGGTGGCAGCACGACAAGCGCTCCAAACGATACCGTCACCATCAGCAAGAACGTAACCGCGCCGTTCAGTGTAGCTATGTCGACGTCGTTCCAGCCCGCAGAGTGGGATTACACGCTGTTCCCGGATTTTCCCGGCCTGACCAAGACATTACAAAGCTTACAATCGCAGCACCTCCGGTTGCAGGGAGTTTCTCAAGGTGTCCCGCAGGGGGCGGCGCTCAGCACTTCGACAGCATGGAACTTTTCTATTCTCGACGCGATTACTCAGCCCGTGCTGGGCGTGGGCGACCACAGCCCCGAGTTTCAAATCGCAAAAGCGCCGCCGTTTATGTACGCGAATGACAATAGCAGCGACAGCTTTCAGGATCTAACCTTCCAGCAGTTTGCCGGCTACGCGCAGAATCTTGTGCAGTACTATGACGCCGGCGGTTTTTCATCGAACGGCCAAACCTACGTCTCGCCCTCGTACCCGAACGACACCATCACCCTGTGGGGCATCTACAACGAGCCCAACATCAACAACAGTCTGACGCCGCAGCAATACGTGACGATGTACAACGCGCTGGTGCCAGCGATGCAGGCCGTCAGTCCATCGCTTAAATTCGCGGCCCTGGAGTTGGCCGATTTTTCGGGCCAAGTGCAGGCCTGGGTTCCACCATTCGTCAGCGGTGTAACTGCCCACGTGGACGTGATGGCCACTCACTTTTACTCCACCTGCAATGAGATGGATGACGACGCGACCGTGTTCGCCACGATTCCCGGTTTCGTCTCCGACGTTCAGCTTTTCTATTCCACGATGGCCACGAATGCGGCGCTGGCTCAGGTGCCGGTGTGGGTGACCGAAAACAATGTGAACGCCGATTACGACGCCGGCAACGGCATGAGCGCATGCAATCCCGGGCAGACTTTCGTCACCGACGACCGCGGGTCGAGCGCTTTCTTCGCCGCCTGGCGGCCTTATGTCTTCTCCCAACTGGGCAAGGCGGGCATAGGCGCGCTTTACCATTGGGATTTCGGGGCCGATCCCCAATTCGGAGAAGTGAACGCAACCACCGGCCAAACCCAACTAAGCTATTGGGTAGATTACTGGCTGCAACGCACCTTCCCTTCGCCGCCGGGAGCAAGCCTCTTGCAATACACCGATACCGACGCTGCCGAATTGGAAATTTTGCCGGTGATGAACGGCGATGGCAGCGTGGTAGTGATGGTTGCCAATCATGCGATCAACTCCTCGAATGACAACAACGGTCCCGGCGCGCCGCGCACTGTGTTAATCGACGTCTCAGCGTTCGGAACATTCTCCAGCGGCAGCCTGATGGCAATCGACGCCGATACCAGCCCAATCACGGGACCTTCGGCCACTGATGTAACGCCCGCTGCGCAAATAACCATCCCGTTCAGCGGTTATGGCCTCGCGCTACTTACTCTCAAGCCTTAGCTCTCAAGCCTTGGCTACTACTGCCACAACGGCTGGGAATCTGATATAAGAGCAAGGGTTCGTCCAGGGCGGGTTGAGGGGAACAACTTAGATTCGATAGAATCATGGCCCAAAACAAGAAGCCAGGCCAGAAACCGCAGGTCATTACTCTCAAAGCCGTCGCCCAGCATCTGGGGCTGACTCCGGGCACGGTCTCCGCGGTTCTCAACGACGCGCCTTCCGCCCGCTCCATCCCTCAAGGTACCAAGAGCCGCATTCACGACGCCGCCAGAGAACTGAACTATCGCCCGAATTTCTTTGCCCGCACTCTGCGCAAAAAACGCACTAGCACAATCGGAATCATCGTCGAAGAAATCGGCGACAGTTACAGTTCCGCGGTCATCAGCGGCGTCGAAGCCTACCTGCGTCAAAAGGAATATTTTTTCTTGACCGTAGTCCATCGCCACGATCCGCAATTACTAGCTCGATATTCACAAATGCTGCTGGAACGCGGTGTCGAGGGATTCATTACCGTGGATACGACCATTCAGGATGAGCCGTCAGTCCCCACCGTGGCGGTTGCAGGGCATAAAAAGGTGAAGGGTGTGACGAACATTGTGATTGACCATCGCCGGGCGGCGTTCCTGGCTTTAAGCCATCTGAAAGATTTGTCCCACAAGCGCATTGCCGTCCTCAGAGGAAATCCCCTGAGCTCAGACGCCGCCGACCGATACGAAGCGATTTGTGAGGTGGCCAAACAGTTGGGAATCAGCATCGATCCCGAACTAACCGTTCAGATCAACATCGACGACGCGACGCCCCAGCTCGGCTATCCTTTTGCCAATGAGTTGCTGAAGCGCAACAAGCCGTTCACCGCATTGTTTGCCTATAACGATATTTCGGCCATTGGCTCTATCCGCGCGTTTCAGGAGCAGGGATTACTCGTGCCGCGGGATATCTCGGTCATGGGTTTCGACGATATTCCGGGCTCGGCATTTCATATGCCCAGTCTCACCACTGTCCGACAGCCACTTAATCGCATGGGACAAGTGGCCGCTCAGACCCTGCTGGAAAGATTGGAAAATCAGGAAGACTATCCGGAAGACATCGCTATCGAACCCGAGTTGGTGATCCGAGAATCAACTGCAATAGCCAAGTCTTAGCACGCACTCCGAAAACTCAGTCCCGCTGGGGCTACTGCGTTCCCGGACCCTTGGCCTGCTGCTCGGCCGTGAGCTTCTCGACGACCGCTCTCTCCTTCGCGCCATCCACCAGGCGGTGCAACTTGTAATAAAGAGTCGCCAATTCCTCGTGAGGCTCCAGCCATTCGGGATCGTCTTTCACCAGCTTTTCCAAATCCTGCGCAGCCTCTTCATATTGTCCAGATGTACTCTTGAACATTGCGACCTCATACCGAGCCATGTAGGATTTCGGATTCAGCCGAAGTGCTGCGTCGAGGTAAGGTTTTGCCTCGTCCATCTTGCGTTCTCTATACAAAATCGCGCCCAGGTAAAGGTTGGCGTCAAAGTCTGACGGGTTCAGTTTGAGAGCCTCGCGGAACGCCACTTCTCCAGCTTTTATATCTCCCGTTTTGTCCCGAGCCATTCCGGCAAGAGAGTAAACGCGTGGCAGCTTGGGATTGAGATTCAACGCTGCGTCGAGATCGCGGCGAGCCGCCTCAAATTCGTTTAGGTCGAGCAGCGTAGCTCCGGCCAACAAATACGCATCAGCGCTGTGGCCCAACGTTGCCACCTTCTCCATCCGCGCAACTCCATCACGCCGCTTGCCCGCTTTGATCAATGCTGATCCATAGGTGTATTCAAAATCCAGATTCTGCGCGTTGTTGCTCTCCAGCGGTTCGAGCATGGCAACCGCGCTGTCCGCTTTACCGAGGTGGACATCGGTATCTCCCAACAGAATCGCAATTCGCACGTCGTTTGGTTGTGCCGTGTGGAGAGTCTCTAACTGCTCACCCGCCTTGGCAAAATCGCCTTTCTTGTAATAAGCGAGCGCAAGATTTAAAAGTACGACGTTCTTTTGAGTGACTAATGGCAGGGCCGACCGGTACATTGCGATGGCCTCATCGAAATCGCCCTCGTGCGCCAAAGCCGCTCCCAGATTGATCCTGGCTTCCACCATGTTGGGCCGCAATTCGAGCAGCTTACGATAGTCGCGGATGGCCGTCTTATATTCGCCGCGTTGTTGCGCATCCATCGCGCTATTAAGAAGTTGATCCGGGTCTGGCGTCTGAGCTGTCACAGCACTTATACACAAAACTGCAATCAGCAATGCGCACTCCAGAGTTCCGGAGCTAGCGCGAAGAATCGATATCAGGGATAGCGCGCTACGTCTCGATTCTCGGGGAAACTCTCTCATCGAAGTCGGGAACGGAACCATTGGTCGGCAGTCGCCGTATGTTAGATAATAAAAGATGTTGCATAGCCGTGTCTGGTGAGGTAGTCCATGAAAAACTCATCGTTTTTTACATCTCTGCTTCTTGTTATCTTTGCCTTCACCGTTCTTGCCCAGTCCCAAATGCCAAAGACTTCTACTCCCGCTCCACCATCGAACATCACCCGCCCCGATTCAATTCAGGATAGCGGCTTTTACGGCTACTGGACCAACATGTCGGGCCAGAGCCGCGCTGGCGGCGCTCTTTACGGGAGGGTGAACGTCGAAGGCGAGGCCCTTTTGTGGGATCCCATCCCAGTATCCGTGATCTGCAATGCCACGACTGTTTCCACGACTCGCACCGATCCAAGCGGTAAGTTCCTGATGCCGATTGTGCCGGTGCCGGGATATTTAAGCTTGCAGGGCGACCAGCAGCGCCAGATGGAAACGCACTACGAAGGTTGCGCCGTCCAAGCCTCCTTTACCGGATTTCACTCCAATATCATCACCATTACCCAGCACAATCTGCGCGATGAACCCGATCTCGGCACGATCACTCTTTCCCGCGCCGGTGGACGAGCCGCCGCCACGGCGGTAAGCAGCACGATTGAGTCCGCCCCCGCGAATGCAGTCAAAGCTTTTGACAAGGCCCGCACCGACCTGCTGGAACAGAAACCGGACCACGCCCAGAAAAACCTCGAAAAGGCCGTTGAGGCCTACCCCGGGTTCGCCGCAGCCTGGTATCAGCTGGGCAGGCTACAGGAAGCGGCGAACTCCGCCGATGCGCAGACTTCATTTTCAAAAGCCGCCGCGGCCGACCCGCAGTACATCCTGCCCTATGAACAACTGGCAACTCTCTCCGCCCAAGCCGGCAAGTGGCAGAATGTGCTGGACAATACCAATCACGCTCTACAACTCGATCCCGCAGGCACCGTGCAAACCTGGTATTTAAACGCCTTGGCAAGCTACCAACTAGGCAAGATTAATGCCGCCGAAAGCAGCGCGCAAAAGTCTCTGGCCCTGGATCCCACGCACTCCATTCCGAATACTGAACAATTGCTCGCAGTGGTCCTGGCTGGGAAGGCAGACTACAATGGCGCCTTGCAGCACCTGCGCAACTGTCTGAAGTACACGCCCAGCGGAGCGTCCACCGATCTACTGAAACAGCAGATCGCGCAACTTGAACAGAAAGCGAGGGTTCAAAGCAAGAAGCAGTAGTCTGTGGCAGTAGACGAGGGGGCCCGAACCGCAAGACTTCAGACTTGGCCGTTGGCGTAGAGCCGTTTCTGAAGACTACGTCGACTCGAGGTGTTTCCATGATGAAGCTCAAGCCCATGGCGCTCCGCGCGGTGGTTCTGGCAATGCCACTCCTGATCGCCCCGGCTCATCTCCTTTTTGCGCAAGCCGCCTCGTCCACAACGGCGGCGCAGCGACCCGAAAAAGACTTGGTTTTCAAGAGCGTCGTCAACCGCGTCATCCTCGATGTGGTGGTAACCGACTCACTCGGCAAACCAGTCCACGGGCTTACCCGGCAAGATTTTTCCCTCGCCGAAGATGGGCAATCCCAGCAGGTTCTGTCCTTCGATGTGCACGATCTCGAAGCGGCTACGGAGGTCCCCAAATTGCCTCCTTTGCCGGCAAACACTTTCGTCAATGTCCCCAGCGCTCCAGAGCGCGGGCCGTTGTATGTCCTCTTGCTGGACTTGGTCAACACCGAGACCGGCGACGAGGCCTACGCCCGGCAACAACTGCTGAAGTTTATTAACGGCCGGCCCCAGGGTACGCGCTTCGCCATCTTCGCCCTTTCCGACGGGCTGCACCTCGTCCAGGGATTCACCGACGATCAAAAGCAGTTGTCCTCGGTTCTCGATCCATCGCATCCCCGCCCTCACCTTCCGCGAATCTTCCTGAACCAGCGCAACTTTGGCGACATCGGGATGATGGTTTCAGTCTTCACCTTCATTAGTCGTTATCTCGATGGAATCCCCGGCCGCAAGAACCTGATCTGGTTTTCCGGCGAGTTCCCGTTGGAACTGTTTCCCACCGACAATGACAGCTCCGAGGCCTACCGCGATCAAGTGAAAATTACTCTCGATACCATGGCGCGCAGCCAGGTCGCTCTTTACCCCGTGGATATTCGCGGTGTTGCAGTCGACAACCCTCACGCTCCCGCCGGAAACACGGGAGGTGGCGGCGTAACTTCCGACTATCGCAGCGGCGGCAGCGCCGAGCCCGCATCCGATACTTCTCCCAGCGGTTCCGGAGCCCAAGCCACCGGCGCGTCCTTCAGCAATGCGGCCCAGGCAGCCGGAGCCCAGGGCTATTCTTTGCTTTCCGCCAGTTACGCCCTTCAGGACGAAATAGCAAAGCTGACCGGAGGCCATGCCTACCACAGCAATAATGGAATCAAGGAAATACTCGACGAAGCCCTCAACGATGGCGCCAACTACTACTCGCTTACTTATTCGCCTTCGAACAAAAACTACAATGGCGCGCTGCGCCACATTCAGGTGAACCTGTCGAAGAAGGGCTACAACTTGTCCTATCGCCGTTCCTATTACGCGCTGGATCCCGACGCACCGGTGCTGGATAAGACAGCTTTCAAGCACATATCTGACATCTCGCAGTCGGCTCCTGGTCGGCAGTTAGGCGATTCCCTCTATGCCAACATGCAGCACGGAGCGCCGCTGGCACACCAGCTATTCTTTCGCGCTCACATCCACACACTGGGTGCGCCGGCCATGGCTACGCTGGAGCAGATGGCGAACTTGGAAGACCAGCCCGCCTATTTCAGAGCCCGCCACAAGAATCGCCCTTTGAAGCCTCTGGCTCCCATCAACCTGCAATCGTATGTGATCGACTATACCTTTATGGCGGGATCCAAGTCCGGAGCCTCAGGCCATACACTGCGACCGCCGAAGCTGGAAGTTGCGGCCGCAGCCTACGACGAGGACGGCCGCATGCTCAATGCCTTGGTAGAAACATCCGGCCGGAGCGGGGACGAAGCTTCCGCGCCGCAGAATTCGCAAGGCATCTACCGCGTGCAACAGCAACTCGATGTTCCATTAATCGCGACCTCAATCCGCATTGCCGTACGCGATATTTCAACCGATCATATCGGCGCAATGGAAATCACACTGCCGCTTGCTTCCGAAATGCAGACCCAGGCCGCGCCTCCCGCGAAACCTGCTTCTCCCTCTTTGGTCCCCACTAGCCCGAATTAATTTTGTCATCGTCACAAAACTCTTCGCTTCGGAGGCTCACCCACAGTAAAATGTTTCGCATTCGGGCCCTGCTTCCCGAATTTCAGATTGTGATTTCGCGGATTGCAGCATTTCGCAGATAGGAGGTTCTCGCCGCATGTCTGCAAGCTTCGCACTCGCGGTGCGCCGTTTGCTGACAATCCTCCTTCTCTGCGCCGTACCTCCCTTACCTGCGCAACGCAACTATCCGCAGCCTCAGCCGACTGAAAATTCCGAAACGACCGGCCCGGTCTTCCGCAGCAACGTCCGCCGCGTGATCCTCGATGTCGTCGTAACCGATTCAAACGACCAACCAGTTCGCGGCCTCTCGCGCGACGACTTCTCAATCAAGGAAGACGGAAAACCGCAAACCGTGCTGTCCTTCGACGCCCACGACTTTAACGAGGTTCCTAAACCGCTGCCCGCCTTGCCTTCGTTGCCCTCGAATACCTGGGTCAATGTTCCTCCCGTGCCCGAAAAAGGCCCGCTCTATGTTCTTCTCTACGACATGGTGAACATGGAGATGGACGACCAGCCGACGGCTCGAAAGCAATTGCTGAAATTCATTTCCGACAAGCCCCCCGGTGCGCGCTTCGCCATTTTCGTTTTCAGCGATGGCCTTAAATTAGTCCAGGGATTCACCGCCGACCAGAATCTCTTGTATGCCGCAATGGATCCCAAATCGCCGCGGCCTCACGTTCCTCGAATATTTCTCTACGGCGATAGTTATGGCAAAGGCTCGGTACTTTCGATTGTCTCTGCGCTCACCGAAATCGCTCACTTCCTCGAAGGATTGCCCGAGCGCAAGAATGTCATCTGGATTACCGACTCGATCCCCACGACCATCCTTCCCACCGCAAACCTAAACCCGAATGTGGAGGCCGTCAGCTACAACGACGACATCAAAAAAGCCATCAATGCCATGGAGCGCAGTCACGTCGCCGTCTATCCGGTGGACGTCCGCGGCACAGTGATCACCCATATTGCATCGCGTCCGCAGTCCGGCGCGGGCGGCGCGGCCATGACTACCACAACCGACAGCCCGGCCCTGAACGCCAGCTATTCCACCGAGAGCGACATTGCCACTGCGACTGGGGGCCGCGCTTTCTACAGCACCAACGATGTGAGCGGGGCCCTGGCCCAAGCCACCGAAGCGGGAGCAAATTACTACACCTTCAGTTACTCTCCCAGCAATCAAAACTACGATGGCGGCGAACGAAAGATTCACGTAGATCTTTCGAAACGCGATTCTTCCCGGCATGATTTTTTCAAATCCGGTTATCGTCTGGCCTACCGCCGCTCCTACTACGCCAGCAATAACGATGCGAATTCCCCGCCGCGCGATAAAGCGCAACCGGACACACCGGTCCTGGTTGCCGATCCAGCGCAACTGTCTCCCCTCGACCAGCCCGCCAATTCGCTGCTGGCCAACCTCCGTCATGGAGCGCCCGTCGCGCATCAGTTATTCTTCGGCGCTCACGTTCATCGCGTCGGCACTCCGAATGCGGCCACGCCTGAGCAGATGTCCACTCTCGCCCTGCAAGAATCCTTTTCACACGGCAAGCGTCGGCCAGCCAAGTCATCGCCACCAGTTCCTCTTCAGACCTACGCCATCGACTACACCGTCTCGACGCAGCAGTTGAAACCAGGATCACCATCTCTCCGTAACGAAACGTTCCTATTGCAAGTAGCTGTTGCGGTCTTCGATGCCGACGGTCAAACGCTGATCAGCAAGCTTCAACACACGCGTGAGGCAGTCCCTCCAACTCCAGCGAATACCGTGGAAGCCAGTTCCTCAGATGGAGACGAGACCGTCCGACCTACCTTCCTGCGCTTCCAGCAAAAGATCGACGCGCCACCGAACGCCGCTTCGCTCCGTCTCGCCGTCCGAGATGTTGCCACCGATCGTGTCGGCGCCCTGGAAGTTAACTTGCCGCTGGCACCAGAACCGGAGACTCAAGCCAAAATAGTTTTCCACTCCGGAGATTCGGCTTCGGACATATCAGATATTTCGAAGTGAACCCCCGAATCATTGCGTCGCATGGACAACTGCCGGTAGCTCTGCAAATTCGGCCAATGATAGGATGACCGCAGGAATTGAATCAGGGAGTGGTGCTTCAGACGTGGGTTCACTCAAATGGCGCGCGGGTTGCAAATGGGCTGTTTCTGTTGCTGTTTTAATCTTTCCGCTGGTCATTCCACACATTTCTCCAGCCCAGACCAATCCCCCCGGCTTTGACGGCATCGTCCTGAAAGCCGCCGCCGCCCGCGAGCAGAATGACATCCCTCAGGCCATCGACCTTTACCGTCAAGCCGTCGAACTCAAACCGGACTGGCCCGACGGTTGGTGGTTTCTCGGCTCTCTGCAATACAGCGTTGACGCTTATGCCCCGGCTCGCGATGCTCTCACCCATTTCCTCCAACTCACTCCCGACGCTGGACCCGCTTCAGCGCTTCGCGGTCTCTGCGAATATGAAACCGGTGAGTACGCCCAAGCTCTGACTGATATTCAGCGCGGCCTGTCGCTGGGGGCAGGGATTCAGTCTCGCAACGAAAAAATTCTGCGCTATCACGAAGCTCAGCTTCTGTCCCGTACCGGAAACTTCGAAGCCGCGCTGCAAAAATACGCCTTGTTCGCCGGCGACAAGATACCCAACCCCGAATTGCTCGTAGCCGTCGGCCTTGCCGGCTTGCGCACCCCGTTGCTGCCTAAAGAGCTGAACCCGGATAAGCAAGAGCTGTTCTCAGCCGCAGGTACGGCGGCATTGCGCTTCATGGCCGGAGATCGCGACGCAGCGAAGCAGGCCTTTCAGGATCTATTCCAGCGCTTTCCCTCAGCCGCCAACGCGCACTATCTGTACGGCTACCTGCTGTTTCCCACCGATCCCGACCAGGCGATAACGGAATTCAAGAAAGAGTTGGAGGTTTCTCCCACCAATGCCGCAGCTCAACTGATGGTCGCTTGGGATGCTCTCTTGCGAAACGATCCTAACGAAGCGCTGACCTACGCTCAAAAAGCCATTGCCGAAGAACCGGGCCTGCTCATCGCTCAACTCGTGCTCGGCCGCGCCCTGCTCGATACAGGCGACGTGAAAGATGGTCTCGAACTCCTAGAAAAAGAAGAGCAGCGCGATCCCAACAATCTCGAGACCCACATCGCGCTGGCCAAAGCGTATTCCAAGACCGGACGCAAAGAAGAGGCCCGCCGCGAGCGCCTGCGCTGCCTCGAACTGGAGAAGAGTGAGGGCCCCGTTGTTCATCCTTAGCAGCCTGCTTGCGAACTCTCGACCGAAGAAGAATAGGGAGGGGCACGGCTTCAGTCGTGCCATTAAGTCACCAAAAGCTCGCTGCGCTTCAGCGCCTGGGGCAGTGTGTTCGTTCCGCGCCGTCCAGCGCAGCCTTTTATTTTCTGCAATTCCATTTGTCGCAATAATCCTGCCCGCTTCCGCGCAAACGCAACCCGCCAATTCCGCGTCCGCCTGCCTAAGCTGCCACCGCGCCCAGACCATCGACCAGCCGCTGACCCCCATGGGCCGCGCGTTGATGCTGCCCGGCACAAATCCAGTCGTGAAAGATCATCCGAAATTAACTGTTCGCAAAGGCGACTACTCTTACACCGTCGAGACTCGCGGCGACAACACGACTTACAGCGTGACAGACGGCACCCGCACAATCTCTATCCCAGTTCGCTGGAGTTTCGGGCTAGGCGGCCAGACCTGGATTCTGGAGCGCGACGGCGAACTCTACGAGAGCCTGGTGAGCTACTACCCCAACGTTGGCGGCCTCGATACCACCATCGGCGATGAACGCATCATGCCCCACACGCTCGACGAAGCAATGGGACGCAAACTAGCCCCGGGCGAAACCAAGGCTTGTTTCGGCTGCCACGCCACCAACGCCCTTCACGATCGCAAGCTCACCATCGACACCATGAAGCCGGGAGTGACTTGCGAGCACTGCCATGTTGGCGCAAACGCTCACCTGTTGGATGCCGTTCAGGGAGAATTCTCCACCGCCCCGCCCAAACTCGGCCAACTATCGTCCGAAGATCTCTCCAACTTCTGTGGCCAGTGCCATCGCACCTGGGAAGGCGTCGTGAGGGGCCACTTTCACGGCGAGATCAACGTTCGCTTCCAGCCCTATCGCTTGGCCAACAGCAAATGCTTCGACGGCACCGATCCCCGCATCAGTTGCGTCGCCTGTCATGATCCGCACAAAAACGTGGTCCGCGAAGATTCGACATACGATCCCAAGTGTTTGGCTTGCCACGGCACAGCGTCAGCCGATCATCCGGCTTTAACCCAGCCCGTATCGGCAGCCACCCAGCCCAAAGCCTGTCCGGTAGCCAAGGCAAACTGCGTGAGTTGCCACATGCCCAAAGTCCAACTGCCCGGCGGACACATGACCTTCACCGACCACGAAATCCGCATCGTCAAGCCCGGCGATGCCTATCCGAACTAAGTAGAAGTCATCTCTCATAAATGAGTTCCGGGAAAGGGCGCGGCAATGAGTCCGGGAAGGGGCTGCAATGAGATCGGGAAGGGCACGGCTTCAGCCGTGCCATAAAAATCCAATAAAGATGAGGGCTTTAGCCCCTGAGGCTTCGCTGGTGTCGGGCCGAGGATTTATGAGATAGAGCCCTAGTCTCGAGAACGGTGATCACTGCGATGCCCCATCGGGATAAATCGCAATCCGGTGATTGCGAACCAGCGGCTGAAATTTCTTACCACTCTCAAAGGAAAAGATCGCCTGAGTTTGCTGCCGTGGCATGTGGCAATCGATGCAGTTGTGAACGATCTGATCGCCCATCTTCGCATACCGCCCGCAATCCTTTGCCTGGTGGCATGTCAGACAATGTGGAGAAAATGCCGCCGCATCCCGCTGCTGCGAGTGAACGTCATGGCAGGTTGTACAGGTCAAGGTCGTACTGGATTTAAAACAGCGGCTCTTTTCCAGCAACTGTACCTGGCTGGCATGGACGTCAACCGGAGTATCGGACGTTGCATATTGTAAGTTCACGATGTAGTCGTCCAGCACATCCCCCGGCAGAAACGACAATGACTGCTGAATAGGCGTGGCCGCTCCCGAGTGGCACAAGCCGCAAACATCCATCTGCCGGTCCCGGGAAAGCGACGCAGGGTTGACGATAGCTTCCTCCGCCGTGCCCGGACGCGGAGGAGTTTTTGACTGGTTGCGCGCAACATGTTCCCGCCCCGGCCCGTGGCACTTTTCGCACCAGATGCCCAGCACAATGCCGCTCTTGTTGTAGTGATTCACCGGCGGCGGCATCCATTCGAAATAGCTGCCGTGGCATTCCAGGCATCGTGGAACAATCGCGCGATCGAACCGCGGCGATCCATCCCTATATCCCGGACTGTTCCCCCATCCGCCGAGATCAGTCCAATAAGCCACGGGCAGTTGAAACAACTCGTCGCCCTTCCAAAATAAATAGCTTTGCCCCTTCCGCGCGGCCCCGGCAACGATTGCGATCCTTTCGGTCCGCGAAATCTTGTCGGACGGCCCGAGTTCTTCGACCGCAGTTTGGAAATAGCCTTCTTTCGTGGCGCTCATCTCGAAGTGCAGGAATGGATTGGCGGTCTTGAGAAGGTTGGAGCCTGGTGCGAAGCTACCTGCAATCGGATGCTCGCCCGGTGAGTAAGAAGCAAGATGATGCGCCGTGCCGAAATACGTTTTGGCTTTTTCCTGATGGCACGATCCGCACTCGGCGTCACCTGCATAAGCGCGCCGAGGCTGAGGCTTTTTGTCGCCTTTTGAAGAAGTCGATGGAGGCTGCCTTTCGGGCGGAACCGATTCCGGCAACTGGCCTTTGCCAGGATAGGGTGAAAATAAAACGACTAACGCCAGAAGAAAAAATGCCACCAATCCGCCTCTTGGCGACGCGCCCGCTCTCTCTTCCGCCCGCAATTGGCGTCAGATTCGCTTGCAGGGGTATCGCTGCTCAATTATGCTTTTTATCACAGAAGAAGCTGCTGTGTGCCGCTTCACCGGTGCCATCCCAATACGTGACTTCGGATTTCACGCTCGCTAGGATAATGCTCGCCAAGATCGGGCTCGCAAAAACCGGGCTACTGCTGGCGGTATCTCTGAGTGCAAACCTCGCCGCTGCGGCGGCCTGCGCCGGTCCCCCGGCGCTGGAAGCCAGGCTCCATGCTCATCCTGAGGCACAGTTATACATCGACCTCGGTACCTGGTTTGGCGACCATCGCAACTACGACTGCGCACTCGAAACCTTTCGCGCCGCTCTAAAACTGGAACCCGGTTCAGCTCAACTCTATTATCTGGTCGGCCTCACTCTTTATTCCTCGGATCGTGTCGAAGAATCGCTGGAGCCGCTCCAACGATCCATCTTCCTCCTCCCCGAGGTCATAAAGCCGCACCTCCTGCTGGCCGCGGCTTACGATCAACTTCATCGCCGTGACGAAGCTAGAACCGAGTGGGAAGCCGCCTTGCAAATCGATCCTCACTCCGCGGAAGCCCTCGATGCCGTCAGCAAAGCGCTGCTCACCGACGGAGATTACGATGCGGTGATTGAGCTTTTGCGCCCCGTCCCCTACAACGAGGATCTGACGCTCGACCTGGCGCAAGCTTACGGTCGAGCAAAACGGCTGGACGATGCCGATAAGCTTCTCACCAAAGCGCTGCATGCCCACCCCGACTCTTTGCCTCTGAGCAGTGAACTGACGACCGTTTATGTCAACCAGGTCCGTTACGAGGACGCGTATCGGACAGCAAGGGACGCGGCTCTGCGCCACCCTCACGACCTGGAAGCCCAAAGATTCTACCTGCGCATTCTTGTACTCAACGGTAACCTGGCGCCGGCCCGCCCACTGGCGCGCAAGTTGCTGGCGGCGCATCCGCATGATTTCTACTTTCTCTACCTAAGCGGCATACTCGAAAATCAGGCAGGGCAATACGCGGCCGCAAGAGACCATCTGGCGCAAGCTGTGGCTTTAAATCCCGGCTACTTTAACGCCCACTACAATCTTGGCGTGGCATTGCTGGAGCTTAAAGATTTTTCCGCGGCCAGGGATCATTTGCAGAAGGCAATCGAGCTCGGCGGCACCGCCCCCGAGATTCGCTTCAAGCTTGCCGCCGCCCTACGCAGCCTGGGGGAGACCGACGCCGCGCAAGAGCAACTCAAGCTTTACCAGCAACGCCTGCAATTTAACGCCAATCATGCGCTGGCCGCCAGCAAGAGCGCGCAGGCAGAAAAGGAATTCGCCGGAGGAAACCCTCAGAAGGCCGCCGCTCTCTACAAAGAGGCTTTCGACGCCACGCCCGACGACGCTCAGCTCGATTTTAAATACGCGCTTACCCTGGACAAAACCGGCGATACCGCCACCGAGCACACCGTCCTGGAGCAAGCTATAAAAATCGATCCCACCATGGCAGCCGCACAAAACCAGTTGGGCTATCTGGACTCTCGCGGCGGCGATCCTGCGTCCGCCGAAGAGCACTTCCGTCTTGCCGTTCGTGCCGCTCCCGCTTACACCCAGGCATGGATCAGTCTGGCCGCGACATTGGCCATGGAGTCGAAATTATCCGAAGCGCAGGAAGCGGTCGCCAGCGCCTTGCGCCTCGACCCCGCGAACTCCCAGGCGTTGCAACTCCGCAAAGATCTAGCTGCCGCGCAGGCCCAGCGCTGATGCCGTCGAACTGGACAAGGCGCCAACTGCTGCGCACACTTCCCGCGGCCCTCGCAACTTCACTCGTGCCGCAGCTGATTCGCGCCTCCACCGCCACTGCCAAACCCGCGCCGCCTTTTTCCCGCTTCGTCGATGTTGCTCCAAGCGCCGGCCTTACTCAGACGATGGTCTACGGCGACCCCAACCACAACACGTACATCATTGAAGTCAACGGCGCCGGCTGCGCCTTCCTCGACTACGACAACGACGGCTGGATGGATATCTTCATCCTCGGCGGCCGGAAGCTGGAGGGCGTCGTTGCTGGGGCCAGCAATCGCCTTTACCACAACAATCGCGACGGCACCTTTACCGATGTCACCGCAAAGGCCGGATTGATTGATGCCGGCTGGGCCAATGGCGTCTGCGTCGGCGATTACAACAACGACGGTTTCGAAGATCTCTACATCACCTACTACGGCCAAAACAAGCTTTATCGCAACAACGGCGATGGCACCTTCACCGACGTAACCGCCAAAGCCGGCTTGCTCGACACCGGCACTCGCTTCGGTTCCGGCTCCGCCTTTGTCGACTACAACCGCGACGGCCTGCTCGATCTCTTCGTCTCCAACTACGTCGAGATCGATCTCGCAACCGCCGCCAAGCCCTCCCTGAAAATTCCCAACTGCAATTTTGAAGGCGTCGCCACCAATTGCGGCCCCGGCGGTCTTGGTTTCCCCGCCCATTCTCTGTACCGCAACAACGGCGACGGAACCTTCACCGACGTTTCTAAGGAATCCGGCGTGGCCGCGCTGCGCGGCTCCTACGGATTCACCGTTGTCGCCTTCGATGCCGACGAAGACGGCTGGCAGGACATCTACGTGGCCTGCGATGCCACGCCCAGTATGTTGCTGATGAACAATCACGATGGCACCTTTCGCGAGGAGGCTCTCATTCGCGGCGTCGCTCTCGGCAGCGGCGGCGAACCTTTGGGCGGCATGGGCGTTGGCATAGGCGACTACGATCTCGACGGCCATGTCGATTTGGTTAAGACTCACTTCGTCAATCAATCCACCGGCATTTACCACAACAACGGCAAAGGCGAGTTCGAGGACGTTACAGCCCGCGTCGGTTTTGCCGCGGAGCGCCGCTTCAGCAGTTGGGGCACGGGCTTGATCGATCTCGATAACGACGGCCATCCCGACATCCTCATCGTCACCGGAACGGTCGCGCCCGAACTCGAGCGCGCCTTCCCCAATAAATATCCTGCCCGCGATCCGCGCCTGCTCTTCCGCAATCAGGGCAACGGAACGTTCGTCGAAATGACGGAAGCTGAAGCTGGACCGGCGATTTCCTCCCGCCACGTAAGCCGCGGCTGCGCTTTCGGCGACTTCGATAACGACGGCGATCTCGACGTGCTCATCATGAACCGCAATGAGCCGCCATCGCTTTTGCGCAACGACGCTCCCAGCGGCAATCACTGGATCAAAGTTCGCCTCGAAGGCGTGCAGAGCAATCGCAGCGCAATCGGCTCGCGCGTGCTTGTACGTTACGGCGGCAAAGTGCAGGCCCAGTGCGTGCTCAGCCAATCCAGCTTTCTCTCCGCGAATGACCCGCGCCTGCACTTTGGCTTGGGAGCGGAGTCTTTCGCCGACGTTGAAGTACACTGGCCGACGGGAAAGATGGAATCCTTCTCTCATCTTGCCGCGGATCAGGTGGTTACGATTCGTGAAGGGCAGGGAATCGTGAAGGGGCGGGCGTTTCGCTAAGCGGGCGGCATTTATGCAGACGACTGTTCTGAAGGTCTTGATCGCCGTGCTCACGGCAATCGTTTGTTCAGGGATTTGCCCAGGACAAGACTCGTCCTTACCTGCTCCGTCGCCCCCTGCTTCTCCCGGCGTACGCATCATCGTCGTGCCATCGTCTTCGAAGGCGCAGGAAATACTCGACGAACTGACGCAAGGCAAGGACTTTGCCGAACTCGCCCAGACAAAGTCGTCGGATCCGACCGCGACCAATGGCGGCTACATGGGCCGTCCCCAGCCGGGCACACTTTGCACAGAACTAAGAGACGCTTTAGAACGAGTCGCTCCCGGACAGGTCACCCGCATTGTTCAGGTTCCTGCCGGCTACGCGATTCTCAAAGTTCTGCCGGAATCGGAGGTGCCGCCGCAGAATGTTGACTCCGCTCCGCTTCCCTTTGCGACCGCTGCTTGTGCTCTGCACACAACCATTCTTGTCTCTGGGTTTGGCGAAGCGATGACCATCTACCGGGAGTTCCCCAAGTCCGACGGTTGGAACCGCGACCTGCATCAGATATGCGCAATCTCCAAGGTTTCGGTTCCCATCACACTCGATCGGCTCGACGAAGCGTTGATCCCCGGCAGCCCCCAGACCATGCGCGCCGAGCCGCTCGATTTAATGCAAGCTCATTACGCTTCGGCTGGCCTGCACGCTTATCAGGGCGAGATGCCGCAGGCAATGGAACAATGGCTCGCCGCGAAACAGATCGCGAAGGCCAGCGTGCCTAACGCGCTGCCCATGATGGAAGAAACGCTGGGAATCGCATACCTGCACAAATCCGAGATGGAAAACGGCGAATATAGAAATCCCGGCGACCGATGTCTTTTTCCGCCGCAGCCCGGCGCGGCCTATCCCGCATTCCTCAAAAAAGAAGATTCCGAAAAGGCCATTCAATATTTGCAGCAATATCTGGCAAACAAGCCCGACGATCTGGACGTGAAATGGCTGCTGAATTTGAGTCATATGACCCTTGGCCAGTATCCCAAAGGCGTTCCCTCGAAATACCTTCTTCCGCCCTCCATTTTTGAATCGAAAGAGAACATCGGGCGTTTTGTCGACGTCGCTTCCTCTGCCGGGCTCAAAGTCTTTTCCGAGGCCGGCGGGGTCATCGTAGACGACTTCGAGAACAACGGACTGCTGGATGTTGTGATGTCCACCAAGGACTATTGCCAGTCGCTGCGTTACTTCCACAATAACGGCGACGGAACTTTCACCGAGCGCACCGAGCAGGCCGGCCTGCAAAACACATTGGGCGGACTCAACATGGTCCAGGCCGACTACAACAACGACGGGTGCATGGACATTCTCGTGTTGCGCGGAGGCTGGGAATTTCCCATGCGCAAGTCGTTGCTGCGGAATAACTGCGACGGCACCTTCACCGACGTCACGGAAAAAAGCGGATTGTCAGCCAGCGTCACAGCAACCCAAACGGCGGTCTGGGCCGACATCGATAACGACGGCTTCGTCGATCTGTTTATCGGAAACGAAAATGGCCCGAGCCAGCTTTTTCGCAACAAGGGCGACGGAACTTTTGAAGATATTTCTCACGCCGCCGGTGTGGACAAAGTCGCATTTACCAAGGGCGTAGTCGCCGCGGATTACGACCAGGATGGTTACGTGGATTTCTATGTCACCAATTATTTTGGCGGGAATTTTCTTTACCACAATAACCACGACCGCACCTTCACCGAGGTGGGAAAACAAGCGGGCGTCCAGGAACCCCAGCGTAGTTTTGCTGCGTGGTGGTTCGATTACAACAACGATGGCTGGCCCGATCTCTATGTGAGCACCTATTACGGCAGCGTTGAGGAGGTCCTGCGCACTTATCTTGGGCAGCCTCACACGGTTGAGACCATGAAGATCTACAAGAATCTCGGCAATGGCACGTTTGAAGACGCCACCAAAGAGGTTGGACTGGATAAAGTCTTTATGCCCATGGGTTCGAACTTCGGTGACGTGAATAACGATGGCTATCCTGATATTTATCTTGGCTCAGGGAACACATCATTTGCCGGATTGCTGCCCCACGTTCTGCTGCTCAATAAAGAAGGCAAGTCTTTCGTGGACATCACGGCGTCTTCGGGAACAGGAGAATTGCACAAGGGACACGGCATAGCTTTTGCCGATCTGGCACGCGACGGCAACGAAGACATCATCGCGCAAATTGGCGGCGCCGTGCCCTCCGACGCCCATGCTTTGCGGGTTTTCAAAAATCCGGGCAGCGGCAACGATTGGATCAACCTTCGCCTAGTGGGGGTCAAGACCAACCGTGCGGCCATTGGAGCGCGCATCAAAGTGACGGTGCAGGATCAGGGTCAACCCGAGCGTGCGGTCTATCGCACCGTAAGCAGCGGAGGTTCCTTCGGCGCCAATCCTTTGGAGCAGCACATGGGGCTGGGCAAATCGGCGAAGATTTCAAATGTGGAAGTGTGGTGGCCCACCAGCAATACACGGCAGAATTTTTCCAACGTCGCTCCGAATCAGTTTATCGAGGTCAAAGAGTTTGCCAGCGATTACACTCGACTCCAGCGAAAGGCGGCTCATTTAGGGGGACCAGAAAAAGCTCCGGGAAAAGCTGCAGGAAAAGCTCCGGTCGCCGCCGCTGGCAAACCCGCGTCACCGCCAATCGGTGCGGAAAAACGCGTGCGACAACAGCCGTAGAGCAGGAGCAGGAAGCGTGAGGCGAGTCATACAACGTGCGGCGGTGCTGATGGTTGTTGGACTCCTAGCCACCCCTCGCGGATGGGCGGCGGAAAAGCACGATCTCTCAGGTCTGGTACTGACTGTGGATGTGGCCCACAAATCCATGACTGTATCCTGCGCCAGCGTTCCTGGCTACATGGATGCCATGACGATGCCCTTCGACGTTCGGGACGCCAAAATGCTTGACGGTGTAAGGCCCGGAGAGAATATTGATTTCACGATCGTGGTCGATGGAGATTCCTCCTACGCGGAAAATATTCGCGCCCATCGTTACGAGAACCTGGAGCAGGAACCGCTCGAAGCCCGCCGCCTCTCCATTGTGAGCAAGTTGGCGAACCCAGCCGCTGCCGCGAAATCTCTTAAGGTCCAACAGGCAGTGCCGGATTTCACACTCACCGATCAGGCGAGTAACAAAATAGAGTTCTCGCAATTCAAAGGCAAGGTTGTAGCTCTCAGCTTCGCCTACGTGCGCTGCCCAAATCCGGCTTATTGCTTTCGTCTCACCAGTCATCTGGCAGACTTGCAGAAACGTTTTGCGGGAATTCTGGGAAAAGATTTGGTCCTGCTCACCGTCATCATCGATCCTGAGCACGATCAGAACGACGCCATCCAGCAGTACGCGGGAATCTGGCACGCCAGTCCCCAGACCTGGCATTTTCTGACCGGACCTCTGCCCGAAGTGCAACGCGTCTCGCGCATGTTTGGAATGGAGTTCTGGAGCGATGAAGGGTTTGTCACTCATTCATTTCACACGGTAATCGTTGATCGTCAGGGTAAGCTCTTTGCCAACCTCGAAGGCAACCAGTTCACCTCGCAACAGTTGGGCGATCTAGTGCGAACCGTCGTTAGTCGCCAGTAGGTTCTGACCCTTCAAACAGCCGGTTCTATCAGTCTGATTTTCCCGTAATCCTTGCGGGGAACAAACCGCTGACGTGTGGTGTCCCTTTAGCAATATGGAATCAGTTCGACGAGGCTTCTCCATCTGCATTGCGCTGGCGACTCTCTCGCTTTTCTCAAAGGCGTGGGGCCAGGATGCATTGCAGCTCTTCCACAAGATGCAAACGGCTCTGGGTGGCGCAGATAAGATCGCCGCTGTCCGCGACTTTGAGGAAAGCGTGCGCGCGGATGCGTGGTACTCCGATGGCAGGCCACTGGGCGAGGTACGCAAGCGAACGCGCTGGATCCGGCCGAACTATTTGCGTCTCGATCACGTGGGCCCGACGGACACCTATGTTCTCTATTTCGACGGAACAGCCGGGTGGGAAATATTGCCCGATAAAACCATGGCTGATCTTGCTGGCAGCGAATTGCGGTTCGCGCGAAACTATCTGACTGGTCTGAATCTTAACTCCTGGCTCGCGGACCGTGAACCGGCCAAAGTGATTTCGTCTTCCGGAACCAATGTGATTGTCGTCTCGACCAAGGGCGACTCCTCGCAGAGAACGGAGATCACGCTGGACCCGGCCACGTTTCTTCCCGCGAAACAAACTGACATCTCGCTTTCCGACCCAGTCATCCCGTCCCTAGTGAGACAAAGTTTGAACGATGGGAGGTGATTGACGGCATCAAGTTTCCTTACCGTACTACCAAGACTCGGAACGGCACAAAGCTGGCGGAAATCACGGTTGAACAAATCAAGTTGAATGCTGAGATCAAGCCCGCAGACCTCTCAGTCAAGCCGCCGGACCTCAAGCCGGTTATGGCTAAAACGCAGACCTCGGGCGTCGCGCCATAACCATGTTGTTCTCCCGGCGCTGGCAGGACTATGATGGCTCCCGTGAAACGGCATGCAATATCGATTCTGGGGGCGTGAGCGCATCTCCACTCGGGGACATTTCTTTCTGGACAAGCAGGGTCTAGGCGTCGATTATTGGGGGCAAGTGAGAAAAACGATCACACCGTTCTTCGCCTTGCTCTCCCTTATTTTCTGCGTTCCTTCTATCTTCGGCCAAAGCACTCCTCAATCCGCAACTCCGCCCGCCACCGCTGCGCCGGCGGCATCTCCCGCGATTATTACCACGGTCGACGAAGTCACCCTCGATCTCGTCGTACGCCAGAAGAACAAACCCGTCCTCGATCTCAAGCCCGGAGACCTGGCCATTACCGATAACGGCTTGCCGGTAAAGCTTTCCGATCTGCATTTGGTCACGGGCGAATCGGCAGCACAGCACCGGGTCACGCTGGTCTTTGATCGCATGGAGCCCGCGGCCGCGAAAAATGCGCGCGACATTGCGGGCAAGATGCTCAAGGCATTTCCCGCCAGCGGATTTTCCTTCTCGGTGATGAACGTAGGCGGACGCCTGCGCTTGTATCAGGAGTTTACCGACGACCGCACGACGTTAAACAAGGCCATCGCGGTCGCGGTGGAGAGTGATGCGGAAGCCCAGCAGTCGAATGCCGCCCCAGAGAAGAATGTGATGGCGGCAGCGCAAACCGGAATGGATCCTTCGGGGACTCGAATAAGCGCGGAGCAACGCAACGCTGCCCAAACCACCCTCGCCGCATTACAGGAGTCGCAGCGCATCACACAAGACCAGCACTCCCCACCCGGCCTGGCCAGCTTGCTGGCATTGGCGCGAACCCAGCGCCAGATGGCCGGCCGCAAAGTGGTGATCTATTTCGCGCAAGGCATGACGCTTAATACCGACGCCAAAGATATGCTCCGGTCCATCATCGGCGCGGCCAACCGCTCGGGCGTCAGCATCTATGCGGTAGACGCCAACGCGATTGACCAGCAAGCCGGCGAGGGACTGGTGGCGGCCATGGCTATGGGAGGTATTGCGGCCGCGATCCGTTCCGGCGGTGGGCCGACGGCCGGCGGCGGAGCGGCGGCGGGAGCAACCTCCGGATCGGGAGCCGCGCTATCGCCATTGCCCCAGTTGCCTCCGGGGATGATCGCTCAGATCAACGATACCGTGGACCAGATGGAACTCGATGGCCTGTCGGCTTACAAGAATCCCCTGGCGGAGCTGGCTGCCAGCACGGGTGGCGCTTACATTGTGCCCACCGACAGCATAAAAAAGCCTCTGCAACTGCTGATCGAAGATATGACGACCTATTACGAGGCGTCCTATACTCCGCCGATCCAGGAATACGATGGGCGCTTTCGTCCAGTCTCAATCAAGCCAATCCGCAAGGGCCTGCAATGCCGTTCGAGAGCGGGATACTTCGCGCTGCTATCCGGCAACAGTCCCGCCATGCGTCCATTCGAAGCGCCGCTGATGAAGATTCTCGCTGAGCCTCAATTGCCTGCGGACGTGAAATTTCAGTCCGGCGTCCTTAAGTTCGGCGACCTGCCGGATGGAAATTCAAGTACGCTAATCGCCGAAGTGCCACTGTCCGAACTGGAAATTCGGGAAGATCCGAATGCGGGCTTGTTCTCCGCCCACGTATCGATTGTCGCGGAAATCAAGAGTAGAGCGGGGACTGTAATCGAGCACTTCAGCGAAGACATTCCCCGGCATGGTGCTCTGGAGACCCTGGATAAGGCGCGCACCGAAGTGGTGACCCTACAGCGCCATTTCGTCGCTGGTCCCGGGGAATACGTGGCCGAGGTCGCCATCCAGGACCGCAACAGCGGCAAATTCAGCGCCCAACGTGCAAATTTCGAAATTGCCGCCACGCCGTCCGTTCCATCTCTAAGTGATCTGACTTTGGTCCGGCGCACCGATCCATTCAATCTTGAAGCCGATCCTTCCGAGCCGCTGCGCTACGAAAAAAGCAGAGTCGTTCCCAACCTTTCGGGTCAAGTGCCGCAGGATGCCAAAGCCGCATCCCTGTTTTTCCTGATCCATCCCGACGCTTCGGCTTCAGAGCCGGCGACGCTGGAGATCGAAGTGTTTCGCAACGGACAACCGGTTGGCCGCAATCCGTTGCCGCTGCGCAAGAGCACCACCGGAGGAGCCGTTCCCTATCTGATGTCGATCCCGGCCAACGCCCTTCCAGCGGGCAATTACGAGGTCACCGCGACCTTGATCCAGGGAGAGAAGACCTCGGAACGCACGCTCTCATTTCGCAGGGAAGGCCCCGAACTGGCCAGCGCGGCTGGGGGAAAAGTCGGCGCCGCCGCCAGCGACTCTGAACCAGCCTCCGACGCGAATATCGAGACGCCGGGTATCGTATCGCATGGTGCGCATGCCCTCACGATCACCGCATTACCATCGGAAGCCGCGGCTCCTCCCGCGCAGGACGAGATTGACGGCATCATCGCCGACGCTCGCAAGCGCGCGATCAGCTACTCGAATTCGTTGCCGAATTTCATGTGCGTCGAAAGAACCGATCGTTCCATCGATCCAGCCGGCCGCGGCAAATGGAGACACATCGACTCCATCGCCGAACTCCTGCGTTTCCACGACAACTCCGAGTCCCGGCAAACGCTGGAAGTGAACGGCAAGCGCAGCACCCTTCAGCACGACGACTTGCGAGGAAAGAACGGAGCGCTTTCTTGGGGAGAGTTGGGCGGCGTGCTCAGCGCGGTATTTCAACCTGCGTCGAAAGCCGACTTTCAATGGAAGGAAACGGACGCTATCGGAAGCGAGACGGTTCAGGTCCTCGCCTACCGCGTTACTCCCGACAACTCTAGTTGGGGCCTGGCCGGAGACGACAACTGGAAGCTTTACCCTGGCTTCCATGGGCTGCTCTATATCGACAGCGCCACCCGCAGTGTGCGCCGCATTACGCTGGAAGCCGACAATCTTCCCCGCGATTTCTCCATCCACGCGGCCTCGATCATGGTCGATTACGACTACGTCGCCGTCGGCGCTCACGATTATCTGATGCCCGTTCGCGGGACGGTCACTCTTCGGCAAGGCAAGCGCGAAGCGGTGTTGAACGAGATTGAATTCAGAAACTACAGGCGCTACGCATCGAAAACGAAAGTTCTGTATGGCGGGCAGGCCCAACCCTGACGAGTTCGCGCTAACTACGAAGACGTGCCCCGCGCGTTTATTCCACCTTCACTGAAAGACTCGATTGCGCCACCAATGTGCCTTGCTGCGCCGTGATCACAACGTCGCACTGTCCCGAATCCGGTGAAAGATGCACGAGCATCGGAATGGAGCCATCGGCATCCGGCTTTGAAAGATCCAAAGGCTTGCGCGCCACTTCCTTGCCCTCGTGGAACATTTGCAGGGTAGCCTTGACGTCAGAGCCCGATCCCGCCGAAGCGGGATAGACCACAAAATAAAGATTCACCGGCTGTTGCGATGCGACCGCATTGTTCAGCGTCGGGATCACACGCTCATTTTCCACTTCAAACGGGTCCTGCGGATTGCGCGGTCCCGCCAGCGGCTGCAATTGCCGCACTATGGCCAGAGAACTCATGCCCAGATTCTTTCCCGGATCGACGAAAACGGCCACGCGCTTCACCGTGGTTTTTCCCGCAAGTTCATCCGTCACTGCCGTATCCACCACGAAATGCCCCTTGGGTAATTCCACCGTTTCCGCGTAGAGAATGTGGTCGCTTCCAGCTTGCGGCAAATCCGCGCTCGATACTTCCCGAGCCATGTCGCGGCTGACCTTACCCACGACTTCTCCGCTGCTATTGTGAATCAAAGCGACCATCGAGGCTTGCACCCGCGTCTTTCCCGTCTTCGGATTAGTGACTGCCTTCAGCCCCGCAACCGGAACTTCAAACGCGACTTCATAGGCAACCGCATCTTGCGTTGACCGGAACTTCATCAGCGCGACTTTGAATGGGAACTCTTCGGGAGACGGCCGCGCATTGATTGCGTTCAGCGCAACCAGTTCAAAGGGCTGCAACGGTTCTCCGTTGAGTTCGGGTAACGCGAAATATCCTTTGCGCGTTTGCACCGTGACTTTCGGGCGGCTAACCTTGACCTCGATCTTGCGGAAGTGTCCATCGTAATTGGTCGAGGTCGGCGTGTACGCCAGTTCATAATGCGTACGGATGTCCTCCATCATCCGCTGCATGGGCGCCGCGATTTCGTTCGTGCTGGTCACCGCAAAGCCCCCCGTCGACTCCGCCAGTTCCCGCATATTCTCCGTCGTGCTCGACACCGCCGTCAGTTGGATGTCGTCATCCTGGAAGTGTCCATTTTGCGGGTCAGCCGCCTGTGCCGAACTTTCCGCCCCGGCGCGCTCCAACATCGATAGCGACTTCAACATCGGATCGTCCAGGTTCAGGCCCCGCGTATCGATCGTGTAAAACGACACGCCCACCCGGTTGGCGTAACTGATCACGTTATCCACAGCATCACGCCGGTTCACCGGGAAGGCCAGTCCATCCGACAAATACAGGATCACTTTGCGCCCCGGCAACTTCTCCTCACTGCGGATCAACTCCCGCAACGAGTCCATCGCATCCATGCCATTGGAGAGACTGTCGGCGAACCGCAACCCGCTCGCCATGTGAATCTGCGTCATCAGCGCATTTCCCAGCACCAGCGACGCGTCCTGGGCCGCCGCATTCCTGGCCCACAGAGGATCCGTAACAATACCGGGCAACGGGTTCAGCGCAATGTTTTGCGCCGCTGCCGTAGTCGCCGGGCCGGTGGTCGGGGAAGCCAGCACATTCGCAACATTTGCCTGCACCACCGCGTTACCCCCGGCTCCCACCGACGCAGTCAGCCCCAATCCGTCATTGGTGTAAAGTCCCTTCGCGGCGGCGTTCACCGCCTTAGTCAACGAGTCTTTGTCGCTGGTGTACGCCTGCGCGATTTGCAGACTTCGGTTCAGCCGGTAGATGGTGACGTAAGTGTTCGGGAGATTGTCATTCTTCAGGAACTCGAGGACCGAGTCGCGCGCGAATTGCAGGTTTAAGGGCGCGATCTCGGCGAACACCACGGAAACAAAATTGATTTCCCGCAGAGAATTCAGCGGAGCGGATTTCCCCCCACCGGCCGTCCCCTGTGGGGCTTGTTTTTCCGCCTCGCCGCGTTGTTCCATTTTGCGCTCGATCTGCAACTGTTCGGCGCCTTGCACGTTCCGGAATACCAGCACCTTCTGCCGAACTCCGTCCTCATAGACTTCGACTTCTTCCGGCCGCAGATCGGCAACCGCGTGATGATGTTTGTCGCGCACCACCAGATCGAGCAGCACCTCTCTCGACGTAGCGTGGATGACCTGCCGGTCGTTGGCATCCGGCGTCTGAGCGGCGAGCATCGCCGGCAACAAGAGAGAGTTCAACAGTAGGATCGGGACAGCGCGTGCGATCATTTGCCTCACCTCAAGTCAGCGCGACGACATCGAAGAAGTCGAACGCCCCGGTTCGCGGTGCTCCCCATCACGGTGGCGCAAACCCAGCAAGTAGCAGGGATTGTACCCCTAATTCGGCCCAGGCAAGCACACATCAATTGTAAAATCCTACGCCCCAGCCAGGAAGCAACCCGAAATGGCCCCCGTTTACGATTACGGGCCGTAGGCCTCAAAAATTCAGGCAAATGCAGGGGAAAAGTTGAATCCTGAAGCGGGTGATTTGTCACAACCTCATCTCCGCCAGTGGACAAACGATTACCCTCCTTGGGAAAAACGATTTTTTGCTTGACAGTCAGCGTTCAACAAATGTAAAAATCACCCCGGTCTCGAAAATAGTACTTTTCCATTAGAAACGACCGTGTACGTTTACGTACCAAGCGTCCTGTTGGGCTGGTTTTGGCGTTAGTGTGCGGGGTTTACCGCGGGGTCTCAAAAGTTCGCGGCAAACTAAATTTCCGGGAGGCGGACCATGTCGTTCAACTCTGTCGTGAAAAGGCTGTTGGAAGTTTCGGCTTGCTCTCTTCTACTGGCTTCGATTTCCTTCGGACAACAGCTGACCGGAACTCTCACGGGCACCACCTTCGATTCCACCGGCGCGGCGGTTCCCAACGCCAAGGTGACCATGAAGAACGAGGCCTCGGGCGACATCCGTTCCACGGTCTCCAACGATTCCGGGTATTTCTCGATCACTGCCGTACAGCCCGGCAGCTATGCCGTTATTGTCAGCGCGCCCGGTTTCAAGGCCTGGCAGGAAGGCCACATCGTTTTCTCTGAAGGTTCCAACCTTACCATCCCGAACATCAAGCTCCAGGTCGGCCAGGTGAACGAAACCGTGGAGATCACGGCGGGTGCCGACGCTGTGGTTCCCGTGGATACCGCGGAAGTCAGCACTTCTCTGAATACGGAGCTAGTAGAAGACGTTCCCATCGTAGGCCGTGACGCTGGTGAGTTGCTCAAGCTCATGCCCGGAATGGCCCTCAACACCGGAGCCAACCAGGGATCGAATTCGGTCTTCAACCCCACCACCGTGGGTTCAAACAACGGCCCGGTGGGCGCATATTCGGCCAACGGTACCCAGCCCAACGGCGCCATGGCTTATATGCTTGATGGCGCCAACCTTGTCGATCCAGGCAACGCCGGCACTCAGATCGCCAACATCAATCAGGACATGGTTTCAGAAGTGAAAGTGCTGATGTCGTCTTACAGCGCTGAATATGCCAAAGGTCCCGTGATATTTGAGGCTTTCAGCAAGAGCGGCGGCAGCCAGTTCCACGGCGAAGGCTACTTTTACGCTCGCAACAGCATTTTCAACTCTTGGGATGCCTACACCAAGACCCAGTTCTTAAGCGACGTTCAGAGTTTCCCCACCCTAAGAAACCAGTTTGCAAATTCGCTCGAGCCCCCCGCGCATTTCTACTATCCCGGCGGCAACATCGGCGGTCCCATCATTTTTCCGTGGACCAACTTCAACAAGAGCCGCAAGAAGCTCTTCTTCTGGGCAGGCTATGAATACATGCGGCAGTCTCCCGCCATCCCCCCCATCGACTACAACGTGCCAACATGCGAGCAGAAGGGCAATTGCGCGAATTCCAACGGGATAGCTGACTTCACCGAGAAGACCATCAATGGGCAGCCCGGAGTTCTCGCAGATGGGTCAAATTCACCTCTTCTGGCTGCTTTGCAATCGAATCCCAACTACGGATACGCTTACGACATTCCGTTCAACTTGCCGAGTTGCCCAACTTGCGCCAAGAATACGATGTCGATCAACCAGTTCGACCCGAATATCACGGGTGGCACTCCTGACAGCAACCATGGCCTGCTGAAGTATTACCCCAACGCCAACATTGTGCCCGGACCGTCGAACGGCTACAACAATTTCCAATACACACCGAGTCAGCCACAAAACCGCTGGGAAGCCACGGGCAAAGTCGATTATGCGATCAGCGATAATTCGAAACTGTCTGTTTCCTACACGCGCCAGATCGAGACCGATGTGCATCCCATCGGCGTTTGGTGGACACCGCCGTGGACGCTGCCTTACCCCTCGAACGTGCAGGCGCCCACAGTTGCGCAGGACTTCATGGCGAACTTTACCCACGTGTTCAGTCCAACAACCACGAATGAAGTCGTCTTCACCTACGCCCGCTACATCAACCCCAGCAGCCTGAGCAACCCATCGGCCGCCAGTCGAAGCACGCTCGGTTTCAAAACCACCGGCTTCTACAACACCACCACCAGCCAAATTCCAAATGTTGAGGGGCCTTGGGGCGGAGCGGTGCCGAATATCGACGAGTTCTCCTTCGACGGAGCTTTCCAGGGCGGCAATAGCTTCGGCGCCATCAAGAAGGATCCGTCGCTCTACGATAATTTCACCAAAGTCATCGCATCGCATACTCTCAAGGCTGGTTTCTACTGGGATACCAGCGGAAATGTTCAATCTACCGCCGGTTTACAGCTGGGTAATCAGGGCAATTACAACGTGGGGTGGGGAGCGAACGACACTGGGAACGTAGTCGCCGACTTCCTTCTCGGCGTCAACGGCAACTACCAGCAGCAAAACATAATCCCCACCAATGACCTTAAGTTTCATCAATGGTCGCTCTACGCGCAGGATTCGTTCAAAGCCAATCGTCAACTCACCCTGAACTATGGCATGCGTTTCGATCACGTTGGCCAGTGGTACGGCGCTCCCAATGGAGCGGCAGTCTGGGATCCGGGTTCTTACAACAACACGGCTGCGGCGCCGGCGAATACTGGCTTGCTCTACCATTCCATCGATAGCAACATCCCACTATCCGGCCTCAAGTCGCCCTTGTTCTACTATGAGCCTCGCGTCGGTTTAGCGTATGACATTTTCGGAACCGGCAAGACTGTGCTCCGCGGAGGCATTGCCTGGTTCCATTACCAATGGACCATCGGTGACGTCGGCGGCCCGATCGCCGCAGCCGAAGGTCAGTTCACCGCGCAATCCCCACCCACAAGTCCCTACAACTCCGCAACTGGACTCGGTGGATACGGGCAAATCGACCAGCCTAAGTTTTACACTCCACCCTCCCAGGTTTCCTTAAGTTCGTTTGTGACTCCCACGGGCAATGGAGCCACGGTCTCGGCATTTTCCGAAGGAGACAATAAAACTCCGCAGGTCATGGATTGGAACATCACCGTTTCTCAGGCTCTCCCTCGACGTTCGGTATTCGAGATTTCCTACGTCGGCAACAAGAGTACGAACGAGTTGGTCAATGGAAACAACGGCGGTCTGGGAAACCTCAACAACTTTGTACCGGGTTCTTTCTTCTTACCTGACCCAGTGTTGAATCCCCTTTTCGGAACGAAGACAAATCCGTTAACCGTTTCCACCGCCCCTCCCACTTGCACGAGCACCACTCCGGGAGACAACTCAACTTTGTGCAACAACAATTATGTGGTCGAAGAAACGCCGGCGAATGGCAATGGCTTCGCCGAAAACCACTTCCGTACTCTAAAGAACTACACCAACGTTAACCTGATCACCCACGGCAGCTACGCCAACTACAATTCGCTGCAGGTGTCGTGGCAGAAACAATCCGGCCCCATCACCTTCCTTACCAATTACACGTTCAGCAAGGTACTCGGCATTCGCGACGGCCAAACCGACAACGGCAATGGCAACGGCACCACAACTGATCCATATAACATCAAGAACAACTACGGCCCGCTTGAGTACGACCACACGCAAATTCTGAACCTCTCGGCAGTGTGGCAGTTGCCCAAGTTTATTCATGGAAATAAATTCGTGGGCGGGGCGGTAAACGGCTGGCAATTGTCCACCTACACCACCTATCAGAGTGGCACGCCACTCCAGGAAACCACGGGTGGGAGCTTGAACGCCGGCTATGCCGGCGGCCTCACGGTTCCCCTCCAGGGCGCTCCGCAACTTCCGAACAACGCCATTCCGTTGCCCAATGGCCTATACGCTACCAGCGTGGGCCCTCAAAGTTGGTTGGGTACAAACGCATACAATGGATCGGGCGGTGGCCTGCTCGCGCCGCAGCTTGTTTGCGATCCTCGCCACCACGCGTCCGGTCAATACTTCAATCCCAACTGCTTCCAGGAACCGGCATACGGGACGTACGGGACCTACGTATGGCCCTACATCCGCAACCCAGCCTATTTTGATAGTGATCTGGCGGTGTTCAAGAACTTCCAGATCACCGAGCGGCAGAAGGTTCAGTTCCGCCTCTCGGCTACCAATTGGCTGAACCATCCGTTGAGCCAGTTCGGGTTGGCGGGCACCGGCGATGAGGCGCTCAATTTCACCGGGCACCAATCGTTGTCGATCCCTGCTAATGCCACCGGATCTCAGGGGAACACATGCGCGTTCCTTAACCTCACGGTGACAGGCGGGTCTTGCACCTACACTGAAACTACCCAATCTCTAACCAATACCAACACCAGCCTGACCGGCAAGCCGGCCTTCAAAACCGGCAGCCGTCAGTTGCTGTTCGCCATCAAGTACTTCTTCTAGGCGAACACGAGTTACAATCGACACCAGGGTGGCTTCGGCCACCCTGTTTTTTGTGAACGAAGCTCTGTGACCCGAAATATGGTTTCCCTGAAATTCGTCCGCCTGGGCATTTGCAGTCTGTTGTTCCTCTCCGCCACATTCCTTTTCCTACACGCGGCTCCAGCGCCCAGTCCCATTCGTTTCGAACTCAAGAAAATCCCGTTCCGCCTGGAGAACAGCGAAACTCCCGCCCGCAACGCTCCTGAAACTATGCCCGGCGGCGTTGCCATCTTCGATTACAACGGCGACGGCCGTCCCGACATCTTCTTCACCAACGGCGCCAACATCTCCACTCTCAAAAAAGGGTCCCCCAAATATCGCAACCGCCTCTTCCGTAATGATGGCAACGGCGTCTTCACGGACGTAACCGACGCGGCTGGCCTCGCCGGCACGGGCTACGACATGGGCGTCGCCGTCGCCGATTACGACAACGACGGCTTTCCCGATTTATTCGTCGCCGGTCTGCACCACAGCACTCTCTATCACAACAACGGCGATGGAACCTTCACCGACGTCACCGTCAAATCCGGCCTCGACGCCGCAATCAATCACCCCGATCCCGAGTTCCGCTCGATGTGGTCCATTACCGCCGCCTGGGTCGACGTGAACAACGACGGCCTGCTTGATCTTTTCGTCGTCAATTACATGCAGTGGGAATACAGCGCGAAGCCTTTCTGCGGATTTCAGAACGTCGCCGATTATTGCAGCCCCAAGTTCTACAAAGGCCAGCCTAACCAGCTTTTTCTAAACAAAGGCGATGGCACCTTCAAGGATGTTTCCAAAGAATGGGGAATCCGCGACCACGTCGGCAAGGGCATGGGAGTAGGCGTGGCGGACTATGATCTCGACGGCCGGGCCGATCTCTTCGTCACCAACGACGCTTCTTACAATTCTCTCTTTCACAACAAAGGCAACAAGTTCGAGGAGGTCGCCTTCGACACAGGTGTGGCCCTGGTCGAAGACGGCAGCTTCATCTCCGGCATGGGCCTGGATTTTCGCGATTTCAATAACGACGGCTTGCCCGACATCGTCTTCGTCGCACTAAACAATCAAACCTTCCCGCTTTTCCAAAACACGGGCAAAGGAGATTTTCGCGAAGTCACCACCCAGAGCGGCATGCGCGACCCCAGTCGCCAGATGTCCGGCTTCGGCGCAGGCCTCTACGACTTCGACAACGATGGTTGGAAGGATCTGTTCGTTACGCGCGGCCACGTGGAATCGATCACCATGCCCAATCAGCCAGTCGATCAACTCAACACGGTATTCCGCAATCTTGGCTCCAGCGGAAAATGGACGCCCTTGACCGAGGAAGCCGGGCTCGATGCTTCCCCCGCCGCCCGTCACCGTGGATTAGCTTTCGGCGACCTCGACGGCGACGGCCGCATCGATGTAGTCGCAACCGCCCTCGGCCAGGACGCCGAAATCTGGATGAACCGCAGCGAGAAAACCGGCCACTGGCTCGACATCGCCCTGCGCGGCATCAAGAGCAATCGCGACGGCATCGGCGCGCGCATCAAAATCGTAAGCAAAACTGTCGGCGCGCAGTATAACCACATGACCACCAGCGTCGGCTATGCCTCGTCCAGCGACGGTCCCGTTCACTTCGGCCTCGGCCCCGACAGCCATGTGGATCAGATCGAAATCCACTGGCCCTCCGGAGCCCTGCAAACGCTGCATGACATCCCCGCCGACCGCATCCTGAAAGTGACCGAGACCCCGCAGTGACTTCCGCATCGGCCCTTCAATCGCGGCCCTTCGCTTCTCGGCGATCTCCGCGATCTCGGCGTTAAATAGACCTGCGCAATAGCCTTCACCTGACGTGGTTTTTTGAAGCAAATAGCCGTTTGCTGCTACACTAAGGTACCTTGATCCCCCGGTTGTAACCCCTTTACAGTAGGGCAAGAACTTCCATCATTCCTGGAGAATTCCTATGGCTCATGACGATCTTGTGCTGGTGACTGGCGGCGGCGGCTTCATCGGCGGCGCTCTCGTGTCCTCCCTGCGGCAGCAGGGTTACAAACACATTCGCGCAGTGGACATCAAGCCCCTCGATCACTGGTACCAGCGCTTCAACGATGTCGAGAATCTCTGTCTCGATCTCAACGAAAAAGAGAACTGCGAAGTCGCCGCCCACGGCGCGCGCGACATTTTCAATCTGGCCGCAAACATGGGCGGCATGGGTTTCATCGAAAAAAACAAAGCCATCTGCATGCTCTCGGTGCTCATCAACACCCACATGCTGCAGGCGGCGGTTAAGCACGGCGTGAGCCGCTTCTTCTATGCCTCGTCGGCCTGTGTTTACAACGGCGACAAGCAAAAGACGTTCGAAGCGCCATCCCTGAAGGAAGAAGACGCATATCCCGCGCTCGCCGAAGACGGTTACGGCTGGGAAAAGCTATTCTCTGAGCGAATGAGCCGCCACTTCCGCGAAGATTTCGGCCTCTACACCCGCGTCGCCCGCTTCCACAACGTTTATGGCCCCTGGGGAACCTGGTTCGGCGGCCGCGAAAAGGCCCCAGCCGCAATTTGCCGCAAAGTGATCGAAGCAAAACTTTCCGGCAAGCATGAAATCGAAATCTGGGGTACCGGCAACCAGACCCGCAGCTTCATGTACATCGATGACTGCCTGAACGGCGTACAGAAGATAATGAATTCGGACATTGTCGACCCGATCAACCTCGGATCCAGCGAAGCCGTCAGCATCAACCAGCTCGTCGATATGGTCGAAAAAATCGCCGGCATCCGCCTCAAGCGCAACTACGATTTAACCGCGCCACAGGGCGTAAACGGCCGCAACAGCGACAACACTCTGATCAAAACGCTGCTCCACTGGGAGCCGAATATCCCTCTGCAAACCGGCCTGGAAAAAACCTACGCCTGGATCTACGATCAGTATCAGGCTCGCGAAAAAGGCGCCGCCGGAGTGGTCAAGGAATTCGTCACCGCATAAAGGTCTGCTGAAAAACAAACCGGGGCTGATCTTGGCCGGGCCAATCTCGGGAAGGGCACGAGTTTCACTCGTGCCGCCAAGTCCCTTCAAGTGAGCCGCGCTTCAGCGCCTGTGGGTAGCCTTCAATCGCCGAAAGAGTTCTTGTGCTGAAAAATGGGATCCTGAATCCCGCCATCAATTCGCTGCTGAGCCGCGTTCGGCACACCAACACTCTGGTGATCGCCGACCGCGGTTTTCCCTATTGGCCGCAAATCGAAACCGTCGACATCTCCCTCGTCGATAACATTCCGCGCGTCCTCGAAGTCTTTCAAGCCATCAAGTCCAACTTCGTCGTGGGCAAGATTTTAATGGCGGAAGAATTCAAGAGAGTAAACGACGCGGCCACCGTCCGCAGCTTTGAACGGCAATTCAGAACTATAGCTCTGAGCTTTGAGCCGCACGAGCAATTCAAGCGCCGCGTCCCTTCGGCAATCGGCCTAATCCGCACCGGAGACATGATTCAGTACGCGAATATGATTTTGGAATCGGCGTAGTTTCGTGCGTGCCTGCCCCGCACGCTTTCAGGCCGTCGAATAAAGCGCCCACCCGCAGGCCAGATCCTGAACCACATGCCCCAGCGATTTGTAAACCGTAATCTCATCCGCCGAACGGCGCCCTTCGATTTCGCCCGCCAACACCTGCCCAATCTCAGCAACAATATGTTCATCTCCAATCAGCCCTGCCGCCTTGGCCCGAAGAAATTCTCCGCCCTGATTGAGCACGCCCTCGCGGCTGTCGGCGATAAAACGCGAGCTCACAACCAGATCGTTATCCACTTCCGCAGGCCCCGCATAGCCGGAGCCCACCAGATTTAAGTGCGTGCCCGCCCGCACCCACGCGCCCTTCAAGATAGGATCGAACGCCGAAGTGACGGTGCAAATCATGTCCGCTTCGGCGGCCGTTTCTTCTACGGTCCCGAATGCCGTTACTGTCAGGTCAAGTTCCGCTCGCATGCTCTCCGCGAAGGCCTGGGCGCGTTCGAACGATCGTCCCCACACAGATATCGATTCCAGCCTGCGAACCTTTCCGATGGCCCGCGCGTGCGTCGCAGCCTGTTCCCCGTAGCCCAGCAACGCCAGCCGCCGCGCATCTTTCCGCGCCAGCGCGTCGGTAGCCACGGCGCTCGCCGCCGCAGTTCGTATAGCTGTAAGCTCACCAGCGTGGACTACGCAGACCGGCTCTCCATTCTCCGGATCGAACAGGATCACCAGCCCCTGATGCGATTGTTTTCCTAATGCGAAGTTCTCCGGAAACACGCTGATCAGCTTCGCCCCGAATGGCGCACGCTCGCCCATCGCGCCGGGCATGATGCCGAACATCCGTCCTTCGCCCAGGGGAATAATCGACCTTAACAGCTGCCGCGTTTTGCCCGCGGAAAACGCAATCATCGCCTCACGCACAATCGGAATGCACACTTCGTAAGTCAGCCGCCGTGCGACTTCCTCTCGGTCAATAAACCGCATGCCGTTCCTCTGCGAGTAACGCTTCCAGCCAGAGAGGAAGAGTATCAGGTCGGCGCCATCGGCGCAGCCCCAGTCTTCCCCAGATTATGCGCCTGGCACGCTCCCGCACATCGCTGTGTGATAATTCGGCTCAATGGATTCTCGAACCATCGCCTATGCGCTGGCTACGGTGATGCTGGTCGCTGCCCGCTTCGTACTCCCACGCCGCGATTCCCACGCCCCCGATGAGCGCGCGATGAACGAGACTCACGCCAGCCTCTCGCGTCTGCTCCTCGCCAGTTTTCTGGTGCTGTTCGCTGAGTTAGCCTTCATCCGCTGGATTGCGGTAGAAGCTCGAGTCTTCGCCTACTTCAAAAACCTCGCGCTGCTCTTGTGTTTTCTCGGCTTCGGCATGGGTTGTGCCCTGAGCGCCCGGCCCACTCGCTGGCCGGCCGCAGTGAAGGCGCTCTTCGGGCTTCTTCTCGTAGTTCGCTTGCCCTACCTGGGCCACCGGGCGCTGGAAGGCTTGTCGCAAAGTCTGGGCGCATCCGCAGACATGCACATTTGGGCCGCCAACCCCAGTTGGAATTTGTTTCAGTTTTTGGGGGCCGGCGCGCTGGCGGCACTTTTATTCCTGCTCATCGTTTTTGTTTTTGTTCCTCTGGGGCAGGTGGTAAGCCGCCAAATGGATCTCTCGCCGCGTCCCCTTGCTGCCTATTCCTGGAACCTGGCGGCGAGTCTGGCGGGCCTTCTCGCCTTCCTCGCCGTGAGCCGCCTCATGCTCCCGCCCTGGTTTTGGTTGGGAACCGTGCTCCTCGGCTTCGCTTTGTTGCAAAGTACAGCCGCATCCCGTCTTCTCGTCGCCAGCCTGCTGATCCCGCTCGTTCTCCTCTTGCACGATTCTTCCGATCGCGATCACTTCATCCGCTGGACGCCCTATCAGCAAATTCAATTCACGCGCTCTTACACCTCCAACGGCGAGATGCAGGGAGGAACCGTCTGGGTCAATCACACCGGCTATCAGTTCATCGCCGAGCTCGATCCCAATTTCCTCGCTCGCCATCCGGAACTGGTAACCGAACCGTTGGATGAAAACCCTTACAACGTGCCTTTTCGCTTCGCCGCCCCCTCGCCCGAGGTTTTGATCGTGGGTTCCGGCACCGGCAATGACGTTGCCGCAGCCCTGCGCAACGGCAGCTCTTCGATTGACGCGGTCGAAATCGACCCGGCCATCCTCGCCATCGGACGCGCCGAACATCCCGAGCATCCTTACGATTCGCCTCGCGTCCACGTCCATCTGACCGATGCGCGCGCGTTCCTGAAGCGCACCCAGAAGCAGTACGACCTCATCCTCTTTGGCTTGCTCGATTCGCATACCCAGCTTTCCGATTACTCCAACATGCGCCTCGACAATTTTGTTTACACGGAGGAATCCTTTCGTGAAGCGAAGGCGCGGCTCAAGCCCGATGGAATCATCTTCATCAAGTTCCAGGTGGACCATGGATGGCTCGGGCGGCGGTTGCGGAAAATGCTAACCGCGACCTTCGGGAAGCCCCCGGAAGTATTCGTCGCCAGATCCAGCTACGCCTGGTCCGCCACTTGTTTCGTGATCGGTTCTTCCAACCGGGTGCAGGACACGCTGGCCCGCGATCCGCGGCTGGCGGACTTCCTCACCGCCCATCCCCTGCTCCTTGGCACCGCCGACGTGCCAGTCACCACCGACGACTGGCCTTACCTTTATCAGGAAAGCAAAAGCATCCCGCGCCTCTATTGGTCGGTTGCAGTCATCATTCTGCTGCTCGCTCTTGGCCTCTATACGCGCATTCCCGAAACCGCGCAGCACCGGCCCTCGCTCTTTTTCTTCAGCATGGGCGCCGGATTTCTTTTGCTCGAAACTCAGGTGATCAGCCGCCTCGCTCTTTTCTTTGGCACCACGTGGCAGGTCAACGGCATCGTGATTTCCGCGATGCTGGCCGCCTTGTTGCTCGCTAACATCGTCGTCGAACGAAGCCCCAGGCCAATCCCCGCGCTGTGGAGTTGGGCGGGTTTGCTGCTCGGGCTGGCGATCGCCTATTGGTTTCCCTTC
>Ga0209006_10000436_pt1 | contig 40483 bp, 33 predicted proteins | sample JacPin_JW_Ref_O2_FD_188567 | JGI IMG/M metagenome (GOLD analysis project Ga0209006, IMG submission 188567) | Forest soil microbial communities from Algoma, Ontario, Canada - Jack Pine, Ontario site 1_JW_Ref_O2 (SPAdes) (version 2) | ecosystem: Environmental > Terrestrial > Soil > Boreal... | reverse complement strand
CCACCGTTGAAGCTAGGTCTCACCACGGTTTCCACACCGCATAAGAATGCGCAGGCCATTGACGACACTGGCCAGGATGTTACCGACATCGTCAGCACACTCGACGGAAAAGCCGTTACCAGCTTTGGTCGCGGCCAGTATCAGGGCATAACTCGCGATCACTATCTTGAAGTCGATCTCGGCGAAGATGCGCCGAAAAGCGGTCCGCTGTATCTGATTGCGCAGGGATCGATTCATGACACCGAATCGTCGGTGAACGTTGCCATCACTCAGGGCACCCGGTGGCGCGCTCACGGGCTGAGTCTGGAAGTTCCCGACGGGCATGGCGGTTGGTTGACTGCTCAGGATAATTTGGGCTTTCCCGCCGGGCGCAAAAAGACAATTCTTTTCAATCTGACCAATGTATTTCGGCCCGGAACTCCGCACCGCGTGCGTATCCGAACCAACCTGGAAATTTATTGGGACGCGATTCAGTGGGCCCAGGGCGCACCGGAGACGCCGTTAAAGACGGTCACACTCAAGCCCACCGTGGCCGATCTACATTATCGCGGGTATTCCGTCATGCACATGCCCGGGGCCGCGCGCGCACCCGAAGTTCCCGATTACAACCAGCTCGAAGGGACCAAGCAACACTGGCGTGATTTGATCGGCTACTACACACGTTATGGCGATGTCCGCGAACTCGTCGACCACATCGACGACCGTTACGTGATTGTCAATTCCGGCGATGAGTTATCGCTGCGCTTTGCCGAGCAGCCGCCTCCGCCCGCAGGCTGGGTGCGCGATTTCGTAATCATCGGCGACGGGTGGATCAAAGACGGCGATTACAATTCGACTTTCTCGAAGACCGTACTGCCTTTGCCTTATCACGCGAAAAATGAATACACAACCCGGCCCGGCAGCCTTGAGGATGAGTGGGTTTACCGGCAACACCCCGACGACTGGAAAAACTACCACACGCGCTACGTTACTCCCGAAGTTTTCAAGAACCCATTAAGAGATGAATCCGGCCATTATGAAACCGGCAGCGGTGGGCTCGGGAAATGACCGGCAACCGGATCGCAAGAGTCTTACTGGCCTTCTTCTTTATAGCGCTGTTGGCTACTCCCTTCGTCATTAAGCGCATCTCGGCCGGGCGTGAAGCCGACAGGTCGAAAGCCGACGCCGCGACGGCACTTGCTCGTCACGGATTTTATCTGCAAGAAGTCTCTCATTCTGCCGGCATCAATTTTATCCACCAGTCGCCTAAGCTCGATCCCAAGCTGGATCCCATCCTGCCGGAAGTTGCCTCGATGGGTGCATCCGTGTCGATCGTCGATTTCGATCGCGACGGCTGGCCCGACATCTACGTAACTAACAGTGCGATCGGTAGCAAGAATGCCCTCTACCGCAACATGCATGACGGCACCTTCAAAGACGTGGCCGGCGAAGTGGGCATTGCCGATGTCAACCAGCCCGGCACCGGAGTTTCTACTGGCGCGGTTTGGGGCGACTATGACAATGATGGATACGAAGATTTGTTCCTGATCAAGTGGGGGCGACCCGAATTATTCCACAACGATCAGGGCCACGGCTTTACGCGGGTCACGGAACAGGCCGGTCTGCCGCCGTGGATCAACGCGAATACCGCCATCTGGTTCGATTACGACGGTGATGGGCTCCTCGACCTTTTCGTCGGCGGCTACTATTCGGAACAGATCGACCTTTGGCATCTCACCACAACCCGCATCATGCCGGAGAGTTTCGAGTATGCCAAGAATGGTGGCCGAAAATATTTATTTCACAATCTCGGCAGCGGCAAATTTGAAGAGCTCAGCGCGAAAGTTGGCATCGACAGCCGGCGCTGGGCGTTGGCTGCCGCCGCCGCGGATCTGCGCGGAACCGGACATCCTGATTTGTTCGTCGCGAATGATTACGGAGTGTCCGAACTCTATTTCAATGACGGCAAACGATTCCATGAAGTCGGCGAACAGACGGGCGTGGGCTTTGCCCCCAAAAGCGGCATGAATGCTGCGTTTGGCGATATTCTCAATCAAGGCAGGTACGCAGTTTACGTTTCCAATATTTCGGAGGACGGAATTCTCATCCAGGGAAATAATCTATGGATGCCGAAGGAAGGCACTACGGGCGATGCCACCAAGTATCAGAATCTGGCGCGCGACTTTGGCGTAGAACTTGGCGGCTGGAGTTTCGGCGCGCAGTTCGGTGATTTGAATAACGACGGAACGCTCGACTTGTATCTGACGAATGGTTACATCTCGCTCGACCGGAAGCGCAGTTACTGGTACGACTTCTCCAAAGTCGCTGGCGGAAACAGCACCATCATCGGCGACGCCAAGAACTGGCCGGCTTTCGAAGGACGCAGTTTGTCGGGCTATCAAACCAAGCGAGTCTGGCTCAACGATGGAGCTGGCAAGTTTGTCGATGTCGCGCAGTCCGTGGGCGCGACCGACGTTTACGACGGACGTTCCGTGGCGTTGGTCGACTTGTGGAACCGCGGTGTCCTCGACGTCGTCGTCGCTAACCAGAACGGCCCGTTGCTCGTTTACAAGAATACAGTCGCACCGCAGAACGAGTGGATCGAATTCGAGTTGGAAGGAACCAGCAGTAATCGCAGTGCGATCGGAGCGCAGGTCACGCTGTTTTGGAATGGTCAGAAGCAGGTGCAGGAAGTTTCCGGCGGCAGCGGTTTCGCCGCCGAAAACGACCGCCGCCTGCATTTCGGTTTGGGCACGAACCCGCAGATCGAGAACGTCGTAATTCGCTGGCCGTCGGGCAAACTCCAGACCATCGACAAACCGGCAACGAATCAATTGCACAAGATGAAGGAGCCCGCATGAGCCAGCCGACGAGCGTGCCCGTCTTTCCTGCTCGATCGCCAGGCGAACCGCCTCGCGCGTCAGGCCAGCGGAAGCCGCTGTTCAGCCTCGATAACCGCTACATCGCGCCCGCCTTCATTACCTGCATCCTGCTCGCCGGGCACTTGTCGTTCGGCATTCTCGAGAGCTATCAGAAAACGCTGTTGGCGATCGTTACCAGCATTGCGCTCGAACTCGTGCTCGGGCGCATCTTTTTTCACAAGTGGCTGCATCCGGCCAGCGCCTACATCACGGGCATCAGCGTTGGCATTCTGGTTCGCTCACCCGCGTTCTGGCCCTACGCGCTGTGCAGTGCGATCTCGATCACCTCCAAATATGTGTTGCGCGTGAAAGGCCGCCATATCTGGAATCCATCGAACTTCGGTATTTCCGTAATGCTGTTTCTGGCTGCTGAGACCGTGGCCACGCTGAGCATCCAGTGGGGCAACTATCTGTTGCCCATGTTGGTGATCTGGGCGCTTGGTTCGATCATCATCTGGCGCTTGCGGCGCTTTCACATCACTGGCATTTATGTCGCATCGTTTATCGCGTTCGCATTTTTACGAAGCTGGATGACCGGCAGTCCCTGGCAATCGGAAATCGCGCCGATCACGGGTCCCATGTATCAGCTCTTTATCTTCTTCATGATTACCGATCCAAAGACCACAGTCCGGGGGCGAAGGGGTCAATGCGTGGTTGTGTTCCTGGTGGCGCTGTTTGAAATGGTGCTGCGCCTGTATCAGATTGTCTACGCGCCTTTTTATGCGCTTTTTATTGTGGGTCCGACCGCCATGCTCATCGAAATTTGGATCGATTCACGCCGCGCAAACGCCCCGAAGCTAGCGGTGCCGCAGTGATCTTTCGCGAGAGAGACATTTCATCTCTGATGTCACCACAGCGAGTCGCTGGCTGTCTGCTGGCTGCTGTCTTCGCGATGTCGGGTTGTCAACAAAAGCAACCCAGCGAACCCAAAGCCGCTCCGGTGGCGGCAGCGCCTATTCCCTTACCACCAGCGCCCCACGCCGCGTCTCCATCGCCCGAAGCGACCGCGATTCCTTCTCGCCCCTCCGGTCCAATCGAATTCACGGATGTAACCGCCCAGGCGGGAATTCACTTCAAGCACAACAGCGGCGCTTTCGGAAAGAAATACCTTCCCGAGACCATGGGCAGCGGCGCTTGCTTTCTCGACTACGACAATGACGGCTGGCAGGATGTCTTGCTGGTCAATTCAATGGACTGGCCCGGGCACAAGTCGGGCAAGTCCTTCCCTGCCCTTTATCACAATAATCGAGATGGGACGTTCACCGACGTAACGCGGCAGGCTGGCCTCGCAATTGAAATGTACGGGATGGGCTGCGCCGTCGGCGACTATGACAACGATGGCAACGTCGATATCTACATCACCACCGTCGGTGCTAACCATCTGTTTCGCAATCTCGGCAACGGCAAGTTTGCCGACGTTACCGCCAAGGCGGGCCTGGCCGATCCGGGATTTTCCGCCAGCGCAGTGTGGTTTGATTACGATAACGACGGCAAGCTCGACCTTTTCGTCGCCCACTACATCGACTGGTCGATTGAGACCGATCAATACTGTTCGCTCGACAACAAAAACAAGTCCTATTGCACTCCGCAGAGGTACAAGGGGCAAAGCTCATCCCTGTTTCACAACAGGGGCGATGGAACTTTCGAGAACGTGACGCGGCGCGCCGGCCTTTACGATCCTACGAGCAAATCTCTTGGCGTCGCGCTGCTGGATTATGACAACGACGGCTGGCTCGATCTTTTCGTTTCGAACGACACCGAACCCAACAAGCTCTACCACAATAATCACGATGGCACTTTCACGGATGTTGCCGTGGCCTCCGGAGTAGCCTACAGCGAAGCGGGCACCGTGCGTGCGGGTATGGGCACCGATGCGGCCGATTATGACAACTCCGGATGGCAGAGTCTGGTGATCGGGAACTTTACCAACGAGGGGATGGCGCTTTACCACAACGACGGCTCAGGTCTGTTTACGGATGAAGCTCCCGCGACGGGTCTTAAGAGAATATCGACGAAGTCGCTTACCTTCGGCACTCTCTTTTTTGATTACGATCTCGATGGCCTGCCCGACATTTTCGCCGTCAACGGCCATGTCTCCGACGACATCAGCGTGGTGCAGCCCAACGTCAAGTATGCGCAACCGCCTCATCTTTTTCGCAATTTGGGCAAGAACAAATTTGAAGAAGCGACCGACAAACTCGGCCCAGCGCTGCAACGAGCGATCGTGGGCCGGGGCGCCGCGTACGGAGATTTCGACAATGACGGCGATCTGGATTTATTGATCACCGCCAATAATGGTCCGGCACGGCTGCTACGCAACGACAACGGAAATCAGAACGACATGCTGCGCGTGAAGACTGTAGGCACGAGATCAAATCGCGACGGCATAGGCGCGAAGGTCACGATAACGTCCAACAAAGGAACGCTCCTTTTCGGCATGGTTAAAACTGGTTCAAGCTATTTATCCCAAAGCGAGCTGCCACTCACCTTCGGCCTCGGCATACCGGAACCCGGCAAGACCGTGAGTCTGGAGATTGTTTGGCCTAGCGGCCAGAAAGATACTATTCCAGGCGTCAAGCCGAATCAGTTCATCACGGTGAAAGAAGGCAAAGGAATTGTTTCTGCCCAAGCAATTGTTTTCGCCAAGGCTGGGTCCGCCCTGTCTCGAACGCCAGCCTCTCCGCAAAAATTAAGATAGAAAAACATGACCGGCTCTTATCGCTGAATCATTTGCTCAGTTTCGCGAGAATCTTTCTCTGATTCTCGATGATCGTGCTGAGCGCGCCCTGGTTTTTGAGAATCCCCGTCTGATTTTTCAGAATGCTCGCCTGGTTCTTTTTGATGATGGTCTGATTCGCGCGAAGTTCACCCTGATTGGCCAGGATGGTCTTCTGATTCTTGATAATCGTCTGCTGATTTGCAATCACTTTGCTTTCTGACATTGTGTAAGTGGCCTCCAGCCACGCAGTTTCGTGAACGTCCAACGGAGCAACGATTATAGAGGCGTTACCGGGCAGCACCCGCTACTCAGCCAGAAATGCTCCGCCCCCAATCCAGAATTCCGCCAGCGACTTAAGATTCTTCTTGTAAGTACGGGTGACGGTGTATTCCCTTCCACCCTTCACCCGCAGACCGTATTCTCCCGTCACATACGGTTTGATCTCTTCCACGAACGACGTATTCACCAGCACCGAACGGTGGATCCGGATAAATCCGTAAGGCCTGAGCTTTTCCGCGACGACCGAGATAGACTCGCGCAGCAGATACGATCCTGTTTCCCGCTGCAACAGTACATAATTCCCTTCGGCTTGCACCGCGACCACATCGCCAGGATTGATAAACAGAATCCTGCCCTTCGCTTTGATCGCGATCCTCGCATAATGCGGACGAGCCAGCTTCTGCAGCTGGGGCAAGGCTTCAATTAATTTCGCGGCGCGCTCGCCCTCCGCTCTCCGGAAGGCGCGGTCCAGCGCTTCGCCGATTCGTTCGTTCGAAAACGGTTTCAGCACATAGTCTACGGCGTGTTTCTCAAAAGCGGCAATCGCATATTCATCGTGCGCGGTTACAAACACAATCGAAGGCAGAGGTGGATTTCTTCCCCTGAGCTGATCTGCGAGTTCCGTCCCCGACAACTCGGGCATGTTGATATCGAGCAGCAAAACGTCGTAGGACTCCGTCGCCAATTTCTCCAGCGCCTCGATCGCATCGTTGGCCGAATCAAAATGCTCGACGTCCGCTCTAGCTGCCAGGAATTTTGCCAAGGCAGTTTGAGCGAGAGGCTCATCATCCACGATCAGCACGCGCATGGGTTCCCTCTTCCCTCTCAGTTCCCCCCGGATCGCCGCCTAGAGCCGGCAACCGTACTGTCGCGGTCGCCGTGTGATCGTCGGTTTCGGTAAAAGCAAAAGTCGCTTCATCGGAATACAAATATCTGAGACGGGCGTCTGTGTTTCTCAAGCCAACTCCCAGCCCCGGAGTGCGCTTGCCGCCAACGCTGTTGCGAATACGAAGTTCCAGCGTCCCCGCGCTCCTCTTCGATGCAATCTCCACCCAGCCGCCGTCCCGCGCACAGGCGATTCCGTGTCGCACCGCATTTTCCACCAGAGGTTGTAGGATCAACTGCGGAACCAGTGTTGAGCCGGTGTCAGAATCGATTAACCACTCCACGTTGAGACGAGTTCCCAGACGCATCGCTTCCAGATCGAGGTAGTCTCGCACGAACTTCAGTTCTTCACTCAGTGGAATCAGATCTGAGCTGCTGTGCTCGAGCGTCCCTCGCAGCAGAGTGGAAAGTTTGACCACCATTTCCTTGGCGCTGACCTGATCGGTGTCAATCAACGTCGAGATGCCATGCAAGGTATTAAACAAAAAGTGAGGATGTAGCTGCATCTTGAGCGCCTGCAGCTCGCTGGCGGCCAGCGCCCTTTGAAATTCGACGTTTTCCATCTCCTGCTTGCGCAGTTTTTCGAAGTACTGGTAAGCATGTGCGGCAACCACGATGGCGATGTACATCATGATTTGATCAGCAAATCCCTGGTGAATCAGCTCCAGGGGACCGAGCCCATTCCGTGGGATATATTCCTGCAGCGCTGGGTCCGACCGTAAAACGCACCACCCAATACACGCATAAAGAAGCATGAAAGGCCCGACACCTAGACAATAGAATAAGAAATACCGAAATCGATCCCGCGCGCCACCGATGTAGCGACGAGCCAGATAGAAGATCGGCGGCGTCAGCAGGGCAAAAGCGAAGCCCTGTGACTCCGCTAGCAGCAGCATGTCGAAGAAAGTCGTGTGCATGTTCATTTCCTTGTCGAAAACCCGGTACTGCGCACCGGTCAACAAGGAAAGCCCACACCACACGGCAATCGAGGCGCCGTAGGCGCGAATCGTTGGCTGAAATTCCTCCAGCTTCATCCTCCGCATTTTATTCCCCTCGCCATGTCCCCTCGCGATATAGGGACAGAACGACAAACAAACGCTCCGAGCATACTTGTACGAGATGTGCGCATGGGTGAAGGCGAACCGGCGGCGAAGTCCTTCGGAGACCGCCTTCAGGGCAGGACACGCGGCCGCGAATAATCCGGAAGTCTCTTCTCTGCCGGTACCCACCCTCCGTCTTTTCGTAGGTATCTGTGCGCCGAATTCCTTTTCTGGTAGATGCACCGCGAGTTTCTACAAACAGACCTACTCCTTGTCTCCAACCGCGAATCCTAATCGCGTTTGCCGGATATTCATAACTGTAGGGTCGCCCCGCACTTTTGTTTTGCCGTAACTCAGGCCGCACAACTCGCCGCAGGTGGTCCTGCGACTGCACAAGACACTCCAAGTCAACTGAAATTAACAAGTGGAGGTCAACAATGCGATTCAACACATTGACCAGGTTATTTGTTTTGGCAGCGGTGTGGGCCGTTGTGCTGCCGGGTGTTCTGCGGTCACAGAGTGCAACCGAGGGCGCAGTCAGCGGAACGGTTACCGATGTTTCAAACGCTGTCATCGCCAATACTGCTATCACGTTGAAAAACTTGGACAAAGGTTACTCGCGCCAAACCACTACCAACGCGCAGGGCGTTTACCAGTTCACACTCGCTGACCCGGGAAACTATGAGGTTGTGATCGCCGCCACAGGCTTCAAGCAATTTGGGGCTAAAGCCTCGGTGAACGTCGGTCAGGTTACAGTCGTCAATGCCAAGCTCGAAGTCGGTGCGGCGGGAACCACGGTTGAAGTCTCCGCCTCCGCGCCGCTCATGGATACCGAGGCGGCCGACATGTCCACTTCGTTCGATCGCAACCTGGTCGAGAACCTTCCCAACGGCGGTAACGACTTGACGGCCGTCGCCTATACCGCGCCGGGAATCGTCATGAACAGTGGAGGTATGTACGGCAACTTCACCGCGAATGGCCTGCCCGCCACCTCGAACGTCTTCACCGTGGACGGCGAAAATCAGATGGATCCATTCCTCAATTTGAACAACTCCGGTCCCACCAACCTGATGCTGGGGAAGAACAGCATCGATGAGGCAACGGTCATCACCAACGCCTACTCCGGCCAGTACGGGCAACAAGCCGGAGCTCAGGTGAACCTGGTCAGCAAGGGTGGCACCAACAATTACCACGGCAATGTGCAATACCAGTGGAGCGGACGCCTTCTGGATGCCAACGACTGGTTCAACACATTCTTTCAGCCGCAGCAGCCTCGTCCTTTCGCCAACAACAATCAGTGGGCAGCCTCTTTCGGCGGACCGATCAAAAAAGACAAGACTTTCTTCTTTATCGACACTGAGGGCATTCGTTACATTGTCCCCTCCACCACAACCGTCTACACGCCAACGGCAGCATTCTTGGCTGATACGATTAGCAACCTGTCGGCCATCGGAGCATCCGCTAACACGATCGGTACCTACACAAAGGCGTCCACAATTTGGCAGGCTGCTCCGGGCTTCATGAATGGCGCCGCAATCGCCGCTAGCCAAAGCTGCGTGGATCCTCTCACCGGAGCGCAAATCGACAACGGCCCCACTGCGACCGCCACCGCTGGCTGCTTACAGTCCTACAGTGCGAGCCCGGCTCTGCCCGCGAAAGAGACGCTGCTGATCGGCCGCTTCGATCAGAACTTTGGAACCAAGGACCGCCTGTTTTTCCGCTTCGATATCGACACCGGTAAGCAGGCCACTTACGCGGATCCGATCGATCCCTCTGCCTTTTCCGCAGCCAGTTACCAGCCGGCATACAACAACGGCCTAAACTGGTCGCACACCTTTAGCGGCACCGCCACCAACCAGTTCGTCGCGGCCATCAGCTACTACCGCGCAATTTTCGTCGAGAACACGAACCAGGCCACTTCGCCCTTTCCATACTCAATGTTCCTGGGGACGACCGTCGGCGTTTCCAGCCCGTTTGGTCTACCCTCTGCCACCGGTTTGAACGCCGACAACTTCGAGTTTCCGCAGGGCCGGAATGTCACACAATGGCAACTGGTGGACGATTTTGCCAAGACCCTCGGGCGTCACAGCCTGAAGGTCGGCGTCAATTTCCGCCGTTACGATCTTACGAATTACGACGCTTCCGTGGAGGTAACTCCGCTGATCTATGCTGGGCTGAGCGATTTCTTTAGCGGCAATGCATCCATCTACGCGCAGAATAATCCTCTTCACCCCACGGCGCCGATGAACACCGGTGGTATCGGAGTCTACGCCCAGGACGAGTGGTCCGTCATGGCTCGACTCAAGCTCACTTTTGCATTGCGCGCAGAGCATAATTTGAATCCCACCTGCGACATCAACTGCTTCACCCTGCCCAGCGCGCCGTTTTCGCAAATCAAAACCCAGGGCGTAAACACTCCCTACGATCAGGCTCTCCTCACGGGACGAAGAGACGCGTTTGGCTCAGTCGACAGCATTAACTTCGCTCCGCGCTTTGGCTTTACCTGGTCGCCGCGAGCCGACAGCAAGACGGTGGTTAGCGGAGGCTTCGGAATTTTCTACGATGCCTTCCCTGCGTTCATCACCGACTCGTTCGTTAATCTGCCATATCTCGTGGGAGTAAATCTGTTCGGTCCAGATATTACAGGCAATTCCGCACCCGTGGCTTGGGGTGATCCGGCAGGCGCCGCGGCTACCGTGACCACCACCGCGAATACCATTCGCAACGGAAACGCCGCGCTCGGAATTCCCTCCCTCGCCAACGGACTGACAGTCAACCAGCTCCTGGCCGCGGGCGGCGCGCAGCCCAACGTTACTGGATTCCCGGGCAAGCTGCGCACTCCGCAATACCAGGAATGGAACTTCCAGGTGCAGGAAGCTATCGACAGCAAGAGTAAAATCACCGTCGCCTATGTCGGGAGTCACGGCTATCACGAGCCCTACCCCAATAACACGTTGAACGCATCCGATTCCGCCATCACCGGCTACGCCACCACCACCCCCGACTCCCGGTTCGGCACCTTCACCGAGTGGACTTCCGGAGCCGTATCCAACAACAACGAAATGACCGCCACCTATACTCGCCGGATGGGAGCTGGCTTCGTTCTGAACGCCAACTTCACCTGGGCGCACACTCTCGACGAAATCTCAAACGGATCGCTCCTGCCCTCGAGCACAAGCGCCATCCAGGGTCAGATCAATCCGCTCAACTTCCGCGCCAACAACTACGGCAATGCCGATTACGATATTCGCCACAGTTTCAATGCGAACTACGTTTGGACGGACCCGTATCACTTTCAGAACCGCGCACTGGGCGGAATCCTGGGCGGCTGGATTTTGTCCGAAAACTTCATCACCCGCACCGGCCTGCCCTACACGGTGACCGACGGCACCACCTCGATCACCAACGGCGGCACCGCTACGCCCGCACAGCTCACCAGCCTGAACCCACAGCAAAGCTGCGTGAACGGATACAGCACCTGTTTCAACTCCGCCGACTTTGCCGGCGCCAATAACTTAGGGCTATTCCCGACCCAAATGCGCAATCAGTTCCGCGGACCCGGATTCTTCGACTCCGACTTCACTGTGGGAAAGAATTTCCACGCCACAGAACGGGTGAAGATCACCGTAGGAGCGAACATCTACAACATCTTCAACCACCCGAATTTCCAGAACCCGAACAAGAACTGGACCCCTGGCTGTTCGACCATTCCGACCGGCTCGCAGCAAGCCAGCTGCGGAAATATCAGCGGACAAGCCGCACCGCCGACTGGGCCCTACGGTTCGTTCTTTAACGGACTGCCCGCAGGACGCGAAGGCCAGCTTCAGGCTAAGATAGTTTTCTAGGCGCTTCCGGAAATAAGTGCGTGAGAAAACAGGATTGCTGAAGCAGGATTGCAAAAAACCGATTGGGAAGTCGCGAAGAAGATTCGTGGCTTCCCTGTTCCTATTGCTGTCGCTCGGCCTCGCACTCCCCGCACTCACCCAGCCCACAGCCGCGCAGGAGGATTCGAAGACGATCGACCGGAAGGTGCATCCCGCGCCTGATTTCGGAGCCGACGGCACATGGCTCGACCAGGGCGCGCCCACCCCGCACCACATCTCCGGCTACAAAGGCCGTGTTCTGCTCATCGATTTCTGGGAATATACCTGCATCAACTGTGTCCGCGACTTCGGCGTGGTCAAGCACTGGTACAGCAAATATCACCAGTATGGCTTGGACGTCGTCGGAGTGCACTACGGAGAATTCGACATCGGATTCAATGTCGAGAACGTCCGCGCGGCAGCGCAGCGCTTCAAACTGCCCTGGCCCGTGGTCGCCGATCAGAAAGGCTCGACGTGGAAGGCATACGAGTCTGACGGATGGCCCAACCGCTATCTCGTAGACCCGCAGGGCAAAATCGTCATGAAAGTTTTCGGCGAGTCCGGTAATCGCGAACTCGAAACGAAGATCCGCGAGGTCCTCACCGCGGCGCATCCCGAACAGGCGGAGGAAATAGCCAAGATCCCACTCGATCCCGACGAGAACGATTTCAAACCAGAATGCGGGTCCACTACTCAGGAGACTTTCGTCGGCGAAATCTACGGCCGCAGTGCCGTCGAGGATATAGCCGGCCATCACGCCGGCGACGAAGCCGATTTCCAGCCCCCGCATTCCCCGCCCGACGGGGCAGTCATGCTGGTAGGCCGTTGGCGCGTTGAACGCGATGGCGTATTTTCCGACGGTCACGGCGCTGCCGCCGAACTGCGTTACCACGCGCGCTCGCTCTACAGCGTCCTCACTCTAAAGGGTGGGAAGCCGATCCGCGTCAACCTCTTCCAGGATGGCAGCCCGCTCCCGAAAGATAGCGGGGGCGCCGACGTGAAATTCGACGCCAAGGGAGCCTTCATCGACGTGACCGGCTCGCGCATGTACTACCTCGTGCGCAGTCCCGCCTTCGGCGCCCACCTGATCTCTTTGCAGCCAGAAAGCCCCGGCCTCGGCGTGAACTCCTACACGTTCGGCAACAACTGCCAACTCGCAGATATTCCGTAACTCGAGCCTTACCCGGTGGCGTCTGTGGTGAAAGCTCTTCGCCGCGGCTAAACCGGACACTAGTCGTAATACTCCAGCCCCAAATGCGTAATCAACTCTTCGCCCTTCAAATGCCGCAGCGTGTTCTTCAACTTCATCAACTGGATAAACAAATCATGTTCGGGATAAAGCCCCGGCGCGGTCATCGGAGACTTAAAGTAAAAGCTTAGCCATTCCTGAATACCGATTCCCTTCAGCTCTGAACAGCGCTGCGCCAGATCGACAAACAAAACCAGGTCGAGCACAATCGGCGCCGCAAGAATCGAATCGCGACAAAGAAAATCAACCTTGATCTGCATCGGATAACCCAGCCATCCGAAGATATCTATGTTGTCCCAACCCTCTTTGTTATCACCACGTGGCGGGTAATAATTAATCCGTACCTTGTGGAAAATATTGCCGTACAAATCGGGATACAAAGCCGGCTGCAGAATATGCTCCAGCACCCCCAGCTTCGACTCTTCCTTGGTCTTGAACGACCCCGGATCGTCCAGCACTTCCCCGTCGCGGTTACCCAAAATGTTAGTCGAGTACCATCCGCTCAAGCCCAGCAGCCGCGCCTTGAACGCAGGAGCGAGCACAGTCTTCATCAAAGTCTGTCCAGTTTTGAAGTCTTTCCCGCAAATCGGCGCGTCGTTCTTTCGCGAGAGCTCGAGCATCACCGGCAGATCAACCGTTAAATTCGGGGCGCCGTTCGCGAACGGAACACCTTCCATCAGCGACGCGTAGGCATAAATCATCGAGGGCGCAATCATCTCGTCGCTCTCCTGCAGCGCCTTCTCGAAGGCCTTCACCGACTGATGCGCCGCCGTCGCCTCGATATACGATTCCGTCGACCCGCACCACATCGTCACCAGCCGGCTCGCCCCGCTCGTCTTGCGAAAATCGCGGATATCGGCGCGCAACTGCTCCGCCAGATCCATCTTGCTTTTGCCCTTCTTAACGTTGGGCCCATCGATCTTCTTCACGTAGTTGTGGTCAAACACCGCCGCCCGCGGCTTCACCGACGAAAGAAACGGTTTCAGCTGATCAAGCAACCTCTGGTCGAGCACGCCCGCATGCGTCGCAGCGTCGTACATGTTGTCTTCAAAAATATCCCAGCCGGTGAACACCAAATCGTCGAGCGTGGCCAGCGGCACGAATTCCGTAACCTTCGGCGAGCGCCCGTCAGTACGCTTGCCCAGCCGCACCGTCCCCATCTGCGTGAGCGACCCAATCGGCTTGGCCAGCCCCTTGCGAATCGCTTCCACCCCAGCGACAAACGTAGTCGCCACGGCGCCCATCCCCGGAATCATCACTCCCAACTTCCCGTTCGCGGGAGCGATCGTAATCTCGTGTCCCGCGGCGCCGCGCGGCTTCGCCTCGGACTTAACTTCATTCTTAATTGCTCTCTTGCTTTCAACTCGCGGCATCTTCCCCGCCGCCTTCGCAGACTTCTTCTTTGTCGCCATAGTTAGGCCGCTTCCTCAGTCAGTATCAGTATGGATATGCAAACCTTGTATGGTCTCGTATTCGCCCGCCATATTGCAAACGAGCGCGGCCAAACGCGCATAAATTCACTCCAGATGCGTAAATGCATCAGCAAACGGCAACCACCACAGCTCACCTGGAGACAACCGCAGCTCCTGTGAAGACGGCCGCCTCGGCCGTCCCGCAAAGGCGAAGCCGAGCGGCGCCCGTCCCTGCTTTCTCTGACATTTTCTTCCAGCCTTCTTCGTTACTTCGGTTACGCTCGATAACATTTTTGAATTGGACTCTGGTCCTCGCATCCCTCACAATGTATTCACTTCGCAAACCAGCTCTGCAGCCGGTCCCGCGAAGCCGACGTTTGCATGCGAGCTCTGCTGCCCGCAGCGCAAATCTCTGACCTCGTTGTTCTTCCACCGCAATCTGAGCGCTTCTTCAGACCGGACGCCGAAGTGTGCTCGCAGATTGGTTTTCGGACCAAGAACAGGAGATTCCATGACTTCCATTCGTAGATTCGTATATGCCGTAGCTCTAACCCTCGTCGCCTTCAGCTTCGCGCCCAACCTGGCCTCTGCCCAGGAAGCGCGCGGCCGATTCGTTCTCACCCACGAGGTGCAGTGGCAAACCACGGTGCTTCCCGCAGGAGAGTACGAATTCTCTTTCAAACCTGAGGGTCCTGATTCCGACATGCTGTTCGTGCGCAAGCTCAGCGGCTCGGGAACCGGATTCCTTATGCTGGTCACCGACGTCACTGACGCGAAGCCTTCCCACGCCGACCACCTGTTTCTGGTCGCACGTGAAGGAAAGACTTTCGTCAGCGCGCTGAATCTATCCGATGCCGGTGTAACGCTGCACTTCGCAGTGCCCTCCGGGACACGTCAGGTAGCCGTAGCAGACCAGGCGTCTACGCCGGTAACTCGTTAATCGATCCGCACCAAACATAGAGAGCAGATTCCGCAAGGAGTCTGCTCTCTTTTTTTGTTGGTTCCGCAGATCGAGGGAAGCGTCGCAGATCGGGTTAGCCCCGGAGGGGGCGTCGCGACAATAGCCCAGCGCTTCAGCGCTGGGCAAGGTGGGAGTCTGGAACCAGTCCCGGAGAGACGACTGATGCGTCTGTTGGACATCGCCGGAAAATTATGAAGCGCGCTGGATTCCCGGGTGATCGATTTGGTCGCGCGCACACCCTACGAAGGCACCGGCAACCGCGACTCGCCCTTCACTTCGTCGCTCAGCACGATGGCCTCGGCAATCTCTTTCATGGGCTTGCGTTTCTGCCGGCTCTGTCGCTGCAACGCCAGATAAGCCTGCTCTTCGTCCAATCCCAGATCGCGCTGTAAAATCCCCTTCGCCCGTTCCACGATCTTCCGCGTCTGTAACTGTTCCGACAGATTGGAGTTCACAATATCCAGCCGCGCCATTTCGATTTCCGCTCCGACCAGAAAGCCAATCGTAGAAATCAGCTGGATCTGCCTCCGGTTGTAAACATGCGGCAGCCGGTGCTGCAGGTTGATCACACCCATCACCCGCCCCCGGCACATCAGCGGCACTGAAAGAAACGCTTCATATGTATCCTCCGGGAGTTCGTGAAAAAAACGAAACCGCGGATCCGACTGCGCCTTCCCCGAGACCGAAACCGGTTCGCCGTGCTCCGCGACCCAGCCCGTAATCCCCTGCCCCACGCGCAGTTTCAACCGATCCACCACTTCGGGATGCGGATTCTTCGACGCCCGCAAAACCAACTCCTCACCCTCCAGCACATACACCAGGCAGGAATCGCACTTCACCAGCCCCGCCGCAAACTCCACTACCCGTGATAAAACTTCACGAAATCCGTCCGCGGTTCCCAACCGGACGCCAATCTCATGCAACAAATCAACGTGTGATTCCTCAAACGACATTATCGGTTCCATGATTTAAAGTAGGGTGCGCCGCCGGCAATGTCTAATTCCAAATTTTGATGGGCCTGATAAATGATTTCCCTCCAGTTTGTTACCGTGGTTTAACATCTTTTTTGAATCGGCTGCATCGCGCAACAAGATCGCGGGGTGGAGGCCTCGTCCGCCCAGGCAGCAGCCCCGACCGGGATAGTCCCGTGGCACACCCATGGGGATCACAGAGTGCCTTAGTGAACCTCAGTGCCCTTAATGGTGCACGGGCCACCCTGTGTTCCCCCGTTGCCCCCCTGCGGTAAAGCTTCTAAGGTTTCCCGTCCAGCTCCACCACCTTCACCGGCAAATCCCAATGTGCGTCCAGAATCTCAAACCGCCGCTGCTCCTCGCGCGCGTACGTATCCTGGTCGGGCCAGAGCTGCTTCTTGATTGCGTCCTCTTCGAACGGCTCATTCGCCGCGGTCGCATTCTTGAACACGATGGTCACGCGAAAGTCCCAGCGCCCGTCCTCAGTAGTGTGATACCGCGGCTGATCCATCCACACCTTCACCATCCGCCCCATCTCCACTTCCTTTTTAAGCAGCGGATAATGATTCTTCTTGAACAGTTTCAGAAATTCATCCGCATGCCCCCACTTCGTCTTGTAGTAATACTCCACCACAAACGGCTGCCCAGAAGCGGCGGCCTGCGCGTGGGAAACAACAGGCAATGCGACAGCAAAGAACCCCACCAACGCGAAAACGCGAAACATTCGATTCACAAATCCTCCTGGTAAACGCAGCTAGTACCCTAACAAAACCCTCGTAGAGACGTTGCTTGCAACGTCGCTCTCGCCGCCGCCATCAACAGCCGTGCCCAACCTGCCCTTGAGTAATCTCTCTCGAGTCTGTCATCCTGAGCGAAGCATCCGCGAAGTCGAACGATCCCCACCGCCCGAGCGGTTCTTAAGTCGCTTACGGGCGCGCGCATAGCGCATCGCCGCAGGCAGCAGGTTGTGCGATAGAGATCGTTCGGCTGCGTTGCCGTTCGCTTCACGAATGACAACTTCGCTCAGGATGACAGCCTTAAAAGATTGGTCGTGAATGTTGGCGCACCGTCCGGACAACGAACAGCAAATCCACAGACTCTTCGAAGACGGCGACCGCGCCCTCATCGCCGCCGACCAGACCCAACTCTCGCGCATCTTCGCCGACGACTACATCCAATATGACGAATCCGGATACGCATCAACGAAGCAAGACGTGATCAACAATCTCACCTCAGGCGCAATCCGCTATATCTCCATGACCTCCACCAGCCGCCAAATCCGCCTGCTAGCCGATGACGTGGCCCTAGTCCATGGCTCCGAAGACGACGAGGTCGAGCAAGCCGGACGCCGCTTCCAAGTCAGCTACATCTACACCGATATAGTTATGAAGCGCAACGGCACGTGGCAGATCGTGGCCTCACAGCTGGTCAAGCCGTAGTTCCGGCCGCTTATTATAGATTGAGGCATTCGCTCTCCACGCCCAACTTTGGTCGACCTAGTATTTCCTTTGCGACCACCGGGGCGACTCTGCGCAGAACAAGGCCCGTGGGCCCAAATCATTTCGGGAGCGTCGTTACCAAACTTCCGCACTTGGAGCGAGTAGCTGTCAGGGTCGCTTCGCTCAACCATGTCACCACAGATGCAGCATCCCAGCTGGATTGACACGCTCATATCATCTCTCCGCAGGAGATAGATCCCTACTGGCCCCTGACCCCTGCCCCCTGGCCACTGATCCTATTCTGCCAATGGCTCCAAACAAACCAAGCGGCCCCCGCCACCAGCACCACAACAATCACCGCGTCGAACTTGTGGAAATATTTTCCCAGCGCCCGCCAGTTCTCGCCCAGCTTCATTCCGAAATACGCCAGCGCAAAGCACCACGGCCACGATCCCAGAAACGTATAGACGTGAAACCTTCCCCGCGGCATCCGTGCCACTCCCGCCGGCAGCGCGATGAACGTGCGAATCACCGGCAGCAGCCGCGCAATGAAGACCGCGAGATATCCCCAGCGCAAGAAAAACCGGTCGGCCCAGTCGAGTTCGCGCTTGCCCATCAGAATCCAGCGCCCGTATCGCTCCACCAGTGGACGCCCACCGTAACACCCAATCTCATACGCCACCAGCGACCCCAGATTGCACCCGATTGCGCCGGCCGTCGCCACCCACAGCAGCTTGAACGTGCCCTCAAACACCAGGTATCCGCCAAACGGCATAATCAATTCCGAAGGCAGCGGAATGCACGCCGATTCAATCGCCATGAGCAGAGCAATCCCGCCATATCCAGTAGCAGCGATCACCGACTTGATAAACAAGAAAACAACAGCCAGAAGTTTTTCCGTCATGAGTAGAAATAAGCTTTCGGTTCTCGGTTCTCAGCCCGAGCAGCAGGTTGTTGGGTTACTGAGAACTGAAGCTAGAGTGTATCGGAAAAAGTGCAGACTCAAGTGGGGACGGGCACTCTTGCCCGTCCCCGGGGCGCAGCCCTAGCGGTGTTGCACTTGGTGTGGGTGTTGACTTAGCTGACGGCTGACGGCTGACAGCTTCCTAAAACGACCCGTCCTGCGTGAACGTATAGCCGGGCAGCGTTGCGCCTTCCGGACTCTTGGTTACTTTGATGCGCACCGTAGGCGCGTCCGGGGCCGTGATCCCCGCCGGCCGCAGCATGGCAAATTGCGAGAACACCTCGTTGTAAACCTTGGTGACCAGGTAATCCAGGCCATCGGCATTACTCCGCCACACTTGCCCGAGTTGGATCGCATTCACAGCCACAATATTTCCTGACTTCGTTCCCTAGAATTGCCGCCTGGAATCGTTGCCTGAATCTCCGCCTGAACTCATGATCTGAAATCGTAGCCTGAACTCGAAGGGTTGTCATCAGACTACCCGCGCCCCTAGCCCCAGTCAATGACGCCGCAGGTTACGGATGGCCACTGCAACCCTCGCCCGTTCCCTATCCCCGCTCCTGCTAAAATGTTGCTCCTCATGCCCGCCCGCCAAAAAGTTTCCACTGCGAAGAAGGCTCCTAAGGGCTCTAGTGTGGGAACGGGCGCCCCCGGCCGTTCCCGGGGCGCAGCCCCGGCGGCAGCGCCACGAACCCCGAAGAAAACCACGCGCTACGATCCCCTGGCCCCGGAACGCCTCGCCGAAATCCTATCCCGCCTCGACCAGCTCTACCCCGCCGTCACCTGCGCCCTCACCCACTCCAACGCCTGGGAACTTCTGGTCGCAACCATCCTCTCCGCCCAATCGACCGACGTGAACGTCAACCGCGTCACCCCCGAACTCTTCCGGAAATATCCCACCGTCGAAGCTTTCGCCGCGCTCACCCCCGAACAGCTCCAGCCCGACGTTCGCTCCACCGGCTTTTTCCGCAACAAATCGAAGTCAGTCGTTGGCGCGGCAAGAAAAATCATCGCTGACTTCGGCGGCCAGGTCCCCGACGACATTCAGAAGCTCCTCACCCTCCCCGGCGTCGCGCGCAAAACCGCCAACGTCGTGCTCGGCTCATGGTTCAACAAAGCCGAAGGCGTAGTCGTCGACACCCACGTCCACCGCATATCCCGACGCCTCGAACTCACCACGAACAACGACCCGCAAAAAATCGAGCAGGACTTAATGAAAATCATCCCCCGCGAAAAGTGGATCCTGTTCTCTCACCAGATCATCTGGCACGGCCGCAGCCTCTGCATCGCCCGCAAACCCAAATGCGTCGATTGTCCTCTGGAAAGTCTCTGCCACGCCGCCGACAAAACCTGGAGCACGGTCGATCTGCACAAGAACGCAAAAGCATAACCACCGCCGCCAGCGCATCACTCGCAGCCCTCATATGGCCCTGTCATCCCGGAGGATGACAACGCGCGAGTGGACCGTCTGCTCTCTGCTAAACTTTTCCTTCGCTTACCCGAGGCTCCCAAATCCCATGCGCGCATCCATCCCGTTTGTTATCGTCATACTCATGAGCACTGTCATCGCCGAAACTGCCGCTTCCCAGACTTTGCCCGCGCCAGAGGCCGTCACTGATCCGAAGCAGATTGCGTCCAAGCCCAACGCCCAGGTCGAGCCGCGAACCTTGACTATTGAAAAGCTCTACATGACCCGCCAGGTGGGCCGGCCCACGTGGTCGCCCGACGGCAGAAGCATCGCCTTCATCTCCAACATGAGCGGACGCAATAACCTGTGGATGGTCCCCGCCGAAGGCGGATGGCCTACGCAACTCACGGTCAGCGACCAGCGCCAGACCTCGCCCGCGTGGTCGCCGGACGGCAAATGGATCGCGTATCAATCCGATTACGACGGCGACGAGCAGTGGGACATTTTTCTCGTGTCGCCGAAAACCGGCAAAGTCGTCAACCTCACCAATACGCGCGAGATCGCGGAAATGAATCCCACGTGGTCGCCCGACGGACGCTACCTGGCCTACGAAGTGAAGCCGAAAACTTCCGCCGCGTTTGAGATCGACATCTACGACACGCTGATGCGCGAAGTTAAACACCTGACCACCGGCACACCGCAAGACAAACGCAACGTGAATCTCATCTGGTCGAAAGATGCCAAGTCCATCGTGTACTCGCAAGAGCAGGCCAAGGGAACGGATTCAAATATCTTCATCGCGGATGTGGCCACCGCACAGAGCACACTGCTAACGCCGCATGACGGCGAACAACTCTACTTCGCGAACGATCTTTCTCCCGATGGCAAGCATGTCCTGTTCACCTCGAACGCAGCGAACGGCTACGACAACATCGGGTCGCTCGACGCTGCGACAAAAAAGATCTCCTGGCTCACGAAAGATAAATGGGAAATTCGCGGCGGCGAGTTCTCGCCAGATGGTAAGCACATCACCTTCAGCGCTAACGTCGACGGCAACGAAGATATTTTTCTCCACGACATCGCGACTGGCAAGTCTCTGGCGCTGCCGATCCCCAAGGGCGTGAACGAGCCTACGGGCGGCCACTCCGCGTTCACGCACGACGGCTCGCGCCTGCTCTACATGCATAACGGTCCGACTGCCCCCGGCGATCTTTGGGTCTACACGCTCGCAACCGGCAAGTCGCATCAGGTCACGCATTCACTGGTCGCGGGCGTTCGCTCCGAAGACATGGTCGAGCCGTTTCTGGTGCACTATCCCAGCCGCGACGGCAGGTGGACCATCTCGGCATTTCTTTACGTGCCCTACAACATGGCGCGCAATGGACAGAACGCCGCCATCGTCTACATCCACGGCGGGCCCACGTCGCAGTCCATGAATTCATTCAACCGCTTCGTGCAATACGCGGCGAATCAAGGCTACATGGTGCTCGCACCCAACTATCGCGGCTCGACCGGTTATGGCAAGGAGTTTCAGCAGGCCAACCTGTTCGATATGGGCGGCGGCGATCTGCAGGATGTGCTCGCTGGAGTCGACTGGATCAAGCAGACCGGACACCTTGATCCCAAGAAGATCGCTGTCATGGGCGGAAGCTACGGCGGATATCTGAGCATGATGTCCGTGACGAAAGCGCCTGATGTGTGGGCGGCGGGCGTGCCCATCGTCCCGTTCGTGAACTGGTTCACCGAAATCGAGAACGAAGACCCGGTGCTGCAGCAATCCGATCTCGCGACCATGGGCGACGTGGTGAAAAATAAAGCCCGGTACGAAGACCGTTCGCCAATCAACTTCATTGACCAGATCAAAGCCCCGCTGCTGCTGCTCGCCGGCGGACACGATCCGCGCTGCCCGAAATCAGAAACGCAGCAGGTGGTCGACGCCATCAGGAAACGCGGAGGCACCGTCGAATATAAAATCTACGACAACGAAGGCCACGGCTTCGCGCGCGTGGAAAATCAAATCGACGCCTACAAACGAGTTGCCGACTTTCTGCTCGCGCACGTGCAGCCGGCGGATTGCAGTTGCTCGCTGACAGAGTAGCGTCACGAGATGGCGTTCTGGCTACGCGCTGTAGTTCGCCACGACCCGAGCGACTTTTCCAGCCACTGACAGCTCCATGAACTCTGCGGTGCGCGTTCCCTTTTGATTTTTGTAATAGAGCACCACGCTGTTCAGACCGCAGAGCACATCCTCCAGTTGAAAGTGCAAATCCGGGTAGGTTTCTAACCCCCTCTGAAAATAAGCTCTCAGGTTTGCCCTTCCCCTTACCGTACCATCGGAGGTGCCTAACAGTTGCGCTGCCAGCGGCGAAGTCAACTCGATTCCCTCTTCGTAGTGAGACATGATTAAATCCAGGTCATGAACGTTCCAGGCCTCGACCCATCGGCTGGCAAGATTCAACGCCTCGTCCTTCGTCACAAAAGCTCTCCGTTCTGAATCAATAACTTATGGCTAAGCTACTGATTCCACTTAGCAAAACGTCATCGGAAGTGGCGATTCTAGAACTGCCGCTCGCCTAATGATTCGGGTCCGCCCGAGACTCGATCGTCGATCCCAGGGCCGTCAGAAGCTCCGGAAATGGCATCCTGATGAGCGACCGAGAGTACGATCGAACGCCCGACCGGTCCATGGCACCCGTCGATGTCTACAATAACCTGGCGCTAATGCATTGATTCCACACAAGCGATAATCGCGTCTACCAAGCCGGGGATGGTGTACTCCCTCGCCTCAATGTCTACCCCTAGTCCAAGTTCACGCAACGTCGAAGATGTCACCGGACCGATTGAAGCAGTAAGGATTCCAGTGAGAATGGAGCGTCCGGGAATAGCGATAGGGTTGGCAATGCTCGTGTGGGCGACTGTCCCGTCGGCTGTTGGATGCATTCGGACAGCCGCGCGTGAGCCACCCAGCAGCGCGACGAAGTTGCGCACAGTGGAAGAACTCGTGAAGGTAATCACTTGCGGACGCTGACGTGGACTCTTCAGCGCCGCCAGCAGGCGGGCGCGCGAAGATTTCGGTACCACGGTTTCGTAGGCTTCGACCACATTGACGTGTGCGCCCGCTTTGCGCAGTTCTTTCGGAATTACGTCGCGAGCCACTTTGGCTCGCACCAGGAGAACCCGTTTCCCTTTTACGCGACTACGCAGGCTGCGCACCACGGATTCGGCCACGTACTTTTTGGGAACGACCTCGACTTTCACGCCACGCTGTTCGATCGCGTTCTTAGTTGCGGGCCCAATGGCGGCGATGCGCAGACGGCGGACCCCACCGGCTAAAGCCGCGCCGGAGTTTGTGCGCGTATCGGCACCCTTCGACTCGCTTCGCTCGCTCAGGACAGGCTCAAGAACAAACTCGTGCCCTCCCCGAGATACCTGCTTTTCGGTGCGACCGAAGTCGTGCCCTTCCCAAAGATCTGCGTAGTCGAGTTTCAGCTTCGCCATGCGTGTCCACATGGCTTCGACGCCGTTCACGCTGGTCAGGATCAGCCAGTCGTAGTCGGCAAGATTCTTGAGGGCGGAATCGAGCGGCTGGTACGAACGTGGCTGGCGAATCTCGATAAACGGGATTTCGAGTACCTGGGCGCCCAGGTTGCGCAATTCGGCGGAGACAGCGCTGGCCTGGTGGCGGGCGCGGCCGACCAGGATACGGATTTGTTTCAGCGGCAGGTTCGTGGAGAACCGGCTCGTTGATGAATCTGTTTTCTCGCTCATGGTTAGAGTTGGCGGGCCAGAGTGCCCGCCCCACATAGGCCTTTCATCCCCAGCCCATTCTCACACACAGCCTTTCCTACATAGGCCTCAGTCGCGCTCGTCACTTTTCTGGAAGCTTGCCCATGCCTTGCTGCTGCATCAGGCGGGCCACGCCGGTGACGGCGGTGTCTTCGGCTTTGCTCAGGGACGCGAGCATGTTGGCCTGCTCTTGTTTGGTGCGATTCTGGCCCAGCTTGAATTTGGCTTCGAGTTTCGTTGCGGTGATTTCGAACCCCACGATGTGTTTGAGCATGCTATCGCGGTAGTTCTGTTCGAGACTATCCCATTGCTCGGCATAGGCGGCCTCGAAGGTGGCGATCAGTTCATGGAGCACGCCTTGCAGCGCTTCCGGCGAGGCAAACACGCGCGCAGTGCCGTAGAGATGCACGGCTCCATAGTTCCATGTGGGAACGTTTTCGCGCGTGGTGTAGTTGCTGGGCGAAATGTAGGAGTGCGGTCCGTGGAAGATGGTGAGGCACTGCGGATTCTGTTCGAGATAGCGCCAGTGCGGGTTAGCTTTGGCGACGTGGCCGCGGATGATGAGTTGGTCACCGGTCTCGCGGATCACGACGGGAACGTGGCTGGCGAAGGGGCCGTCGTCGTGAGCGGAGACCAGGATGACAAAGGGATTCGCTTGCATGAACGCAATGGCGGCGGCGTGGTCGCGCACAACGAAATGTTCGGGGATGTACACGGTTTAAGTCTCTTTATGGTTCAGTTTCCGGTTCGGTTTCTCTTCAGTGCTCAGTTTACATTGGGCAGGATCATTCGAGATTACGGTTGGGGCGGGATGGCCAGTCCGCGGCTGTAGACGGCCGCGAGAATTGCGTCCCCGCCTTTGTTGAGGAGAGCTGCGCCGGCGTCGTTGCCGAGTTGACCGGGGTCGTCGCCGTCGCGGGAGTCGCGGAGAATTTTTGAACCGTTGGGATCGGCGACAATGGATTCGAGATGGAGGCGAACCCCGGGGGCTAAAGCCCCTTCCCTCTGAGTGCCGGGTATCGCAGCGCTGAACAGCTGCGCCACCCCAAAGCTCTCCGGGGATGGGTCGTTGGCTGCATTCTGTCGCAGCTCGGCGACTGGTCCGACCACCGTGGCGAAGGCGCCGATGGGGACCTGGCAGCCTCCGCCCAGGCGGTTCAGGAGGGCGCGTTCGCAACTGGTGGCGGCGCGGGTGGCGGGGTCGTTCAGGAATTCGAATTGTTGGCGCATGGCGGCGTCGCCTGCGCGGATTTCGATTCCGAGCGCGCCTTGCCCTGCGGCGGGGCACATGATTTCGACGGGGATGATTTGTTTGATCAGCTCCGTTTTGCCGAGGCGCTTGAGTCCGGCGGAGGCCAGGATGATGGCGTCGTATTCGCCTTGTTCGAGTTTGCGCAGGCGAGTGTCGACGTTGCCGCGCAGGGGATGAATGTCGAGGTCGGGACGGATCGCTTTGAGCTGCGCCTGGCGGCGCAGGCTGCTGGTGCCGACGCGGGCGTTTTGCGGGAGGTCTTCGATTCTTGTGTACTGCCGCGAGCAGAAGGCATCGCGTGGGTCTTCGCGCTCCGTGATGGCGGCGAGTTCGAATCCAGGAGGAAGTTCGGTAGGCAGGTCCTTCAACGAGTGGACGGCGAGATCGACGCGGCCGGCGGCGAGGGCTTCCTCGATTTCTTTGGTGAAGATTCCTTTGCCGAGTCCGCCCTTGGTGCCGACCATAGCCAGGGGGACGTCGGTGATTTTGTCGCCGGTGGTGTGGATGATCTCGATTTGGACTTCGTGGCCGCGGGCGCGCAGGAGAGCGGAGATGTGGTTGGCTTGCCAGAGGGCGAGCTGGGAGCCGCGGGAGCCGATGCGGAGTTTAGGCATGGTAGAAGACCCGAGGCAGGATATCGCAGAAAAGCGAAAGGCGGCTGGTTAAGCCTCCTAAAGATGCTGCTGTACCGCGCTTGAGAACCTGCAAACGTAGGATCTGGCGAGGTGGGTCAACGACGATTTCGCTAATTGAGCTAGAGCTGATGTCCCGCAGGTCGCGCGATCCGGCGGAGAGTAAGGGATTCGAACCTCCCTGTGGAACTTGCTGCGACCTTTTGTGATCATAGCGCAAGAAATCTCAACAACGGGTTAGCAACCTAAATCTTCTGCCACTCAACGGGTTTAAGTCGGTGTGCTATCAGGTAGTCGTTGGCTGTTTTAAAATGGCCGCAGCCTCGGAAGCCGTGGCGGGCGGAAAACGGCGACGGGTGTGATGTTTTCAACACTAGATGTTTTTTGGGGTTGATCAACTCGGCTTTGTTCTGCGCGTAGGAACCCCAGAGTAAAAAAACTATGTGCTCGCGCTTTTCGTTGACGGCGCGGATAATGGCGTCGGTGAATTCCTTCCAGCCTTTGCCCTGATGCGAGCCGGGCTTGGCCTGCTGCACGGTCAGCGTCGCATTCAGCAGCAATACTCCCTGTGCCGCCCACCCTGTCAGGTCGCCGTGGGGCGGCATCTGGATACCGTACTCGGTTTCGATCTCTTTGTAGATATTCTTAAGACTCCGTGGAATGGGGCCCTTGCGGACCGAGAAGCAAAGGCCATGCGCCTGCCCCTCGCCGTGATACGGATCTTGACCGATAATCACCACTTTAATGTCATCAAATGCGGTTGAGTTGAGCGCGTTGAAAATTTCCCCACCCTCCGGATAGATGACGCGTCCGGCGCTTTTTTCCCGCTGCAAGAACTGTTCAAGCTGCGCCATGTAGGGCCGGTCGAACTCGCCGCCGATAATGTCGAGCCAATTTTTCTCAAGCCTGGTGGATAAGATCGTCATCGCTGGCTGTGGTGGCATTGTCCTGCCGCGCCAGGGGAAAACTCCTCGCCTTGCCGGCGGCAGTACAAGCTCATAGGGGTCCTTTGATTTCCTCTGGCGATTCGCTTCGCGTATCGCGAGCTACGCTCAGGAGACAGGGTCGATGATGACAGGGTGGATGATGGTGCCGGTTGTGGGGCATTAGCGGCGGGGCTCAGGTTCGCGCTTGCGCGATGAATCGGCCTTGGCTTGTGAGGCGGGGCCGGTTTCTTTGTCGTGGAGGTTGAAGAGGCGACGGACTACGTCGATGACTGTCGTTACTTCGGCTTCTTTGGCGGCGGTCTTCAGGGTCGTGATTGGGGTATGCATGACTTTGTTGATGATGCCGCGCGTCAGGGCTTCGACGGCCATTTCCTGATCGGGAGTCAGAGTGCCCATGCGGCCGCGGACGCGGTCGATTTCGGCCTGGCGGATGGTTTCGAGATGATCCTGCAAGCTCACAATCGTGGGGACGACGTCGAGGGTGTGCAGGCGCGCTTCGAGGCGGGCTTTAAAGTTCTCCACTTCACTGGCGATGATGGCTTCGGCACGCTCAGCCTCTTTACTGCGGTCGGCGACGTGGCTGGAGACGGCTTGCTGGAGATCGTCGATGTCGTAGGTGAAAATGCCGTCGAGCTTGGCCATTTCCGGGGAAACGTCGCGTGGGACAGCGATGTCGATGAAGAACATGGGTTTGTTCTTGCGGCGGGAGAGGAATTGCTCTCCGTGTTCGCGGCGGAAAATGGCGTGGGGCGCGCCGGTGGAAGTGATGACGATATCGGCGCGGTCGCAAGTCGAGTAGAGGTCGTCGAACTTGATGGCCTGGCCGTTGAACTTTTGTGCGAGGCCGACGGCGCGGTCGTAGGTGCGGTTGGAGACGAAGATGGAGGCGCAGCCGTGGGCCATAAGATGGCGGGCGGCGAGTTCGCTCATTTTTCCGGCGCCGACGATGAAGACGTTCTTACCTTGCAGGCTGCCGAAGATTTTTTTGGCGAGCTCGACTGCAACGGAGGCGATGGAAACGGACGACGAGCCGACTTCGGTTTCGCTACGCACGCGCTTGGCTACGGCAAAGGCGCGGGTGAAGAGTTGATCGAGCTGGCCTCTGACGGCGCCGATCGCGCGGGCGGCGGCGTAGGCTTCCTTGACCTGGCCGAGGATCTGGGCTTCGCCGACGACCATGGAATCGAGGCTCGAGGCCACGCGGAAGATGTGGCGCACGGCTTCTTTTTCCCGAAACTCGTACAGATGCGAGTCGAGTTCTTCGGCGGTGAGATGAAAATGATGGTGGAGGAATCCGCGCAGGTCGGCGCTGCCGTTGGTCGTGTGGGTGATCAATTCCACTCGGTTGCAGGTGGAGAGGATCATGCCCTCTTCGATTCCGGGGTGAGCGGCGAGATCGCGGCAAGCGTCGGGCAGGCGAGATTCAGGGATGGCGAGGCGCTCGCGGACGTCAAGCGGAGCGCTTTTGTGATTGACGCCGATAAGTTGATATCTCATGATGCGAGCCTCATACAGTGTGCCTCATGAGGCGGCAAACCTGTGGACGGCGGAGAAATAGTTGGCGGCCCAGGCGACGATGGCGGCCACGAATGCGCAGGTGGCGAGCACGGCGGCGCGGCGGCCACGCCATCCGGAACTCCAGCGGGTGACGACCATCACCATGTACACGGCCCACATGAGGATTGAGAGCAGGATCTTGGGATCGAGGAAATCCATGCGGCCGTAAGTGGTGACTGCCACAAACGATCCGATTAGCAGTCCGAGGGTCATGAACGGAAAACCCAGCAGGAGGGAGCGGTAGCCAATCTGGTCGATGACTTCGAGCGCAGGGAGAAAACTGGTGAGGCTGCTGGGGTTCTTGGATTTGAGGCGGCGTTCCTGCACCAGGTAAAGCAGGCTGGCGCCAAAGCTGAAGAGCAGAGCAGCGTATCCGGTGAAGATGAGAGCGATGTGGACGGGGATGAGCCATCCTTTTTGCGCGGATGACGTGAATGCCGATGGCTGCTGGCCGACGGCGGCCACGAAAGTCAGGAAAAAAACGATGGGAAATACCACGACGCCGGGTGAAGTGGTCTGGTAGATGGCATAGGCTATCATGAAAAACGTCATCGAGATGAAAGCGAGCAGGGATTCGGCGTCGTGCACGGATGCCCACACGAAATGACCCGAAAGAAAGACCTCGGCCAGCGAAACGAAGTGGAACACCATGCCTACGCTCACCGCGTGCAGCGCGATGCGGCTGAACAGATCGCTGGGACGGGCGAGCGCCACAAAGGCGTAGATCAGCCCGACGAAGTAGCAGGCCAGCGCGAAACGTAGCCAGAGCAGAGCCATAAGACAGGTAAGTATCAGAGTCTCGAGAGCTTAATGCAAGCGACGATCCAAGTCACAAGGGCCTTGGAACCTCGTATGCTTTGAGCATTATATTCTGCGCGACGCGTTCTGCCCGCCGAGCGGCATAAGTCAAGGGAGATTGTGATTGGGATCACAACGGGAAGGATTCGCGGGGCGGGCTGGCAAAAGCCAACCTCAGCGGCTGGAAGCCGGGAATCTTGGCGGGCGTGTTGGTGCGAGTGGAACTCGTGCCCTTCCCGGTTTGAGCGAAACCGAGAGACGTTGGGAGAGAGCCCGCAGCGGCGGTGGTCGCCGCGGCGAGCAGCGGGTCATTCCACGCCCAGGCTGGCCAGGGCCTCTTCCAGCAGGAGGCTGTCGATGAGGAGGCGGCGGCCGGTGGTTTTTACGTCTTCAAGTTCGTCGAAGGCGCGGAAGAGACGGAGTTTGGCGGCGGCGTACTGTTCGGCGTCGCTGAGGGTGCGGCGGTGAGTGGCGCTCCAGGCGGTCATTGCCACTGCGGTGAGGAAGATGCTGACGGCGTAGGTGAGTTTGCGGTCGGAGGTTACGTCGAAGATGAACTCGGTGGCAGGGGCGGCGGGGTCGTCGGGCAGCGCGGGGCGCTTGCCGACGAAATAGTACTGGTAGACGTAGCCCTGGGCGCCGGTGTAGGTCTTCAGGCGGCGGACGGGCTTCTCGGGTGGCATACGGGCATTATGCACCTCTGAAGCTGTTTTTCTCCACGGAGGTTCGGCGGCAACATCCAAGAACACTTTTTCTCGCCGCTGATTGAGGTCCGCAGCGCAGAAGAGCCTTTGTCCCGGCAATTCGCGCTGCCACAGACGAGTGGCGCAGCAGCACGGTCGCGGCGCGGGAGCCTTACCGGACGCCGTTTCCGGGGGACACAACGCGGCCGTACTCGGTGGCGCGGCTGAGGCGGTCGAACATGCGCCACGCATCCAACGAAATTTTGCTGATGGCCTCTTCACCGTCACGTTCATTGCGAAGAAACGCCGTCATTACGCAGATCACGTAAGGGTGGCCTTCGACGAACACGACGCCCGAATCGTTGCGGACGGCCTCGAGCTCGCCGGGCTTGTCTGCGATCTTCAAATCGGCGGGAAGGTCGCGGGGAATCCAGGAATCCTTCCCGGTGCTGAGCATGGTGAAGAAATCACTTTCCATGTCCTTGCTGAGAACTTTGCCGCGGTAGAGAGCGGCAAGTAGGGTCATCATTTCGCGAGGCGTGGAAATGTTTTCGCGGCCTTGCTTGGCCGCGTCAAGGTCCATCATTTTACGGCGCAGGCGGGTGTGCGAGAGACCGAGCGAGTCGAGCATGGCGTTGACGTTCCCCATGCCGACGCGGTCGATGAGCACGTTGGTGGCGGAGTTATCGCTGACGGCGATCATCATGGTGGCGAGATCGCGCAAGGTGACGCGAGTGACGCCGGGAGTGAGTCCGCCCATGATGTTGCTATCGGGAACGAGGTCGGAGGTTTGCACGGTGTAGAGATCGGTGAGCTTGAGCTTGCCTACCTGCGCCTGCCGGTAAAGCTCAGCGAGCACCGCGATCTTGATGGAACTAGCCTGGGCGAAGACTTCATTTTCGTGCAGAAAAAACTGGTCTCCGGTGACGAGGTCGTCGATGGCGACGCCCATTGCGCCGTCGAGATGCTGATCGATTTCGTGGACGTTGGCTTCGAGTTTCTGCCAGAGAACTTTCTGCTTTTCTTGCGTGATTGCAGAAGGGCTTGCTGTTTGAGGATTCGACGTCTGGGCGAGGCTTATCGAAATTAGTGCGACGCAGCAGAACAGAAGTTTCACAGAGGGTCTCCTAAAGGCAGTGGCTAGTGATCAGTGGCCAGGGGTCAGTAAGATCAAACTCAGAGAGATCAGAGTCAGTAGATCAAAATTCCGGATACTTGCTACTGAAATACCGCTTTTCAACCGTCGATCTTCGCTTCGCGTAATTGCTTCACGGCGGTTTCGCTGCTGACGGGCGAATAATACACTTCCTTGAACGTGTAGGAGCGCGCTTTCGAGGTCACGACCGGCAGAATTTCGATATGCCAATGGTAATCCTCGTCCAGCGTCTTCCAGTAGCCGAGATTTTTTGAAGGATGCATGCTGTTCGGCGAAGTGTGCAATACGAGATGGAAATTCTCGGTGATGGTTCGCACCCTTTGCAGAGTGCGGCGAAGCAGCGCGGCGAGGTTTGTGAGCACTGCTCCGCGAGCGAGTCCGGTGCGCTCGAAAGAGGCTTCGTGGGTGCGAGGAAGAATCCAGGTTTCGTAAGGAACGCGCGGAGCGTAGGGACAAAGAGCAACGTAGTCGCCGCGAGCTTCGAGCACGCGCAGGGCTTGCCGCTCCTCCTGGCTGAGGATGTCGCAGAACACGCAGCGCTCTTTGGCCACGAAGTATTCGCGTCCAGCGCGCAGTTCGTAAAGTACGCGGCGGGGAACAAACAAAGTCGCCGTGATTTGCGACGTAGGATGGCTAAACTCCTGCCCGGCGCTCGAGCCGAAGTCTTTGAAGAGGCTGACATATTTAATGCGCGGGTCGCGCTTGAGGTCGAAGATGCGCTCGGCGGCGAGGTGCAAAAACTGTTCAATCTCTCCGTCGCTGGCATTCCAGAGATGGCGGTCGTGCTGCGAATTCTCGACGATGACCTCGTGCGCGCCGACGGAGCGCATGCGGTCGTAGAGGCCGTCGCCGCGGCGTCCGGGCTCACCTTCGATGTGATAGAGGGGGTTCGGATGCACTACGGCGCGCGCTGACCAGGGAGTACCGACCGCATTGGGCACGGCCGAAATGACGTGCGGCGAATATTTTGAATCAGCGCAGAAACGGCAGGCCGAGGGAGGCCGCGGACCGGACTCCGCGGGATCGTCTCCCGTGATGACCCACGAGCGCGTGATGGGATCCTTGCGCAACTCCATGCGATAAGAGAACACTGCGATAGAAGCGGAGTCAACTGTCATTTCGCGCGGGGCGCGATGAAAAATGACGCAGATGCCCGCCATCGAGCTTTGTTATAATCCGCGCCAAGCCCCGCCTCGATGACCGAGCCGATATCCGAGCTAATGAACGAGCCGATGACCGAGCCGTCCACTCCGCTAATGCGGCAGTATGCCGCCGTCAAGAAAGATCATCCCACGGCTTTGCTGTTTTTTCGCCTGGGAGATTTCTACGAACTTTTTTTCGACGACGCAATTGTGGCGGCCAAAGAATTGCAGATCACGCTGACCTCGCGCAATAAAGAAAAAGGCATTGCCGTGCCCATGTGCGGCGTGCCCCATCATGCGGCCGAGAACTACATTGGGAAACTGATTCGCAAGGGCTTTAAGGTGGCGATTTGTGAGCAGATGGAAGATGCGCGGCTGGCGAAGAAGCTGGTGCGTCGCGAAGTGACGCGAGTGGTTACGCCGGGGACGGCGGCGGATTCTTCGCTCGGGGCGGAGGACAACAACTTTCTGGCAGCGCTGGCTCAGGTGGGCGACCGCGTGGGATTTGCAGCTCTCGATGTTTCCACGGGCGAGTTTCGGGCTACGGAATTCTCTGGCGATGGAGCGTTGCGGAGGGTGCAGGAGGAGCTGGAGCAGTTGCGGCCGAAGGAACTGCTTTACGGTTCAGCGGCGCCCTTGTTTGAGGCAAAAAGCAACCGAGCTCTGCTCGGGCGAATGGGCGAGTCGCCCGTTCCCACACCACCTTTGCCGCTGCATGGACCTCAGCCTCGGGCAGCTGGCGCCACTTGTACTGAGACCCCGCTGGAGGATTGGGTGTTCGCGCCAGATCACGCGATTCCTCTGCTGGAAAATCATTTTGGTGTGTTGTCGCTGGAGGGATTTGGGCTTTCCGGGCGCGCGGCCGCGGCGTCGGCTGCTGGCGCGATTCTTTATTACGTGCGTTCCACGCAGCGCGGGTCGCTTGATCATGTGGACCGCATTGGATGGTATGAACGGCAAAACTGTCTCGTGCTCGACGCGGTAACGGTGCGCAATCTCGAATTGATCGAGCCGCTGTTTGCAGGGACGGATGCGGGAGTCACTCTGTTTCGCGCAATCGATTCGACGGTCACGCCGATGGGCAAGCGCTTGCTGCGCTCGTGGATGCTGCGTCCGGCGCTCGATCTGGGCGAGATTAATGCGCGTCTCGACGCCGTGGAGGCGGGCGTGAAGACGACCGTGGCGCGGGAGGAGCTGCGCCGCGCTCTCGACGGAGTGCTTGACCTGGAGCGCCTTTTGAGCAGGGTCGCGCTTGAAACTGCAAATCCGCGGGATGTGCTGGCGCTGGGGAATTCCCTGGGAAAACTTCCGGCGATCAAGGCGGCGGTGGTGCGCGTGGCGTCGCAGCGGCTCAGCGCGCTTCACGAATCACTCGACGACTTGAACGATCTGCGCGAGCACATTGAGAAGACGATTGTGCCGGAGCCCCCGCTCACCTTTACGGATGGCGGCGTGATTGCCGCTGGCGTGGATCGCGAACTCGACGAACTGCGGGAACTTTCGCGCAACAGCAAACAGGTGCTGGCGCAGATCGAACAACGGGAACGCGGACGCACCGGCATTGGTTCGCTTAAAGTTAAGTTCAATTCGATCTTCGGATATTACCTCGAGATCTCGAAGGCGAACCTGCATCTGGTACCGCAGGATTACGACCGCAAGCAAACGCTGGTGGGCGCCGAACGCTTTACGACCCCTGAGCTGAAAGAGTATGAGGGCAAGATTCTCGACGCGCAGGAAAAGATCGTTGAGATCGAGCGACGGTTGTTTGGCGCATTGCGTACAACGATTGCAGGTGAGGCCAAGCGGATTCGTCAGACCGCGCTGGCGCTCGCTGAGGTGGATGTGCTGGCTTCGCTGGCGCACGTTGCGGCGTTGCGAAATTATTGCCGGCCGCTGTTCGAGTCGGATAATCCCGAAAAGTCGGCAGAGTCTGGCGTGCTGGAAATTGTTGAGGGCAGGCATGCTGTGATCGAGCAGCAGGAACTGGCGGGCGGTAGCGAACGCTTTGTGCCCAACGATCTTTACCTCAACCGCTACTCGCACACAATTGTGCTGTTGACCGGGCCGAACATGGGCGGCAAATCCACGTATCTGCGGCAGACGGCGCTGATTGTGATTCTGGCGCAGATGGGCTCGTTCGTTCCGGCGCGCTCGGCGCGTCTGGGCGTGGTGGACCGCGTGTTCACGCGCATTGGCGCCAGCGATAATCTGGCGCGCGGCCGCTCAACGTTCATGGTTGAGATGACGGAGACGGCGGCGATTCTGCACACGGCGACGGCGCGGTCGCTGATTCTGCTGGACGAAGTTGGGCGAGGCACTTCCACTTATGACGGACTGGCGATTGCCTGGGCTGCGGTGGAATACCTGCATGCGCGGGTGCGAGCCAAGACTTTGTTTGCCACGCATTATTTCGAGTTGACGGAACTGGCGCAACAGCTTTCGGGAGTGAAGAATTATCACGTATCGGTGAAAGAAACCGGCGGAGGGATCGCGTTTCTGCGCAAGGTTGAACCGGGAGCGGCGGACCGCAGCTACGGAATCGAGGTTGCGAAGCTGGCGGGGTTGCCGAATGAAGTAGTTGTGCGGGCGCGAGAAGTGCTGGCCGAACATGAGTCCGCGGAACGCGAGGTAACGGGACATCTTTCTCCTGGGGCAACGCCGGCGCCGACGCAGCTCACGATTTTTACGCCGATCTCGCAGCCGGTGCTGGAGAGGTTACGTGATGTGGATTTGAACCGGCTCACGCCGCTGGAGGCATTGAACCTTCTGGCCGAGTTGAAGAAGCAGATCGACTGAGCCCTTGATCGCACGCTTTCTTAAGCGCGGAGTCGGAAACGAGTCGATGAGGTGAATACTTCATGAAATTATTCCTTATCTCAGCGGCGTTCGCGCTTGCACTTTCAACCTGGCCAGCGCCGCAAGCAGCAAGTCCTCCTTCAGACGTGAGTCCTCACTTTCAGTCGGCGTTGGCCCTCGAACATAACGGAGACATCGATCGGGCGATTGATGAATACAAGAAGGCGATCCAGGAGACACCCAACCACTCCGATTCGCACTACAACCTGGCAAGGCTGCTCGCAACGAAGCGAGACTTTGATGGGGCAATCCTGCAGTATCGGGAGGCATTGCGAATTAATCCTGACGACGCCGATGTCCACAACAATTTAGGTATTGCGTTAAAGAACAAGGGCGATCTTGACGCGGCTGCAAGCGAGTACCAAGCGGCTCTGAGACTCAAGCCTAGACAAGCCGATGCACACAACAATCTAGGGAATGTGTATTACCAGAAAAAAGATCTCAAGTCCGCAATCACTGAGTACCGGGCGGCGATTGAGTCGGACACTTCGAATCCCCAATCGCACATGAACCTGGGAAGCGCTCTCGATGATAACGGCCAGACGGATGCAGCCATTACGGAATACAGGGCGGCCATTCATCTCGACCCGAACAATGCACAAGCCCACTACAATCTCGGTATCGCTCTGGCGAAAAAGAACGACGCGGCCGGAACCCTCGCAGAGCTGCGAGCAGCAGAGAAGGCCGATCCAGACTGGCCGGTTCCTCATATCTGGCTGGTCCGGCTGCTCATGAATACCGATCCTCATGGCGCTTTGCAGGAGTGCCGAATCGCCGACCACCTCACAAATGATGCCAAGATTCACGACTTGTGCGAAAAACTTGGCGCACAGGTAAAGTGAAGATTAAAGGATGCCAATCAAGACCATTTCCCACGGTCCACTGCATGTCGGACAGCTCCTGATCGTCGGCTGCAACGGCACGGAGATGACTGCGCGGCTCGCTTCCCTGCTGACGCGGCTGCAGCCGGGAGGCGTGATTCTGTTTGCGCGCAATATCAAGAGCGGGGAGCAGACCTGGCGGTTGCTACGGGACTGCCGGAAGTGCGTTTCTACGCCGCTGTTCACCTGCATCGATCTGGAAGGGGGAAGCGTCGATCGTTTTCGCGATGTGCTCGGACCTACGCCTTCGGCGGCGGAGGTGTTCGCGACCGCAGACCGCAAGGTTTTCCGCACGCACGGTCGAATGATCGGAGAGAACTGTCGCGCTTTCGGCTTCAACCTGGATTTCGCGCCCGTGCTCGACCTGGCGTTTGAAGCCTCACGCAGCGTGTTGAGCTCGCGCTCTGTTTCGGAAAATCCGCGCGAGGCGGTGACTTATGCGCGCGAATTTCTTGCCGGACTGCGCGCCGCAAACATGTTCGGATGCGGCAAACATTTTCCCGGCCTTGGCGAAGGCAAACTCGACAGTCATCACGCTCTGCCGGTGATCGAGAAGTCGATGAAAAGGCTTTGGGCTGAAGATCTGGTTCCCTACCGCACGCTGTGTCGACAACTCCCTTTGGCGATGATTTCTCATGCAGCGTATCCGCGCGTGACGCACGATCGGACGCCAGCGTCGCTCTCGAAGGTCTGGATTACAGATATTCTGCGCAAGCGCATTGGGTTTCGCAACCTGATCGTGTCGGATGATCTGGAGATGGGCGGCGTGCTCGCGGCGGCGCCCGTTGGAGAGGCTGCGGTGCAACACATTCGGGCCGGCGGAGATTTATGCTTAGTCTGCCATCGCGAGGACTACATCACGCAAGCTTACGAAGCGTTGCTCTCAACGACGGCACGCGACGCGAAGTTCGCCCGGCAGGTTGAGGAAGCAGCGGCACGCGTGCTGGCGTTCAAGAAGAAGTGGAGAAGAATGATGCGTTCCGGTAAGCCGCCCTCCGCGGCGGGGGTGGGAAAGTTATCGCGCAAGCTGTGGGAATTTGGCGAGCAGGTGCGGCTGGAGAATATGAATCGCGAGGAGAACGCGCGGCCGCGCGGATGACGAAGAAAAGCATGATCGTGGCTGGGGTGATGAGCGGCACCTCGGCAGATGGGATCAATGTTGCGCTGGTGCGCTTTGCAGAGCCGGGCGGGGCAGGCTTCCGCGCTGGGTCCGGTGAAGCCGCCGGCAGTCGCGGCCGAGTCGCCCGCGTCCACACGAGTCGTGCGCACGCGAAATTCGAGTTGCTGGGGCATGCGGAGTATTCGTATCCCAAGAAAGTTCGGGCGGCTGCGCTGGCGGCGATGAACGCGCCGCAGGCTCGCGTGGCGGACCTGGCTCGGCTCAACGTTCTGCTGGGCGAACTGTATGCGGATGCAGTGCTGGCGACACAGCGGAGGTTCCAAATCAAGGCCGCACTCATTGGCTGCCACGGACAGACGCTTTACCATCAGGGCGAGGCCGCGCCGTATCTTGGGCGCAGGCTGGCTGCGACGTGGCAGACGGGCGAGTCGGCGATTGTCGCTGCGCGTTTGGGGGTACCGGTGGTTTCCGATTTTCGTCCAGCGGATATGGCGGTGGGCGGCAAAGGTGCTCCGTTGGTCCCTTTCCTCGATTACTTATTATTTCGCGATGCGCGCGTGGGCAGAATCGTTCAGAATATTGGCGGGATCGCGAATCTCACTGCCATTCCGGCGGGCGCAGTTCCGGGAAATGTTGTTGCGTTCGATACCGGTCCGGGAAACATGGTGATCGATGCGGTCACGCAGCAGTTGTTTGGCCGGCCGTTCGATCGGGACGGGAAGATCGCGGCGTCCGGAGCTTGGATCGAGCCCGTCATCGGGAAAATATTGCGACGTGATTTTTTCCGCCGAAAGCCACCCAAGACAGCGGGGCGGGAAGAATTCGGGCGCGAGTTCGTACAAGATTTTCTGCGGGCGTGCGGAAACGCTCGTGAGCGCGACATTATAGCCACGGCAACGGCTCTGACCGCGCGTTCGATAACCGGCGCCGTGCGCCGGTTGCTGCCACAACATCCGAATGTGCGAAAGCCTGCGTTTCGCGAATTGGTGGTGTCTGGCGGCGGGGCGAAGAACGCAAAACTGATGGCGATACTAACCGGCGAGATGGATAGACTCGGAGTGCGATTGAGATTTTCCGACGAATTCGGCTTGCCATCGGAAGCGAAGGAAGCCGCGGCGTTTGCGATTCTGGCGCATGAAACCTGGCATCGCCGGGCTTCGAACATTCCCTCAGCGACCGGTGCGAAGCGGCCAGCAGTGCTCGGTAAAATCTCGTATCCTTAAAATTCAAACAGGAATAATTCGACCAATAGTTCGACCCGAATTCGACCTAATGCCTACCTATGTTGCCATGCTGCGCGGAATCAATCTTGGCCCTCACAAGCGGGTCAAGATGGAGGCGCTGCGAAAATCGTTTGAGTCCCTTGGACTCAAGAACGTGCAGACTTATATTCAAAGCGGTAACGTGATTTTCAAGGCTGGCAAGACTTCTCCTGCCTCTCTGCGCAGGAAGATCGAAGCACAAATTACCAGCGATTTCGGGTTTTCCAGCCTCGCCATCCTTCGATCACAAGAAGAACTCGGCAAAGTCGTTACGGCGAATCCGTTCCTGAAACAAGCTGGCACCAGCCTCGAAAGGCTTCATGTCATTTTTTTGTCCGAGACTCCGGACAGGGACGTGCTGAAACAACTGGAAGCTCTTACCAAATCGCCCGATGCATCCTGTTGTCTTGGTCAGGAAATCTATCTTCATCTGCCCAACGGATTTGCCCAAAGCAGTCTGATTCACAATCCCCTCGAACGAAAATTGCTGACCCGGGCGACGACGCGCAACTGGCGCAGCGTGAACAATATCTACCAGATGTGCTTGGATTGCGAATGAAGGCGAATCTCGGGCCACGTCTGCGAATTATTCTCGCGCTTTTTTGCTTCGCAGTCCCCGCCACGCTGCTTTCCTGTTCCGGCAAGCCCGATCCCAATACGCTAGTGATGATCATCGAGTCGAGCCCTACCAATCTTGATCCGCGAGTGGGGTTGGACGCGCAGTCGGAGCGCATCGATAACCTGATCTTCGACGATCTGCTGAGCCGCGGCGATGACCTGAACGTGGCTCCCGGCCTAGCCGAGCGCTGGGAGATTCCGGATCCGCTGACCTACATTTTTCATTTGCACGCGGGAGTGAAGTTCCATGACGGGCGTCCGCTGACTTCGCGGGATGTGAAGTGGACGTTTGATTCCCTGCTTAGTGGAAAGATTCGCAGCACCAAGACGGCCAATTACCGTTTTGTCGATCGCATTGATGCGCCGGATGATTTCACCGTGATTTTCCGCCTGAAAGAACCGGAAGCGCCGCTATTGTGGAATCTTTCCGACGGCGCGATTGGAATTGTGCCGGCCGGCAGCGGTGACGAGATTACGCGGCATCCGATCGGGTCCGGACCGTTTAGGTTTGTGAGCGCCGAAACCGATAAAGATGTCATCGTTGAGCGCAACGACGACTACTGGGGCGAAAAACCGAAACTGGCGCGCGTGCGCTTTGCCGTGGTGCCCGAAGCAACTACGGAGGCTCTTGAATTGCGCAAAGGCAGCGGCGATGTCGGCATCAACTCGCTGACGCCCGATATGGTGCTCACGCTGTCGCGCGAACCGAATCTGGTTGTGGAGCGCGATCGGGGAACAGAAGTGCAGTATCTGGCATTCAATTTGCGTGACCCTATCCTGAAGGATGTCCGAGTTCGGCAAGCGGTCGCCTATGCTCTCGACTGCAAACCGATGATTGATTACTTATGGCGAGGCCAGGCGGAGCCGGCGCGCAACGTCCTGCCGCCGCAGAGTTGGGCCTACAACCGAGACGTGCCGGCTTACCCCCACGATCCAGCAAAGGCGCAGCAATTGCTCGACGCGGCAGGTTATCCATCTGTGAATGGAGTTCGGTTCCACATCACCATGAAAACCTCGACCAACGAAAGCACGCGGCTTATTGTTGCCGTGATGCAACAGCAATTGCGAGACGTTGGAATCGTGCTCGACATTCGCAGTTTCGAACCCGCAACATTTTTCGCTGATGTGACTCACGGGGCGTTTCAGCTTTACAGCCTGCGCTGGATCGGAGGCAATGAAGATCCCGATATCTTCGAGTATGTTTTCCACTCGGCGAAGTTTCCGCCGAATGGGGCCAACCGGGGTTACTACTCAAACCCTAGAGTCGACGCGCTGATTGACCGAGCGCGGCGCGAGGTCGATCCCACAGTGCGAAAGCCGCTCTACGCGGAGGTGCAGCGAATTCTGGCGGAAGAGCTGCCTTACATCGACCTCTGGTATCTGGACAACGTTCTGGTACACACGCGGCGGGTGCGGAATATCAAGATGAATCCGGCCGGCAACTATGATTTCCTCCGTACGGCGGAGTTGGCGCCTTCGAACAATTAACGAATCTGTAGAGACGTGGCTTTCTTCGTCTTTGCGGGCGGCGGTCGCGATCGGGCTCAACGAACCGAAAATGCAGCGTGTTACCATCGAATTTTGTAATCCCACATGCGAATTCTTTTTATCGGTGACATTTTTGGAAGGCCGGGACGCGCGATTGTCAAAGACCGGCTGCCGGGGATCGTCCGCGACCATGCGATTAATCTGATCGTTGCCAA
>Ga0209006_10000435_pt1 | contig 40583 bp, 34 predicted proteins | sample JacPin_JW_Ref_O2_FD_188567 | JGI IMG/M metagenome (GOLD analysis project Ga0209006, IMG submission 188567) | Forest soil microbial communities from Algoma, Ontario, Canada - Jack Pine, Ontario site 1_JW_Ref_O2 (SPAdes) (version 2) | ecosystem: Environmental > Terrestrial > Soil > Boreal... | reverse complement strand
CAACGGTGAGACGGCTGTTCTCTGGGCGCTATGAGCAACAGCTCATGGCTCGATCGCGTCGGGACGGCTCTCATGGAATTCGACGTGAGCTTCCGTCGCGCGTCTTTATCCTTCACGCAAATCCAGGCGATAAGAGCCTCGGCGCACACCGCTGACCGCCGAAAATATAACTCCCAAAGAGAAAGATCCGTCATGTCTGTTTTTTGCGCGTTTGCTGCGCAAAACGGCAACCAATGAAGGCTGCTTGAGTTGTAGCCGCACTAGTATGGAGGACAACAAACATGCGTGGAGATGGAAGGCCGGTCAGCGAACTCAAACGCGACGCCGAAAACAGCAGGGCGGATTTAACAATCACCGTCGACCAACTGCGCGCAAAGGTGTCCGACACGGTTGATGACATTCGCGAGCGCATTTCGCCCGAGGGAATGAAGGCGGCCGCCGGCGAATATTTACGCGTCCGCGGCGAACAGCTGATGGACAAAGCGCGCGAGAACCCTCTCCAAGCCGCTGCCGTTATGGCCGGCCTCTCCTACCCTCTTTGGCGAATCGCCCGTTCAATTCCGGCGCCGATTTGGATGGTCGGGGCCGGGTTATTTCTCATGGGCACGACCTCCGGCAAGAATATTTCTCGTCAGATTGCCGAAAGGGGCATCGACGTGGCTGATCGAGTCAGCCTCGGAGCTGACAGCCTCGGTAGAAGCACCCAAGACGCGCAGGACGTCGTCTCAAAAGGTTTGGCCGTCGCGAAGGATACAGTCTCAGCGGGCTTCGACAACTGGGCCCGACATGCCGCAAATGCAGGAACCGCGTTAGTTGACGGTTCGAACCAGCTTAGGGATAAAGGGGCGACTCTCCTTTCGAGCGCTTCCGAAAGCGTCGGCGCTCTGGCGAGAAAGGCGGGCGCCGCCACGGATCTGGCGGCAACACAGATAACTAGTGGCGCCGCGGTCGCAGACGACTTTGTCGAGGAGTCCGCAGGACGCGTCGGCGACCTGGGGGTCCATGCGGCGCGCCAAATTCGCGATAGTGCGACTGAGGCGACTCATCGCACCGGCAAGCTCATCAGCGAGGTTATCCAGCAGAACCCGCTGCTAGTGGGCGGCGCTGGATTGGCGGTTGGAGCCCTGCTAGCGAGCGCCTTGCCGCCTTCCGACGTCGAGAGGGAACTACTGGGCGGCGCTAGCGCCGGCGTGCAAAAGCTCGCGAGCGATACGGCCTCTCAAGGATTTGAAACCGCCAAGGGCATCGTGAGCGATGTGTTCAGCGATGTAGCGCACAAGGCTGACGAGCAGGGCTTGTCCGTGGATGGTCTCTCAGATGCGGCAAGGGAGCTGGGTCGGCGAGCCCGCCACGTAGCGGAAAACGCCGCTACGACAGCGTTTGAACTGGCCGGCGACAATGCGGCGATGTCGCCGAAACGTGGGAGTTTGCTATGAACGTCACCAAAACAGAGGAATTTTCATCCGAGCAAATTCCCAGCGAAGTTGCCAAGGGAATCAGCGATCAGGCTATTGCCGCGGGTCGAGACATCCAAAACGCCGCATATAGCTTCGCTGACGCCTCCGCCTCGGCCATCAAGGACCACGCTTCGGAGCTCATCGACTCGGCAAAAGGCATGGCGGCTGACGCCGGTGATCGCCTTCAAAGGACGGTGGACGACCAAAAAGGGGTGGGCGCTGATTACGTCGGCAATCTCGCCCAAACCATGCGGCGCGCCGCAGGAGAATTCGATGCTGACGTCCCATTGGCCGCCACCTATATCCGAAAAGCGGCCGACCAGGTCACAAATGCCGCGGACGCGCTGAGAGAGGGAAATTTGAACGATCTCGTTCAGCGTGTGCAATCCTTCGCTCGCAACCAGCCAACGGCCTTTCTCGGCCTCGCGGTTTTGGCGGGATTTGGGGCGGTGCGTTTTTTGAAAAGCGCCTCGGCTGAGAAAAAGGGTTCAAATTCTCTGAATCCGCCGGTCCAGCACGACGACAATCTTGGCGGTCGTCTAACGAGCTAACAGCGAGGCGACGATGAGCAACTACGCTGGCGAACGAACTCTGTCGCAGTTATTCGGAGACTCATTTGCGGAGTTAGCCAAGCTTGTTCAAAACGAGATCGATCTGGCGAGAGCAGAGCTCCGGGACAAAGTAACTCTAATAGGAGGGGCTATCGCGCTCATTGCAGCGGGCGCTGTACTTCTGATCCCTGCTCTCGTCCTGTTTCTTTATGCAGTCGCCGCATGGCTCATTATGTTGGGGTTGGTCGCGCCTCTGGCATATTTCGTCACCGCACTGGGCGCTGGCGTTATCGCAGTTGCACTCTTGTTGACTGGCGTCGGTCGGATCTCCAATGGCGCATTGAAGCCGACTGTCACGATCGGAGAACTCGAACGCGATAAGAATTTGGCAAAGGAGTTGATACAATGAGCGACGGTAGCGCCGCAACCGGCAAGGACTTTGTGGCCAGCATTGGTGGAGCGGTTCGAGACAACCCGTTGCCCTCGGCGCTCATTGGAATGGGCCTTGTCTGGCTTTTGACAGGGAGCAGATCTCCCCTAAAGGCGGCAACTGATGCCGCGGGCGATAGCCTAACGACAGTCGGCGCACATGTGACCCAAGGTGTAAGATCGGCGCGCACCATAGTTGCCGATACGGCGGCTTCGGCGGTCGAAGACGTCCGCACCCGGGCGTCTATCGCCAACGTGCGCTCAACGGTTGGTCATATTTTGCAGGAGCAACCTTTGTTGCTTGGCGCTATTGGGCTTGCGATCGGCGCTGGCGTGGGCGCATCGTTGGCGACCAGCGATATAGAGACCGAATATTTGGGAGATACGAGTGCCGAATTCCAATATAAAGCACGGCACGTCGCAGATACCCAGAGGGCGAAAGCTTTCGAAATTGTAAGCGGTGTGAAAACGGCAATCGTAGAGGAAGCGCGCGCGCAGGAGCTGACCTCAGATAAGCTCAGATCTGCAGCTGGCGAACTTCAACAGAAAATCAAAGACCTCGCCGACTATGCAGGGACGGCCGTTGGCGAGAGGTTGCCATAACCATCAGTGGGGAGATTCGAAAATTCCAATACTCTTGGAAAATCGGCCCTCAATTTCGCGGCGGCTCCGAGAGAAAATTATAGTCTCCTGGTCGCTCTCCAGCAGCGCCCGGATCCGATAATCTGGCAGGACGATTGTCTTTCCGATTCTTGGCTTTTTTGACGATGCGGTATGGAATCGCTCGCCCTGCGTCCCCGACCGCAGTTTGAAGCTCCCGCCCTTACAAAAATTGTGCGGCGCAGCAACGATCATGGTATTGCCGCGTTCACTCCCTGCCGCCGGCTTCGCCTCGGCCGTTGACCGAGGTTGCTGATGAGAAGCCTGTCCGACACAATCGAACGCCTGGCGGCCTTTCGTGCGCGCAGAGACGTTCAGATCCCCGCAGCGGCGGACGATCGCCTGCGGGATTTTCCGGAATTTGGTTCAAACCCGGGCAGCCTACGGGCCCGAATTTACGTGCCGACGTCTCTGACCAAAGACGCCCCGCTGGTGGTCGTGCTTCACGGCTGCACGCAAACAGCGTCGGCTTATGACCATGGATCCGGCTGGTCGCAACTCGCGGAGCGGGAAGGTTTCGCGTTGCTATTCCCCGAGCAGCAGCGCGTCAACAATCCCAATCTTTGCTTTAATTGGTTCGTGCCTGGAGATATTCGGCGCGATGGCGGGGAGGCGCTGTCGATTGGTCAAATGATCGGCGCCGTCGTCGCCACCTATCGCCTCGATCGAAGTCGCATCTTCGTCACCGGCCTTTCCGCTGGCGGCGCGATGGCGTCCGCGATGCTCGCCACCTATCCCGAGCTCTTCGCTGGCGGCGCGATCATCGCCGGATTGCCCTATGGCGGCGCGTCTACCGTCCTCGAAGCTTTTGACCGGATGCGGGGTCACGGCGGCCCGGACGAACGGGAATTGCGATCGCTTCTGCGCAACGCCTCGCGCCATCACGGCCCGTGGCCGAGGCTGTCGGTCTGGCACGGGATGGCGGATCGCACTGTCGCTCCCTCGAACGCCGAAGCGATTGTCGGGCAATGGCGGGACGTTCATGGATTGGCCGAGTCGCCGAACTTCTCGACAATGGTTGACGGTTGCGCGAGGCGCGTTTGGCTCGACGCAGACGGCCGCGAAGCGATCGAGGAATATCTCATCGCCGGCATGGGCCATGGGACGCCTTTGTCCACCCGCGGCGCCGACGCCCTCGGCGCCAGCGCGCCCTTCATGCTGGAACGCGGCATTTCCTCCACATTGCAGATCGCCCGCTTCTGGGGCTTGACGCTGGCGCAGAACGAGAGGGCCCATCCCGCCCCTCGATTGTCGACTTCCGCCGCTATCGAATTCAGCAACGCGGAGAGCGCATCGAGTATAGCAGCCACGCCCACGGTCATAGCTGGCGCGCCTCTAGACGATCAATCCTCCGCGTCTCCACCACATGCCGCCGGCGGCGTCAAAAAGATCATCGAGGGTGCTCTCCGCGCGGCGGGTTTGATTTCGTGATGTCTTAATTCAAGGCTCGGAATATCTCTGCGGGTCGGAGAGTCTGCTCCCAATATGGCTGGACGGCTTCCGAGTTACCCCAGTGAGCTTTCCGCCCGGGAAGAGGTTGACGGCATATCCCCCGAGGGTCGAACTGTATGTGAGAAATCGCCACGGTCCGATATGCGGACCTCGCATGCTTAAGGCGGAATGCTGGTGGACGCGTGAGGCGGAAATATAGTTGGCGGCTTTTCACAAATATTCGGAACCCTCTGCAGCCGTCTTAGCTTTCTTGCCCGACGTCGGGAGCGGATCATGGCAATTTTCATAAGCCGGGTTGTAGGCGCCGCATTGCTCTTCGTGGGTCCGTCTCGTCGTCCCGGTTGGAATCGAAGTTGGGAGGGGCGGGCAATGATGGTCTGCTTCGGATTAGCGGACGGCGAATAAGGCCGGCGAAGCGACAATCGATCGATACCCGTACTCAAGTTTGGGACGGTGCGAAACCAACCCATCATACGCCCAGCTGTGCTAGTCGGCCGCGGATGACCGAGAAATGTCTAGCGCCTAGATTGCGCGAAGTCCCACGAACAATTGACTAGCGTTGGGGATTGATGCTGCCGTTCCCGACGCAAATGATGGTAACAATATCTCCATCTCCGGCATGCTGCAACGTGGGCGGATATCCCGACGAGAAGCGGTCAGCCTTGGTATTATAGAAAGATACCTCGCTGAGTTGGTAGCACCACCGAAAATGGAACTCTTTGGGATATTGCCGAGTTGCTTTCCGTAACACGGAGGCTTTGATGCTCGCGGTAGCTAACTTGGATGACGGCTATATCCCTCGGACTAGCGAGTTGATCCGTATCGAGTTCGCCGAAAGGGAACGGGACGAGCTGTGCGCCCGAGGGTCTGCCGACACGGCTGAGCACTTGTTCGCAACCGCGCTGGACGAAAAACTCGCTGGAATCAGCGAGCGAGAGCATCCTCAATATCTTCGGGCTGCCTAAGACCTGATCGCGACTGGGACTGCTCGATCGTGCGGTTCTACTACTTTTTATTTGTGTCTAATCTGGAAATCACCCATTGGTACTGTGAGTGACTTGCAGCAGGGAAAAGTCTCGTCTCGGATGCTTCCGTACGAGACGGCCACGTGCGCCATTTAGAGACTTCGAGCAGCGTCGCTTATCGAAGGGGAGCGCGAACTCCGCGACCTCTTGAGACACGTCTGCTGGAAGTGCGACTGAAGCGGCTCCTACTAAACGTCGTTCGTTCGGGTCAGGTGGATGACTCTAAGCGAGAGAGCATCATTGAGCTGATGAAGAAGCCCAAATGAAAGCGAGCGTGCGCTATTTCCGTTGATGCGAGGGAACCTGGGGGGATCAGTCAGGCTCCCAATCCGCATTCAGGGTCTCGATATCGCCGGAGCAACACGGAACTCGCCCCGAACTGGCCATGTAACGGGGGCGGTCACACAGCCGAGATCAGAACCAGCAAGAAACGAATCAGTTCCTTAAGCTGATCGCGAGATGTTCTGAGTGCTAGCGTACACGAACAGGAGTACTCTGACGCTCACTGGTCCGACACAGTGCTCCGCGAAAGGGTGAAGAATACATTTTCAGGATCGCGGCGAACCGACGTCAGGGATGAAATCTGCGAAAACGTCTCCAGGAACTACGGCGATCTGAAAGAGACGACCCCCCTGTTTTTCTATTCGCTGTTCATTCTCACCAATTATCCCAATTTCGCGATGCGGTCGATGACTCGGCCCCAAGCGCCGCAGTTCGCTGAGGCGGCAACGCCGCCAGCGCATGGCGCTGCGCCGGCGATCTAAAGGCCTAGTGTGGGCGAGGCGTGCCGGATGCCGTTGACCCGCGGCAGGGGGCGCATAAAATCGTTGTGGGTTTCCGACGATCCTCTTCGGCACATTTGACGCAGCCTGCCGAGGATCGGCGTACGACCCTTTTAAACGGCTAGGCGCGTCGTGTCGATTTGCGAGGAATTCGAGAATTGCGGTGGTATCCTTCCCGCATGCCAGTTGCAGCGCTCTAGCTAGTTGGAGGGAGACAGACATGCGGGAATTTGAGCTGGTGATCCGGGGCGGCGAGGTTGTCACCGCGTCCGACACGTTCCGCGCGGATGTGGGCGTCCGCGAAGGCAAGATCGCGGCGGTCGCGGCGCGACTGGAGGGCGGCGCGCGTGAGATTGACGCCTCAAGCTTGCTGGTCATGCCGGGCGGCATCGACAGCCACGTCCACCTCGCGCAGCCCGCCTTCGGCGGCCCGAAGATGGCGGATGGCTTCGAATCCGGCACACGCTCGGCCATCGCGGGCGGCAACACAACGCTGATCCCCTTCGCACTTCAGCCGCGTGGCGCCTCCCTCCGCGCTTCCGTCGTCGATTACCACAAGGAGGCCGACGGGCAATCGTATTGCGACTACGGCTTCCATCTCATCATCTCGGACCCCACGCCCTCAGTGCTGGGGCAGGAGCTGCCCTCGCTGGTCGCGGACGGCTACACCTCGTTCAAGGTGTTCATGACCTATGACGATCTCGTGCTGAACGACCGTCAGTTGCTCGAGGTTTTCGAATGCGCGCGCGGCTGTGGCGCGCTCGTGATGGTCCATTGCGAGGGTTACGACGCGATCAAATTCATGACCGAACGGCTCGAGCGCGCCGGCAAGACGGCGCCGTATTACCACGCCGTTTCGCGGCCCGAGAGCGTGGAGCGGGAGGCGACGCATCGCGCGATCTCGCACGGCGAATTGCTGGATACGCCGATCATGATCGTTCATGTCTCCGGCCGCGAGCCGATGCAACAGATCCGCTGGGCGCAGCAAAAGGGATTGAAGGTCTATGGCGAAACGTGCACGCAATATATCTCCCTGACCGCCGAAGATATGAAAGGCCTCAACATGGACGAGGCGGGCGGCAAATACGTCTGCTCGCCGCCGCCGCGCGACCGCGCGTCCTGGGATGCGATCTGGGAGGGCATCCGCACCGGCGTGTTTCAAACATTCTCGTCCGACCATTGTCCGTTTTTCTTCGAGGGTTCCGAGGGCAAAAAGAACTCGAAAGCGCGCACGTCCTTCCGTTGGGTGCCCAATGGAATTCCCGGCGTCGAGGCCCGCCTGCCGATTCTGTTCTCCAAGGGCGTCAACGAGGGCCGGATCACGGCCAACGAATTCGTGGCGCTGACCTCGACCAACCACGCCAAGATCTACGGCCTTTACCCCAGGAAGGGTTCGATTGCGCCCGGCTTCGACGCCGACATCACCCTCTGGGACCCCAAGCGGCGCGAGACGATCCGCCAGGAAATCATGCATCACGGCTCAGACTATACGCCCTATGAAGGCCTGTCGGTTACGGGCTGGCCCGTCATGACGATCCTGCGCGGTAAGGTGGTCGCCGAGGAAGGCAAGATCCTGGGCAATACGGGCGACGGAAAGTTTCTCAGGCGCGCGCTGTCGCCCTATGCGAAGCCCGCAGGCACAGCGGCGGGCGGCTGACGGATCCGCGCGCAGCGCGGGCGCCCCATCACAACCCCGCGTGCCGCAGCGCAGTCTCTAGCCGCCGATACTCCTCTGGCCCCAGCGGCTGCGCTGGCGGGCGCATCCGGTCGTCCCGAAGACGGCCAAGAATCTTCAGACAGGCCTTCAACCGGGCTGTCGCGAAGGCTCCGGGCGGCTGCCGGTAAATGGCCGCCACGAGCGGGTAGATGACGTCGTGAACGGCGCGCGCCCGCGGCCAGTCGCCCACCTGAGCCGCATTCCACAGCGCGACAACCGGGCCGGGTGCAACGGCGGCAAGGCTAACCTGACTACCCTCGGAGCCAATGAGGTAGCTCACCAGCAAATGCTCGTCGCCAGAGCCCAGAACCTTAAGATCCGGCCGGACGGCCTTGGTCGCGCGGCGATTCTCCTCATAGGCCGCGACTTCCCAGCTACCTTCCTTGATGCCCGCCACTGGGGATAGCGCAACGAGCGCACATAGCGTCGCCACGGGATAGGCCATGCGACCCGCCGTAACGGGCGCCTGGTAAATCAGTAGGGGCAAGCGGGTCGCTGCCGCGATCCGTTGGTGATGCGCGACGACGGCGTCGGAGTCCTGGCCAAGAGCCCAGCCATTGGGCGGAAACACGAGCAGGGCATCAGCGCCGGCTTCCTCGGCCGCCGCCGCCACGGCCGCCGCTTCGAGACTGTTCTCGCTGTAGACGCCCGCGGTCAGAAACGCTGTTGGTCCAAGGGCCGCGCGAACCACTTCGATTACCCGCTGCTGCTCTGCCGGGGTTAGTTGGGCGTTTTCGCCAGCGTGACCATTGATCAGCAGGCCGCGGATATCGGCGCCGATCATGACGTCGGAGACGTGGGAGGCGAGCGCGTCTTCGTCGAGGGCATAGTCTCCTTTGAGGGGACAAATCGTGGAGGCGTGGATGCCCACGAGCGCCGCAATCGCGCGATCCCGGCGCGCTTCGATTTCCGTCCCAACGTCCATGGATCCATCCCCTCCTTCACGCGATCGGCAAGGCCTTCGAGCCAGATCGCCTCAAATATTGTATATAATTTGCACACGATTCATATTATTTTCATAGACAGGTCTCGCGATTTTGATATTTTGGCGTCGCCACGAGGTTAAGCCAGCGCACGGACGTCCCTTCGCAGATGGAACTCGGTGCGCACGCCAAATCCTCACTCGACGTCTCGCAACCCACCCGACCCACGCAACGCAACCATCGATGAGGAACCCAATGTTTGAACGGATCAAGCCATTGGTCTTTGGCATCGGGCTCGTCGCCCAGCTGCTTGCGCCCGCGCAGAGTTTTGCGCGCACGCTCGACGAAATCTTGTCCGGCGGCACGCTCAAGGTGGGCGTCGAAACCGATCTCGCGCCGCTCGGCAGCTACAACGACAAGAACGAAGTCGTCGGCTTTGATATCGATATTGCGAACAAGCTGGCGTCGATGCTCGGCGTGAAGACGGAGTTCGTACCGCTGAAGGGACCGGATCGCCTGCCCTTCCTCGCTTCCGGCAAGATCGACATTTCCCTCGGCGCCCTGACCCGTAACCCGACCCGCGCGAAAGTCGTCGACTTTACGGTCCCGCTGCATACCGAGTCGCTTTCGGTGCTCACGCTTGAGGGCAAGCCCTTCAAGACCTGGCAGGACCTGAACAGCGAATCTGTCACGCTGGTGCAGGTGCGCGGCTCGACTCCGGTCGACTTCATCAAAGAACATCTGCCCAAGGCGCAGGTGCTGCTGCTCAGCAGCAACGCCGACGTCGTGCGCTCAATGGCGCAGGGTCGCGGCGACGCTGTGATCGAGGCGCTCGACTTCTTCAACGATCTGCGCGCTGCCAACAAGGCGAACTGGCGCGTGCTGGAGGACCCGATCGAAGTCGACTATGACGCCATCGGCGTCGCCAAGGGCAATTCCTCGCTCAAGGACTGGTTGAATGTCGCCCTCTATTCGCTGCATAGCGGCGGCTTCGTCAACGAAACCTGGGAAAAATGGTTCAAGGGCCCGATGACCGTCAAGATCGTCGCCAACCCCTATTTCTGATAAGCCGGCGCGCTTCCGCCTTACGGGAGCGCACTCGAGTCTCGCGGAAAAGCCGTTGAATTACGCGCTGCATTACGGGCAGGTGACTCCCTACCTGCCCTACCTTCTGGGCGGCGCGCTCGTCAGTCTCTGGATTTCCGCGCTCGCCTTCGCGGGCGGTCTGGTGATCGGATTGCTGGGCGCGTTCGGGCGGATTTACGGTGGGCCCATTCTGTCCCGGCTTATCTACGCCTATTACATCTTCTTCACTAACACCCCGCAACTCGTGCAGATCTTCTTTCTGTTTTACGGCCTCGCCGATTTCGGGCTGCTGATGACGCCCTTCGAGGCGGTTTGGCTGGGGCTGACGCTGAATGCGGGCGCCTATCTCATCGAGATCCAGAAGGCAGGATTCCTTTCGACGCGAGCCAGCGAACTCGAAGCCGCCGAGACGCTCGGCATGTCGCGGCCACAGCAGTTGCGCTTTGTCATCATTCCGCATATCGCGCGGGTTCTGTTCCCACCGCTGTCCAATCAGTTCATCATCGTGATCATGGGATCGTCGATGGGCGCGATCTTCGGCTTGGAGGAACTTACTGGGCGCGCTGTGAACATCAATGGCCAGACCTTCCGTGCGCTCGAAGTGTTCTCGCTCGCGGGCGTCATTTATCTCGGCGTCACGCTGCTCGCGACCGTAGGCCTGGCTCTGGTCGGGCGCCTACTGCTGCGCGTTCCCATGAGGATCGCCTGATGCATGCGCTCATTGAGCAATGGCCCCGTTTTTTCTCTGGGCCGAATATCCTGTTTCTGGCGACCGCGCTCGCGCACACCGTGCTGCTGTCGCTCGCGTCGTGCTCCTTGGGCCTCCTCTTCGGGTTTCTCATCGCCTCGACGCGATTAACGCGAAGCTGGACATTGCTGCCGTTGCGCTTGCTGCTGACAGGCCTGACTGAGTCGCTTCGCCGCATTCCGCCGCTGGTCGTGCTGTTCCTCGTGTTCTTCGGCTTTTCTCTGATCGCGGTCGATATCGAGCCGTTTTGGATCGCGCTTTTCGCCCTGACCCTGATCGCGACCGCCTTCATCGCCGAGATCGTGCGCTCGGGCTTCAGATCGATCCCACGCGAACAATGGGACGCCGCCGCGACGATGAACTTCTCGCTGGTCCAGACGCTTGCCCATGTCGTCGTGCCGCAAGCCTGGAAAATCATCGTGCCGACCGTCAGCCTGTTTTTTGTGATGTTCATCAAGGACACGGCGCTGGCCTCGCAGATCGGCGTGCTCGAACTTACCTTCGTGGGTAAATCGTTCATCGATCGCGGTTTCTCGCCGCTGCTGTCCTTCGGGACTGTGCTCGCGCTTTACTTCATCCTCTCCTTTCCCCTGGCGCGTACCGGGCAATGGCTGGAGGCCCGCCTTGCATCATCTTGACGTCCGCGGCTTAACCGCCGATTACGCGGGCAAGCCAGTTCTCAAGGGCGTATCGTTCACTGTCACACGCGGCGCTATCGTCAGCCTGATTGGTCCCTCGGGGTCGGGCAAGAGCACGATCCTGCGCACATTGACCGGGCTGTTGCGGCCCAGCGGCGGCGAGATCTGGCTCGACGAGCGCCAGCTCGATTATCGCAAGACCGCCGATGTCGCCTACGCCCGGCAACGGATCGCGATCGTCTTCCAGCAATACAATCTGTTCCAGAACATGACCGCGCTGCGCAATGTGACCGTGACACCGGAGAAGGTCCGCAAGCGCGACAAGCGCGAGGTGGAGGCTGAAGCCGTCGCGCTGCTTCAGAAAGTCGGCCTAGGCGACAAGCTGAAGGCCTACCCCGATGAGCTATCTGGCGGGCAGCAGCAGCGCGTCGCCATCGCGCGCGCGCTCGCGCTGAAGCCGGAAATCCTTCTGCTCGACGAGGTGACCTCGGCGCTCGATCCCGAACTCGTGCACGAGGTCCTCGATACAGTCCGGCTTCTGGCCGCCGAGGGCATGACCATGATTACGGTCTCTCACGAGATGGGATTTGTTCGCGAGCTCGCTTCGAATGTGATGTTCCTGGAAGCAGGTCGAGTCATCGAGAGCGGCCCACCGCAACAGATTTTCGAGGCCGCCCGGGAAGCCCGCACACGCCAATTCATCGGAAAGACGCTGTACCGATAATGGCTTTCCCTTCCCCACCCCGCAGAGATCGCGCCGCCTGATGAATACGCCTGACCCCCCTCCCCTGTTGGATGACGCCCCTGAGGCCGACGAAGGCGCAATGGCGGTTCGCGCCTCCAGGGGCGGCTACAATCTATCCCAGCTCGCCTATCGCTCGGTTTCGGAGGCGATTCACTCGCGCCGGCTGAAGGGCGGCGAGATGATCGTCGAGGCGAAGCTGTCGGAAACTCTCGGCATTTCGCGCACCCCATTGCGAGAGGCGTTGCAGCGCCTCGAAGGCGAAGGTCTGGTTGTGAAGGTCGCCAATCGCTCCTTCATGGTGCGTCACGTCGATTTTGCAGAATATTTCCAGAGTCTGAAGGTGCGGGAAATCCTCGAGGCGGAAGCGGGAGCGTTGGCGATCGGCAGGCTGCCCATTGCGGCGCTCGGTCGCGCCCGGGCAGAACTTCACGACCTGCTGAACGCGACTACCTATCATACCGATGCGCATTGGCGCTCGGACGACAGCGTGCATGAGCTGTTTGCGAACCATTGCGGCAATCCGGTCATGGCGAGCATCATCAAGTCGCTTCGCGTGACGACGCGGCTGTTTGAAATATCCAGCCTCAAACAGCGTCTGAAACCGGACTCGGACGAACATCTCGAGATTCTCGACTGTCTCGAGGCAGGCGAACCCAAGCGCGCGCGCAAGGCCATTCAGAGCCACCTTCGCAGCCTGCAAAAATTCGCGCTCGAGATCGTCACACAGTGAGGCGCCCGGACACGCGCGCCGACGAGGGCGCCCTCGATTGCGTTATTGTCGGGGGCGGCCTTGCGGGACTTGCGGCGGCCGACCGGCTGCGCAATCGACGCATTCTGGTGATCGAGGCCTCCGAGCGGCTGGGCGGACGCATCCTGTCGTTTCCGCGCGGCGATTATTGGCTAAATCTCGGCGCCCATATGTTCGGCGGCCCGGGCACCCCCATCGGCGATCTGACTGTGGAACTCGGTCTCGAAACGCGCCCGATCCGAGGCGCACTGATTGGTATGTCGATGGGTGGGCGGCGCCTGTTCAGCGGCGCGATTGAGAGCTTCCCCCTCCGGCTTCCGCTTTCGCTGGCGGCGCGGCTTTCATTCATCCGCATGGGAATCGCGCTGCGGCGAGGCGTCGCGCGCACCGTTGATTCGCTGAAGCCTCGCCCCGGCGAAGCGCCTGCAGAAAGCCGCGCGCGCGGCCTTGCCGTCGATAACGGCGTCACACTCTCCCAGCGGATTGGGCCGCTGCATCCCGAAGTCAGCGCGATCCTTCGGGCGATCACCGAACGAACCGGGGCCGATCCCGACGAAATGGCCGCGGGTTATGCGTTGCGCTCGTTCACAAATGTGTGGAGCCGGCATTCGCCGGGCTGCAATCTCGTCGGCGGCTCGTCGGGTCTGCCCGAAGCGCTCGCCCGGCGCATTGGCGACAGATTTCTCTTGGGTGCGGAAGTGTCCGCCGTGGAAGCACGGGACGAGGTCGTGACTGTAACATGCGGGATTGGCTCAACTGCGCGCATCGTCAGAGCCCGTTCGGCCATTGTCGCGACGCCTGCATTCGTAACGAAGCGGATCCTGCGAAATTTGCCTTCCGCCACCGCCGACGCGCTCGGGGCGATCCGCTATGGCGCCTTCCTGTCTGCAGCAGTGTTGACCGACGAGAATTCTGCAATGCCCTGGGATCGCAACTATGCTATTTCGACGCCCTCCCGCGCGTTCAGCGTCGTGTTCAATCAAGCGGCGATCCTCCGCAAGCAAGGACCTAGAGCGCCAGGCGGCAGCCTCATGCTGTTCCGGGGCGCCAAGGGCGCCAAGAGCGTGATGGAGGCGGACGATGCGCGCATCGCTTCCACGTTCGCCGACGATCTCGTCGCGGAATTTCCCGAGTGCCGCGGCCGGCTGCGCGAGGTGATCGTGCAGCGCTGGGATGCGGGCGCGCCCTTTTCATTTCCAGGGCGCGCGACGCTGCAGCCAGCGCTGATGGCGCCGCTGGGCCGTATCTTCCTGGCCGGCGACTATCTCGAATTTCCCAACATGGAAGCGGCCGTCGCCACCGGCCGGGAGGCGGCCGAAGCGGCGGAACGGCGCCTCAACGCGTGATACATTGTGGGTGGGCGTGCGGTTTGTTGCGTTGAACCTTGGAGTAGAAGTCAGTGCGATTGAGATATTAAATCTTGATCGGCGGAGCACGTTTTTGCGAGAGCCGGTTTCCATTCTCGCAGGGACTCAATTGAGATGATGTTCCAAAACTATTGCTCTCCCGGAGTGCTGAGCAAAAGTTGGAACTTTTCGACCACTCGGCCGAGTTTTGGGAAAGAACGAGCGTCCATTTTCCCCGCCGCTCTGATACGATGAGTAAATCCCAAAGCTGGGATTGTCCGTCTCCAGATTTAAGATCAGCAAAGTCAATAAGTCACACTTGATCGCAACTCAATGTATTTAAAGACGAATTCATGCCATTCCGCTGCATCAGGAAGCGATTGCCAATAGGGACCCCAACCGGCTCCAAAATGCCCAAATTCGGAGGTGACATTTTTTACGGGCGCGGATTGTTCAGAGTTACGACCCCAAATACGCTGAAGGATAAGGACCATGCCAACGGGGATCGGAGCCGGTGCTTTTCCTTATTGTTGATGACCACGCAGTTCTGCGGAAGGGGCTGAGTGCGCTGCTGAAGCAGGCCAAGCCCGACAGCGTCGTGCTGGAAGCGAGCGAGGGAGCGCAAGGACTCGAACTCGCCAGGCTGCATCCGAACCTCGACGTCGTGTTCCTTGATCTCAAAATGCCCGGATTAGGCGGCGTACCGGCCATTGAGGCGTTCGGAGCGCAGCATCCCGATTTGCCTCTCATCGTTCTTTCGTCGTCCGAGGATCCGCATGACGTCCGACGGGTGATCTCGGCAGGGGCGCTGGGCTATATCCCCAAATCGGCCAACGCCAATACGTTGGTGGCGGCGCTGGAGATGGTGCTACAGGGTCAGATCTACCTACCGCCTTTATTGCTCAATGAGCAGCATGTGGTAGCCTCTGCGGTCGAGGCCGTGCCGGCGCGCGGAGCCCGCAGACTGCTCACCGAGCGCCAGATCGAGGTGTTGGCGTTGATTGCGCGTGGGTTGTCGAACAAAGAGATTGCCCGAGCGCTCGGTCTTTCGGAGAAGACAGTCAAAGTACACGTCGGCGGCCTGTTCAAGGCGCTCGATGTCGCCAACCGAATGCAGGCGACCAACGAGGCGCGCAAGCTTGGAATAAAGCTTGAAGGGTAGGCTGGGCGCTGACTCATGCGTCGGACGGGTCCACTTGCGCGATGGCCTTTTGCAGCGCCGCATGGCGCCGGTTCACCAGATTGCCGATCGTCGCGCGGAGCTTGCTGTTGGCGACCGGCTTGTGAAGAACGACGATTCCGCTCGCCTGCGCCTGCTGCAGTCGGTCCGGCGCCGTATCGCCAGTAATCAGCACCGCCGGAACATCCTCGCTATATTCGGCTTGCAATCGATGAATCACGTCGAGGCCATTCTCGCCGTCGCGCAAGCGATAGTCGCAAACGATAAGTTCCGGTTGGCGTGTGTTCGCCGAAATTCGTGCGAGCATTTCCGCGCCGGATCGCGCGACGAGGACTTCAGCGCCCCAGGCGACCAGGAGCGTGCGCATCGCCTCCAGCACCAAAGGCTCATCATCGACGACGAGAATTAGGCCGCGCAAGAACGCCGACGCGTTAGCAAGCGCCAAGGGCTGTTCGGTCCGAGTCAGGGGATTGGCTGCCTCGAGCGTCAGTTTGAAGACGGAGCCCTTTGTGTACCGAGAATATAATTCCAGCCGATGATCTAACAGGCTCGCCAGACGCCGGACGATCGCCAGCCCCAACCCGAGACCTTTGTTGCGATCACGCTCCGGATTTTCGACTTGAAAGAATTCGTCAAAAACCCGCTCGCGGTCGCCCGGCGCAATGCCGGGGCCGGTGTCCCAGACTTCGACCCTCCATTGCTCTCGCGCGCGCCTGCAGCCGACCAAAACACGCCCATGATTGGTGTGACGGACCGCATTGGCGATGAGATTGCGCAGGATTCGCTCGACCAGGACCGGATCCGAATTGATAAAAGCGCTCGAGGGATGCAGGACCAGCGACAAACCTTTCTCTGTCGCTTCTTGGGTATATTCCCGACATATGCGCTCGAGTAGAGGAGCGATCGGAAACGGTTGTTTTCGTGGCTGCACGACGCCGGCGTCCAGGCGCGAAATATCAAGAAGCGAACCGAAGAGGCCATCCATCGCATGGACCGACGTTTCGATATGATTGATAAGTCGGCGCATCTCATCATTCATCGGATGACGCGACAGCGCGCCGACGAACATCACCAGGGAGTGGATGGGTTGCCTTAGATCGTGGCTAGCGGCAGCAAGAAAACGCGACTTTGAAAGATTGGCCTTCTCCGCGCTTTCCTTTTCCCGGCGCAGATCCTCCGCCAGCGCATCCTTCTCAAATCGTAATCGGACGGTCTTCGTGAAATTTGCATTGGCGCTGCGTCCAAGGCCGAGCACAGTCACGATGAACACGCCGGTTAGCATCGCCAGAGCGTGATGGAGAACGCCCGGGCGCGTCGCGTGCCAAACCAGGGTCATCACCGTCGTTGGAATGAATAGAGCGAGAAACGCGGGCAGGTAGCTGGCAAACGCCGGCACTGCTCCAGTCGCGACGATGAACGCGACGCCGAGCGTCAGCATCTGCTCGTCAAAGCGCTCAGGCGGGCTGAGCAAGATTGCCGCGCACCCCCACCAGACCCCGTCGAGCGCCGCCGCGACAATGAACCAAACTTCCCATCCCCGCCCAGGCGTCGCCGTCTTACGCGCCCGCCAGTAAAGGCGATGCAACAACAGGTGATGACCGACGACGAGGTTGACGGATGCGAACCAGGCTAGCGCAATTGGCCATGCCATATCGCCGGCGGCAACCTCCGCCCCAATTACGACGAATGCCGCCGCATAGGCGCCGAGCACTCCCAGCGTCGCGTTGCGATAGAGGGTGTCTATTTGCTCGCAGCGGATGTGGTCTGCATGAACATCCGCGGACGCAGACACTTTCGGAGCCCGATCTGGAAGCAAATGCGAGGACGTGACTTTACCTGACGCTCCGCCTGACGGCGCAACCGGATCGGGACGGACTGAATCATGCCTGCGCGCGCGCACGTATTCTTGGACCCCAGCGGTGGCGGCTTTGAAGCGTGTCGCCGCTCTGATTTTGGCGAATTCGCGCTCGAAAGTAAAAGACGTTCATGCCGTCGCTCGGGCGGGGCAATCCTGTCGTCGGGTGGAGGTGGGCAAGTCGCAGGTCAATCAAGGACCCTGGCGCCATGGATCCCAGGCTCCGTCATTGACGATCTGGCTTGTCGGCGACGCAGTGGGCTGATGTGTCGCAAGCGACCCGGGATCGTCCAGGGCGGGGACTTTCAATTTTTTATCAGCACCATCCGCTGTGGCCGATCGGCGCGTATGGAGCCGACCTTCGGCCTCTTGAGTATTCGTGACTTTCGATTGGTCAGGTTGAACACTGGTCATCGCTTACCTCGTCGCCAGAAGGTTGCCAGTTACAGGGGAAAGTCGCGTGCTGAGCCATAGTCCGCAGCAGATCGCCGCCCCTCCGACAAGCTGCGGAGGGCTTAAAGTGGAGCCCAGCAGGCAATACGAGAGAACCGTTGCAAATAACGGCACCAGAAACAGAAACGCGCTGACTTCGGCCGCGTCCCTCGTCCTGCGCAAAGCAATTGACCACAGACCGTAAGCGCCAGCAGAACCAGGAATAGCGAGCCAGACGAATACCGGAAGGTCGGTCCCGACCTGGAAAGTCTGACGCCAGTCCTCGCCAGCGATGAGCGACAGGCAGAACAGCGCGAGCGATCCGCTGAGCATTTGCCATAGGGTCAGCGTCCAGGTCGATACTGGCAGGCCCGCTTTTTTTGTCAGCAGCGTGGCGCCCGCCCAGCCAAACGACGAGAGCAGTCCGAATGCGCAGCCAGCCGCGTCGAAACTGCCGCCTATGGCCGGTGCAAGAATGAAGCAGACGCCCAGGATTCCCAGGAAAAGGCCGGCGACTCTGTTTCGCGTCAATGGCTGTCCCAAAACGAAGACGCCGAGCGCGGCGACCCAGATTGGGTTGGTGAACAGCAGCAGCGCAGCCGCCGATGGGGAAATCCGTTGCATGGCCAGGAACAGGCAGCCGATGCACAGCGAGGTCTGCAGCAGGCCTATCGCGGCAATTTTGGCCCATTCGCGAGTTTTCAGCGAAGGTAGGAACGTGGCCCGAACGCCGGCGCCAAGAACCATAGCCGCAAGCGCAATGCTGATCGGCGCCACCAGAAATCGCAATCCCGCCAGAAGGAACGGCGGGTTGTGATGCTGCAATAGCAACTTGCCGGCTGGAAATGTTGAGCCGAGCAAAAACGTCGCCGACAAAATAGTTGCGAGCTGGGTGAGCTCAGCATGGACTTTATGAAGGGATCGATCGCCGCCGGACATGCCCGCACCTCGCGTCACTAATCGATCGCTTCAGGTCCACGACCGGCGCCCAAACGACGGGAGCGTCCCTGAACTAGTGCGGCGAAGTATGAATTGTAAATTGTCCCTAAAGTCCTAGGTCCAAGGGCTTAGGAGTGCGCTTTGCGCCTACGCGTGTGTCGCGTGATCTCTCGCGCAACCGAGGATCGCGGCCGCGCTCGCGCCGCGACTACGATGGCGTCGCTCCGGCATCAACACGCGGATCGACCTCGGGGGGCTTTATCGATCCCGCCAGGAATGTATTCGGCGCCTTTGCGGGCGGATCGTCGAGGCGTTTATCGATCTTCGAGTAGCATTCTACGCGTCGCTATGCATCCCCGAGAGAGTCGCTTGGCATCTGGGGCTAGAAATACAGCGTCATTTTTCTCCATTGATCAAACTGTGCGGCATATTGAGGCGGCACGTGAAGCGGGTTGCATTTTGTCACCGCGCGCACTGCGCTGTCGGCGTATGCGCGCCATTCGGGGTCCATGGGCGGATTTACGAGCCGTGGAGGCGAGGCGAGCGATCCGTCGGCGCGATGAACGACCCTTATTTGCGCGCCGTATTTTTCACCGACGGGTAGGTTTGTCGGCGGCGCCCAACATTTCAGATAGGAGGCGACGAACCAACTCGCGAGCGCCGGGTCCCGTCCTGTCGAAATCGGTTGCGCGACGGCGGCCTTGCTCGGAGTGGACGGCGGCGCATTTTCCTTAGGCGGGCTCGGCGGCGTAGCGGCGAGTACGGAATTTTGCCGGTCGCCCTGCGCCTGCAATGGCCTCGCAGGCGTCTGCTCCGCCCTGGCGTTCGCCGCAGAGTTGATCTGATGACCGGTCGTCCCGCCCGATTCAACGTAAAAGAAGTGACGGAAACCGCCGAGCCCTGCGGCCGTCAATGCGAGCAACAGGCCAGCGGCCATTGTTCGCTGTTTGATCAGCGTCGCAAAAGCTCCAATCGCGCCTCGTGGGATCAGCAACCCAGCTGAAGCCGCTTTCCTTCGCGCACTGAAGCCGGAATTCTGCGGATTACGTCCAGCCAATTCGCGTTTCCCTTCATAGACAAGCGGTTGGGACGTTGGCGCTGCCTTTTCGAGCGCACACAGCCGTCATGGCTTTGAGCTCCAGCGTGGTTCGAAGCCCGCCCGCATGAATTCACTGGTGACCAATTGGACTCAAATTGCTTAAAAATTGGCGCCTGAGCCCGGCCGACCGGCATTATCGTCGACTGGCGCCGCCGTGCAGCCCTGTTCGACGGCGCTCGCCCCATCTCTCGTGGAATCGCGCCCGGCGCGATATCCTAGTCTTGAAGATCGCGTTGTGACCGCGGCACGTGACGAAAGCCACATCTTTCCGGGAGGAGTTGCCCTACACCACGTCAGTTGTTCGCCGAGACTGAAGCTTGGCGCGGGTTGGACGGTTGGTTTGACGCACAGATCTTCGGGTGACTGGTAAAGGCAGATATTGTATCCACCGCGGCAAAGGTCTAGCGTGCTATTACTACAGTGGAAGCTCTTCCCTGACGGGGCGGTTTCATGGGGCGAAGCCTTTCTTTAGTATTTGTTCTACTGCTGATTGGCGCAGGCGTTATGGCGCAGATTTCGCCGTGCCTGGCGGATAAACGCGTGGCGCTTGTGATCGGCAATTCGAAATACAAAAATACCCCGTCGCTCGTGAATCCTGAAAACGACGCGACGGACGTCGCCGAGGCGCTGCGGGCGGTGGGGTTTCAAGTAACGCTGAGGCTCGATGCGGAAAAGCGACAGATGGACCAGGCGGTCGCTCAGTTCGCGAGGGAGGCAAGCGATTCTGACGCGGCGCTTTTTTATTACGCCGGTCATGGCATGCAATTCGAGGGACGCAATTACGTAATGCCGGTCGACGCTGAATTGCAGGACGAAATTAGCCTGCGCTACGAGATGACGTCGATCGATGACGTGAAAGCCGCGTTGGAGCGCTCCAACGGCGTCAAGATTATGGTGCTTGATGCATGTCGCAACAATCCGCTGGCGGCAAAGCTTGTGCGCTCGATCAGCGCCGTCAGCCGCGATATACCCAATGTGCAGGGCTATGCGCGGCCCGAGAAGACGCGGGGAATGATCGTCGTGTACGCGACTCAGGCCGATGACGTCGCCAATGACGGCGCGGGGCGCAACAGTCCGTTCTCGACGGCCTTCCTCAAGGAGATCAAAGAGCCAGGCGTCGAAATCGGCACAATGTTCCGCCGAATCGGAGGCGACGTCTATCAAGCAACTAATGGCCAGCAGTCCCCGGAGCTTTCGATATCGCTCGTGCCGGAATATTACTTGAATCAGTCCGAGACGGATCAGACGATCTGGGCGCGCATTCGGGTCACCACTGATTCAGCGACCATACAGAAGTTTATCGAGCGCTATCCGGAAAGCTTCTATGCACCCGACGCCAAAGCCCGTCTTGATCTGCTCGAGCGCGAGGCTCGCGACAAGACCGCCGCTCCGCTCGATCCAGACAAAAAGGCGGCGGACGCCGGCGGCATAACCTCTCCGGCGGCAGCGGCCGCGCAGAAGGAGCAGGAGCGAATCGCCCGAGAAGCCAAGGCTCGCGAAGAGGCGCTTGCGGCCAGGCTTGCCGCCGCGGAGACGGATCGTCAAAACCTCGCGCGAGAGCTCGCCGAGCGCGAGGCGTCACAACGGCAGTCGGAGATCGAGCGCGCCCAGGCCAAAAGACAGGAAGCGGCTGGTCTCGAGCTGCAAGCGGCGCAGGCCAGGATCGATGCCTCAACAGCAGGTCAGAAAGCCGCAGACGCCAAAAGCCCCCCGATGACGGCTGATCTAAAAGTGGCTGAGGCAAAACCGAGCGCAACGAATGCGGCGCCCTCTCCTCTGAACGCGGAGCAGACTGTGCTCGTCGCGCCTATCCAATCGGAACTTCGCAGGCTCGGCTGCTTTGGCGGCAGCGGCGATTGGACCTCCTCCGACATGCAACGGACCGTCGCGAAATATGCGCGCTACGCGAAGCTGGCGACGCCTCCAGCTTCGCCCAGCGCCGAGTTTCTTGAGAGTCTTAAGAGCAAACAGGATCGTGTGTGCCCCTCTGAGTGTTCGCCGCGAGAGGTCGAGTCAGGAGATCGGTGCGTCGCGAAGAGTTGTGGGCCGGGAGAATATCTTGCTGGAAACGGCCTTTGCGCCGCCCTGCCCGCGGCCGCGCCCAAGCGTCTCGCGACACGCCACGACGCGGCGAAACCGGCGACCCCCAGTTCGAGAAGTCATTGCTTTAGCTTCAATGGCTCCCAGTATTGCGAGTGAAGATGCGGAACTTTCCATCAAATGAGTGGCCTCGCCGGTGGCTCTTCGGACTGGGCATCGTTGTGTCTTTAGCCGGATCGGCTCACGCAAACGGGTATTCGTGCCGTGTGCCGCGGGCGCTTCTTTGCGAAAATTGCGCCGCCCACATTGCGATAGCTCTTCAGGCCAACGGCAGCTGCCGCATCAGCTTCAATCCAGAGACCGCGGCCGGAGAGCCCGCGGCGGCGAGCGAAGCGGTCGTGTTCACCGTCTATGGGCCGACCCTCGATACGTTTGCGCGCAAGGCGACTTGGCGCGCCCACTATGTCAGTCTGCCAAAGCCAGCCTCTACTTCGCATTGCTTTGTTTTCAACTCACAGAAATATTGTGAATGAGAGCCGCTGTTTCTACGAGGGCCCTCTCGAACGTGCGGTGAGTTGCGGCTGCTTTTAGGGGTATCCGGCTTATGAAGAACGCTTAACAGAGGCGCCCCATGGATTCGCAAGGCTTCGTTGCTGCGTCAGAGGGTCGAAGGAATGAGACCCCGGCCGCGGCAGCTTGTTTCTTCGGGATTTGGATGTTCGCGACTTCCGCTTTCGCCCAAAGCCCGGCCGCCATTGTCGAGGAGGTCACCGGCAATCCGGCGGGCGTCAGTTTCATGGACTACCTGACCGCGGGCCAGACTATCCAGCTCGCACCCGACCAAAGGATCGTCCTCAGCTACCTCAATTCGTGCGTGCAAGAGACAATCCAAGGGGGAACCGTCACCATTGGCTTAAATCAAAGCGAAAGTACATCGGCCCAAATTGAGAGAACAAAGGTCGACTGCGAGGCGGCCAAAATGATGGGGGCGGTGGGGCAAAGCAACGATTCCGCAAGTCTCATCTTGCGGGGCAAACGTGCTCAGACGATCCGACCCGCGCCGGAGCCGGAATTCACTCTGTTCGGCTTGAGCCCGCTCATCGAATTGAAAGGCAGTGGCAAACTGGTCATCGCCCGGCTCGACCAGACCGGCGAGTACTATTCGCTGCAGATCGAGCCTGGAGCGCTCGGACGTGGCGCATTCCTCGATCTGGCGAAGGAGGGAAAAACTCTTACGGCCGGGGGAGTCTACGGAATACGTTGGAATGGACGTCTCCTTGTTTTCAAAGTGGACGCGGCCGCCAAATCCAACGGCGCACCGCTGGTCGGGCGACTCTTGAGACTGGGTATGGCAAGCTGAGCGGCCACATTCGAATGGTCCGGGCGCGCCTTTGGATTATGCTGGCGGTGGCCGCAATTGCATTGTTGTCCGGCGGTCTCGCCGCTTCGCCGGCCTTCGAGGGTTTTCGCGGATTGTCGCTGGATACATTGACGGCGCTCCGATGGCGGGTGTTCGGCAACAAGCATTCGGCGAGCGAGTCGCCGACGGTCGTCATCGCCCTGGACCGCGACAGCTATCAGACACCTCCGTTGCGTGGCACGCCCACGATCATGTGGACGCGTGAGATCGGCCGGATCGTTACGAGCGTCGTCGATGGAGGCGCGCGAGTCATTGGATTTGACGTGGTCCTTCCAACCTCTATCGAGGAGTCCCAGATCGCCTTCGATGACGGGACTGTCGGCGATCGGATGCGCGGGTTCGATCGCGATTTCTTGCGCTCGCTGGCTGTCGCGGCAAAGGCGGGCAAGGTCGTCCTCGGGGAAGTGCAGAACGGCGATGATGTCGTCGTGCCGGCGGCAGGGCAGCGGGCGGCCGTTGGACAACAGAAAAACATCCGATCCCTCAACGTCTACAGCGAGGCGGATGGTGTCATCCGGCGCGTGCCCCTGATGTTGGTCGTTGGGAAAAGCAAGGTGCCTTCCATGTCGCTGGAGCTGGCTTCGCGCGCGTTGGGCGCTGAGGCGCAGTCAGGTCCCGAAGGCGTGGACCTCGCCGGATACAGGATTCCAGCGACGATTCCCAACGCCATGACGCTCAATTTTGAAGGCGGGACTGAGGACATCCCAACCTACTCGTTGGGCGACCTCAGGGCCTGCGTCGAGAAAGGCGACACCGAGTTCTTCCGCAGAAATTTTGATGGGAAGGTCGTTCTTCTTGGATCTGGGCTCGATTTTGAAGATGGCAAGCTGACATCCAAACGGTTCGCGACGGGTTCCGGCGCGCGCGCGACCGAACGGTGCGTCTCGCCGTCGGGGCCTGCTGCGCCAATCGACGGCCATTCGATCGACGGTGTCTATATCCACGCCACGGCGATAAACAATTTGCTTCGCCGCGAGCCGATTAGCGAATTGGGGCCGGTCTGGCGATGGCTGGTCGTTACAGCGGGCGGCGCGGCAGCCACGCTCGCCGCCTTCTTTCTTGCGCCGGCGGAAGCCGCGCTATCGGTGCTTGTTCTGACCCTCGCCTGGACGGCTTCGGCGACGATTTTTTTCAATTACGCAATTGGACTTCCTTTAGTCGAGCCCGTCGTCGCCGGCCTGATGGCCCTTGTGGCGACGACCAGCCTGCGCTTATTCGTCACCGACAAAGACAAAAGATTTATTCGTCGGGCCTTCGAACTCTACCTGGCGCCCGGCGTGATCGAAAAAATGGTCAATGCGACGCATCCGCCGGCTCTGGGCGGCGAAATTCGCAGCGTCACCGTTTTCTTTTCCGATCTTGTCGGCTTTTCTTCGATCGCTGAGGGAATGGCGCCCAGCGACCTCGTCTCGCTGATGAACGGCTACCTGAGCGCGATGACGGATATCATCGAAAGGCACGGCGGCTTCGTCGACAAATATATCGGCGATGGCATTGTCGCGGTGTTCGGCGCGCCCGCCAAGGGAACGAACGATGCGGCGCAGGCCGTGCGGGCGGCGCTCGCATGCTCTGTTGAACTGGACAAGATGAACCAAAACGCGATGACGTCGCGTGGTCAGATCCTCTCGCACCGAATCGGTCTCAACTCCGGGCAGGCGCTCGTTGGCAACATCGGTTCCCGACGCAGGTTCAACTACACCGTAATGGGCGACTCAGTGAACCTCGCCTCACGCCTTGAGGGCGCCAACAAGCATTTCGGCACTTCAATCCTCGCGGCGGAATCGACAGTGTCGCTCACCGGCGAAATCTTTGTCTGGCGAGAAATTGACGCCATTCGCGTCAAGGGCCGCAGTACTATCGTTCGTATCTATGAACCGCTTGGGGAAGCGGGACAGGTCGATCCCGCGCAACTGGCGCGAATGGCGTACTATTCGGAGGGGCTCGCCCATTGGCGAGCGCGCGATTTTGCGGCAGCAGGTCAATGTTTCTTGCTGGCCGATCACGACCCACCCTCGGCTCGCTTCGCGGCTCGTGCGAAAGACTTGTCGGCTAATCCACCCGGAGTAGATTGGGAGCCGATCGAGGATCTCGGCGCGGTTTAGGGGCCGCGCCACGCCAGGCGATCGGAATTACCGCCAGCACGCCCCTAAGGCACATCAATGTGAATTTTGAGGGTGTGACGCGACCCGTTCTCTGACATTGATCGAAGCACGACTTCGTCTGAGCCGTGAGCGCCGCTGCGCGGCGTATATGTAATATTCAGGATCGGTGACGGCTTGCCGGCGCACTGGCCCGCCGAGGCGGGGAATACGCCGTGTCGAACCTCGGGCGTCAAGGCGCCCAAAGTCGGCTGTTGCACGACTGTCATATGGCAGGGCGCGTATCTGCAGTCGGCATACCAGCACGTCCAATTGCTCAAGATCTGAATCGGGCCTTTAGCAGAAAAACGAAACGATTGGGATTCTTCCGCGGCGATATGAGCCGTAGAATACGAGAAGAGGGCCAAAGCGCCGGCCCCGGCCACTATCCCCCGAAACGCTGACCGCATGGCGCCGCTCCCGAAAAGGCATTTCAGCATGTGATCAAAGGCGGCGCCAGTCGCCGGCTGCAAAACCCGGCGTCGAGATCATTCTGGCCATCACATATAGCTGTGGCGCGTGTATCAATTCATTGGATTGTACAGGTCGCGCTGACGACCCGATAATTGTTGAAGCTGGCGTCGACATCCGTTCCCGCGATCTTGCCGGCCGTCGCCTTCTTACCGGCCTTCAGCAGGTATTTTGCATCCATCGAACAGGATTTGTCTGCGCCGATCTCGATAGTCCACACGACGAGCGTGTCGTAGTTCTGCCAAAGGCGCTGAAGCTTGTTGGGGCCAAGGACGTGCCAAAGCGTGCGTCCGTCTTTCTCGCCGAGTGATGTGGAATGCTCGCCGCCTGGGTCTTCATGGCGACGATTTGTGATATCAGCGTTCGCGAAAGCTTCATCGATTTTCTTGTCGACATGTAAGACGATCGTCGCTTCGTGCCGTTTGACAATGTCAGGCTTCGGAGTGGGCGTCAGACGGTCGTGAGTCTCGACGACGACGATATTGATGGTCGTCGATTTCTCACCCTGCGCGATCGCAACATTGCAAACCGCGACCATGGCTATCAAGGAGCCTGCGACGACCGATAAGTGCGAGAAGTTTACCAGCCCGCGTATGGTTCTAACGCCACGCGCTTTGAGGGTTAGATTGATCATGCACCCAGGCTACGGCTACCTTGCGTGCAAGGTCAAATCGACGGGCGACCATCGGAGCCGTTGCGAAGACGAGAATATCCGGCAGCCTTGATCGCCGCTATTTGGAAGGGGGAACGCGATTCGCACAATGTTGTTTGCTGCACGTTCGGGAAAATCGATGCAGAAGGCGCCGCGGCAATTCATCCCGTTCGGCCTCAGACAACGCGGGTCGTTTGGGTCGTTGAGAAGACGCGGCATGCGTTCGTCGTAGGGACGATCACGTGGTCGATCACGCCCAATTGCAAGCGAAAGAATGTCGATTCGGTCTCGATTGAAACCGAAGATGCAGCGGGGCTCATTTTCCGTAACGCTTTGATTTATCGAGGTCCGCCAGTCCCATATCGAACCCGAAATCGACACTTTTCTCTCTTCGAACGTCTCGTCTTGAGGGGAGGCGCAGATTCTGCTATCACTGCTCCCATTGGGAGCACTAAAGATGGCTGGCAATCTTCACGTTCGCAACATCGACGACGACCTCATCGTTCGGCTGAAGCGGCGCGCTCTCCGTCACGGCCGGTCGGCCGAGGCCGAGCATCGGGAGATTCTGCGCCAGGTTCTTGCCGCGGAGCCCGAAACCTCGTTTGACGATCTCGCTGCAAAGCTTCGCGCGATGACGGCGCGCCGCCGACAGACGCCGTCGGAGCTTCTACTGCGTGAAGGCCGCGAGGAGCGGTGAAGGCCTTTATCATCGACGCCAGCATCGCGATCAAATGGGTTGTTGAAGAGGACGGAACGGCCCATGCGCTGGCGCTGCGGAGAGGCAGCCGGCTTGTCGCTCCGGATCTGCTTGTCGCCGAATGCGCCAATATCCTTTGGAAGAAGGTTCAGCGAGGCGAACTCACGGCCGAAGAGGCGGACCTCGCTGCGCGGCTTCTCGAACGCTCCGATATGGAACTCATGCCGATGCGTGGGCTGATGCAAGCGGCGACGCGGATCGCCGTCAGTGTTTTGCATCCGGCCTATGACTGCATCTATCTTGCCCTCGCGTTGGCAACCCAATCGCGCTTCGTGACTGCCGACGATCGGCTGATCCGCAAGCTCCAGCAGCAGCCCGACAGGGCCCTTTCGGAGGTGGTTATTTCGCTTGCCGATGCATCGGACGGCCTCTGACCGTTGCGTTGCGCCTAACGTGGCGAGTCATGCGTTCAAGATCACGCATGTCGCGTGGCGGCGATATCAGGATATTGACCAGCGTATGATCCTTTGCCCTGTCAGTCACGATCTATCCTTCGAGGCGCTCTGCAAGCCTCGGGTCTGGAACTCCTATTTCCCATTGTTCCGCGGCGAGGAGTTCTTTCAATATAGGCTGCGCTTCAACCGCTCCTCGATGACGCGAGGCCGCCAGTCGGCGCGGACAATTCTGCGGGCCTTGCGCGATAATGGCGAGTGAAAGAGCAGCCGATCATGTGCCAATTCCGGTAGACGCCTCGCCCGCCGAGCTGCGAACGTGGAGCCCGAGCCGCGCCTAAACTCTGGCTCCCTGACAGCGACCAGACTGATCCAGGAGTTCAGGCATTCGACGCCGCGCCTTTATCATGCGCTCCATTGGCGCCATTGTGCCGTTGATAAAGTAGCCCTGGCGATCGGCGCGCCATCCTGGTTGCAAGTTCCCGTCCGAAGGCTTGTCTAAAGCGCTGGACCGGGCCAACATGGGGCGGCCATCAGCGCCATCCGCGGACTTTCGCGACGTGACCAAGCCTCTGCTCGCAACGACTTCCCCAGCTTCGACGCGTCGCAGTTTCACCCTCGGCGTCGCCGCATCGGTCTTGGCCGCGGCATCGCCGCGCTCGGCACGCGCAGATGAGGGGCCCGATCTTCTCCTCATCCTCATGGCCGATCTTCATTCGGGATATGCGTATTCGGCGGCGCTGGTGAAGGCGGTCCGCGATCTCGTCGCGGCGAACAGGCGCGCGCAAGCCGTCATCGTCGTCAATGGCGATGTCTTCGAATTGGGCAATGCCCTTTGCCTGCGCAATAACGGCAAGATCGATTTTGAAATGTTGCGGATCTTCGCGAGTCTCGCGCCAACGATCGTCAACATCGGCAATCACGACGGCGATATCGTCGATCCGCAGGCCTTCGTCGCTCAAGTGGGGAAGCTCGGGGCGACGCTCGTCACGAACATTGCAGATCCACGCACTGGCGCGCTCTACGGGCCGCCCAGCACGCAGATCTCGGTCAAGGGCAGGACGGTGAAAGTAACGGCGCTCGGCACGCCGGCGCTCGGAACCTATCGCAACGGCGCGGCATGGTATTCGGCGCCGCAGCCGGGGCCTTATGCGGCTTCCCATTTCACCGAACTCGTCGCCGGAGCCGATTTCCATCTCGCACTCGTTCACGCCGGCTTCCAGGCGGACACGGCAGTACTCCCGTCGAGCGCAGCGCCCTTCCTCTTGCACGGCGGCCATGATCATTTGCGGCTGGCGCAAAAGCTCGGAACGAGCGCGCTCCATATCCATAGCGGCCATTGGAGCAATGGTCTGGCGGCGGTCCGCGTTTCCTTCACCGGGAGCGCCGGCGTCCGCATCGAGGCGCAGCAGATTCAATTGACGCGAGAGAGCCCGCAAGATCCCGATCTGGCTTTGCTCATCGCGCGCGAAAGGTCGGCGCTGCTGGGTGAGGCGGATCTCAAGGTGCTGGGGCGGCTCCCAGTCGAACTCGCGCTTGACGACGCAGCGCTATTCGCCGCGGACGCCGTGCGCAAGGCGGCGGGGGCCGATATCGGATTCCTGAGCCATACGACTTTCGGCGACGGGCTGCCCGCCGGACCGGTCACCGCTTTCGATCTTGCCTCTTTCGTGCGTTTCGACGGCGGTTTCACGAGCGCTCTGATCGACGGGGCGAAGCTTGCTGATGCGATCTTGCCGACGACCAATCAATTCGGCGATTTCCCCTATGCGCGCCGGACGGGCGATTTTCTCTATTCGACGGCGCGGAGCGTCGACCGCAACAGGACCTACAAAGTAGCCGTCAACAGCTACGCCACTCTCAACGCAGCCAATTTGGACGCTTATTTCGGCGCCGCGGATCTCGCCTTTGCGCCGATTCCGTCGCTTCGGCTCAAGTCGACGATCAGCGCCGCGCTCGCAGCCTGAGCTTCCACGGGTCGGCGCGGCGGCGCCTTCATCGCGCTGACGGGGAAAACCGCGAACGGCGACCTTTTGCTGACCTGGATCAAATGTCGCGAAGACGAGACTGGGCTATCCGCCGTGCTTCGCGCCCATCTCGGCAACAGGGTCGATGTGTTTCCTCCGCGATCTATCGAGGGCTAGACTAGGACAAGCAGCTCGGTTGCTTCCGCAAAATCCGGCCCTTCGCGATATTCGGGAAAATCTTCCAGGATCGGTTGCAAGAGTTCGCGCGCCGCAAGTGGGTCGCCATCCTCGATGAGAAGTCTCGCGTGATCGCGCGCCGCCCGTAAGAGGTACAAGAGCGCGCCTTGACGCCTGGCCGTCGCGACCGCCTCCGCCAAAGCGTCATGTGCGTCGCGCCGACGATGACGCGCCAGGAGCAGGCGTCCATTCAGACGCTGAAGTTCAGCCAGAGCGAAGAACTCCTCATTTCTTCGCGCAACTGCAACGCCATCGGTGAGCGCTTTTTCGGCCAAGGGCAAATTTCCGCACACCAAAGCTGCGTCGCCCAGAAATGACGCCCAGGTTGGAACATGGATATAGGCGCCGGTGTTGATCCAATTGACGACGCCCGCTTCGGCCTCGGCCACCGGATCGCCGTCTGCGCGAAGGTGCGCCAATGCTGCGCCGTGATGGACCTGGAACGCCGCCGACCAAAAGGCGAAGCCTTGATCGCTGCAGTAGCCGATCTGCTCGCCAGCGAGGGCCCTGCAGGCCTCAAAATCGCGACGCATATAGAGAACGATGGAAAGGATCGACGATGCAAAGGCCACGCTTAGCGGGTGATTGATTTGTCTTGCCTGCGCCACGGCGGCGCGCGTCGCCTCCAGCGCCTGATCGGCGAAGCCGCGCATACACAACACCAGGCCGCGATATTGCGCCGCGACAATCCCGGGCTCCTCTCCATGGCGCTCGATGCAGGCGCCGCGCGGAAGATGAGCAGATGCGACAATGCAGTCATCAAACGCTTCGACCGATTGCGCGAACTCGCCTCGGCTCATCCGTGTCGAACCCAACGCTCTGAGCGCCAGCGCCTGTTTATCGAAGTCGGCGGTCGCCATGGCAAGGTCCCGCAACCCTTGAGCCAACGCCAGGCTTCGGTTCTGATCGCCGCGATCGTAGAAACAATTCCAAAGCCCGCGTGCGCACACGAAAGCCGCTTCGCGATCTCCGCCACTCTCGGCAAGTCGACGGGCGGCCGCGTAGTTATGCTCAACCTCGCTTGATGCGTAGCCGCGCGTCGCCAGCAGCGGAGGGCCAAGCGCGAGACGCAGCGACAGTTCCTGTTTGTCGGGCGCTTCGCCCTGCGGCATTTTAGCGGTCAGCGTCAGCCCGTTGGTCAGGCTCTTGACCGCCTCAAAGTTGGCGAAGCGGCTCATCGCCCTCCGGCCGCTCCTGCGCCACCACTCGACTGCCGCCTCCGTCATGCCGGCTTGGGTAAAATGATGGGCGATCACACTGGGTTCCGAATCCGCTCGTTCGGGAAAAACGTCGCGAATGGCCTCGGCTATGCGCTGATGAAGCAATTGGCGACGGCTCTTCAGAAGGGACGCGTAAGCGGTGTCCTGGACCAGCGCGTGTTTGAAGACATAGGTCGAGTCGGGCGGGACTCCGCGCCCGTAGAGCAGTTCGGCCGCCATGAGCTGACCAAGAGCGTTTTGCAGGGCCGACCCGCCAATCGGTGAAACCGCCTCGAGAAGGCGAAAGGAAAATTCCCGGCCGATCGCTGCTCCGATCTGGGCAGTCCCCTTGACCGGCGCAAGACGGTCAAGGCGCGCCATCAGCGAGTCCTGCAATGTCGACGGGATCGCCAACGGCGTCAGCGCCGCATTTAGGACGTAGGCGCCGTCGCATTCGCGAAGCAGGCCCGATTCCAGAACGGTTTTGGTGAGCTCCTCGAGAAATAGCGGCACGCCGTCGGTCTTGGCGACGATCTGTTCCAGCACCTCCGCCGGCAGCGCTCTGCCGCCCGTGACGCGATCGATCATCGCTCTCGCCTGGCGACGCCCGAGCCGATTCAGAGGAAGCGAGGCGACATTGGCGCGGCCGACCCAGGGTGAATCGAATTCCGGACGGAACGTGATAACCAGCAAAGCGCTCAGGGCCGGCAGTCTCTCGATGATGCGATTGAACACATCGAGCGAACTCGGATCGATCCAATGTGCGTCTTCTAACAGCGCGAGCAAGGGAGCGTCTTTCGCCAAGCCGACAAACAAGCCGATCAATGCCGTGATCGTCCGTTCCTTCGCTTCGCTCGGCGCCATATCGAGCTTTGGGTAACGCTCGCCTGTGTGGATCGAGAGCAGCGCAGCCAAAAGGGGCGCGATCGGCGCAGCGTCAAGGCCCGAACGGCCGATCATCGCCTCCAGCCTGTCTAGTGTCAGATTCGCCGACTCACCACTCCCAATACCCGCTGCGTGGCGAATCTGGCTTGCTATCGGATAGAAAGCGTCGTCGACATGATGCGGCGAGCAGTGGTAGCGCATTGTGACATGCGGCTCGCCGGCGAGCCGCTCGCGCAGAGTGGCCAGAATGCGCGACTTGCCGATGCCCGCCTCCCCTGACAAGAGCGCGACCTGTCCGTCCCCGTCGCGCGCGTCCCGCCAACGCTCCAGGAGCAAAGCCGTCTCGTGCTCGCGACCCACAAAAGGCGTCATCGTTCGCGACGTCGCCGCCTCAAACCGGCTGACATTTTCGGCTTCGCACAAAACTTCCCAGGCCGGAATCGGATCGGTAAAGCCTTTCAGCAAACGAGGTTCAATCGCCGCCAGTTCGAACGCGGCGCCGAGAAGGCGTCGGGTCGATTCGGCGACGACGACGCTGCCCGGCGCCGCCGACGCCTGCAGCCGCGCCGCCAAATTTGGGGTCTCGCCGACGACCCCGCGCTCGCGTGCATCTCCTTCACCGATCAATTCGCCGACAACGACAAGGCCAGTGGCGATGCCAGCGCGCACCTGGAGCGCCAAGCCGTCCTCACGCGGGAGCGCTGCGACCGCCGCCACCAGGGCCAGACCGGCGTGCGCAGCGCGTTGGGCGTCGTCCTCATGCGCGTGCGGATAGCCAAAATAGATCAGCGCGCCATCGCCCATCAATTTGGCGACGTTGCCGCCAAAGCGCGCCGTCGCCGCGGAGACCGCCCCATGAAAGGCCAGGATCAGATTACTCATATCCTCCGGATCGAGCCGTGCGGCCAGAGCCGTCGAGCCGACAAGGTCGCAGAACATCAACGTCAACTGGCGGCGCTCGGCAGAATTGACCGTCTCGCGCGTCAGGTCGGCGGCTGTCTCCGATGACGCCTTGGCATGACTGCTCAATGCCGCGATCGCTTTGAGGAGACGCTTGCGGAACCCGAGCGGCATGCCAAATTGAGCGAGGTCGCTTTCCGTCAGTTCGGGAAGCACTTCGGCGTCGATTTCGTTCTCGCGGAACAGGCCCTCATATTGACCGAGCCCAAGGCCTTCAAGCCAAGCTCCGATATCCATGATCGTATCCTGCGCCCCCGCCCGACGATCGCGCGGAGAACCAAATCAACCTAAGATCAAGGCCCCCCGGCCTTCGCTCGCAATCGAATGGCCGAGGCAAATTATTTTGCGTACCAGAAGGTCGAGATCGTCGCGTCGAGTACGGTGATTATTGATCGCCACGCGCAAGCAGTGTTCGCCATGAACAGTTGTATCCGAGAGGGAGGCGACCCCCTCTTCCTGCAGTCGCAGCATGATCTCAATATTGAGCGCCTTCAGCCTGTCGCCATCCATTCCCTCGGGGCGATACCGAAAGCAGACGATATTGATGACAGGGGGTGAGATCATCTCCAGAAGAGGCTCCGCCTCGATCAGCGCGCCAAGATAGCGGCCTTGTGCAATATTCTGGTCGATCAGGCGGCCAAATTTCGCGACTCCATGTTCTTTTAGCGCCATCCATATTTTCAGGGCGTTGAAACCGCGCGTGGTTTGCAGGCCATAGTCGTGCAGCCAGGCGGCGGCCGCGAGGCCGCGCGGCGTGCTTTCCAGATATTCCGGCGTCACTGCGAAAGCGTTGCGATGAAGGAAGGCGTCCCTCACCAGCGCGCAACCCGCCTCGAAAGGCGCATGAAGCCACTTATGCGGATCAAGGGCGATCGAATCGGCTTTCTCGATCCCAGCGATCAGATGAGAGTTTTGCGGAGCGATCGCAATCAGCGCGCCGATGCAACCGTCAACATGGAGCCAGAGGTTCTCCTGCGCCGCCAGCGCCGCGAGAGATTCAAGATCGTCGATCGCGCCGGTGTTGACGGTTCCCGCCGTCGCAATTACGCAGGCCGGCAGTCGTCCCGCCTCCCGATCCTCGGCGATCGCCGCACGAAGAGCGGCGAGGTCGATCCGCAAGTCGCTACCCGTCGGAATGCGCCTGAGCGCGCGGTTGCCGAGTCCGAGAAGCTCCATCGCCTTGCGGTGGCACGAGTGAAGCTGGTCCGAACCGTAGAATCTCAGCGGCTTCTCTATCGCCGCGACGCCATTTTCGCGCACGTCGACGCCAGCCTTGACGTTTCGCGCGACGGTAAGGCCGATAATGTTGGCCATCGAGCCGCCATTGACCAACGTCCCGCTGGCGGATGCTGGAAAGCCGACAATGCTTTTGAACCAACCGATTACCTGCTGGTCCATCAAAGCGGCGGCATGATTGCCGCCGCCAAGGTTGGAGCCCTGGACGGCGGCGAGGAAATCGCCCAGCGCGCCAGCGAAATTGGCCGAGCCCATATACCAGGACCAGAAGCGCGGATGTACGTTGCCCATCGGATAGGGCATCACGTTATCGGCAACCTCGCGGTAGACGTCGGCAAGGGGCGTCGGCGCCTCCGGCGCAGGGGCGTTGAAGAAGGCCTTCACCTTCGCCGGCATTTCCTGCCAGACGGGACGGTCGCGGATATCGCGGAGATAACCGACGCAATCGTCGACGATCCTGTGCGTCAATTCAAGCGCCGCACTCCAGTCCTCGGGATCGAGCGTTTCTTCGGGGAGCCTGTTCACGGCGTCACGCATCGTTTCCATTTCGAGACTTCGGAAAGTTCACGGCGCCGGGAATTGAAAGCCGGGCGTCGATTTCGACAGCGCCGTCTCCTCTTCGTTCATTTCCGCTTCGATCCCGTCGAACATCGGCGTCGTCATGTAGCGCTCGCCTGTGTCGGGAAGCATGCACAGGATGACCGATCCGGCGGGGGCGCCCTCGGCGATTTTGCGCGCCACGGCGAAAGTCGACCCGCCGGAAATGCCGGTGAATATTCCCTCTTTCTGGGCCAGCGCCTTTGCCCATTTCATGCCCTCGGCGCCGGCGATGGGGACGACTTCGTCATAGGAATGGGCCTCGATCGCCTCCTGCAATACGTTCGGAATGAAATCGGGAGTCCAGCCCTGGATCGGATGCGGCTCCCAGGCGGGATGGCTGGCGGTAGGGGCGCCGTCGGCCGCCCGTTCCTGCGCGCGTCCGCTGCCGACGAGTTGCGCATTGGCCGGCTCGCACAGAATGATACGCGTCTCCGGCCGCTCCCGGCGCAGCACTTTGGCGACGCCGGCGAGGGTTCCGCCCGTTCCATAGCCGGTCACGAACCAGTCGAGCCGCGATCCCGAGAAGTCATTGATGATCTCGCGCGCCGTCGTCGCTTCATGAATGGCGGCATTGGCTTTGGTCTCGAATTGGCGGGCGAAAAACCAGCCGTTGGCTTCAACCAGCTCCAGCGCCTTTTTGTACATGCCGATGCCCTTCTGGGCGCGTGGGGTCAGCACCACCTTGGCGCCGAGCATGCGCATCAGCTTTCGGCGCTCGATGGAGAAACTGTCAGCCATCGTCACCACGAGCGGATAGCCTTTCTGCGCGCAGACCATCGCGAGCCCGATGCCGGTGTTGCCGCTGGTCGCCTCGACGACAGTCTGCCCCGGCTTCAGGGCGCCGCTGCGCTCGCCTTCTTCGATGATGTTGACCGCGAGCCGATCCTTCACCGAAGCCGCCGGATTGAAGAATTCGGCCTTGGCGTAAATCGTTCGCCCTTCGACCCCGACATTGTTGATGCGGATGGCCGGGGTGTCGCCGACTGTATCGAGAATGCTGTCGAAGAGACGGCGGCGGCCGGTCGTCGTCCTGATTGTTTTCTGAGCCGTCATGATGGATCTCCTATCCCCCGAATAAGCAAAGGATATACCCCTTCGAATTCGATGATAGGGTAAGACTGCTGGGGCGATCGTGGGAGTGCGCGTGGGAACGCACGTGGAATCTGTGCTGTTCGATCCGGACGACACGAAATCGGCCCTCAGCATCGGAATGCTTGGCCCGCTGACGATTGTCTCGAATGGCGCGGCGCTGGCGCTTCCGGCCTCCCGCAAGCTGCGCGCGCTCATCGCCTATCTTGCAATGGCCCCAAACGCCGTCGGCCGCAGCCGCCTCTGCGAACTGCTCTGGGACGGCCCGAACGATCCGCGCGGCGAGCTGCGGTGGTGCCTCAGCAAGATCAGAAAGCTCTTCGACGGGCCCGCTCGTGAGAGAGTTATAGCGTCGGGCGACAAGGTCGCGCTCGACCTTACCGATTGTTTCTGCGACGTTTTCGCGATCGCCGCCGCCGCCGAGGAAGGGTTCGAGAGGCTTGAGGGGCGGCGGCTGGAGGCGTTGTCTAGGCTGTTTGCGGGCGATTTCCTTGCCGGCCTGGAGATCGACCGCAGTCCGCAATTCGAGGGCTGGCTGATTTCGCAACGGCGTCGATTCAGATCCCTTCACGTCGCCCTGCTGGAGCGCCTGGCGACGGCGCTTCCGGCGGACCCCAGCGAGGTTGCGCGGCGCTGCGAGAATTGGATTGAATTGGCGCCATTCGACCAACGCGCGCATATCGGCCTCCTGACGGCGCTCGAACGGCAAAGCCAGTTCGCCGCCTGCGAAGAACACCTGGCTGCGACCGAGCGCCAATTCGAGGCGAAACACCGTGACTTCGCGCCGATCCGCCAGGCTTGGCGGCTGATCAAAGGAAAACGGGAGGGGGCCTTGGAATGGGCAGACCCGGTTGGCGGATCCGAGCCGGCGACCAGCGTTTCTGAAGCGGCCGCTGGTTCGAATCCGCGCTGCTCCCTCGCCGTAATGCCTTTCCTTGAAGGCGCGGACCGCCGCGGCGGTATCGCGGACGGCCTGACCCATGACATCATTACGCGTTTGGCCAAGCTGCGGAGCCTGTTCGTCATCGCGCGCGGTTCGGTCTTCGCATTGGCCGAAGAACAGGCGACGATCGAGGAAGTCGGTCGCAGACTTAAGGTCGAATATGTCGCCAACGGCATCGTGCGTCGCCACAACGGCCGCATCCTGGTGAAAGTCGAACTCGTCGAGGCCCGCACATCGCGGATCGTATGGACGGAGGCGTTCGATCACAAGCTGGACGACGCTTTCATCGCGCTCGATGAGATAGGCAACCGGATCGTCTCATCGATCGCCAGCGAAATCGAATCGGCCGAGCGCAACCATGCGATCCTGAAACCGCCGAACTCGCTGAACGCTTGGGAAGCCTACCACCGCGGCCTCTGGCACATGTATCGGTTCACTCGAGCGGACAATGACTTCGCCCAGAATTTCTTCAAGATGGCGCTGCGGCTCGATCCGACATTTTCCCGCGCCCATGCCGGCCTGTCGTTCACCCATTGGCAGAACGCCTTCCAGCATTGGGCGGATCGCGATGTCGAGCGCGATCTGGCTTTCGCAGCAGCAGGCCAAAGCCTCATTGCCGACGATCGCGACCCCTCCGCGCATTGGGCGATGGGCCGCGCGCTTTGGCTGCGCGGGCGGCAGGATGATGCTCTGGCCGAGCTTGGGCAGGCCGTTGACCTCAGCCCGAATTTTGCGCTCGGCCATTACTCGTTATCCTTTGTCCATTCCCAGTCGGGCGATCCGCATGTCGCGATCGCCTCTGCCGATCAATCGCTGCGCCTCAGCCCATTCGATCCGCTGCTGTTCGGCATGCTTGGCGCCAGGGCTTTCGCCCATGTTCGTCTCGGTCAGTTTGAGGAAGCGACCGAATGGGCGCTCAAGGCGGCGGCGCGGCCCAACGCGCACGCCCAAATTCTGGCAATCGCCGCGCATTGTCTCGCGCTGGCGGGGCGGATCGAGGAAGGACGGGCCTTCGCCGCCTCGATACACCAGGCGCTGCCGCAATATCGCACCGACGATTTTCTCACGACCTTTCGCTTCGCGCCGGATGTCGCGGCGCTGTTCCAAAGCGCGGGCGCGCGAGTCGGGTTGGCTTGACGACGGGCGGCGCCATCACGATCACGTTCGCATGTCGCCCATAAGGCGCAAGATTCTCGTCGTATTTGCGCAGACCGAGCCGATCAATGGCCGTGGGCGTGTCCAACACCGCCGTTTCCACCGCTCCCGCTTCCGTTTCCGTTTCCGCCGCCGTTGCCAGCGTTGCAGCCATCGCCATTGCCGTCGCCCGGCGCGCCGCCACTTGTCCCGCCGCCACTCGTCGCGCCGGCGCTCGATGCTGCGGCGCTGGCTGCTGCGGTCGACGCATGCGAAGGTTGGCCGCCCGGGGATGCCCCGGGAGAACACGCGGTCGTCGCGATCCGCGTCGCCGAGATGACGGCTTGCATGCTCTCACAGCTGAGTTCAGCGCAGCGTTTTATGGCGGCCCTGCGAGTGCAGACGATCGCCGAGCCTTCTTCGACAGTCACAGTCGTCTCGGCCGTTGTCGAAACAATCTTCAAGATCGTGCCGCGGACGCCCAACGTCGCTGTCGGCGTTGTGATCGTATAAGCGGCCTTGTCCGCGTCGCCGGTCACGAAACGAAACACGCCTTTGGCCAGGTTGAGCGCGATCGCGCCGTGCTGGCCGGCGCCGCTGTATACGAAACGATCGATCTTGATAGAAGAGGACGGTCCAATCGATAGGCTGGTGGCGTCGACCAGCACGATTTTTGCTGTGCTGTCGACGTCCGTTCGAACCGCCTCGTCTCGAAAAACGCCGTCGCCTTGCGTTACAGGAACTACGCCTCCCGTCGCGAGGTTGCCCCTGACCCGATTGACAACAAGTTCCGCCCCGCCAATGCTGTCGTCAGCGCACGAGTTAGGAATGTTCTGAAAGAACGCCAGCGCGGCGATCAATGGCGCAAGGCGGTGGAGCACACGAAACGCGCCCGGATCGCGGGCCGGCGCGTATGTATTTCGCGACGCTGCCCTCCACCCCGCACGCATAAAAAGGGTTCCAACTCGGACAGGGACACACAGGTTAACAATCCATTAAAACTTACATTCCTTTTTTTCGCAATAGAAGCTGGCAGCCTCGCGGCCCGGCCAGACCGATTCCACCAAAAGCGGATAGTTTCGTACCGATGTCGATCCCGCGTTCGGCGCGAAGGTCTTCGGCATTCCGCAGCGACGGCGGAAACTTCACATACGTCGTCGCCACCAGACGGGTGACCTCCGGCCACGACCGAGGCTCGTGATGGGAGCATTCGATGATCTTTGGAGATTCCTGTTGCAATACTTCGCTGAACCGGCGACCAGGCGAAGAACCGCCTTCGCTCAATGCCGATGCGCCAGCTCGCATAAATGAACAAGTTCGTGGCTGTATTCAGAGTGCTGCAGGATGAACGAGCAACTGCGCTTGAACTGCGAACGCTTGTTTCCTTCTTCCGGCCCTTCCGTTACCGGGACTTCGGCACTGGCCGAGTGACTACCGCCCGAAGCCTCCCCACCCGACGAACCAGGACCGGCGCCGGCGCCGTGAACCTCGGCGCCTGCCCAGCCTCGGCACAACGAAACCAGATCGTTGTCGTATTCGCCTGGGCTTTTCAGGATCGCTGCGCAGCGTCGCTGAAGTATGGGACGAGACGGCGCCCCCTCAGGCTCGTTGGCGCGCGCGGCCACAGCGCTCGTGGCTACGGCGTTCCCCGTGACGTTCTCGGTCCCATGATCGCCCTGGTTGCTGGGCCTGCTCGCCTCAACGCTCGCCCTTGGGGCTCCGTTCGAATTGCGATCTTTGAGCGGAACTCCCGCCTGCTGGCCGTTCCTACCTGATCCAGCTCTTTCGAAAATGGCGTTCTGTCCCGCGCGCGCATCCTTGCGTGCAGGCGCGCCATCCGTGGGATTATCGGGATGCTCCAGGGAGCCCGCGCTGGCGGTCCCACTTTCCGCGCGAACCGATAAGGACGTGATGGGCGCCGGAATTGAACCGGTGGCAATCGGGTCGACTTGCGCCCGTCTCTCATGCTCAAAATCGGCGGTGGCTTGCTTAGCCGCGCTTTGTAGCGCGCCATGCAATCGATCTTCGATCTGCGCCGCCTTCCGCTGCTCTGCTTCGTGCTTCGCCTCCGCTGCCGCTGCCGCCTGGCGTTCGGCCTCTGTTCGCGCAAACCGCGCACCTTCCGCGGCCATCGCCGCGGCCGCCGCCTGGATCGCCCTTTGTTTTTCGGCGGCCAGACGCGCAGTCTCCGCGCGTTTCTCAAGCTCAAAATTCGCGGTCGCCCCCTCAGCCATGCGCTGGCGCGCGCTTTGGATCCGATCTTCGGTCTGCGCCGCCTCCTGTTCTCGCGCGGCATTCTCCGCTGCGTTGGCAGCCCTCTGTTTGTCGGCCTCGATTTGCGCGAGCCGAACTCGTTCGGCAACCGCCGCGTCAGCCGCCCGCTTCTCGGTTTCAATTTGCGCAAGCCGCGCCTGCTCCGCAGCCGCCGCCTCGGCGGCGGCCTGTATCGCCTTTTGCTTTTCTGCGGCGATGCGCGCAGCCTCCTCGCGCTTTTCAAGTTCAAAGTCCGCTGTCGTCAACTGCGCCTCGCGCTGGCGCGCGTTTTGCAGCCGATCTTCGACCTGCGCCGCCTCTCGCTCCTGCGCCGCTTCCTTCGCCGCAGCCGCTTGCCTGTCGGCTTCGATTTGCGCAAGCCGCGCCTGCTCCGCAGC
>Ga0209006_10000434_pt1 | contig 40618 bp, 39 predicted proteins | sample JacPin_JW_Ref_O2_FD_188567 | JGI IMG/M metagenome (GOLD analysis project Ga0209006, IMG submission 188567) | Forest soil microbial communities from Algoma, Ontario, Canada - Jack Pine, Ontario site 1_JW_Ref_O2 (SPAdes) (version 2) | ecosystem: Environmental > Terrestrial > Soil > Boreal... | reverse complement strand
CATCGCTCGGCTCCTTTCCTCCGAGCCTTGGTTGCTTGAGCGCTCCCAAGTCTACTCGCCCGCGAGGAGCCGACACGGTTATCTCATCAGCCTTACTTCGCAAAAACCGCGAAGGAGCGGGGCACCCGATTTCAGTCAGCGGAATCGAAAGCCCGGGCCACCCGTCCTAACACCCGCAGTCTACAAATCCTGCCGCACAACGCAATGCTGTTGTTGGGTCGTCAGACAATTTCTTCACAGCTTCCTGTCCCCCCTTGACCTTCAGCGGTCTCGATCTGTTGCTCGGAATACGCCAGTTTCTTAGCTTCAAGGTCGGTCAGATGTTTGCGCAGCGGGGCAAACAGTTCGATTACCTGGGCGTAATCCTTAACGTGCCATGCCGCCTCTGCCTTGCTGCGCACGCTCTTTAGGTTCAAGTCTCTTTCGTATTCCTTTGTCCGCTCAGATTGGATCTCGAGAGCCGAATCATAGGCGGCACCATCACCAAGTAACAAGGGAGTGGCATATTTCTCTATTAGCGATGCCAGCTTCGGTACGAACTCCTGGACACCTTTTCGTGAACTGACCTGGAAGGCCACATGCTGCCCGAGGCCCTCAGTTTTCTCAGCACCCGCCCAAGCAACGATGTCATACACAGTCAGCTTTTCTAATGGATGCTTCAACCTGCCGATTTCTGCTCCTAGCTCGAATGAGGCCCGGCCATGATAAACGTTGACGAACGCTTCGGGAGACTCGTAGCGAACAAGGGTCGTCTCCTGTTCGACTGGGCGAAAGCCAGCATCGTTGAGAAACTTGAAGCTGGAAAGAACGGCTTCCCTAAATCCCAGCTTCACACGCTCTGGACTCGGCTCTTTGTTCAGCATACTTCCTCCTATTTGCCCGGTGGATACCAAGTGTCGCCGCGCAGTGCCCAGCCGCTATTTTGGAGCAAATTTCGTTCCGCTCTCAAGAAACCGGTGTTGCTTCCGGTCTTGCCAGCAGAGACATCGCGAATGGGCTTGCCCTCCGACATCACCTCACGCAACTTGCTAGAATTCTGTGCCCAGTTTGCTTTGGGGCTTCCCATATCAGCAAGATCATCGGCGAGGGCGCGCTCCCCTTGCCTGACCGCTTCTCCAGCTTGCAGGTCGGCCATCTTGCCGATTACCGTGCGGGTCTCAGTCTCTAGCCCACCTTCAAAAAGACCACGCGTGGGTCCGAACAAAATGAGGTCACCCGGACCTAAGAGTCCCGGGGCCATTGCCCCATTATCCATTTCGGGCCTGCTCGCTGGCCCCGGCAAGGGTGCGTTGCCGATATTGCCCACTCCCACGTTCCCGCTGTCGTAGGCCGTGTACGAGAAGCCCCAGCTGCTTGGACTGTCGTGATATTTAAACGAGTTAACGTCAACGGTCCCGTTGACGTAGATCCCATTGTCCTTGTCGCTAAAGCAGTCACCAGTTTTGATCCGGCTAACGGATCAGTCAGCATTCGGATTTCGGTGCCAATGGCTCCGAGCCGCCAAATCACACTGCCATTTTCCTTTGCCTACGACACAAACGGCGCCTTTTACATCGGCCAGCCGAAAGTCGGAGGAGGGCCAGCATACGAAGCTACACCGACGATTTCCCCATTCTCACAAGGGGGATGGAACTACGCGTATCCGGCAATGAGTCTTTTCGGGAGCACTTGGCAAATTCCTAATAATGACAGGAATTACACCTGTCATGGATCCTTCAATTATGTGTTCCAAGATTCCCGTGGCGGACGACATAACCTCGGCCTTTCCGTTTCTCCCAATGTTCAGGTTGGCGACTTCAATTGCAATGAAGGGATTCAGCAGGACGGAGAGTACACCACAGGTGGCGAAGGTTCCATCCTGGCAACAACCTCAGTACCAACCCAGAACACCGGCACCTTTCCTGCCGTGGCAGTCACGGACGGGGATGGGACAATGTACGACTTCCCTGCCGCGAATCCCGGACTATACGGGACTGCTGTTCTCGCCAGCACGGTAGTGGACCGCAACGGGAACCAGGTTACGAAAACCGGTACGACCAGCGTTGTCTATCAGGACTCGATTGGTCGCACGGCTCTCAACGTTTCCGGGCTAGGAGCAAACCCAGACACGGTTACTGTGGGTGGCCTAAGCTCCCCCTACTCCGTATACTGGACGACGGCCTCGGCTAGTTTCACCGATAACATGGTGAGCCTCGATAGCGGAGGCCAGCCGTGCCCTACGGGGATGGGCGCCAGCTCCAGTGTCGTGTCAAAAATCGTTCTTCCAAACGGCCGCCAGTTTACATTCACTTACGATCCGACGTATGGGATGGTCAGCAAGATCCAATATCCGACCGGCGGGTACGTCCGGTACGCCTGGGGCTTAAATTCACAAGCAGAAGCCGGGGTATGGTGGGAAACAACTTCACAGGCCCTATATACTGGTCGTGCCGTTACGATTTTCCCGCAGTGATCGATCGATACGTGAGTTTCGACGGCGTCACCGAAGTGCTCCATCAGCATTTCTCCTACGTTACGAACTGGACCGGGACAAATCCTACCTGGAATTACAAGACAACGACGCAGACCACGTATGACCTGGTCCGCAACACAAATTTTGTCACGATTTACACCTATTCTCCACTGGCGATAGCTTATGTACCCAATTGCGCATCATGTTCCGGAACAAATCAGATTCCGGTGGAGCAGACAATCGATTCACAGTCTCCACCAGGGACTGTAAATAATCATGATCACCGGGAGCAGGAGTCGAGGTAGTGTCGGTTGCGTTCGGTAGCTGAGCAGCGGCCCAGGTGGTGACAAGAACAACAAAAATCAACGAGCCTGAACGAGCGAGATGACGGCGAACCATAATGCCTCCGCTTTGAAAAATTTATCAGCAAGGGCCCGTCCGGCTGGCGCCGGCGTAATGCGCGTGCTTTATCCGCACTGATGGGGAGCGGCCATGCGTGCCGCTAGTCCATCACACCCTAATGCCATTTCAGAGGAAGCAGCGAAGCAGAACTGCGCACGGACTCAAGAATCCGCGGCCCCCTAAGAACATTCTGCCCGCCGACTGCGGGTGAAAATAAATGCGCAGTCGCAGTCGTGTCAACAGAAAAAATTAAGAATCGACTTTCGGGGGTGGGGCCACCACGGACTTCGACGGAACATTTCTTCCGATATAAGAGTTCAGCCCGAAGGCCGACCCACCGCTGCTATAATGAAAGTTTGCCCTCATGACAACGAAGCGGCTGATTCGCTCTACTACAGTTCTTTCCGTCCGCCGTAATGGCGGAGTCGTCCTCGCCGGCGACGGACAGGTCACCCTCGGCGAGTCCGTCATCAAGCACACCGCCAAAAAAATCCGCCGCCTCTACAACGACAAAATTCTGGCCGGCTTCGCCGGTTCCACCGCCGACGCCTTCACCCTGTTCAGCCGCTTCGAATCCAAGCTCGAGCAGTATCACGGCAATCTCAGCCGCGGCGCCGTCGAACTCGCCAAAGACTGGCGCACCGATAAGTTTCTGCGCCACCTCGAAGCCCTGCTGCTGGTCTGCGACAAAGAACAAACATTCCTGCTCAGCGGACAAGGCGACGTCATCGAACCCGACGGCGGCGTGGCCGCCATCGGCAGCGGAGGCCCCTACGCCCAGGCCGCCGCCCAGGCTCTCGCGCTGCATACCCAACTCACCGGCCGCCAAATCGCCGAAGAAGCAATGAAGATTGCTGGCCGCATGTGCATCTATACCAATGACAGTGTGACAATAGAAGAATTGTAAGAGTCGATGGCCGATAGTCGTTAGTCGTTGGCGAGATCACACTCGCAGCGCGAACGGCCAACGGCCAACGGCCAACGACGAATTTATGGCCATCTATCTACCCAGCAGCGCCGAAGAAGAACAGCTAGCCCTCGACGAACTCACCCCTCGCGAAATCGTGGTCGAGCTCGACAAACACGTCATCGGCCAAAAAGACGCCAAGCGCGCCGTAGCGATCGCGTTACGCAACCGCATGCGCCGCCAAAAACTAACCCCCGAATTAGCCGAAGAAATCATCCCCAAAAACATCATCATGATTGGGCCGACGGGGGTGGGTAAGACGGAGATTGCGCGGAGGTTGGCCAAGCTGGCGAACTCTCCGTTTCTGAAAGTGGAGGCTTCGAAGTTTACTGAAGTGGGATATGTGGGGCGGGATGTGGAGTCGATGGTGCGGGATCTGGTTGAGATCGCCATCGACAATGTGCGCGAAGAAAAGTTGGAGGATGTTGCCGACAAAGCGGAGTTGAATGCGGAGGAGCGGCTGCTGGATATTTTGTTGCCGCCTTCGCGGCCCGAGGCTTCTTCATCTTCTCCCTCGGCGGCGGGCGGAGTGGTGATTGACGGGACGACGGCTTTGACTGAGTCGTCTAATCGTACGCGGGAAAAACTGCGGCAGCAGTTGCGCGAAGGAAAACTTGACGAGCGCATGGTCGAGATCGACGTGCGGGAGCGTAATTTTCCTTCGTTTGAAATCATCTCCAATCAGGGTATGGAGGAGATGGATGTCAATATTAAGGACATGCTGCCTAACATCTTCGGGGCGCGGACCAAGAAGCGGAAGATGAAGGTGAACGAGGCTTTCGAATATCTGATCCAGGAAGAAGAGCAGCGGCTTATCGACATGGATCAGGTGACGCGCATGGCGATTGATCGCGTGGAAAATTCAGGCATTGTGTTTCTGGACGAGATCGACAAGATCGCGGGGCGTGAGGGCGGGCATGGGCCGGACGTTTCACGCGAAGGCGTGCAACGCGACATTCTTCCCATTGTTGAAGGCACAACGGTGAATACGCGGTACGGCATGGTGCGGACGGATCACATTTTGTTTGTCGCGGCCGGAGCGTTTCATGTTTCGAAGCCCAGCGACCTGATTCCGGAGTTGCAGGGGCGCTTTCCGATTCGCGTGGAATTGCAGTCTCTAACCATGGAAGATTTTGTGCGCATCCTTACGGAGCCGAAATCGTCGCTGGTCAAGCAGTACACGGCGTTGCTCGAGACCGAAGGCGTGAAGCTGGAGTTTACGCCGGAGGCGCTACAGGAGATCGCGCACTTTGCGTTTCGCGTGAACGAGAGCACGGAGAACATTGGCGCGCGGCGGCTGCATACGATCATGGAGCGAGTGCTGGACGAACTGAGCTTTGACGCGCCGGAGAAGAAGGGCGAGCACGTAATCATCGACGCGGATTATGTGCGGAAAATGCTGACGGATATTGTGAAGGATCAGGATTTGTCGCGATATATTTTGTAGGCGGGGGTTTCCTTTCGGAATTGGGAACTTTCCGTCTGTCCCAAGTTTTTCCAAGGGACGAGGCTATAGCACCTGCGTTTCTTGGATTGACTCACGTAGCCTTGCCATAACTGGGTCCGTGACGGCCACTCTGTATAGGCTTAAGATCAGAGCGAACACCGAATTAAAGTAGTCTCGCTCATTTCTGAAGTCCCCGAAGACGCGGCTGTGCATGAGCGGCGGGAGGGATGTGGCCTTCTCTCCCGAGAGAAGTATCGGGAGTACGCTTTCTTTTTGGGCTTCGGTCCCGAGGAGTCGGTTCGAGATCATGTCCACCTCAGCCGCGACCACGTAACCGGTGGCTGTATCCTTGTTCTCGTATTTCTTTCGGTATAGCGGCGTTCCCACTACCACGATGCGGTCGGATTTCTCGATCTGCTCCACAAATCGAGGAACGCTCGCGCCCACTCGCGCATTCTCCCACCGGTCGAGAATAACGTTTATGCCCGCTTTCCGAAGATCGGTCGCGAGATCGCGTTCTACCCACCGCTCGTGTTCCTTATCTCCCCACGCGTAACTAACGAAGCATGAAGCCCGATGTAGCTTCTGGCTCTCAACGTAGGACGACAGCTGAAACACGCTTTGCTCAAAGCGCGATCTTCTTGCCGCGAACCATTGCTGCTCGCTTACCTTGCCGCGCTCAGCTTGGGTGAGCTGAATCGGCTCATCTGCGGCAGTGATGGCAAGCTTTTCCCCACATTTCGGGCAAAACGCGAAATCACTCCCGCTGCGGGACTGCTCGCGGACGACGGAACGATTCAAGGCGTGGCCTTGAGAACAGCGCACGGGCTCGTATCTGAACACAGTTAGATTACGCCGGGCGAGAAAGCTCTCGAATAAGCCCTTAAACAGGGACCGCACTGGCGCTCCCACGTTTGTCCCAAAGTAAAGCACGAGGTCCAACTCGCCCTCGTGTTCGGACTCTTGGCGGAATCCGCAGATTAGGCCGTCACCCACCTCGTAACGTGCCTGGCTGCGCCATTGGTCGGTACGCGTGAAGGTCTGGGTGTATCCCAGTAGAACCACGAGTGAGGCGTAAACGTTCTGTGCCGCGCCGATAGCGGTGTAGGAGACGTCGTCCTCTACTCGATGCTCCTCCTTAAGTATCGGCTTTTTCAGGTTTATAAGCTCCGGAAACACCAGGTAGGAAAGGCTGGTAAGAGGGTCGGTCTCTCGCAGGCAGACGTTGTGCTTGAGGAAAAGCAGTGCCGCCGCATCCAGCAGAATCTCTTGCTCTTCGTCGGAAATGCGATCGAGTTCGCGGAACGAATATCTTCGGCGAAGGAGTCGGGTTTCTTCCAGAGAACCCAATCCCTTTGGATTCCGGCGAGCCTCAATTACTAGGGACGCTGCAAGGTTATTGAGGAGTTCGGGAACGAGAAGCACTCGATCCTCGCCCTTTGAGGTCTTCAACACTCGCACATAGCCGTAGTTCCCTAGGTGGCGGACGGCAGTCATCATCTCCTGATCGGTGAATCTCCAGCGAGAATCGGTTTTCTGTAGCCGCTTCCTCAGATCTTGCGGGGTCACGAGCACTTTTTTCCTGCGTCTGTTCTCTTTTAATTCGAGCACGTAGTCTTTAATGCGCTTAAAGGTCACTGTTGTGATTGCCGTTGTCTTCCGATCCCATGGAACTAGCTTCCTCATCGTTTGTAGCAGTTTCGGTAGCCCGCGGCCTTCCTTCGCACTACTAGCCAAGTAGCCACCAGCGATCCCTCGTGCTCTGCAAAAGCTCTCGATTTCCTGCTGCGTCAGCCTGGCTTCACCTCGGTCAACGCGCGCCCCGACTAGGATTGTGGGGCATAGACTTGGACCGCTCTCTTCGTTTGTAGATGACGCTGAGGGAGATGCCTCCTGTGAGCCGCCCAGTTGCCTGAGCCAGAACTCTACTCCGTGGAGGGGATCGCGCGCGTCGGTCGGATCGAACAACACAAGGGCGAGGTCGGCGTCATCTAGAAACAGGGCGTGTGTAAGGCGGTAGTCGGGCTGTCCAGCTAAATCCCACAGAATGGCTTCGCACTGCGTCCCATCGGGACGGCGCGTGCTTAGGGAATCCAGCACCCAGAATTGCTGACCGTGGGTAGAGGAGTGTTCCTTGAATTCTCCGTGAGCGAGACGCCACCCCAGACCTGTTTTTCCGACCCCGGAGTCACCTACGAGAACAATCTTCGCCGTCGTATGCCGGACTGCGGTTGCGTGAACCGCTGCTGCGTGCCCTCGTAGAACATCGAGGTCAAGTTCCCAGATATCGACCGCACTTTCTGGATCCTGCTCAGAGCGGAAGTTGTAGCCCGGACCGGAAAAGGCGAGCATAGGTAATTTCGGATTAAATACCAGAGAGCCCACCGGTGAGCGCGCGGGCAGGACGGCAATTGGCTTCCACGTCTTGCAGTCCCATAGGCGGATATCGCCCCCAGAGGAGGCCAGAGTGCTGCCGTCGGGCGTGAATGCCACGGATCGGACGTGCTCTGTGTGGCCCTCAAGCTCGATCAGCGGGCGACGCCCATTAACGTCAAAAATTAGGACCGCACCTCTCGACGAGGCGGCCGCAACAGTTTGCGAGTGGGCTCCTGGCAGCCAAGCGGCGTCGTACAATCCTCCCGCCCCGCTAGGCACATTTTGAAGTTCCCCGGTTTCAGCATCCCAAACACACAGCTCGTAGGAGGACGATATTATTTTATGGGCGTCGGGTGACCAGGCAACGCTCAGCTGAACGGGGCGTTCACGCTTTTCCTTCCGGTGGTATCGACGGAAGGTCTTTGACTCCGACTCTTCTCTGTTCCAAATCCTTATGTACCCATCCATGCCCGTCGATGCCAATCGTTCGTCCTTGGGCGACCAAGCGACGTCTGTAACTGGCTCCCCATGCTCCGGGAGTGTCGTGATCAAGTCCCCAGAACGAACCTCCCAAATCGCTATCGTTCCGTTTTCGTGGCCCGTCGCAATGTCGCCGTCATGCGACCAAGCCACTGAATTCACACGAGGCAACGCACCCTCTCCGAATCTGTTCACGAGTTGTCCAGTCTGGGCGTCCCAAATGGAAACCGCACCGCTCACAGCGCCAGACGCGAGTAGGCGTCCGTCGGGCGACCATGCAACGCGGCCCGAACAGCCCGACGGATCTCGCAGCGTATGACGTAGCGTCGCTCCCAGTGGAAGCGGTAGCACTTGGACGTTCCGCCGTCCGCGTTCTTTCCTTCGTGACATCGCTCGGCTCCGTGCGTATCAAATGTGGGTCAGACAAAAAGGGTCCTGCGGTGTTGGCCGCGGGACCCCTCCCTGCGCCTCCTTTGTATACGTAGAGGCGAGGGAATACAAAGGCCACAATGGTGGCGGGGAATGGCACGACTTGGCCAGTTGGTTTTGGCGTCCCCTTCGACTTCGCTCAAGGCAGATTCCTGCGAGAGCGAAATGGCGCTTCGTTAAAACCGAAGACGCCACCAGCACACGTCATTAGAGACAGGATGACAGGGTTTTGAGGAGGCGACTTGTGGTGTGATTAGGGGGATTCGGCGCATTCGTTCGGCCTTGGAAAGTCCACCCCCTTCCTACTTCGCTCAGAGTGAGTGGACAGCAGATTCCTCACCGGGCCTTCGGCCCGGTTCGGAATGACATGGGGTGAGGTTGAGTGGCCAAGCCGCGGCTTGGAACTTTTAGCTGTCTTTGCGGTAGAGGAGGTCGCGGATGGCTTGGCGGCGGGCGGCGTTCGCTTCGCTGACGGTTTTGCGCTCGTCGGCGTCCAGGCGGCGCTTGGTTTCGGGGGTGGATGCTTCCGCGGTGCTGCACGAGGGGCAGCGGTTGGCGAAGCCGGGCTTATCCGGCTTCAGTTCGAACTCTTCGGAGCAGACGGCGCAAATTTTGATAGGGAAAACCATCACAACTCTTCAATTATACGATTCGGCCTGCATACGATGCGGCCTGGCAGGACAGCAGGTTTCTCCACTCCGCGTCGCTTGCGCTCCGACTCTGGTCGAAATGACAGTGTGGAGTTGGAGCGCCCCTTCTTTCTATACGGCCTTCTTCTCCCAACTCAGTTGCCCATCTTCTTTATGGCTCCCAGCGGGGTTTGGAGGGTGCCGTCGTTGTTAACGTCGAAGCCGTAGGAGAAGGGCGTGGAGGAGCCGGGCTTGTACATGACGATCTCGCTGCCGGTGGTCCAGCATTCGAATTCCATGGGGCCTCCGAGGCCTTCGGTCACGGTGACTTTGCCGGAGCGGAAGACAACCGTCATGCCGCCCATGCCGGAGACGTGCTCCCAGCGGCCGTTATATTTCGGGGGGCAGTTTGTGAGTCCAGGCTTGGGAGCTTGGCCGGACGCGCGCTGGGCGGGAGCGGCAGGAGCGGGCGTGGTTGACATGCGAATATTCTCAGGAGTCGTGTTCACGATGTCGGAGCCGAAGCCCGTATCGACTCCCGGAACCTTTATGTCGTACATGTTGAGATTCTGCCCGCGGATTTCCCCCTCCATCCAGCGGCCGTTTACCAGCACTTGCACGCGATCGTGGAGATCGTATTGCCCCGCCGCGTGATCCTCGGCTGTGAGTTTTCCGAGTCGGCGGACTTCGAACGGCCAGAGTTTTGAGACGTCGACGCCATTGGGCAGATGGACGACGTAAGAACGTCCGTGCACCTGGATGATTTTGGCTTCCTGCCAGCCGTCGATCAAAACGCGAACGGTGTCGCCCACTTTGAATCCACCCGTACCCATTTGCGAATTCGTGTTTGGCGAATTGGCCCCCTGAGAACTTGCGGCCTGCGCAGCCACTGCCTGGGCGTTCGCTGCGGCCAACGCCGCCGAAGCGCCGCCACTATTCGCGCGCGCCTTAAACGGGGAGGGCGCGGGTGGAATCTCGCCGCGGTGGGGATCGGCCTGCGCTTCGGCGGGAGTTTGCGCGTGGCATTTCGCGGGGAGCAAAGCTAAAAGTTGTACGCGGAGGGTCTCGCCGCGCTGATTGGCCTGACCGTTTTTGTAGTTCTGAAAGTCGCAGGCGCCGGTGGTGCTGTTGCAGGAAAAGACTTTGAAGCTTTGTCCGTCTTTGCAGACGTAGACGACATTGGTCTGGAGGTCGGGAGTCTGGGCGAGGGCGCTGGCCAAGGGTAAGACCAAAAGCAGACTCGCTAAAGAAGATGTGCGCATTTTGAGGGAGCTCCGTTCTCTGCGAGACGGCGTAAACGATTGAAATTTTTTCGCGGAAGGATATCACAAAAAGGAAGACGAGCGGTGTGGTTTGGACGTAGGACGGCGGCGGACAGAAGTGTCCGCCCTACAGTGAGGGCGTCAGGCGACGATTGCCAGATTGCTGTTCCAGCAGTCGGCGACGATGAGCCAGGTTCCCAGACGACGCCAGACCTTCAGGTACTTTCCCCGGTCGGCCACGGTCGTGTGGTTGGTCTGGTGAATGGCTACGGAGTAGCGTCCCAACTCCATCGCCATGTCGCCGGAGCTTTCCACGCGGAGAGTTTCCAGTCGGAGATCCTCGTATCCCGCATCCGCTAGTTGGCGCAAAAGGCGCTCAGTTTCCTTGGGGCCGTGGGAGGGATCGTGGTTAGGCGCCATAAAAACGCTGTCTACGGCGTACATGGCTGCGACTTGATCGTAGTTTCCAGTGTTGAATGAGGTAACGAGATCTTGCGTCAATTCCCGAATCTGACTCTGAACGTCCATAAAAGGACGGGAGTCTGCCAGGGAACTCGAGTAATTCCGGTACATCTACAACCTCCTGGGGGAAGGCAACCGGCGAAACCTAAAGGACCAAGGTTAAGTACGCCGACCAGCGTGATACCGATTCTAGCGCAAAACTAAGTTGTGGAAACAAAAGTTTTTGCGATTCTGAAAGCTGATTATTATCAACGGCAAAACTGGTTAAGCGGCATCCCACGTTGCCGGGAGGCGGCATGGCGAATTCTGATCGTAGGGAGCGCCGGAATAACGCCAAGTCCGCTACGAAAGCGAAGACAAAGGGAAGGCGTTGGGTAGCCACGGTGAAAACCGTGTCCACATTTCCGCCCGAAGGGCTGTTTACCAAGAACGCGGCGACCATTGCGAAGTCTTTGGCGTCGAAAAGGGTTTCGCCCAAGGGGCCGGGATCGGGGATGCGGATGCTGAACTACTTCATCAATCGGGGAGGACGCGGGCTCAGCGCGGAGAGGCGGGCGGAACTGGAAAAGGCGAAGAGGCTGCTTTCCACCAGAATTAAAAAGGAGAAAAGAAAGGTGCACGGACGAACGGCTTGATGGAGTTTTATTCCCGGACAGTGAAATTGAAGAAATGTCTTACATTTACCACATACCTTACCTATGGTACGATATAAGGCATGGAGATGAGTGCGACTTTTACATCGAAGGGCCAACTTGTAGTTCCGGCGGCGCTGCGGCGAAAACATGGCATTGGGATGGGCACCAAGGTCAGGTTCCTGGAAGATCAATTTGGCCGTATTGTCTTGCAGCCCATCACGGAACAATATGTTGACCGGGTAATGGGGTGCCTGGCCAGCGGACCAGATCTATTGGAGAAGTGGGAGAAGGAGCATCGTGAGGAAGGCGAGCGCGACCGGTGAAGACTTACGTGTTGGACGCAAGCGCATTGTTTATTTTTCTGCAAGAAAAATCTGCCGCTCACAAAATTGGCGAACTGCTGAAGGAAGCGATGCGCGGGCGCGTCGAGATTCTAATGTCGGCGTTAAACTGCGGGGAAGTCTATGGGCGAATTCTGCGTGAACATGGGCTGGACCGGGCGGTCGCCACGATGGGTGCGGTTTATCCGTTACCCATTCGTATCATCGACGTTACTCAGCAACGAGCATTTCGAGCGGCGGAGATCAAGGCGAAACATAAGCTCTATTACGTCGATAGTATTGCCGCGGCTCTTGCGCTGGAACATAAGGGCACATTGGTTACCAGCGATTCGGATTTCCGCAAGCTGGGCAGCGCTGTTCCCGTGCTTTGGCTGAAGAGTTGAGTCCGGCAACCAACCCAAGAGCAAAACCTTAAACACAGAGGACACGAAGGAGGCACAGGGTAAGGCATATCTGTATCTATATCTATGCGATGATTTTGTAGGGGCGCATCATTTCGTTGTCTTCGTGTTCGAGGACATGGCAGTGCCAGACGTAGCGGAATTCGTCGCCGGGTTTGGCTTGAGTTCCGGGGGGAAGATCGAAGCGGGCGATGACGCGGGTGACGTATCCAGCGTAGGTTTTGACCGTATCTTTCCAGGCGGGGCGTTCGTTGGATTCCGGCGGCATGGGGATGCCGGTGAAGTTCATCTTGCCGGTCGTCATGTAAATTTTTACGTCAAAGGGCTGGCGATTGATGACCTGGAATTGCACGAGGTGCAGGTGGATGGGATGCACGTCGCCGGTGGCATTGGCGAAGGACCAGATTTCTGTGGAGCCGGCTTTGGGATCTTCGGTGATGGGATCGTCCCAGTGCTTTTGACCGAGTAATCCCATCATGGTGTATCCGTCGGAGGGGCGATCCATTTCCGTGAGGGCCAGGATGCGCTCGCGGACGGCGTGGGCGGGATCGAGCGGGACGAACGGGGACAGCGTTTCCGGCAAAGAACTATTGTCTTTGCCCGATAGAGGCTTTGTTACTTTGAACAACATCACGTCGGAGGGGACGATCTCGCCGCCGCGCGCATAGGGAGCGGGAGCATTGTTGGTCATGGCGAGATTCATCCCCTTGTGCTCGGAAAAATCAATGACGAGATCAAATCGTTCGCCGGGAGAAAAAATCAGATAGTGCAGGCTGACTGGAGTGGGCAAGAGGCCGCCATCTGTTCCGATCTGAATGAATGGAGGCGCGTCGCCTGGCGGACCGTTGGGCTTGCCAGCGGCGTCAGCTGGGACGAGCGTGAGGTGATAGAAGCGTGAGTTGGAGCCGTTGACGATGCGGAAGCGGTACTTGCGCGGTTCCACTTCCAGAAATGGAGTGGCCTTGCCATTAACACAGATGCTTTCGCCGAAAAATTCCTGCATCCACATGGGATGGGTGCCGTTCCTGGCGGGAGGATACGAGAGTGAACCATCGGGATTGAAGGTGCGGTCTTGCACGAGCAACGGAATTTCGTAGGGGCCTCTGGGAAGATTCAGGCTGTCTTCTTCGTCATCTCGAATCAGATACATGCCCGCCAGACCTGCATAAACATTGAGCCGCGTGATGCCCAACGCGTGATCGTGATACCAGAGCATGGTAGCGCGCTGGTCGTTGGGATAGTGGCAGGGGTTGGCGGGGCGTACTAATCCAGAGCGGCCATCGGAGGTGACCCAGGCATCGGGGTAGCCGTCGCTTTCGGGCATGACTTGCGCGCCGTGAACATGGGTGACGGTGCGAACTTCGGGGACGCCTTCTTCCGAGCCGTGGATGGTGGTGTCGATGGGAAGGAAATGTTTGGTGGGGAGTTGGTTAGTCCACTTCACTGATAATGGCTGACCTTTGCGGACGTCGAAGGTTGGTCCGGGCCACATGGCGTTGTAGCCCCACATCGTGGCGGCGGGGAGATCGCGATGAGCTTGATGGCGGAAGGGGATCATGCTGACGGGAATTGTTGCGCCGGGATTCGGGCGGATGACAGACGGAATTGGTAAGGGATCAACGTAGCTAGCGAGGGGCGATTTGGCAGCTTGTTGAGGAATTGCGGATGCGGGAAAAATTACAGGTGGGGTCGAGATCCAATCCGGACGGAATGTCTGTCGCTTTGAAACTAATAAACCGGCGCCCGCGTATCCTCCCAGGCGGAGCCAGTCACGTCGATTGATGATCACGATTCGCCTCTGAAACTCTATTTGAACCCGGATCAGGCGCGCGGTTGGTGAATAGGGTGTTAAAAAACGGTTTCCCCGAGGCTAAAGCCCTGTCAAATAAAAAGGGCTTATCGCAGCGTTGAAAGGCTGCGCCACTCAAAATCAAAAGAGCCAGCCGGAAGGTTTTTCCGGGCTGGCTCTTTCGTTTTTAGGACTTACACCTTCTACTTTGCTTACTTGGTGCCGCCGAAGTTGAAGGCGTCGAACAGGTCGTCGATTGCCGGAGTGTTCAGCGGTACATATGGATTGCCGCTGGCGACTTTCGGATTGGGCAGGTTGTCACGGCTCCGTCCGGTCAGGGGACCGAGGTGGAAGTTCCGCTCGATGAACTTCGTGATGGAGACGTGGTCGGAATAGCTGTGGGACATGTGTCCGCCAGCGGTGAAGGGAGAGACGATGAGCAAGGGGATGCGGGTGCCGTCGCCGAAGAAATCGACGGGCTGGATGTAGCCAGAGTCGTAGTAGCCGCCGCCTTCGTCGAAGGTGACGAAGATGGCTGTGGTCGCCCACAGGCCAGGGTTGGCTTGCACGGCGTCGATAATGTTCTTGGTGAAGCCTTCGAACATCTCGACTTTCGAAGATGCGGGATGGCCGTCGGAGGGCCAGCCGGGTTTAACGACGGAGACGGCCGGCAGTTCGCCAGCCTTGATGTCTTCGTAGAGGTTGGCCGTGTCCTGAATGTGCTCGGTGCGGATGGTCGCATTGGTCATGATGCTGGTTTCGTATGCGAAGGGGTTGCAGATGTTGCAGTATGTGTCCAGCGGATTGCTGAAGGTCGGGTCGGAGAGGTAAACATTCCAGCCGTCGCCGTAATACTTCCAGGAAATGTTTTTTGCCAACAGCGCATCGCCGATGCTCTTTACCGACGATCCGGGAAGCGTGAAGGGAGAGAGCGAAAGCGAAGACGAACCGTCGCCGTTGAAGCCGGGATTGTAATTGTTCAGGATGTAGTAGTGACCGGGATCGCAATCGGGATTTACGGGGCGGGGCAGCGATTCGAGATAGTTGACGATGGCGGGGACGCCGGGCTGGCTGAGATCGGCACAGGCGCTGTAGCTGCCGCCGCCGCTTCCGCCCGAGCCACCGTATCCATCGGAGTCGTACCAGTTATTGGTGCCGGGTTGAGGATTGGGATTTTCAATCTGGTTCGAAGGCGGGACCAGGGCGTTTCCTGCACCGTCGCTGTACCAGATGGAATCGGCGAAGCCAAACTCGATGTGATTGGCCATAGTGCCGCCCATCACGGATTGATGGAAGTTATCGCTCAACGTGTAGTTGTCGGCGAGGAACTTCAGATAAGGAGCGTCGCCTCTTTGAACGTTGTAGAACTCCATTGAGGTCGAGCCTTCGCCGGTTGAGAGATAGCTGGTGGGCGGAGTAGTCGAGCCGCTGGAACCGTCGCTGCCGGCGCCGATCGTGACTTCGACCCAGGGAAACAGATCGCTCAAGCAGCCGCTGGGGTTGGCCTTGGTTGCGGTCGCTGCGCTGCAATCGGCTTGCTGCCACATCTGATAAAAACGGTGGACAGGGCTGTTGGCATAGTCGTTGTAGCTGATGGAGGGAGTGAGCTGAAATTCGCCTTCGGGCAGGCTGAAGACGTTGGGAATGCGCGTGTCCGGCACGACGTAAGGAGCCAGTCCGGTGCCGCCAATGGTCAGGTCGTAGTAATAACCCTTCGCCAACATGCCAGGTTCAATTTCGTGCGCCAAGGCCACGCTTGAAAGAAACGGAGTGGTCGGGCCGCCGGCAACAACCGGTGGAATGTTAGCGTAAACAGTCTTTTCCGGTGGGCTGATGGCGTAGGTGCCGGCTCCGACGGTGGTGCTATCGACTGCGTTGTACTGCGCGGAGAGCGAATAGTTGGGACCTTTGCTGCCATCCGCCTTCACGATTCCCTTAGAGAGGAGATTGGAAACGCCTTCTCCATTTTTATTGACGTAGGTGGCGAAGACGTGGTCGAAGCTGCGGTTTTCTCCGATGATGACGATTACGTGTTGGATGGGAGAAGCGGTGACGGGATGCTCTTGCGCGGATACGGGCATCGGCGTCGAAAGGTTCGCGGTGAGTGCCACTAAGCTTGCGCCAACAACCAGGTGCTGCCTGACTTGCGCCAGAAAACTGGGCGAAGATGACATAGACTTCCTCCTGAGAGTGATGTTGCGGGGAGCTACAGAATAAGGTTGAGGCTCAAGAGTTACTGGTGTGTGACGTGGACATTAATTGCCCGTGAAAATAAACGCACAGGATGCGCACTGGTAAATACCGAAGCCCGGCTGACGTTTTGGCGGAAATCGGGAGAACAGCCGTTGCCGGATGACAGCTGCATAACAAAATTTCCACAACGTGCCAAAACTGCTAGGGTTGATTCTGTATTGAACGGCTGAGAACGGAAGATCACGGGGCTTGATTGACGATGCCATTGCAGCACGAGCACGACGGATTGCACGGCCGGAAGATGCCTGCACTTATCGGAATTCCGTTTGACGGCAATTCTTCGTACCTCCGCGGAACTTCGGCTGCGCCGCCAGCCATACGAGAGGCTTTGCGCTGTGATGCCTGGAATCAGTGGACGGAACTGGGCGTGGATTTGGGTGTCGATGGCACGTTCACTGATACAGGCGATCTTTCGTTGACGGGCGTCGATGGCACTGCTGCTTTTCGGATGATTGAGCGGGAGGTTGGGTCTCTGGTAGAGAGCGGGCAGCGTCCCGTTTCTTTGGGCGGAGATCATTCGATCACGTATCCGATTCTGCGGGCTTTTGGGCGTCGCTATCCACAGTTGACGATCTTTCACTTCGATGCGCACCCGGATTTGTACGACGAGTTTGAGGGCAGCCGGGTTTCTCATGCGTGTCCGTTTGCGCGGATTATGGAAGAGAAGCTGGCAGCGCGGCTGGTGCAGGTGGGGATTCGCACGATGATTCGGCATCAGCGGGAGCAGGCGGAAAAATTTGGAGTCGAGGTCGTGGAGATGCGATCGCTGCCGTCTTATGATCGCCTCAAGGCTCAGGGGCCGGTTTATATTTCGTTCGATATGGATGTGCTCGATCCGGCGTTCGCTCCGGGCGTATCGCACTGGGAGCCGGGAGGAATGTCGGTGCGGGAGGCAATTGCTCATCTGCATGCGATCGAGGGAGAAATTGTGGGCGCGGATTTGGTCGAATATAACCCGGTGAGAGATCCCAATGGAATGACGGCCAACGTGGCGGCTAAAATTCTGAAGGAGATTTTGGGGAAGATGATTTTGGGATGAGAACTTAGTGCGTCTTTCGCGCGAGCGTCGACCATCTCAGGAGGGGCGAAATGGGGAATGAAAAAGGATTGGTGCGAGTGGCGAGCCGCTATTCGATGGAGGAAACGTTGCAGCGGCTGGAGTCGGCGTTTGCTGAGAAAGGACTGCAAATTTTCGCGCGCGTGGATCATAGCGGAGAGGCGGAAAAAGTAGGCCTCAAAATGCGCCCGACTAAACTGCTGATTTTTGGCAGCCCCAAAGGGGGTACGCCTTTGATGGTGGCTGCGCCGGGCCTGGCCATCGATCTGCCGATGAAGACGCTGCTTGAAGAGGAAAATGGAAGGGTGTGGGTGACCTACAACAGTCCTGAGTACCTGCAGGCGCGGCACAACATTCCAGCGGAACTTATCAAGAATCTGGCGGGAGCTGGGCCTCTGATGAAGAAGGCTGTGGAATAATGCTGCGGTTGTCATTATGACGAGGCGCGCACAACCGAGATGATTGAAAATCCCAACCGAGCCCGCGACCACCTGGCTAACGAACGGACGTTTCTGGCGTGGGTGCGTACCGGTGTGGCGATTGTCGTATTTGGATTCGCCATCGGACGTTTCGCCATCGCGTTGCGACAATTCGCACAATTCCAAGGCCGGTATGTGCGGACTGCGGGATTCTCGGTATGGCTGGGGATGAGTTCGATTCTTGCGGGCATTCTGCTGGTGGTGGCGGGACTGATTCGATACCGGCGGACACGGACGCAGTTGGATGAAGGCAAGTTTGAGCCGGCGGGTTTTGTCGTGGATCTGGTGACGATTGTGACGGTGTTGTTTGGATTGGCGCTGGCGGGATATTTGATCTATACGGAAAAGAGTTTGGGTTGAGGCTGCGATTGATTTTGATGCTTTAGTTGGCGAGCCGAACATGGCAAACGATCAGGAAAAAGAAGCGGCGGCGCGAGCCAGCCTGCGATTTGTAGAGGACGGGCAGGTCGTCGGGCTGGGAACCGGATCGACGGCCGCCTGTTTTATCCGGCTGCTGGGAGATCGCGTGAAAGAGGGTTTGAGAATTCGTGGCATTCCAACTTCGGTGCGGTCGGAAGCATTGGCGAAGAGTCTGGGGATTCCACTGACGAATCTGGACGAGTGTCCGGAAATTGCGGTTACTGTGGACGGCGCGGATGAGGTCGATCCGCAGTTGAGATTGATTAAAGGTGGCGGCGGAGCGCTGCTGCGGGAAAAGATTGTCGCCTCAGCCACAAAGAAGCTGGTGATTGTCGCCGATGCGAGCAAGCGGGTGGCGACGCTGGGCAAGTTTCCGTTGCCGGTTGAGGTCATCAAGTTTGCCAAGACGCTGGTGACTGGGAAGATCGCACGTATGGGCGCCGATGTGCGGCTCCGCACTAATGATGACGGTACGGCGTATTTGACGGACGAGAACAATTACATTCTTGATTGTCGGTTTGGTCAGATCGCCGATGTGGAGGGTCTGGCGCGGGAATTGAGCGATATGCCGGGGGTGGTGGAGCATGGGCTGTTCATTGGGATGGCGAGCGTCGTGCTGGTGGCGAGTGGAGGTGAGGTTTTGGAGTTGCGGCGGCGGGACCAACGTTAGAAACTTCTTAGAATTTGGCTGTGCGGCTTTGTGGTTAGGAAATCTTTACCACTGAGGAACCCGGGGGTAGCACGGAGGAACACAGAGTAAGGCTGCGATTCGATGGCTACAGGAGGACAGGCTCACGGTTCGGGAGGGCGGTTGGAGCGGAGCAACCCGCGCTATGGTGTGCATGTGCCGCTGGATGTGACCGTACTGCGCTCTGGAATTGCGGACAGAGTCCCGGGAAGATCGGTTGATCTTTCCGAACGCGGGGTTGCGGTGGTGTTGGCGGCGGAGCTGGCGGCGGGCGAAGCGGTCGGCCTGGAGCTCCAGTTGCCGGAGCAAGCGCAGTTGCAACGGTGGCGCGCGGTGGTGCGGTATCAGGATAAATTGCGCTGCGGGATGGAATTCGCCGGTTTATCGCCGGAACAAAGAGCGGCGATCCGGGACTATACGGAAAAGTTAAAGCCTGTGCCGGAGCCGGTGGTCCAAGATTTCCGCCCGTTTGAAACTTTGGCCGAGGTTTTGGCCGACTACGGCAAAGATGACGGTGAGGTCGTCAAGAACAGGCCTGTGAAAAGCGAAGATGCGGACGCGAGAATTCCTCCCGCGGCGGATAAGTCTGGAGGGCGCGGTTCTAATCGGATATTTTTTTTGCTGATATTCCTGCTGGTAGCGTGCGCGATTCTGTTGACGGTCTTCTGGGTGCGATGGAATCGGGGATGGGAAGAGCTGGAGTCCGGGCTTCCCGGAGGGCAGGAAGCTGCGAACGTCAGTCCTCAACTGCAAGTCCCGGCGGTGGAACTGGAGAAACTGATCGTACATCGGGTCGATCCAGAGTATCCGGCCGAAGCACGGAAGGCGAACCTGCAAACGGTGATTGCGCTGGACGTGATCGTCGGCAAGGATGGGTCTGTGGTGAGCGTGCATCCGCTGAATGGTCCGGACATTTTGGCGCGGTCGGCCGTAGAGGCGTTGCGCTGGTGGAAATTTGAACCTTATCGCGTGAATGGCGCGCCGGCGGTAGTGGAAACCACGCTGGCGGTGGAATTCAAGCCTTAGGAAATATCAAGCCCGCTTTTTGCGCAGAGCATTGAGAACCACGATGCCGCTGATGGCGAAACAGACTACCGCTCCGAGAGCTGCACTCAACAGCACGAGAGGGTTGAGGCGAAGAATATCGGCGAAAACGGCCCCTACCGCCAGCACAAGAGCCAGCAGGTTCAACCAAAGCGGAGCGCGAACCGGCTGCAGGTCGCGGCGCAATCGCAACTGAAGCAGAAGAGCGGCCAAACCGATAGCCGCGACTACCACCAAGGCCAGCGGGCTGAAAAAAGCTCCGCGTGTGGTGCAGATCACCACCAGATATAATGCCGCCAGGAGCAAAACGGCCGCGACAATCGTCCAACGGCGCGAGGCAGCGGTTGAGCCCGAAGTGGAGTCGCTCTGAGGCAAAGGATCCTGTCCCGGAATTTTATACGGCACCGGGAGAGAAAAGGGAAATAAAGTTTTCCCAGCGATTCGATCATGTGACAAACGGCGGAGGCGATGCGGCATAGGGCGAGTGATTGTAATTGACCGCGTAGAGGACTAATTCCACGCGGGTCGAGATGCCCAGTTTGTCGAAGATGCGAAACAGATGTTTCTTTATGGTATGCTCGCTCAGTTTCATCGCCTGCGCGATCTCGCGGTTGCCCATGCCCTCGGCGACGAGCGCGACAACTTCTTCTTCCCTTACGGTGAGAAGTTTTTCGCCGCGATGATTCAGCACGCGTAACACCGGCCTTTCCGCGATCAATTCGATTACGTAGTTCAGCTGCTCGGCATTGGCCCAGATCTCACCGGCAGCCACGCTGTGAATACACTTCCGCAGTAATCGCAAATTCGCTTCGTTGAGGCAGAAAATTCCTCGGGCGCCGGAGCGAAACGCGTTGACCACCATCTCCCGCTCGCAGGACTCGACCAACACAATCTTCACAATTTCTGGATGGTCCAGATGAAGTTGACGGATGGTTGCCATGGTTTCGGCAGAGCTGGCCGACGTATTTGGCGAGAGCAATGCGACGCACACGGGCGCCGAGGCAACAGCGTTGTGGATGGAAGCGGTATCCATCCGGCAGATGACGAGGCGGAACTCCGAGCGCCGGCGCAGGGCGTTAGTGAGCAATTGCGCCTGCATGCGGTTGGAGTCCGCGACGAGGACGCAAATCGCGCCCGCAGTGGCGGCTGGTAACGGACTCATGAACCGATCTCCGAACGGCAATTTAACAATGCAGGGATTGTAGGCAGCCCCATCTGGGCTTAACAAGGATTGCGCGCACAATATTTTGCTACAACTCTCAAATCGGGAACGAACAAAGTGGCGGCGCTGAATTTTGAATCCCGCCTGCTGAAACTGTGAAGAAACTGGGCGTGGGAGCGGCATTGGTTGCTGCTGGCAGGTTGACCTATGTTCGATTGTCAGGCCAATGCAGGATTGATTTCACTCACAATCTCGCTTGCCTTCCGGCGCACCTGCAAAATAGCGAACTTCAATTCTTGTGATGCAGCGAATAGTCAAGTCCACTTTTGTAGGTAGCGCCCTGGAGGAGACTTATTTCTTGTGTTCGGTGGACGGTGAGGGATGTGCTTAACGCGTAAACCGATGGAAGGCAAAGCGGTTATGCGACACTTCTGTACTTTGCCATGCCCCGAAATTGATTCCACTTTCGTGCACCATACTTTCCATGACTTGTCGGCCCAAGGGCGGCGCGTTACTTTGCAATCCACAGGGCGACAGACGGTGAAATTTGTAAACGCCGCAGAAGACGCCCCAATAAGAAATGCAGAGGCCTTACATATTCGCGCGGGTGATGTCGATGCAATTCATTGCCATCGCGTTTTTGATCTTGCTGTGTGGTTCGGCCGTCCACGCCCAGCAGCATGAGAATCTGCTGGGCACAGTCAAGGAGCCTTCCGCATCCGGTCTAACCGGGACCGATTTGGGAGGAAGCAAATCAGCGGCCGTGAAAACCGGAGGAGCGGACAGCCTGGGAAACCCTTTGCTCGGAGGGGAGCGCCGTCCGCTCTACCGGCTTCAACCCAGCGACGTTGTGGAGATCAGCTTCACGGTGGCGCCGGAGTTCAATCAGACGCTCACTGTGCAGCCTGACGGTTACGTGACGTTGAAGGATGCCGGCATGGTTGTATCTCAAGGCCTGACTTTGGAGGAGTTCAGTCAAGCCGTGGAACACGCTTACCGGGGATATTTGCACGATCCCGAGGTGGCAGTAGCACTCAAAAGCTTTCAGCATCCCTCGTTTGTGGTTGGAGGGCAGGTCGCGCGTCCAGGCAAGTACGAGATTCGGTCAGATATTACGGTGGCGGAGGCCGTGCAGATTGCGGGAGGTTTCACGCAGCAGGCCAAACACTCGCAGGTTATTTTATTTCGGCGAGTAAATGATGACCTGGTTGAAACGCGCCTCCTTAATCTTAAGAAAATGTTGAAACAGAACGGTCTGCGAGAAGATGCCCATCTGCGGCCGGGCGATTTTATCTTTGTTCCTCAAAACGCGCTTTCCAAGATCGACCGTTTCATAACCAGACCTTCCGCTGGCGTATTCATGGACGCCTCTCAATTCTGAAAACTCCACCTACACATATGATCGACGACTCTTCAATTCGCAGGGAGATGCAGCCGAATTCGCCGACCATGCGAGAGCTGGCGATGGTGCTGTTCCGGCAGCGAAGAGTGTTTGCCGGCGCGGCAGGGATAGTTCTGGCTGCGGTCATGTTTTATGCGATTGCGGGAGCAAAGTACCAGGCGCAAATGGAGGTTCTGGTACGGCGTGGAAGAGCGGATGCTCCGGTGACCGACCAGGAAAATGCGCCGGTCGACCTGACCCGGTTGGCGGTCACCGAGGAGGAGTTGAACTCTGAAGTGGAGTTGCTGCGCGACGATGAAGTGCTGCGCAAGGTCGTGGAAGACAACAATCTTGAGAATCACGATTGGTTGCGATTTTTGAGGCCGGGAGAGAGCCACGCGGCACGAGTGGAACGTGCGGCGCGGAGGATGGCGAAGAAGCTGGAGATCGAACCGATCAAGAAAACGAACCTGATCGCAGTGAGCTACGGGTCTGCGGATCCCAGCATGGCAGCTGCAGTTTTGCGCTCGCTGGCAAACATCTATCTGCTGAAGCATACGGAAGTGCATCGCCCCGCGGGCGAACTTCCGTTCTTCGCGCAACAGGCCGGGGAGTCGCGGGACGAATTAGCAAAGTCGCAACAGGACTTATTGCAGTTCATGGCGAGGCGAGGAGTAGTTGCAGCGGCAGAGGAACGCGACCTTACGTTGCAGCGGCTGAGCGAGGTGGATGCCGGCTATCGGCAAACGCGCGTGCAGTTAGCAGAAGTCGGAAGCCGTGTGCAGGAACTGCAAGCGCTGCTCAAAGTGTTGCCGCCGCGAACAACCACACAGGTGCGCAGCGCCGACAATTCGGATCTGCTCAAGGCGCTAAAAGCCGGCCTGCTCGAGTTGGAGCTCAAGCGAACTCATTTGTTGATGCAGTTCGAACCGACGCACCGATTGGTGCAGGAGGTCGAGCAACAAATTAAACAGACGAAAGCCACGATTGCGGTGGAGACTCTGAATCCCGTTCGCGACGAGACCACCGATCGAAATTCCCACTATGAATGGGCGAAAGCAGAACTGGAACGGAGCCAGGTGGAGATGAAGGGCCTCGAGGCAAGAGCGGCGGCGGCCGGGAGCGAAGTGGCGGCGTACCAGAGTATGGCGCGGCAATTGGGAGAAGATGCGATCGTACAAGACGATCTGGTGAGCACGATAAAGATTGCACAGGACAGCCACATTCTTTATGTGAAGAAGCAGGAGGGCGCGCGTATGGATGATGCGCTCGACCAGCGGGGGATTGTCAATGTGGCGATAGCCGAGCGTCCGATTGCTCCGGCGCTGCCCGTGTGGTCTCCGTGGGCGCTGGTGATGATTGGATTCGCGGCTGCGGGAGTGGCGGGAGCCGGCGCGGCCTTCGCCGCAGACCATTTAGATCCCGCTTTCCGCACTCCCGATGAGGTGTTGGGTTATCTCCACACGCCGGTTCTGGCGTCACTACCCAAAAGATCGATCAAAGGACTTCTCACTGGCTGGAGGGATGTGTCATGAGCGTAGATGTTTTTCGCACGCCGAATATTGGCCCGATTGCGAACGCAGTCGATGCCGAAAAAGTTCCATTGTTTTGCAACACGGCGGAGTGGACTCCCGAGCAGTTTGCGCACGAACAGATGCGAGGGCTGGTCCGCCAGGTTTTTTTTTCAAGCGCCGCTCAGCCAGTGCGCCAGGTTTTGTTCACTGCGGTGGAAGGTCGAACGAATATGACGCAGCTGTGCTGGCAAGTCGGAGAGACTCTGGCGTCGGAGATCAAGGGCAGCGTGGCAGTCCTCAGCCGCGATCTGCCGGTGCGGGGAGAGAACTCGCAAGCTGAGATCAAGCCGGAAGCGATGCGCTCTTGTGCGGTCGAGGCCGGGCCCCTGCCGTTGCGCGATGTTGCAAGACGAGTCAGGAGCAATCTGTGGTTGCTCACGGAAGTTTCGGGATCGCGGAAGCAAGCCCCGGCCAGCACAGCCCTGTATTCGCGGCTATGTGAGTTGCGCACGGAATTCGACTATTCCATTGTGGAGGGATCCCCAGCGGGGCAATCGAGCGAAGCGGCCGCCCTGGGACAGCTCACTGACGGAATTGTGCTTGTCCTGACAGCAAATAAAACGCGGCGGGCGGCGGCGAGAAATATCAAGGAGACGTTGGAAGCTGCGGGGACGCGGATTTTGGGAACAGTGTTGAGTGAGCGGACTTTCCCCATTCCAAATGCGCTGTATCGCAGGCTGTAATTTTAGCGAACGGCATCGTGGACCAAAGAGCCGATCTCCGCACGAGACAGATGGCAACTCAGACAGGGAAACGGATCGGATCGAAAAATGTTCTCTCCTTCGCTCAATCCCGTGCGACAACAAACTTCAGCCGACTGGGCCGTACGTTTGATTCCCGGCGTTGGGACTGACATCGGGAAGCGGACAAAAAAGAAGATGACCAGTTTCCTGCACTTAAATAACAGCCCAATAGAAAGTCGCAGGAAAGCGTTGAACGCCAGCGAAGCGATCGAAGCAGACTTTCGCCCACAACAGCGCTCGGAATTCACGGAAGGGCTGCGCGACCGAAATGATCGGCCACGGCGCAACGTCCTTATCGTGGGAGCCGGAGCCTTCGGACGGCGCATCGCATCTTGCATTGAAAGCCATCCCGAACAGGGACGGCTGGTGTGCGGGTTCCTCGACGATGAGCGGCCAATGGGCAACGGAGTGATTGGGCGGACCAGCAATCTGGCACGCCTGTCCCGCACCAGCTTTGTTGACGAAGTGATTTTGGCTGCTCCTCACGACCGGGAGACGACATTGGACGTTCTCCGCGAGGCGCGTCGGCTGCACCTGGATGTAGAGATGGCGGTGGATTTGTTTGGCTGTGAGCCCGTGCAGGCGGCGGTTCGGCGGGTTGGAGAGTTTCCGGTCATCTGTCTGCATCGCGAGCCTCTGCCCATAGTTCGACTGTCGGCAAAACGCGCCCTTGACCTGGTCGGAGCCGGCATTGGCCTGTTGGTTTCGGCGCCCGTATTTGTCGTCATTGCGGGCCTTATCAAGCGCGACTCGCCGGGTCCTGTGATCTATTCAGCGCAGCGGGTGGGACGGAAGGGAAAACCATTCCGCTGTTACAAATTTCGCACCATGGTGAAGAACGCGGACGATTTGAAGGTTGGTCTTCGACGGCACAACAACGAACGGTCCGGGCCTTTCTTTAAGATCGCCGACGATCCCCGAATCACTCGCATTGGCGGCTGGCTCCGGCGCTACAGCCTGGATGAACTGCCACAGCTTTGGAATGTTCTGCGAGGCGAGATGAGCCTGGTGGGGCCGCGACCGCATCCCTTGGACGATTTTGCCGCTTACGGCGTGGAGCATCTCGCCCGGTTGGACGTCACGCCGGGCATGACGGGGCTGTGGCAGGTTACAGCCAGACGGGATCCATCATTTGAAAAAGGCGTGGAATTGGACCGGGAATACATCGAGGCGTGGAGCCTGACCATGGACCTGCAAATTCTTTTCAAAACTGTTCTGGCCGTATTCCGAGGGAGCGGCGCCTGATGCAGGCGATCACATTGCGAACGGCGCGGCGTATGCGAGGTGACATCGCCGGCGAGTTTGCCGCTGCCTTGATGTGGCCGCTGCACGCTCTCATGGCAGCACCTTCTCTTTTGTTTCTCACCGCTCTGGCGGCCATGTTGTTGCGCCATCCTGATGTGTCATTTTACGAAATCGATCGTGTCGCCTTTGGACTGCTGGTGATCGGCGTGACCGCTCGCGCCGTGATTTTACGCCAACCGCTGTTCGCGGTCGAACGTGCCAGCTGGCCGATGATGGGGCTCACCGTCGTCGCCGTCCTGAGTGTTGCCGGGCAGCCCTTCGATCAGGAAACCTGGTGCCTGCTTGCAGCCAAGTTCATCGTGCCATTCACGCTTTTTCATTTGGCCGCGCTCGTCTTCACGGATGAAGCGTCCATGCACCGATTCGAAACCTTTTCTCTGCTCGTGCTCGCGTACTTGAGTTTCACTGCCATCGCTTTTCTGGTGGGGGCGAAGGAACTCATCTTTCCTCATTTCATTCTTGACGAGAGCCTCGGACATCAAGCGGACCGGGCCAGAGGACCGCTGCTGCAGGCTGTGGCGAACGGTGTCTCTCTCAACCTGCTTGGACTGCTCGCTCTACATGCCTTGCGCCGCAGGACGCTACGCGGACTGAAGGCGTGGCTTTTGCTTGGGTCGTTGCCCTTTGCCATCCTGGCGACCATGACGCGCACGGTTTGGCTTTCTTTTGCGGGGACAATTTTCGTCTTAACGCTTCGTTCTCCAAGTCGCATGTTGCGCCGGGTATGCCTCGCGCTGGCCCTGATGGGTGTTGCGGGCGTGGCAATCGAGCTAAGTTCTCCCGGTTCGAACAATGCTCTCACCGAGCGGACCGAGGAGCGAGGCCCGGTCGATTACCGTGAGGCCGTTTATCGCGGGGGCTGGGACATGTTTCTCGAACGCCCGTTGACCGGATGGGGGATTAACCAGATGCCGAGCGAATTGGCGCGACATGTCAGCGGTTATCACGAAAAAATTTTGTTCCCCCACAATACATATCTCGAACTCCTGGTGGAGCACGGTGTCATAGGGCTGGCGCTTTACTTGTGGCTTATGCGCGAACTGTGGAAGCTCGGGCGGAGAACCATCCCACGCGATGAGAAATCGGCATTTCTCGACCAGAACTTTCATGATCTCTGGCCAATTCTGCTGGGAGTTTATTGGATCAATGCAGCGCTCGTAGTCATGAATTACCAGTTTGTAAATGGATTTCTATTCGCGATAGCCGGAATGTTGGCTGGACAGCGGCGGAGAGCCGGAGAGCAAATTATGGCTGCGTAAAGCCAATTGTGTGTCGCAATTGGGCTGTTGAGATAACAAGAAAATTTGTTCGAGGTCGTTCCATGCTGACCGTCGCCTATCTGGCCAATCAATTTCCGTCGCCTGTAGAACCTTATATCGCGGAAGAGATTGCGGAATTGCACAGCCGCGGGGTTCGCGTGATCCCCGGAACAGTGCGCCAGCCCCGCGCGCGGAATTCCCGGAATCTCCGCAGGCACGATGAGGAGAAGATCGTCATTCAGCCGGTAGGTTTGCCTGTTTTAGTCAAGGCTCTCTGGCTGTGTGTTTGCCGGGGAAGCGAACTTTTTGGTCTGCTCGGACGAATTTTATTTCAAGGCCGCGAGTCGTTGCCGCAGCGAATCAAGGCCCTCATCCACACATTATTGGGGGCATGCTACGCGGCTCAGTTGAAATCGCGGGAGATCGATCACATCCACGTACACCATGGATACTTCGGTTCGTGGATTGGCATGGTCGCAGCGCGATTGCTGGGTGTGGACTTCAGCTTGACGTTGCACGGGTCCGACTTGCTGCTACACGCCGCGTACCTCGACACAAAGCTGCAGGCGTGCCGGTTCTGTTTGACGGTGTCCAATTACAACCGACGGTACGTTCTTCAGCACTACCCATCGATCGACCCCGATAAGGTGATGGTCGCTCGACTCGGTGTCACATCGCCAAGCGCAATCGATGCTCGACCGCCTTTGCGGAGGGGTAGCGAAATAACACTCGTGGCCGTGGGCCGACTGCATAAGGTCAAGGATCACGCATTTCTGTTGCGCGCGTGCGCCCAGCTTCGCGCGCGAGGCCTGCGGCTGGAGTGTTTGATTGCTGGCGAGGGTCCGGAGCGAAGACGACTGGAATCGCTCATCCGCAAATATGGACTTGAGGAAAGCGTCACCCTGCTGGGGCATATATCGGGTGACCAAATGGACTCGTTATACGGCCGGGCGGATGTGGTTGTGCTGACGAGCCGCAGCGAGGGAGTGCCGCTGGTACTGATGGAAGCTATGGCCCGCGGCAAAATTGTGCTGGCGCCGGCCATCACTGGAATTCCCGAACTTGTCGTTTCCGGCAAGAACGGATTCCTGTATCAAGCGGGTTCGCAAGGGGACTTCGTCGCCCATCTGCTGCTAATCGATTCGTTGCTAAAAAAACAGGAGCGGCGACGCGTACTCCTACCTTCCGCGGCAGAATCTCTCGATTGGGTGCGGCACGGGGCCCGGGCGCAGGTTCACCACAACTTCAACCGCCAGACCAACCTGGAATCCTTTGCTGACCTGTTTTTGCAGCAGGTTTCCGCGAGAACTGCGAGTCTTCCCCATGAGGATTTTGTTTTGCAACAAATATAACCATCCCTTCAGCGGGACTGAAGTTTACTTGTTCGAGCTGATGGATATGCTGCGTTCTCGAGGCCACGAAGTGGCATTGTTCTCAATGGCGGATCCGCGGGGCGAGGTCACTCCGTATGACCGGCATTTTGTTCCGCACATCGACTTCAAGAGCGGGTCGTGGCTGCAAAAGGCGCGAAACGCCATGCACGCCATCTATTCACCGGATGCACGAAAAAGAATTCGTGCCATGGTCGAAGATTTCCGTCCGGACGTGGCTCACGTGCGCAACATCTACCACCATCTGTCGCCTTCTATTCTGTGGGAACTGAAAGCGCAGCGAATACCCGTTCTTTATCACCTCAACGATTTCAAGCTGTTATGCCCCAGCTACAACCTGGTGTCGCAGGGCGAAAGCTGCGAAGCCTGCAAGGGAGGCAAGTTCCGGCGAGTTGTCCAATCAAAGTGCTATTCCGGCACCGGCGCGCGGACCCTGTTGATGGCCGAGGCCTACCTTCACAAATGGCTGGGCACCTACCGGAAGTGCGTAGATTTATTTCTCGCACCCAGCCAGTTTGTGCGAGACAAATTTGTCGAGCACGGTTGGGACGCCAGCCGGTTCGAAGTGCTGCCACACTTTCAGAACGTTTCTGTGGCCCCAAGCGGCGCGGACCGAGGGGCTTCCTTACTCTACTTCGGCAGATTATCGCCGGAAAAAGGCGTGGACGATCTCTTGCGCGCCATGAAGGGTGTTCCGCATATGCAGCTCACCGTAGCGGGCGATGGGCCGCAGCGAAACGATTTGCTGAACTTGACGAAAGAGTTAGGCCTAAACAACGTGGAGTTTGTGGGACAGGTGCGCGGAGCTGATCTGGATGAACTGGTTTCGCGCTCCCGCTTCACGGTACTGCCGTCTCACGCGTACGAAACCTTGGGCAAGACCATCCTCGAATCCTACGCGTTGGGCAAAGCGGTTGTGGCTTCCGACTTAGGCTCACGGCGGGAACTGGTTCGTCACGGCGAAACAGGGCTGTTGTATCCGACCGGGGACGTCAGTCGTCTGGCTGAGGCCATTGAATCCCTCGGCTCAAATCCGAGATTGGCGGAACAGATGGGGCTGGAAGGGCGCGAGTTAGTGCGCCAGAGATATGGACCGCAGTGGCACTACGAGAGCCTGCTGAAGATATATGAGCGGCTTACAGCCCGGAACAAGATTGTTTCCAGAGGCAATCTCGTTAGGACCTCAGCCGCGCCTCCGTGGGAAAAAAGTCGCCGGCAGAACCAAACCTGGACCGGGAGCATTGATGAATCCGCGGTGCCGCAAACCCGCAAGCTGAGCGTCGCATTCGTCGGTGGACGGGGAGTGATTTCCAAGTACAGTGGAATCGAAGCGTATTACGAAGAAGTGGGCCGCAGACTGGCGAATAGAGGTCATGAAGTAACAATTTATTGCCGCAACTATTTCACGCCCGCGATAGCGCAACACAACGGGATGAAACTGAAGCGGCTGCCCACGATCCGCTCCAAGCATCTGGAAACGCTTGTTCACACCCTGTTCAGCACAGTGCACGCGGTCACGCAGCCTTGCGATATCGTTCATTATCACGCGCTGGGTCCGGCGCTGTTTTCCTTCATTCCTCGGATGTTTGGCAAGAAGACTATCGTGACCGTGCAGGGCCTCGACTGGCAGCGCAAGAAGTGGGGGCGGCTGGCATCAGCCGTGTTGCGCATGGGAGAGCGAGCTTCGGTAATCCTGCCTAATGGAACTATGGTCGTCTCGCGAGCTTTGCAACAGCATTACCGGGAGGAACATGGTGTGGAAGCATTCTATGTGCCCAATGGGGGAATCATTCGCGAACGCCGAAGGCCGTCGGCCATCTTTGATTGGAATCTGGAACCGGGGAAATACATTTTGTTTCTCGGAAGATTTTCGCCGGAAAAGGGATGCCATCTGCTGGTTGAAGCGTATGAAAAACTCAGCACAGATGTGAAGCTGGTAATGGCAGGCGCATCAAGTTATTGCGACGCCTATAGCCGCGAATTGCGCACTCACGCCGGCGAACAAATCAAGATGCTCGATTGGGTATCGGGCGAAGTCCTTGATGAATTGCTTACCAATGCGATGATTTTTGTTCTTCCCTCCGATTTGGAGGGGCTATCGCTGGCTTTGTTAGACGCGATGGGATCGCGCCTTTGCGTTGTGGCCAGCGATGTTCCCGAAAACGTGGAAGCGGTGGACGATGCAGGCTTCACCTTTTTGCGAGGCAACGCGAACGATCTGGCCGACAGATTGCGCTTCTTGATTGCGAATCCGGCCGTGCGAGAAGCGGCAGGAAGGATGGCACAAGACAGAGTCCGGGAGCACTATCTGTGGCCAGACATCGCCACTGATATAGAGAAAGCGTATTTCAAAGTAATGGACTGGCCGGCCAAGGATATTCCAAGGACAGTGACTCAAAGAAAGAAACCGAACTCCAGCGTAACGACGCCTATCGTCAACCGAAGAGTGGGATAGCGCTGGCGCGATGTGACTGGAGCTTAGGCCCGCTGCCCCGTGACAAATTTTACTTCCACTTGCTTGCGGTCGTCGTCGGAGACTCTGAAGAAATCGCGCCGCTTCAAGCTCATGAAGCTGGCCACGAAAACTTCCGGGATCTGTCCGATGCGCGTGTTGTAAGTATTGACATCGTCGTTGAAGAACTCCCGCCGGTCGGCGATGCGCTCTTCCAGTTCGCTGATCCGGCGCTGCAGCATGAGAAAGTTTTCGTTGGCCTTGAGTTGCGGATAATTTTCCGCCACCGCAAACAAACCGCGCAGCGCTCCCGTCATCATGAGATCGGCGGTCGCCTTCTGACCGATGCTGGCCGCATTCATTGACGCCGCTCTGGCCTGCGTCACGGCCAGCAACGTCTGTTGCTCGTGCTGCATGTATCCTTTGACGGTCTCGACCAGGTTGGGGATTTCGTCGTGGCGCTGTTTGAGCAGCACATCAATGTTCGCCCAGGCACGGTCGTTGTCGTTGCGCAGGCGCACCAATCCGTTGTAGAGAATCACGGTGTAGGCCAATACGCCGGCCACAAAGAGAAAAAATGCCAGTCCGCTAACCATGCTGCTGTCCATCGCCGCTCCAAAGATCGGACTTCAGACCTTAGACCTCGGACTTCGGGCCAATTGTGCCACAGAACCTGAAACCTCAGGATCACTCCACGACCTTCGCGAAATCAGAACTTTCAAAAGTGAAGCAGGAGACACGCGATGCAGGCAAGTAGCAGAGCGGCTTCGGACGGGAGAATGGACTGCGGACCTCAGCCGTCGGACCTCGGCCTCACTGTTGAGCCGAGGTCCGAGGTCTGAGGTCCGGGGGTTTAGCTAGTCTTTGTTCGGCTTTTTAGGCGTCAGATCACACGCTTGCTTCACCTTGCCGAGGTCCAAGCCGCCCGGCGAAAACTCCACGATCTGCGGCCCGGCGGCGCCACGGGTGCGGACTTCCACTTTGAAGACCTGAGCGCCAATCATGCCGCGGGTCGTTCCTTTGTCCATGGAGAGGAAATGACCGCGCACCCAATTCCACCCATGATAGCTATGCGTGTTATCGATGCGAACCATGACCTCCATTTGAGGCTGTCCCCAGAAGCCAGGACGATTCGGCGGAGCAAGTCTTGCTCCAGGATTGAAGTCCGCCAGACTAAGCTTGCCCGCGCTGCAAAACAGTTCCACCCGAGGTTTGTTGTCGGGATCATCGCGTAAGTAATTGTCCGACAACAACTCGAAGCGAGCCTTCTTAACGCCGGTCATTTTGTCGGTCGATTGGAACTCCATCCACTTTCCGCCGACGCTAACGCCGTCGCTTTCATCCTGATAAGGGCTCATGGCTCCACTTTGCGCAGCAGCCGTCAACGCGGTCACGCAAACCAGAATGCTGGTCGCAAACAATGCCTTTGCCGACAAGAAACGCGCAAACGCGCGTTGAAAAAAGGGTGTGTACTTCAAGATCGCCTCCCGGTACAGATTCCTACCTATATTGAACCCGAAAGGCGGGCAAAAAGTTGCATGAAAAGATACTGTCCCGGCGGATTCAGTAATTAAGGCAGCACACTAAAGGATTGCGTCGAAAGTAAGTTATTTGGACGCAGATGGGAAAAGCAGGCTGTTCCGCTTTTCCCACCTGGGCGTCATCCGCAATTTAGTGCGTGTCCACCCTTAGGTCGATATAAACCTGGGAGCGGTCATCGAACTGGCTCACTGATTTGGGATCGCTCTTGTGGCCTTTGTACTGGGCGTACACTTCATAGTCCACGGCATTGAGCAGGGAAGGAAAGCGGTAGGTTCCATCTTCTCCGACGATGTAGGTTTTTACCGCGCGGGTGCGCGTATTGGTCAAATAAACCACCGCATTAGGCAGCGGATTATCCTGATGATCGAGGACCTTGCCAAAAAGCAGGCGGCCAACGGTCTTTTCCTTTTTGTCAGGAGAAGCATTGGCGACAACGGCCATTGCCATCACCAAAATACAGACTACAATTATGGGCTTGGCCAAAGATCGTGTGGGATACATAACTGGTTTATTCTCTCATGGTCACACCGCAAATTCAGGCCTGACCGCTGCTAGATCTCTTAGGGCGATGCAAACGCCAGATGCAATCCGATATCGATGCGCTCATCGTTATCCACATGAACGGGCACTTCCTTTACCAGATGCAGCGACTTACCGTCCGTTGTTTTGACGCCTTTCAGATCGGCCCAGACAATGTAGTCGGCCTCGCCGGCCGGAAGCCGTTGCGCGAACTCACCGTTGTGGTCGGAAGAAAGCTCCCATTTTGCCTTCTTATCCTGTGCCCGGCGAATCTTTACTCTGATCCCATAAATGGCGTGATCGTCAGGTCCCCAGACCGTTCCAACAATTAAGGCGTAAGGGTCGTTTGGCTTGAGCCGCTTCTGAAAAGCGGCACAATGAGCGGGAGCCGGAAAAAGTTGAGGAAGAACGGCAAGCAGCAAAAGGAACTCAACCGAAGAGCGCAATAAAGGCCAGCGTCTAGGAGTCCTCATCTTCGCTTTCTTCTTCCTCTTCGTCATCGTCCTCGTAACCTTCCTCCACGGGTTTGAGCTCCAGCGGAACCGCAGTCACCACCTCAAAATCGGTTCCGCACTCCGGGCAGGAAATAACTTCTCCCTCGTCCACGTCTTCCTCTACCACATCCAAATCGGTTTCGCATTCAGGACATAAAACCATAAAGCCTCCGTTCCCCATTAGAGCCTCCTGTTAATATTTAGATTCTCCGCCGCCGGAGGTCAAGGGCTACCACCGGGGAAGGGATTGTCCTTGGTCGGCGGAATGGTCAATTTGGTTGTCCCGAATCGAATACATATGCACACTCTGCGATGGCTGCTGTGGACACTGATCTTCTCCTCGGTATCAATGGCCGGCCTGGCCCAGGCACCGGCCAACTCGGCGCCGGAGACAATAAGAGATGTTCCAGTCGATCCCCGGATTCAAGCTGCGCTGCGCCAGATTTCCGCGCAGCGTATTCAAGCGAATATCGAAAAACTGGTCAGCTTCGGCACGCGGTCTACTATCTCAGCTCAGGATCCGCAATCGATTGCGTCGGGCCGCGGCATTGGCGCCGCGCGGGAATGGATCAAGGCGCAGTTCGAGGCGTACTCCAAAGATTGCGGCGGCTGCCTGGAGGTAAAAGAGGACACGTTCACCGAACAGCCTGCCGAACGGATCCCCAAGCCTACGCAACTCACAAATGTGTATGCCGTGTTGAAAGGCACAGACCCGGAAAACAACAAACGCATCGTGCTGGTGACCGGGCACTACGACTCTCGCAATAGCGACACGTTTAATATTACCGACGATGCTCCCGGCGCGAATGACGATGGCAGCGGCACGGCCGTCAGCCTGGAGTGCGCCCGCGTGCTAAGCAAGTTGAAATTTCCGGCGACGATTATTTTCCTGACTGTTGCCGGCGAAGAACAAGGACTGAACGGCAGCCAGCACTTCGCAAAGATGGCGAAGGAGCAAGGCTGGGATATCGAAGCCGCTCTCAACAACGACATTGTGGGAGGAGACAAGAGTCCGGAGCAAGACCATTCCGTTGTGCGGGTATTTTCTGAGGGCGTGCCGGCTGCCGCGACGGACCAGGACATCCACCGCATTCGCGGCCTCGGCGGAGAGAGCGATTCGCAGTCCCGGCAACTGGCGCGCTATATCGCGGATGTCGGACGTGCCTACGACACGGGCGTCAAGCCGATGCTCGTCTTCCGGCTTGACCGATACCTGCGGGGTGGCGATCACTCCGCTTTCAACCAGCAGGGATTCACGGCCGTACGCTTCACTGAATTTAGCGAAGACTTTCATCATCAGCATCAGAACGTGCGCTCAGAAAATGGAATCGAATATGGCGATTTGCCAAAGTTCGTGGACTTTGATTATGTGGCGCACGTAGCCAGAGTCAATGCCGCCACTCTGGCGTCGCTCGCGCTGGCTCCGGCTCCTCCGGGAAATGTTCACTTACTTACGAAGGATTTGGAGAACGACACTACCCTGACTTGGACTCCTTCGCCCGGAGGTCTGGCGACAGAGTATGAAGTCGTCTGGCGCGGAACGACCGGCCCGGAATGGGAACACGTACAAAAGTTTGGTAACGTCACTCGCGCAACTTTGAAACTTTCGAAGGATAATGTCATCTTCGCAGTGAGGGCGGTGGACCGTGATGGTCATCGCAGTTTGCCGGTAGTGCCTACTCCGGAGCGCTGATGAGCCGCCGGACAACCTGATAAGATGGCTTAGATACGGCAGCTTAGATAGCGCGCCAGATATAACAACGATTTCCTTCCCCGACACCTGACTAACGACGCATGAGTCCCGGACGTTCCATGACGCTCAGCTTTCCACCATTTACCCGGTGGGTGAAGCGTCTCATCATCATTTGCGCGGCGGTATATTTTCTCCAGGTCGTGTTGGGGGCGGTCGCGCATCAAGTCGCCCGGGATGTCGAGGTGTATCTCGGCCTGGTGCCCGTACTTGTGCTGCACTATGGATTTATCTGGCAGCTTGCAACCTATTCTTTCCTCCATGCCAGCGTGAGCCATCTCCTGCTGAATATGCTGACGCTGTGGATGTTCGGATCGCAGGAAGAACAGGATTGGGGCTCGCGGAAATTTCTTGAATTTTATTTTTTCTGCGTCGTCGGCGCAGCGCTGGTAACCGTCGCGGTTGCTTATACGGGACTACCTGGCGCATCTCCAGGCATTCCGACCATTGGAGCTTCGGGAGGAATTTACGGATTGCTGATCGCCTTCGGCATGCTTTATGGCGACCGGGAAATTTATCTCTTCCCGTTTCCCTTTTCGATCAAAGCAAAGTACCTGGTAGGCATCATCATCTTTGTCGTTGTGATCGCGACATTTCAACCCTCTCAGGGCGGCGTAGCAAACTTCGCGCACCTTGGTGGCCTGCTGTTTGGCTTCCTCTACATCAAGTTCATGCCCAGCCGCGGATTGATGTTCGGGGCTTCAGAACGCTACTTCAACGTGCGCAACTCGTATTACCGCTGGAAGCGCAAGCGGGCGGCAAGGAAATTTGAAGTCTACATGCGCCAGCACGACCGCAAAGTGGAGTTCGACGAATACGGCAATTACATTCCACCGCCGGACGATAATCCGCGCAAAGGCAATGGCGGCTCAAAGTCGGGCTGGGTGAACTGAAAAGGCCAGCTACGGATTTTCGCGGATCGCACGGATAAAGCTAAAGAAAACGCACAGCGGTTGCCTGAACTTTTAACGGAGAAACTGTCGGAAGGATTCCACTATCTCTTTCGGCAAATCCTCGCGTCGCGCTTTTCCCTTGAATCCGAGATCGTGTCCCGCACCTTCGATGACCTGCAGCTTCGTCTTCGCAGGAATCGACTTCAGCGCCTGCTCGATTTCCGCGATTGAGCCGAAGGGATCGCTAGTGCCCTGTACGAAGAGTGTGCCTGTCCTCAAATCGGTGAAGTGCTGCGTGCGCAACTGCTCCGGCTTGCGCGGAGGATGCAGCGGGTAAGAGAGCAACAGAAGGCCTGCCGCCAGCTCTGGAGCTTCCGCGCACAACATGCTCGCCTGCCGCCCTCCGTAAGAATGGCCGCCGAGAAAAATGCGGCCGGTGGCGAATTTCTTTATCGCTTCAACTGCATTTCTTAGACCGGCGCGGTCACGCATGGCATCGCCTGGGCCCGGCGGGCCATACGGCCTGGACTGGCGAAAAGGAAGATCGCAGCGCAGCACGGAGAATCCGGCGTCACAAAAGGATTCTGCGAGAGCCGCCAGTAATGGCGCTTGGGCATTCGACCCAGCCCCATGGGAAAGAACCAGGCCGTCGCCGCCGGCGGCTTCTGGGACATGCAGAAAACCGCGCACTGGGGGATCAACAGAATCGTCCGAAAACGCGCGCACTGTGCCGGGAGACACGACGATTATTCGGCCCTTTCAGTCTTCACTGCGCGAAGCGTCTCATATACCTTCACCGTTTGAATTTCGTTTCCCAATCGCGCCCAGCACCGCAGAACATCAGGGTCTTCCTGCGCGGCGCGGCGTGACTCCTCCGAAATCCAGTACCGCAGAAGAACATAGTGCGCCTCGCTATCGCGGTAAAGAAAGTCGCGGCTGTAGCCCTGCGCCGCGAGAATGGCGATCAACTCCCGCACGGTCGCGAGTGATGCGGCCTCCATGCCGGCCAGCGGCTCCCAGATGGCCACGGAGAGAATTTCCTGGGGCATATTGCGCGATTATAGCGCCGGGCGGCGAGGGGCGCGGATTTTCTTGCTGGGTTTCGCCGCTGATGGTTTGAGCGCGGGCAAAGCGGCATTGGCTTCCTCAGCGCTGACCAGGTGCAGGCGCATGAAATTCGTCGATCCCGATGCCTGGCGCGTCCCCGCAACCACTCCGAGCACGTCGCCCGCCTTCAACAGGCCGGCACTTAGCAGTTGCCGCTCCGCCAAACTTACCATCTCTTCGGCCGAGCGCGCCTGGCGGCACCGCAACGGATGCACTCCCCAATAAAGATTCATGCGGTGAACGGTCGAGGCAATATAAGTGAACGCATAAACAGGCGCGGGAGGCCGGTATTTGGAAATCATCCGCACGGTGTTGCCTGTCTCGGTAAACACCGCAATGGCGGCCATAGGCAGATCTTTGGCGGCATTGGAGATCGATTCGCAGATCGACTCTGCGATGGAAAGACCGCGATTCTCGCGGCGGCGACGCGTGTTGGTGAATTCGATGCTACTCTCGGCTTCGATGACGATGCGCGACATCATGGCCACCGCCTCACGCGGATATTGTCCCGTCGCGGTTTCGGCGGAGAGCATGACCGCGTCGGTGCCGTCGAAGATCGCGTTAGCCACATCGCTGGCCTCGGCACGCGTAGGACGGGGATTTTCGATCATCGATTCCAGCATCTGTGTGGCCGTAATCACCGGCTTCCGCCATTCCGCGGCGCGCTGAATGATGTGCTTTTGAATCACAGGGACTTTTTCCGGCGCCATTTCCACGCCGAGGTCGCCGCGCGCGACCATCACTCCGTCGGCCGCCTCAAGAATTTCTTCCAGGTGATCGATGGCTTGCGGCTTTTCCAGCTTGGCGATCACTGGCGCGTCGCTCTGGTAGCTGGCGACGATGCTCTTTACCGTCCGCACGTCTTCGCCGGTGCGGACAAAAGAGAGTGCAACCGCATCGACACCATGTCTTAGTCCAAACTCCAGATCCTTGCGATCTTTTTCCGTGAGTGCTGGGATGGAAAGCGCAACTCCCGGAAGATTGATGCCCTGGTGCTCGCCCAGCCAGCCGCCGTTCAGCACATCGCAAACAATATCTTGGCCGCGGACGCCCCGCACCCGCAACTCGATCAAACCGTCGCTAAGCAGAATCCGCGCGCCAGGTTCAAGTTCACTGGCCAGGTCAGGAAACGTAGTGGAAATTCTTGTGGATGTGCCCGCAATATCGCGCGGCGTGATGACGACCGTGGACCCGCTTTTCAGCAGGGCAGGTTCGTGGCGTTCCAGGCGTCCAGTGCGGATCTTTGGCCCTTGCAGGTCTTGCAAAATGCAGACGGTTCGGTTTTCATACTCCGCGGCGCGGCGGAGGCGGTCGATGTTGCGTGCGTGATCTTCATGCGAACCGTGGGAGAAGTTAAGACGGGCCACGTCCATGCCGAGGCGGAGCAGGTTGCGCATGGCAGCTTCTGAGTTACAGGCGGGGCCGATGGTGCAAATGATTTTAGCGCGGCGGAGGGAGACTGCCCTAGGCGAAGAGAAAGCTTCCGCCTTGTCCTCGTTAGTTATTTCCACCTTTTGACCCGTCAATTCTTTTCCTGAATTGCGCCTCTCGTATAGTTTCGCCCTCGTAGATAGGGCCAGTCTCAGGATTGACAAACCACGAAAAGCGCCCACCGTCTTGTCGCCATCTCTGGGCGTGCTGGCCAAGAGACTTCTTAGCGAGTCGAAATACTCCATCTGCCCAAGCGAGGAACTCTCTTCGTTTTGGAACGATCATGTCTCCAACCAAAAGGTCATTTTGAAAGTAGAGACGTCCGCGTACGAGCACGTTCCCGTCGAACTCGCACCCCGCGAACTTGATCGCCTCGGACTCCGTTTCTACGCTCCAATGCGCACGGGTCGGAATGAAGCGCATCTTAATGTCCGCTTCTGCTGGCGGAACGATGTAACAGTCTACCCGGGTTGATGCTGTTTTCAGCATTAAAGGATCGTTACGCAAAGGCGATTCCAATTGTATTGGAAACGGCCTGGAGGAAGAGGGCTCAATGAGTAGAACACCTAGTTGGGATTTCAAGGTGTCAATCAGGGCTTCCACGTCGGCAGGTAACAGATAGACTTGGAATTGCCTACTCATCAATTTTGGCGATCGCCCGGTGCAGGGTTTTACTTTGCTTTCGGCCCGCTAATTGCAACCAATTCTTTTCCCAGCATGGCCCGGGGAAACAGCATGGCATTGAACTCCGCGCCGACCAGCACAACAAGCGAGATCAGATACATCCACACCAGCAAAGCGATGGCTGCTCCCAGCGATCCGTAAATAATGCCGTAGTCGCCGTAGTGCCCCAGATACCAGCGAAACAACATGGTGACGGAAAACCACATTGCGGTGGCCAGGACCGCGCCGGGCATGACGCTATGCCAGGGCTGCGTGCGCGGCACAGCGTTGTGATAGATCAGGGCGACGACCGCGATTCCGGTGAGCGTGGCAATCACCCAGCGCAACGAACTCCACATCAGCAAAATGTAGGGGCTGAATTCGTGCGCGGTGTAAAACAGAATTTCAGTTTCGATCTTGCTGCCCAGCGCAACCAGCAGCGTGGCAAATGTCATGGGAAGGCCGGCGAGAACAACTAACGCCAAGGCGATCACGCGCTCTTTCACCAATCCCCAGGTTTTCGGAAGATCGTAGCAGCGGCGAAAACCCTCCATCCACGAAATCATGACGCCGGATGCGGTCCACAAAGTCAGCAGTGAAGTGCTAATGAGCAAACCAATCGTCCGCTTCCCACCGTCGTGCAGATAATTCACCGCCGTGTTGCTCCCTGCCGGCATGATGCGCGAGAGCGCATAAGAAATTTCCCTCAGATAGGGCTGTCCTTTGCGCCACGTCGCCAGCAACGATCCGACAACCAGCAACGTCGGGAAAAACGTAAGAATGGAGGAGTACGCCGAGGCCTTCGCGGTGGCGAAAGCATCGTGCTCAAAAGCACGCCAAAAGGCCCGGGCCAGGAGGGTGAAGAAGCGAAACATTCTCTGCCCTAGATTAGGGCCGGGCGGCACCGGGCGCAACGACGGAAGTTCGCCGGGTTCCTCG
>Ga0209006_10000433_pt1 | contig 40642 bp, 26 predicted proteins | sample JacPin_JW_Ref_O2_FD_188567 | JGI IMG/M metagenome (GOLD analysis project Ga0209006, IMG submission 188567) | Forest soil microbial communities from Algoma, Ontario, Canada - Jack Pine, Ontario site 1_JW_Ref_O2 (SPAdes) (version 2) | ecosystem: Environmental > Terrestrial > Soil > Boreal... | reverse complement strand
TTTTAATATTAATCTAAAAGAAGAAAGAGTTATAAAATTAAATCTTTCTATTAAATAATTTATATTGAGAACTTAAAATAAATAGGTTTTTGGTATAAATTGATTGTTGTTAAGAGAATTAACAATCTAAAATATTAAAACTCTCTTCTCAAAATTGGTAAATTAAACCCCATTTTTATTAATTTATATTTAATAAGTATCGAAAAATCAAGTAATTAATAAATTATTTCTTAAAATGCTACATTAAATGAAGTATATTTTTAATTTGCTACACTAATTAACTCCCTAAGAAACATTTAAAACCTAAAAAAAAAGTACTAAATGTAGCATTTAAAGCATAAACTTTTTTATTTTTAATAATATTTTTTGTAAATGGGGTTAATATTAAATCTTATAATTTAATCACTATCAAAATCAGATTCAGATATTGAATTTACAGTTATTAAATCTCTATCTTTAAGAGTTTTTCCAATATCTTTTCTATTTAATAAATCTTCAAAAAAAAAAAAGATTTATTAATTTCAATACCTTTAATTATAAAACCAATTGATGTTCGTTTTTTTTGATATATTTCAACCTTGTTGTTTTAGTAAATCTAATAATAATATATTATAACTTTTATGACTCATTGCGTTTATATTATTAACTTCACACCAATAACAATAAGCTCCATATAATGCTTTATAATTACTTGTTTTACAACCTAGAGCTACTTTGGAGTTTTCATTTGGAATTAAACAATCTTTAACGAATACATGTAAAGGATTTACATGTATAGAATCTTGACTTATTAATTCAGTAACTTTAGATCCACCTTGATATAGTTCATTTAAATATTCTTGTGGACAAGATAATATTCAATTTACAAATCCTCCTAAGTGTGATACTAAAGTACCCAAAGCCTCTCCATTAGTCGATATTTTAAATAAATTTAATTCTTTAGTATTAGTTACATTATCAAAAGGAAAATAAATCATTCTTCTTGATAAACCTGTAGTAGAGTGTTTAATATCTCATAAAACATTGGATGTTAGAATAGTAAAACATTGAGGAGTAAAACTAAACGGTTGTTTATATTTAATTTCAGCTTCCATTGGATCTTGAGTAACAATATTTTTAATTGATTTAGGTTCTAATCCTCTATAAAGTGAAACATCATTAAGTATCAATAATATTTTTCCTACAACTGATGCTATACCAAACTTAGAATTGATTTGATGAATTGAAGATGATAATGTAACTTCTTTACCTAATAAATAAATTAATAAATTTATAAAAGTAGATTTACCTGTACCTCCTGGTCCATAAATATATAAAGCTATTTGATACACCAGATTATTAGTGAATATTACAAATAAACAAGCTCTTAATATTTTTAATCTCATTTGGTTATTATTAACAATTGCTGATAATAAATCTGCAAATCTTGTATTTTTAATTGAGTCATCTTTAGAATAAAACACAGGAATAATATGAGTCGAATAATGATTTGGAGAATGATAAATAAATTCTTGAGTTTTAGTATTTAAAACACCATTAATAAAAGGTAAAAGGAAACCATCTTTGTTAGCTAGACTAATAGCATCTGGCATAGAAAATTCTTCGTGTTGAGAAATTAAATAAGAAAAAGTCTTCTAATGATTTTAAATTAATTAATTAAAATATTAATATTACATTTTAATTAAATTAATTTTTAAACAAACCTTAAAATTTAAAAATTATATTAATATAATGGAGATTATAGGTATTATATAATTAAAAGAGGGAATAATAAATTATTCTTAATTATTAATACTTCAGATATTTAAATTATGTGAAACTATATTAGTAATGTAAAAATATAATAAAATATAAAGCAATGAAATTAAAAAAATTATCTACTTCCAAAAGAAATAAACTTGAAAGAAATTAATCCTTTAAGGATTATCTTAGGGTTTGCTAAAACTTTGGAAAATAAAAATAAATTAGCTGTTTTCTTATTTCTAGATTTTTCTACAGGGAGAGTTGAAAGATTTCTAATTAATACTTCAGATGACACAGATAAATTAAGCACATCAATAAATAACGATACGTTCTTTTTTCAAGGAAAAGAATATATAATTAACTTAAGTGATGAACAATTAGCTACTCAAGAACAGTTTGATTCATTTTCTTTTGAGCATGAATTTATGAGTGACGGTAAATTATCAGGAAAATTTTTTAATAATTTTCTGTGAAATTTATTAAGAGATTATTTAGCGAACTTAATAGGATTCGATAGACATATAAGTTATTTAAATCCTAATATGAACCTTCTAAGAAAATTAACTTTACCATTAGATTGAAGTGATGTAAGAAAAATATCTGATATAAAAATAGGAAGTGGAATAATCCCTAGTCATATAGAACCTATAATTAATAAAGATAAAAAATATAAACTTAAAGATATAGACATGATTAACGCTCCTGTTTTTATTAAGAGAAATAAAGAATTTAAAAACCTTATTTACATTCCTAAAAGTTTCACAAACCTAACTTCAATTAAACAATTCGATAGTAAATTATTAGAAATTAGAAGATTAGATAAAAAAGACTATCCACAATTAATTCTTGATTTAAAATCAACATTAATGTTTAGAAGTATTAAAAAATGGACATGATTTAACAAAAAGAATTAAAAATTTTAATCATAATATTGTATTTATACTATCTGGAATGTAATCGTAAAAGAGGATATAACTAAAATTATGTCTGAATTTATTTGTTAATTTTAATTTAATTATTTTTAATTAAATTAAAACAATAATTATAAAAGAAATGATTTGAGTACCACAATACAGAATTGCACGATTTGTAATTACTAGACTTGTTAAATTCATGGGTGCAGATGCATCTTTCCATCTTATATTTAAAGCAATTTTCTTAAATCTACCTAGTTTAATATTTACTTTTGGAGTAATACCAGTGTTAAGAGTAATATATCAATTGGTAAGATCAGCTAGTCAAGGGTTTAAATTTGCAAAATTACCTTTAAATATGCCTGAATTTCTAAATAGATATAATCCTATAATAGTTAAAACTCTTTTAGACGTTGTATCACCTTACTGAGATACATGTTTAAAAACCCCTATTTTATTTAAAAAAAAGTTTATTTAAAGTGTTCTTAAGCTTTTATTCTCTTGGTATTATAAGACCGTTATTAGGACAAACTTTTAGATGAAGTGTAGGATTAATTCTATCTTCAATAGGTATAGCTTTTAATGAAGTTCTTTATGGCATAGGTATATTAAAACAAGCATCAGATTTTGTATTAGATTGATTACCTTTGGATTCAATTAAAAATTTAATTAATCTTAAAAAAGAAGTGGGTTCTCCTATATCTGAAACTATAAAACCTGAAATAATTAAAGAAACACTAAATGATAATTCTTCTTTATTATCTTTAATTGGTTTAATATTCTTAGGTTTAGGTACTTTTGTGGGATTATTATGTATTGGAGATTATTTTTCACCTGATACATTTGGAAATATTCCAGGAGTTCAAACTATATTAGATCCTGTTTACTCTTTGGGTGATTGAATTAAAAGTTGAATTATAACACCCGATACTTTAGATAAAGGTAAAGGTAATGCTATAGATCTTGATGATGTTATAGATGATCTTGTGGATATAACAGTTCATAATAGAAGTCTTTTAAAAGATATAATAGATAATTTGCAAGTGTCTAGAAGTTCAAGTGGGTCTAAAACTGTTACACCTTCTTCACCCGGTCCTTCTAGATCTCAATCACCACCATTTATACCAAGTGATGATTTTAGTGGAACTAGTTGGTAGTTTTTTAAACCCCATTAAATTTAACAATTTAATGGGGTTTAAATTTGGTTTATAATGTTACTTATTAAAAGAGTGATTAATAGAATAGGCTTTAGTATCAATAGCTTTATCATTATTATTATAAATGAATTCTCTTTTATTTGCAGTTTTAGATAGTTGATATATTTGTTCTTTTAATTCTATTTCTCCTTTCAATAATGATCTAAATCATTTTACATGTGATAAATCTAAATATTTATCTTTTTCTACTAAGTTTTTTAAATCATCAAAAGGAATTGATGTAGGGTTTTTAAATCCTTTAATTTTACAAATATATTTATCATCAACTGTAATTCCACCATATATTTTAGGTCCCAGAAAAACTATATCTTTAAATATATTTTCTAATTTAAATTTACCTAATTCTGTACCAATTAAATGATCTGGTAAAGGTTTATCAAAGAATCCTGAATCAGTATCAGTATAATATAAATTATATCCACCTTTTTTATATTCATACATTTTTACTCTAGAATAAGCTGTAACTGCAGAAGCAATAGATATAGATACTTTAGTATAATTATCTAAAATATTAGGATTTTCATAATTTACATAGATTGACCCTTTGCTATTTTTATCCAATAAATCTATATAATCAATTACATTAAAATCTCTATTTATCTTAAAGAATTCAATTTTACTAAAGAATCCTTGGATATTTTTAATAGGTTTCATAGCGAATCTACCATATAAACTATTCATTAATAATTTAGCAATCATATTCATTGGATAAGTTTTAGGATAAGACAACCTTAATTCATACAAATCATCAATAAATTCTTTAAATATATTTTCTTTTTTTGAATATATATCCATTTTTAAATTTGAAATTATAATCTTCTAAAGCATTGTAATATTCAGGTGAATTAATTTTCATATTAAATGATCCATTAGGTGATAAAGTTCTCATATCTCCACATTTTCCTGTAATATTATGATGTATCTGTAGATAAGGTCTATATAAATTTTTTTTAGTTGATACTTCAACATCTCCAATTCAGTAATATAATGATTCTGGTAATATTGTAGGATCACCTTCGAATTGCATAATTTTTCCAACAGGAAATTTATTATAGAGCATGCTAGAAGGATATAAACCATTAATATCGTAAGCATAAATTAGTTGATTAGGATTAAGAGATTGAGGAATATACATTTCCGTACTTCCTCTTGGAAAAGATTCTCTAATAAACTCAAATACTTCTCCACTAGTTATTGGAATAGTTTTATCTTTAAGATAATGAGTTCTAAAAACAGCAAAAGATAACGAAGGAACAGTTGGATAAAATTTAATATCTATATTTCATTTATCAATATATATTTTTTCTAAATTTAGTTATTACTTGGTATAAAGCTATACAATCAATTTCACAATATCTTTGTATTTTATCTTTCCATTCATTAAAGTTATCTATTTTATCAATATCTTTAGAGTAATGAGAAAGATCAGACATTGCATATTCTGGATGTAATCTAGCCCCTTCACCAACTAAAACAGGTTCTATTTGTTTAAAAGTTTCAACTTTTAAAGTACCATATAATTCTTTAAAAGATGTAGGTAAAATAAGAAATTAATCTCTTAATGTAATAGATATATGTTTAAGTCTATTTTGTATTTTAATACTAATAATTTGATCTTCTTTTTTAAGAATATTAATATGATACCCTTTAGTTTGAAGAGTACTTCAATATTTAAAAATAAAAATAAAAATAAAAATAAAAATAAAAATAAAAATAAAAATAATATCAAATCTTGAAAGATTGTGAACATAAATTATACTTCCATCATATTTTCTAGTTAATAATTTATTAAATAATGGTTCAGGAGACTCTGTTAATCATGAATAAGAATTTGATCCATCATACATTGAATATAAATATGGTTTATGGATATTAATTTTTAATAATGTTTCAATATCAAAAGTGATTATATTTTGATCTTCTTCTAATTCATATTTTTTTTTAATTTAGATAAAAATTTAGTTGGAAGAATTTTTATTTTTAAAACTATTTCATCATTTTTAATATAATATGTATAATTATCGATTACTCTTTTAAAATCAGCAGATCCTACATCTTCTATTGAATCATAAAATTTTAAAACTTTTACATTATCTTTATATATTTCTATTTTATTTACTTTTGGATAAATAAAATATTGTAAAGTATTTAGTGGTTCCATCATTATTATTAAATCATCATATTCCGCGATTCGGGTTCCTCAATTTAAATAGTCTCTATTTGACGGTAAATTGTGATTTCCAAATTTAGTTAAGGAAATTTTGTTTTCTATGTTCATTAAATAATCCCATTTTTCAAGATATTTTTTTTTATTTACAGGTATTTAATAAAATATATATATATAATATTATAATATATATTAAGTCTTACTATTTTATAAATATTAATATATAATTTTCTTTTTAGAATTGGATTATATTAATAAATAACTTAAAAGAAGTATAAATATATAAAGAGTAAGCTAAAAGGTAAAGCAAAAAGTTAATTAGTAATTACTAATTAAATAAAATTTAAGGTTCGATTCCTTTACTCTTTAGATTTTAATACTTATTATTAATTATAATAATTAATAAATATTAAAAGAATTGATTAAGACTAATCTTAAAATACTGTTTGTCGTTAAATAATTAACGATTTTGATAAAAAAATATCTTAAACTAGAAACAAGTAAATTAAGACTGAAAATAAATTAAAAAAATGTTAAACAATTATTTTTCAATTTTTAATACTATCTTTAATGATGCTCCAGAGCCATGGCAACTAGGATTTCAAGATAGTGCTGCACCAGGATTAACTGGACTAGTTACATTACACAATACAATAGGTTTCTATTTAATTGTTATTTGTTTTGGTGTATTTTGGGTACTAGGTTCAACAATTTATTATTTCAATTCTAAAAATTCTAAAATTGTTCATAAATATCTTAATCACGGTACATTAATTGAGTTAATTTGAACAATATCACCTGCTTTTATTTTAATAGCTATTGCTTTTCCAAGTTTTAGATTACTTTATCTACTTGATGAAGTAATATCACCTACAATAACTATTAAAATAGTAGGACATCAATGGTATTGATCATATGAATATTCAGATTTTGTAACTGAAAGTGGAGAATCTATTGACTTTGATTCTTATATGATTCCTGAATCTGATTTAGAATTAGGTCAATTCCGATTATTGGATGTTGACAATCGAATGATAATTCCTGTAGATTGCCATATTAGATTAATTGTTACTGGTTCAGATGTATTACATTCATTCGCTGTACCGTCACTTGGTATTAAATTAGATGGTGTTCCTGGTAGATTAAATCAAGTATCTGTATTGGCTGAACGAACAGGAACATTTTATGGTCAATGTTCTGAAATTTGCGGAGTATGACACGGATTCATGCCTATAGCAGTAGAAGCTGTATCAATTCAAGATTATTTAGCGTGAATAGATTCTATGTTATAAATTTTTATATAATATATATATATATAACTATATATTAAATAATTAAAAAATTTTTAAATTAAAATTATTATTATTATAAAGTATTTCCAATTTATTTTTAATTTTCCCTTAATTTTAATTAAAAACATTGATTGAAATAAATAATATGAAAGTAGAATAATTATTGATAATAAAATTTCAAAAATTTTTTATAACAAACTAATATAAATAATTATACTAATTTTACCCCTCTTTCAATATAATTTGGAAAATATATATTTACATAATAAAAATATGAAGAATTATTTTTATTAAATTATAATGTTTTAATTTAAAATTTTTATTTTCCTTTTTAATAAAAAAAAGGGTATTTGGTCGAGTCTGGTTTATGGCGCTCGTCTTGAAAACGAGTACTTTTTAAAGTCGTGAGTTCAAATCTCACAATGCCCGTTAATAAATATCATTAATTTTTAATTAATAGTAAATACAAATAAAATATAGGTGTACTTTAACTATAAAATTATAATTAAATATCAAATTAAAGTATATTATTTTTAAAAAATTAAAAAAAAAGTAGTTTTTCAATTTTATATTATACATATAAAAGAGATAGTAAATATTGCATTAAGCAAATAAAATACGATAAATTTAATAGATAGAAAATATTATTTTTATCTAAATAATAGAAAGAATTTAATTTTGGTTCCGATTGAACGTTTTTCAGTAGTTTTAAGACATGCAAATCATTTTTATAAGTAAAATTAAAAAATATAAAATACATATGTATTTTATATTTTTAATGTGAATATAAAAAGGTGTAAAGGTGAGTATAATAAATAAGATACCTTATAGTTTCCATAAATAGGAGATAATTAATAAAGGAAATTTTCTATTATAAGATTCTATTTATTTTGTTTAGGTAGTTGGAAGGATAATAGCCTCCCAAGCCAATAATCAAAAGCCAAGTTTGATAGAGCAGATGGCCACATTGGGATTGAAATCTCCCAAGTAGTTTAGACTACCAGCAGTCAAGAATATTAGTCAATGCTCGCAAGAGTGAACTAGCTAACTGAAATCACATTTGTGTCAAATGTGATAACGTAAGGGAAAATAATGATATTACCTTACTAAAAGTGTTGTCTAAAACTGGTGCCAGAAGACTCGGTAAGGCCAGAGACGCAAACGTTAATCGTCCTAATCAGGCGTAAAGGGTATGTAGGCAGCTTTATATTTATATTAAATTAATAAATTAATTAAAGCTAGAATCAAATAGATGATATATTAAATAATACTTAGTTAAGGGGCGACATCCATAGAAACTAAGGGGAATACTAATGGCGAAAGCTTTTTTCAATTAATGATTGACGCTGAGAAACGAAGGTGAGGATAGGAAATAGGATTAGATACCCAGATACCCCTCACTGTCAACGATGAATGGTGGTTATTAATTTTAGAAGAAATTAGTGGCGATGTTAACACGATAACCATTCCGCCTTGCGAGTACGACTGCAAAGTTAAAACCAAAAAAATTAGTCGGTCTCGAAGCAAACGAAGTGAAGCATGTTATTCAATACGATATTCCGCGTAAAACCTTACCAGTTCTTGAATATAAACTTTTCTTTTAAAAATTTATAAAATTAATTTAATTCTAATAATTATATTTATAATTGTAAATTAAATTAGAAGGAAGTTTTATAAACTAAGAAAAGGAGTGTTTTAAATATAAAAATACTTAAATACAGGTGTTGCATGGCTGTCGTCAGTCCGTGATGTGAGTGGTTAGGTTAACTCCGCTAACGGACGAAATCCTTTTTGTTAATTTATACTTAACAAAATTTGATTCTTATAGAGTATCAATCTAGGGCTAAGACAAGTCGTTATGGCCCTTATGAACTGGGCTATCGACGTGCTGCAAAAACTTTTACAAAGTGAAGCGAAACTGTTATCTTTTACAGATAAATAAGGAAGAGCTAATCATTAAAAAAAGTTAAATTATTAAAATATGAACGGATTGTTGCCTGTAATTCGGCTACATGAAGAAGGAATTTCGAGTAATCGTTGATCACTAGCGCAACGGTGAAGTAAGCATTCGTGATGAACTAACTGTCTGTCGCTGGGAAGAAATTTAACATGGGGGAAACTATGACAAAATAACACTTTAATATTGGTATATATTATTATTAAATTTTAATTAAAATTTATAATTACGTAATATAGTTAGACAATATTCATTATTTTAACTAACACCTTTATTAAGTAAATAAGTTTTAGTTAACCCATTTAAATAACATCTCAAAAGTCATAGCAAGGTAGCTGTACTGGAAAGTGCTGCTGTATAATAACAAAAAATTTTACCCCTCTTTTTAAAGTTTAAATTTTAAAATTTAAAATTTTTTTTGTAAAAATAAAAACTATAAATTAAAATTTATAAAGGGGTTAGCTGAGTGGTTTAGCAGTAAATTTACACTTTACGGACAGGGTTTCGATTACTCTACTCCTTATTTAAATGTTATATAAAATTTACTAATAAATTTATTATTTAAAATTAGTTAGATATAAAATATTAAAAATAAAAATTAAGTTAAATTAAAAAACATTAATAAGAAAAATTTAATTTATTAAAATTTAAATTAAAAAAGATTAAAATTTAAACGAGTGTGCCGAAATTGGTAGCCGGGTGAATCTTAGGAATTCATGATTTTTAATTGTGAGAGTTCAAGTCTCTTTGCTCGTAATAATTTTATTTAATAATATTATTTAATATATAAAATTTAATTTTCATTTTAAATTTTAAGTTTTAAAAATAATTGAATTTATTGTAAAATTTTAATTTAATTATAAATATTTAATCTTATATAAAGCTTTGTGTATAATAAACATTTAAAAATTTTTTAACTATATATATAGTAGCAATTTACTATAAAAAAATATATATATAAAAACACATTAATAAAAAATAATATATTATTTTTATATTGTTATATATAACATCTTTAGCTGAATAGGTAAAGCGTTTGCCTTCGAAGCAATTGTTTATTGGTTCGATTCCAATAAGATGTTATTAAATTATTTAATAGTCTAATTTAAATTATTATAAAGTAAATTAAAATAATTAAATTTTTTAATAAAAGAAAGAATAATTATATTTATTAAATTAAATTTATTTTTTTAATTAAAACAAAACAATTTCTTTTTTATTATTTAAAGATACCCTCAATATCTCATTTAAAAATAGTGAAAATATAAATTTTCATTATTTATTGCCTAACTAAGCAGAGATAGTTCTTTATATATTTTTATTTTTTTTTTAATTTAGAGCCTAAATTTGTTTATATAATAATGCCTCAACTTATTCCTTTTTATTTTTTAAATCAATTATCGTTTTCATTTTTAACTTTATTAACTTTAATTTATATATTTTCTAATTATATTTTACCTTTATTTACATTTCAACAAGTAATAAGAATGTATATAACTAAATTAAATAACAAAATTTAAATTAAGCCCCCAAGTATAAAATTAAATTAAAACATTAATAACTAAAAGAATATATAATATTGTTATAATAATTAAACTAAAATTATAATTTTTTTAATTAAGAGCGTAGTATTAATTGGTTAGTATAGCGATCTCCAAAATCACAGGTAGGTGTTCAAATCACCTCGCTCTTGGGAATTTAAATTAAAAAAAAAAATAAAAAAGGGCCCTTAGCTTAATAGGTAGAGTACCTAATTGTCAATTAGGTTGGTCCCAGTTCGAATCTGGAAGAGCTCGTAATCAAAAATAAAATTTATAATAAAATTTATATAAATTTATATATAAAAAGTAATATTAATTATATGTTTTTAAAACAAACGAGTATAGTTAAGTTGGTATAGCTTCTACCTTCCAAGTAGATATCATCAGTTCGAATCTGATTACTCGTATATGATTTTAAAAATAAACTATTTTATAAAAAAAATTATTATAAAATAAATAAATAAATTTATAATAAAATAGCATAATTTAGCTGTAGAATAGCTTCTATTAATTTGAAATAAAAGAGAAATATATTAGTTCAAATCTAAGTGTTTTAACTGATTTATCTATAATTAATTAGCTAATTTTAAAATATTAATATTTTTTAATAATCTTAATTACTAAGATTAATGTTATTCCTTTATTAGTAAATTTTAATTAAAAAAAAATTTTTTTTTTAACTATCATTTTTATTATTAGTTAGTAAATATAAAGGGTTAAGTTTATAGATGGTTCTGTAGTAAACCTGCAAAGTTTAATTAATTTAAGGTTCGATTCCTTCTTAACTCTATTAAAATTTAAAAAAATTTTTTTTTTTAAATTAAATATTAATATGATCTTGTATTATTTATTCGATTTTTAATTAAAAATGTATAATAATTTAAAATTCTCTTAGTTTAATGGTAGAACAGCATTCTTCTAAAATGTTAATTTTGGTTCGAGTCCGAAAGAGAATAAACCTTAATAATATAATTAAATTATAATTTAATATATAAATATAAGTTTCTAATTAAAATATTATTTAATATTATAACATATTAAAAAAAAAAATTTAGTTATAGAAATGGTAGATATAATAATATTTTATTTATAATTATAGTTACAGTGTTTTCAATTATTAATTTAAGTTATTAAATAAAATAAATAAATAAATTTATATTTATTATAAAATTTACTTAAATTGTAAAAATTTAAAACTAAGTTATATTTAGTTATGAAATTAAAATTTAGCAAAAAAAAAGATAATATAAAAAAACATTACTATATAATATATATATTATATAAGTATACGATTAATAATTAAAAATTTTTTAAATTAAATTTTATAATTCTATCATAAGAATAATACCTTGATATTTTATCTTGGATGTGTAAGTTAATATAAAATTTAAACAGTTATTTCATATAAATCTAATAATCTAGTTTAAATTTTATAATAAAAATTAAAAAAAAATACAAAAAAAAAAATAAAAAATAAAAATGATAAATAATAATTTAACTATTTTTAATTTAATAATTAATTTAATAGATGTTTTATGTGTTTTATTACCTGTTCTATTATCTGTAGCTTTCATGACTATAATTGAAAGAAAACAGTTAGCAGCTCATCAAAGGCGAGTAGGTCCAAATACTGTAGGTTATTTTGGAGTTCTTCAACCATTCAGTGATGCTCTTAAATTAATTATTAAAGAAACAATTATACCATCTCAATCTAATAAAATATTATTTTATTTAGCACCTATATCTACATTAATATTTTCTTTATTAGGTTGAGGAATAATACCCTTTGGACAAGGTTTAGCAATTTCTGATTTTTCATTAGGAATTTTATACACTTTAGCTTTATCATCTTTAGGGATATATGGTGTACTTTTTGCAGGTTGGTCAGCAAATTCTAAATATGCTTTTTTAGGTTCTCTACGATCTACAGCAGCTATGATTTCCTATGAATTAATTTTAAGTTCTGCAATTCTTATTATAATATTATTAACAGGATCATTTAATTTAACTAATATTATTGAACATCAACAATCAATTTGGTTTATTATACCTTTATTACCTGTTTTCATTTTTTATTTTATATCTATTCTAGCTGAAACATCTAGAACGCCTTTCGATTTACAAGAGGCTGAATCTGAACTAGTAGCCGGTTTTTTTACGGAACACTCCAGTGTTCCTTTTGTTTTTTTCTTTTTAGCTGAATATAGTTCTATTGTATTATTCAGTTGTATAACAGCAATATTATTTATAGGAGGATATAATATGCCTGAAATATTTATAAATAATACTTTTTTTAACTTTCAATCTATTATACTAGGTATTAAAACATGTATATTTTGTTTTATGTTTGTTTGATTTAGAGCTACTCTTCCTCGGCTTCGATATGATCAACTTATTTCGCTCTGTTGGCTTAACCTTTTACCGGTAGCTGTAGCTTTTATTATATTAGTACCAAGTATTTTAGTAGCGTTCGACATATCTCCTTATTAAAATTTAACCCCATTTTATGAATTAAATAAAAATAATAAATTAAACCCGTTTATTATCTATCATAAAGTAAAATTTAGCTCAATATAAAACTAAGTAATATTTAAAATTAATGGTCTTAAATAATACCAATAAAGGTCTGCTTTATCAAAATATATTTATAAGAATATTTACTAGCTAAATATTAATTTTCCTTATTATTAAGGAAAATTTTTATTTTTAAAGTATTTAAAAGAGGACTAATAAATAATTTTTATAAACCTTATTAATAATAAGGTTTATTATTAATAGCTAACTAAGTAAGGATATAATATAAATAAGTTAAAAAAAAAGTAAAAAAAAAACTTATAAAAAAACATTAAAATTAATTAGAAAAATGGTAGAAGATAAACTGGTTAATCGCTCCCTTTGGGTGGGAGATTATAGCGTGTTCGAGTCGCGCCTACCATATAAATAATATGAATAAAAGAAGGTAAAGGATGAAATAATATAAGGTGTCATGGCAGAATGGTTAATGCGGGGTACTGTTAATACTTTTTTCAGAGGTTCAATTCCTCTTGATGCCTTATTATTATTAATTATTATAATAATAATTAATTAAATAAAAATTTTTTTATAATTTATAATGTTTAAATTATAATAGTTTTATTAATTTAATTAAATTAATAATCGAATTGAACACAAAAAATAATAAAATTAGGAAAAAAAAAAATGAAATGAAAATTTATTAATAGCGAACATGTTGAAATTTGGTAAACAATCTCCTCTTAAGCAGGAGTGGAAATAATTCCTTAAGAGTTCGAGTCTCTTTGTTCGTAATCATGTTTCAATGATAGTGTTCACATATTAATTAAAAAAATTAATTAATAATTAATGTAAAATTAGAGTATTAAAAAAGTGTAAAAGAAGATAAAAAAAAATAAAGCGATATAGTGTAAAGGTTAGCACAATAGTCTCATGAACTGTTAGTTTGGGTTCAATTTCCTAATTTCGCTATTAAAAAAAATTTTTTTCTTTAATTTAATTAGCAAAAAAAAATGTTTAAAATTTATAATTAAAAAAATATAAAATATAAAAAGATAATAATAAGTATAAGTATATTAAGTAAGTATTTAATATAAATTAAATATTAACTAATATTTAAAATAAAGTAATATTTTATATAGAAATATATTAAAATATATATCTAATCATAAATTAAAAATTTTCCATAATAAAATTTAATTTAAACTTAAGGAGTAATTAATAAAGGTCTTTTAGTAAAATGGTATTACGGCTACCCTTCAAGTAGTTAGTATCAGTTCAATTCTGATAAAGACTATAAATTAAATTTTAAATAAATACTTAAATAAGTAGAAATTAAAAAAATAAATTTAATTTAGATTTAAAAAGTTGAGAAAAATAGTCATCTTATTATATTTCAAATTTTTAATTTTTAAAAGGAATAGTTTTCATTGGTAAGATAAGACGATTGCTAATTGTTAGGGGAAACCCTTAGGTGTTCGATTCACCTCTATTCCGGTAATTTAAATAAATAAAAATTTAGTAGGCTTTGGTCGAGATGATTTTCTAAATAAATAAAAATTATTAGAAAGCATAGCTAAAAAAAATAAATGGTAGTGTTATAAGAAGTGAATTGGCTTTATTCAACTAATGCTAAAGAGATAGGTACACTGTATCTAATATTTTCAATATTTGCAGGTATGATTGGTACAGCTTTTTCAGTATTAATTAGATTAGAATTAGCATCTCCAGGTATACAATTTTTACAAGGAGATCATCAATTATTCAATGTAATAATCTCAGCCCATGCTTTCATCATGATTTTCTTTATGGTAATGCCTGGACTTGTAGGTGGTTTTGGTAATTATTTATTACCAGTTCAAATAGGGGCACCAGATATGGCAAAAATAGGAAAAAAAAATTTAAATTTTTATCTCTCAATTAAAAAAAGTTTTTTAAGTCTAAATAAAAAAGAATTTAAATTAAATTCTTATTTAGCAGGATTGATAGAAGGTGATGGATATATTTCTATTAATAATAAGAATAAAGTTTTATTAGGAATTACATTTAATATAAAAGATAAACCATTAGCTGAAAAATTATTAAACTATATAGGTAAAGGTTTAATAGTAAAAAGAAAATCAAATAGTATAGAATTAAGATTTACAACTGTAAAATCTTTAGAGAAAATAATAAATTTAATAAATGGAAAAATGAGAACACCTAAAATAGATCAATTAGCAAAGTTAATAGAATGAATTAATAAAAATCATTTAAAAAATATTAATTTATTACCTTTAGATTATTCGAATTTATTGAATAATAGTTGATTAGCCGGTTTTATAGATGCTGATGGTTCTTTTTATATTAGAAATTCTTTAAAACAAAAAATTTGTAAATTTAGTTTAGAACAAAGAATGATTTATCCTAAAACTAAAGAAAGTTATGAAAAAATATTAACACTGATGTGTCAAAATTTAAATGTAAAATTAAATATTAGAACTAGATTAAACTATAATGATTCATACTATATAGTACGAGTAGAAAATCAAAAATCTATTATAATATTAATTAATTATTTAAAATATCATAATTTATTAAGTAGTAAATATTTAGATTTTTTAGAATGAGAAAAAGCTTTTAATGAAATTATAAATAAAAATCATTTTACTAAGGAAGGAAATATTATTTTAACTAGTTGTAAGCAAAAAATGAATGATAAAAGAACTTTTTTTAATTGAGATCACTTAAATTTTTTTAATGCCGTTTAAATTCGTAAGAATTTTTATTATTACTTAGCTATATGCATGGAATACCTCAAATAATTTGTTTAAAACAAAAAGAACAGACATAAAATACTCCTAATAAAAAGGGTATAAAGTATAATTTACCCTTTTCAGTTGTTTTAACGACTTTTTAGTTTGTAAAAATTTTTATGTACATGGGGTGAATATGCAGGAAACTTGTAGAATTATAATTTTATAAGGATCCTCAGAGACTTAGATTAATATATTAATCTAGATAAATTTATATTTATAAATTTATAATACGCTAGGCAGTTAATAGTGCTAATAAATATTATTAACTTGAAGACATAGTCCAAATTGGTAAGAAATTACTAATATAATTTGATTTCCTAGATTAAATAATATCTCCTTTTGGTTGTTACCACCTTCACTAATTTTACTACTTGTAAGTTCATTAGTGGAAAATGGAGCTGGTACAGGATGAACAGTAGACGATATGCTGTTCGCACTGATCTTTACATTTGTGGTATTGATTGGTGTACAAATCTCACTCGATGCGGGAAACTCCTCAACTCGGAACTGACTACTCATTGTATTTCTGGCAGTAGTAATAATGTCAGTGACAAGGGGACAATTCGCCTGAGTTATCTTCTATGTACTAAGTAGTTTTCTTATCATTATGCTATTTAGTACTATTAACTCATCAGAGACTACACGTGAGACATTCAGTAGTAAGCGTACTGTCGAAGCAAACACAAAGGATTGATTCCAACAATGACTAGTTGGTGTAACAGATGGAGATGGTAGTTTTACCTTCTCAAAGAGTAATGGTAAGTGAACACTTTTCTACAAGGTGAGTCAAAGCACTTACAATCTACGGCTATTGCACCATATTAAGTCACAAATGGGAGTAGGTTCGGTTCAAGTAGAAGGAAATAATGATATGGCAGATTATCGATTACGATCAGTAACCCATATTGTATCTCATCTCTTGCCTATTTTCGATAAGTATTCGCTTCTAACAAGTAAATATTACTATTACGATCTATTTAAGCAAGCCGCACTAATTTTGGCTAATACTACATTAACTACCACAGAAAAGGATATATTGCTAACTGAACTAAAGACTAAGAGAAATGCTATGCCTGAAGGCTACATTTCTCCTGCTTGAAGTATTCTTAATTATACAGTTAAGACTGTAGCTGATGCCTTGCGAGTTGTATCTAAGCCTTGAGTTGTTGGATTTACTGAAACTGAGGGTAGTTTCTATCTATTCATCAAGGATAAGAGTAATAACCGAATGGTGCATGCTTTCGAACTAGTACAAAAGCTAGATAAGATCGTACTAGATGCTGTTGCTTTAATTCTAGGTGTTAATGTACGTGAAAAGAAGACGCATAATACTTTGTACGTGGACAGTATTCGAATGATGCCAACTATCATTGAATATTATACAAATACAATGAAGGGTATGAAGTCTCTTGAGTTTCGTATCTGAGCTCGATCGTTTAACAAGATGACTCATGGTTCTAAGGGCTTTGATTATTTTAACCAAACACGAGAACAACTACATAAGATTCGTTCAATACGACTCAATACGCAATTAAAGCTGTCTCATTACAAAACACCACGATCATTCAACAGTAACAATTAATCATTCTTGACTGAATGAAGGTATAGTCCGATCCTGTATGAGAGTACGGCATAACTACATGATACTGTAGTTATTATATATGATATCCTCCATTAGCTAGCATTCAATCACATTCAGGTGGTAGTGTAGATTTAGCTATTTTCAGTTTACATCTTGCTGGTGTTTCTTCTTTATTAGGAGCAATTAATTTTATTACAACTGTTCTTAATATGAGAACAAACGGAATGAGTTTACATAAATTACCTTTATTTGTATGGGCTATTTTTGTAACAGCAATATTATTATTGCTAGCATTACCTGTATTAGCTGGTGGATTTGCGCCTGCTTTAAATCTGGCTATTTGCTGGGAACTGTTAAACAATTTAACACAATCAGCAGGAAACCTATTAGAATTAAAAATTTTAGGGATCCTCAGAGACTATACGCCAGAAATTATCTGTTATTCAAATTTACCTTTAATTTTATCAATAAACAATAAAGCTGAAAGTAAAATAGGTTCTTACTTAGCTGGTCTAATTGAGGGTGATGGAACTATAATAGTTCCTAAAACAGAAAGATCTCCAAAAGGAAAATTAAATTATCCTTCAATTCAAATAGTATTTCATTTAAAAGACTTTCCTTTGGCATTAATGATTCAAAAAATCTTAGGATTTGGATCAATTATACGTAAAAAAGGTGTGAATGCTTATATTTATACTATTAATAATAATGAAGGGTTAATTTCTATTGTTAACTTAATTAATGGAAAATTAAGAACACCTAAAATTTATGCTTTTCAAAATTTAATTGACTGATTAAATAATAAAAAAAATCTAAATTTAATAAAAAAAGATTTTGATAATAGTTATATAATGTCAAATAGTTGATTATCAGGATTTATTGAAGCTGATGGTCATTTTTCTGTTCGTACGATTATAAGTACTCCTTATCCAAAATTAAAATGTAAACTTGAATTATCTCAAAGACAAAATGATCACAACGGTAAAAATAATCTTTTTTTCTTAGAATTAATTGCAGAATCTTTATTTACAGTAGTTAAACCTATTAGAACAAATAAACCATATACTCAATATAGACTTAGAACTACTAATTTAAAAGGAAATTTAGCATTAGAAAGTTATCTTAATAATTTTCCTTTATTTGGAAGTAAGTATTTAGACAGTAAAGATTGGTTGAAAGTTTTTAAATATTTTAAATTAGGTATTCACACTGATAAATCTTCAATAGAAGAAATAATTTCTATTAAATCTCATATGAATGATAAAAGAACTATTCTTACTTGAGATCATTTACAAAATTTTTATAACTTAGATGATTAAGATATAGTCCCATCTAATATGTGAATATTAGAGTGCTCACCTTGTGTAAATAAAATTTATATTTTTAAATTATTTAATTATGAAATATTAAATTTAGGTATATTTATTAAACACTTGAGATAATTAATTAAAAAAATTATCATATTCTTTTTATGAAAGTGAGACAAGATATTAAGGCAATTACAATGCTTCTGACAGATAGAAATTTTAATACTAGTTTCTATGATCCAGCTGGAGGTGGAGATCCAATATTATATCAACATCTTTTCTGATTCTTTGGTCAAATGTGGCCCTTAAATTTAAATTTAATGCAACAAACTATAAGCGAGAACTTCATAACTAATTTATCAGATACTTTAAGTGTAAGTTGTATATTATGCACCTCTAATGTAAAAATTCTTTTAAATGTGAACAACCCGCAAGTAACCAAAGCGTTTAACTCGTGAGTAGGAACTTCAGAGGCCATACGTTTGTTAAATATAAAAACTAATTTAAGTTCTAATACAAATATAAAATGGAAAGAATGGTTATCTGGTCTAATAGATGGAGATGGTTGTTTTCAATTATCTAAAAAAGGTTATGCCAGTTTAGAGATTACAATGGATATTAGAGATGAGCATGCTTTACAAATCATTAAAAATGTTTATGGTGGATCTATAAAATTAAGATCTGGAGCTAATGCACTAAGATATAGATTACATCATAAATCTGGTTTATTAAATATAATTAATGATGTAAATGGACAAATTAGAAATTCTTATAGATTAGTTCAATTAAATAAAATATGTCATAAATATGAATTAAGTTTAATTTATCCAGATAAACTAAATTATGATAGTGGTTGACTATCAGGCTTTTTTGATGCCGATGGTACAGTAACTATTAATAAAACTAATACACAATTATCTATAAGTGTATCTCAAAAAACATTTGAATTATTACAACCTTTACTTGAATTATATGGTGGTAATCTTTATATTGATAGAGGTAGCTCACAATCATTCAAATGGTATATAACTAAACGAGAAGATATCGTTAATATAGTTGAATATTTTAAAAATCATCCTTCAAGATCAGCTAAAAATAAAAGACTCCATTTAATACCAAAATATTATGAACTTAAAGATCTTAAAGCTCATAAAGCTTTACCTGGTACTTTTTTAGAAAAAAGTTGGCAATATTTTTATCAAAAATGGTTAAAATATGAAGATCTAAATTAAGATATTTATTTTAAAGATATGGTCCAAGCATTTTAATTTAATAATAAAAATGTATGCATCCTGAAGTCAAATATATAGGCTTCTTAACGTTGCTGTATGCTGGGACAACTTCGATAACTAGTTTTAAATACTCAATCTTAAATGACATAGTGAAAATTTTAAAACAATGAAGTATATCAGCAGGTAACGCTTTGTATTTTAGCATTAGTGGAACCTCAGAGACTTTGCGCAACGAAACTGTAGTAAAAACGGAAAATGTAAAGTTTATTTCTGTACATGTGCCTAAACATAAGAAGCCAGTTAACGATGATCAATTTGGACATTATTTAGCTGGTTTAATTGATGGTGATGGTCATTTTAGTAGTAAACAGCAATTAATTATTGTATTTCATTCATTAGATGTTTCTTTAGCTTATTATATTAAAGATCGGTTAGGTTTTGGTAATGTTAGAAAAGTTAAAGATAAAAATGCTTTTCTTCTTATTATAGCTGCTAAGAAAGGTATAGAAAAAGTTATTAATTTAATAAATGGTAAAATTAGAACTGTTAATAAATTTAATCAAATTATTAATAATATATTGAATTCTGTAACTTATTCTGAATTTAGTAAAGAAGTTAATTTAAAATTAAATTTAGATAAAAGTTTAAAAAACTATTGATTAGCTGGTTTTTCAGATGCAGATGCTAGTTTTCAAATAAAAATAATTAATCGAAAGGTTGCTAGCGTAGAAGCAGAAGTTAGATTAAATTTTCAAATTGATCAGAAAAAAGATAATCTTTTATTACTAATTAAAGAATTTTTAGGTGGTAATATAGGTTATAGAAAAAGTCAAGATACTTATTATTATGGATCAACTAGTTTTGGTTCAGCTAAAATTGTAATTAATTATTTTGATAATTTTCATTTATTATCAAGTAAACACATTAATTATTTAAAATGAAGAAAAGCATATATAATAATTCAAAATAAAGATCATCTTAATAAAAATGGCTTAGAAAAAATTATTAAATTAAAAAATACAATGAATAGGTTAAGTGGTTCTACAGTTTAAGATAAAGTCCTAACAAGGGTGTAAATTCTTGAGTATTAATTAAAAAAGATTAGCGACGCTAGCAGCCGGCGCTAGTAAGTGCTTAACTATTAAATTAATCAAAATTATTGTTATATTTTAATTATACCTGGATTTGGTATTGTTAGCCATGTAGTATCAACATTTTCAGGAAAACCTGTATTTGGTTATCTTGGAATGGTTTATGCTATGTTCTCAATTGGAATATTAGGATTCTTAGTTTGAAGTCATCATATGTTTAGTGTTGGTCTTGATGTAGATACTCTTGTGTCTAAGGTAATGGTAACATTATTAATTAGTATTGGGCTATATGCTGGAAAACTTGATTATTTTATTGGTCCACTCAGTAAAAGACTGTTCGGAAAAATCCAATCTCTAAAAAAAGAGCCTTATTTTACTAAAATAAAATCAATTTTTATTTTAATTAAGGAAAACAAGCAATCAGCAGGTAACTTTTATTTAAATTATTTAATTTCTATGAAAAATATACTTAATCATACACGATTAAGATTCTTTAGTTTTATTTATAAATTATTTTCAACAAATTCTAATAATTTATCAGAAGGTTCAAATTCTGATAGCTATATTTCTGAACCTATCAATTTAGGTAAATTATCTGCTTTAAGTAAAATTACTAATGAAGATAGAAAAAAATTTAGAGATCAAAGAATAAATGTTATAAATTTTAATGATTTTTTAATGTCTAAATTTCAAGTTATATTATTACAATGTTTTTTAATGAAATTAATCCAATCGGGTATGAAAACAACCCTAAAGGATAATATAGGAACAGGTCCATTAGATTTAGAATTATATTTCTTTGTAGGAAATCCTTTGAATAATTCAAATTATAAAGATAAAATGAATTTAACTAAAGATATTCTATGTTATTCTATGGAATTATTATCTAATAATAGATCAGATAATACAAATAACTATAACCAAGATATATTAAGTTTTTATAAGAAATTTAATTTAATCTGTAATCAGAATTTAGATTCTTCTATTTTGTTGGATAAAGATAGTAATCAATCTGAAGAAGTAAAAATATTTTTACGAAATATTATTATAAATGTTACAAATCATATTAATATGATTAGCAAAAATAATATTTTAATTCAGAATTCTAAGATAAAATCAATATCTTTGAGTGAAGATTTATATTTTTTATTTAAAATAGAAGGGTTTAATTCAGATTTTCCTATAGATATTTCTGATATTTATAGCAAAGATGACGGTGTGAAAAAACTTTATGTTAAATCTACAAAATCTAAGTTTTCTAATCGAAAATATTCAACTTTATCTCAAAATCCTATTTTAACAAATCAAATAGAATATGATAAAACATATGATGATAGTATAGATATACATACAAATATAAATACTATTTCTGATCATATATCAAATCATATGAAACCTAAATCAAGTGAAGATTTAGGTTATTATTTAGCTGGTTTAATTGAAGGAGACGGTTATTTTGGTGATCATCGATTTGAGATTGCTTTTCATGAAAATGATACTTTTTTAGCTTTTTTTATTAAAAAAGAAATTGGCTACGGTTCAGTTTTAAAATTAAAAAATAAAAGGTCAGTTAGATATGTTTTAAGGCATTCTGAAGGTTTAAAAAAAGTATTAAATTTAGTGAATGGTAAATTTTTATATACAGCTAAATTAAACCAACTTTTAAAACATCAATGAGATAAAAAATTTGACATTTCTATTTTGCCATCAGGAAATTTTGATATAGTGTCAAATTACTGGCTAGCTGGATTTACTGATGCAGATGGTTCTTTTGTTATTACATTAATAAATAGTACAACTCACAAATTAAAAATGAATGTGCGATTAGAATTTAAAATAAAACAAAAGAAAAATAAAATTTTAGAAATAATAAAACAAACTTTTGGAGGTCATATTTATTATTTGAAATCAGAAGAATTATTTTATTATAATTCCATATCATTTAAATCCGCTAAATCGGTAATAAGCTATTTTGACAATTTTCAATTAATCTCTTCAAAATGAATCAATTATTTAAAATGAAGAAAAATATATCGAATTATTCAAAGAAAAGAACATTTAAGTATAGAAGGATTAAATAAAATAAAAAAGATAAAAGGATCCTCAGAGACTAATACGCCTAACTCCTAATATGCAACCTAGTCTAGTGATTTAGAGCTAGCAGCTAATATTAGGATGAAGATAGAGTCCACTCGTTGACAAGAGCTTATTTTACAGCAGCTACAATGGTAATAGCGGTTCCAACTGGAATTAAAATTTTCTCATGGTTGTCATTCTTCTTCAGCAAGAGAAATATGACCAGCAGAATTATATTAAAAAATAAAAAAACTTTAAATCTTTTAGATAGATTTCCTAGATCAAATAGAAATTATTTACCTGCTAACAATAAAATTAAAACTATAGTAGTTTGATCTTCTAATTTATGTAGTACTGTTAATTATCCTAAATTTACTTCTATAGTAAGACATATGGTTAATATATCTCCTAATTTAAAATCTATGTTAGGAGGATTATTAATTTCAGATGCTTGATTAGAAATAAATAAATCAGGAAATACTAGATTCTTTTTTAAACAAAGTATAAATAACTCTATATTAGTTTTGTTTGTTTTTAATAAACTTTCTCACTATTGTTCTTCTTATCCTTACATAACTAATACAAATATAAAAGGTTATAAATTTTATGGTATTTGTTTAAATACTAGAACTTATCCTTGTTTTACAGAATTTTATAATATATTTTATGCTAATAAAATTAAAATTGTACCTTTAAATTTATATGAATTAATTGATTATGAATTTTTAGCTTATTGAATAATGAGCGATGGATCAAAAGTTGGTAATGCTATGTATTTACAAACACAATCCTTTTCTATTAAAGAATGTACGTTTATTATAAGTATATTAATACATAAATTTAATTTAAATTGTAATATTCATTTACAAAGAAATCAGCCTACTATATATATTTTTGCAAAGTCTATGAAACAAATAAGATCTAGATTATTACCTTTTTTTCTTCCATCTATGGTTTATAAGTTAAATCTTTAATATAATTCTGAAGTGGCAAACTCGAGGGAAATCTCAAAATTTTAATTTAGAATTATTTTGAGAATATCGTCGAACTAAATCAATGATTAGGAAACTTTCATTGTAAAAGCGTAGAGGCCAGACGCCACATGATCCTCTAAGTATAAATATAACATATTATATAAGAGATTACAAGGAATGGTCCGTTTCACCGGTGACGGGTTTTAGATTAACACCTAAATAAGGTATAAATATTATTTTGTTTTTATTTAATTCAAATTTATACTGAGAAAATAAGCCATGCTGTACCTGTGAAGGTAAAAGGCTGAACCGCGAGCTACTTTATATGGTGGAAGTATTAAATATACTACACCTTTATTATTTACAATAGGGTTCTTAGCTCTATTCACTATTGGGGGATTAACAGGTATAATTTTATCTAATGCTAGCCTAGATATAGCTTTACATGATACTTATTATGTAGTAGCTCATTTTCACTATGTTTCATCAATGGGAGCTGTTTTTGCTTTATTTGCTGGTTTTTATTATTGGACACCAAAAATTGTAGGTAAAACATATAATGAATTATTAGGTAAAATACATTTTTGGACTTTATTTGTTGGAGTTAATTTAACATTTTTCCCTCAACATTTCTTAGGTCTGGCTGGTATGCCACGAAGAATTCCTGATTACCCTGATTCATTTGCTGGATGGAACGCTATTTCAAGTTTCGGATCATTAATTTCAGTAGTAGCTGTAATTTTATTCGGTTATATAATTTATGATATATTTGCTAACAGACCTGTTAGTCTTAATAATCCTTGAGCTGTTCCGTCTTTATTTACTTCTACAACTCAATTTAATAATGAAACACAAACTACTAATACTCTAGAATGGACTTTAGCTAGTCCTATTCCATTTCACGCATTTAAAATGTTACCTGTTCAATCTTAATTGATTAAAATTTTTATACTTAATTTAATATTTAAACCTATTTAATAATTTAACAGACATACTTTTTATAAATATATATATATTTATTTTTATAATAAAGAGTATAAGTTATTAATAAGTATTAAATAAAGTACATTAAAAATATAACTAAATAATTATGGAAATTAAACAAATAATGTATTTTTATTTATTAACCCCCTTTTTAATTATTAATTTATTTAAAAAACTTTATAGTTAGTAGAGTTATTAATTATATTATTAATAAATTAAAATTTAAAAATTAAATCTCAAAATTAAATTAATAATAATAATTTAATTTAATTTAAAATTTATTAATATAAATTATTATAAATAATAATAATGTTAAATATTAATTTAATTTATTTAAAAGTAGAAGATTAAGACAATGATAAATATTTATATAAAAGTTTAAGGATACGATCAATGTTTTAAATTTTAATTTATTTTATCTAGATACATAGTATCACCATAATTTTTATTCTTAATCTTCATAATTATATTTAACATTTTTATTAAGAATTGTATCCATTAATTAAACATTATATTGACTAGAAGATGAAACAGTATGTATATCATCAAATATAGTGGAATGTTAAATAACTATTTGGAGTTTTTTATTCTAGAGAGTGTTATTTAAATTATGATTTATAATAACATGTATATTTATTATATACAACTCGCTTCAAATAGTGCCAGTTAAATCTTAAATTTACATTTATGTAAAAGTATAGAATATTTAGCTTTAAAAATAAATAAAATAATAAAAAAAGAAAAATAAAAAGAAAAATAAAAATAAAAATGAATTAAAAAAAAATGAGAGATAAGTCACAAAATTTATACAATGATGTAAAAAAACAATTTGAAATATATAATCAAGATTTAAAATCTAATTCTATATCTAATTCTAATTTAATATTTTTAAAAAAAATATATAAATATAGATTAAAAGGATTACAAGAATACAATAAAAGATTAAGTTTATATATTTCAGATAGTAAAAAAAATTTTTTATTATTAATAAAAAATAAATCAAAAGTTGATCAATTTTCTAATTTAAACAAAGGTTTATTGCCAATTAAAAATTTAAAAAAAGCTAACGAAGATTTATTATATTCAAAAATAAAAATATTAAATAAAGAAGAAAAAAATAAAACAGAATTAATTAACAAATATATTAAATCAATTTCTAATATAAACTTTTTAAAAATTAAAGAATTAAAATTTTCTCAACAGATAAATTATAATTTTAATAGTGTTAATAATATTATTATTAAAAAAATATATTCTTTATTATATTATTCATTTTTATCTATGAAAATTTTAATTAGTAAACCTGTATTTAAAATAACATCAGACAAAGTTATTATACATTTGTTTATATACTTTTTTAAAAAACAAAAAAGATATAAAAAAAAATATATAAAAACAAATTATATAAAAAGAAATTATACAATTATAAATATAAATAATAATAAATTAAAAAATTTATGTGTCATTTTAAGTCGGTTATTTAAAAAACCTGTAGAATTAGATTTAAATCGAATATATTATCCATATTTCGATAGTAATATTTTTGTTAATTTCATAGCTAATATTATTAATAAAATTCGAGTTAGAAAAATAATTAAAAAAATATTTAAAAAAGCAATAATAAAAAACCCTTTAAAGTTGAATAGAAAATTAATTGTAACAAAAATTCCTTCTTTTTTATCTGGTATAAATATTAAAATAGCTGGAAGATTATTAACACAGAGAGTAATTCCTAGAAAAACAATAAATATTGTTAGAAGAGGAGCATTATCTAGAATAAAAATTAACTATTTAGACAAAGCCAGATATACAAATAAAAATAAAAGAGGTGCATTTAGTATAACAATTACAACTGGACAATTTTTAACTTAATATTAAATAATAATAATTTATATTGTACAAATTTAAAAATGATTTATCTTTTCAAATTTTTTTAATTTATAATTATTTTATTTTTTCTAATAAAATCTTAAATTTAAAAAAAATTAAAAAACATAAAAGTATGAATATGATTAAAAACAAATTTGAATTCTTTAACTTAAATTTAGGTAATAAATATCTAAATTATAAAATCAATTGCAGCTTTTTTCTTTTATTTTATAAATATCAATTTACATTATTTATAATTTTTACTTTACCAATACTAATAATAAAAATAATAATAATGTATTTCTTAATGATAATAATACTATTATTATTTGTTAATATATTTAATTTTTCTCTTGATAATTTATTTTCTTATTTCATAGATTTATTTTGTTTAAATTCTAATAATTTAGGGCAAGAATTTACTAATATGGAATCAAATATTAGTAATGCTTCATTAAATAATTCAGAACCTAATTTACCAAATACACCTAACCCTATCGGTAGTGAATCAGCTGTTGTAATTAGCCAAGGATCTACTCAAGATAATATACAAAATAATGAACAATCTTCTTTATTAGATATTGAACTAAACGAAGAAGAATCTATAATTGGAAATAATATTCAAACTACAAACAATGAAATTCCAGAATCAACTAATTCTGAAGATATAGTAGGATTTGATGAAATAGAATATGATCCACAATTTGATGATATCGAATTTAATCCTTGTGTCTTATACCATAAAAATCATCCATTTTTTGTTGATATGGTTTATCATCATTTATCAAATAATAATATAATAGACCTTGTTGAAACTATTACTTCAACTAGTAGACCGGAATGAGACCTTGAAGCAAAACAAGATGCTCTTAGTGTAATTGAATATATAGTTTATCGAAGATTAAATTAATAATTAAAAAAATAATATATATAAATATTTAAATTTAAACCTCCTTCAATAAATTTAAATAAAAATTTATAAAATTAAATTTAAACCCCCTTCAATAAATTTAAATAAAAATTTATAAAATTAAATTAAAATAACGGATGAGTAATGATTTTTATCTGTATTTTAATTTTAATAGTGGCCATTGCCCTACCTTCATTTAACAAACAATTATCTCCAATTTTTTTAACTAGAATATCTTCAATTATTTTTATCTATTCTGGAGCATTATCTTTAAATGCTTTATACATTCAGTCAATTGGATCAGGAATAGGAATATATAGTGGATTATTCCATGTGACTATAGTTTCACAGTTATTAGAGGTTTTTTTATTAATCATTGGATCTATTATTTTAATATCTTGGCCTTTAAATAATACAAGTTATCTTAAATATCCTAAAAATTCAAATAATAAAAATATTACAGAATTAATAAATATAAATAATGAATTACAAGGATGAGAAGAAAAAGATAAATTAAATAAAATTAGTTATGGAACAGAATATTCATTAATAGTCTTATTTAGTACATTAGGAGCCTCTTTATTAATATCTTCATCAGATTTAATATCAATGTATTTAAGTATAGAACTACAATCATTTGGTGTATATATTTTAGCCACATTATATAGAGATTCAGAATCAGCTACTTCGGCAGGTTTGAAATACTTTTTATTAGGTGGTTTATCTTCTTGTATAATATTATTTGGTGCTGGTTTAATTTATACATTTACAGGATTAACAAATTTTGAATCTATTTATAGTTTAATATCAGTATCATATAGTAATAATATTATACAAGGTTTAAATTTAGGTTTTATTTTAATTATTGTTGGTTTTTTATTTAAAATAGCAGCAGCACCTTTACACAATTGGGCGCCTGATGTATATGACGATAGTCCCACAATAGTAACAATATGGTTAACTATTATGCCAAAAATATCAATTATTATTTTATTATTAGAATTGCATACACAATTAGGAATAATAGGTTGATTAACACCTTTATCTCTTTCTTCAAATCTAGATTTATTAGATTCAGTAAATTTAATTCAAACAAAATTAGAAGGAATTACATTAATAATAGGAGAAAATACAATATACATTTTAAAAAATTTATTATTAATAAGTTCATTATTATCTTTAATAATAGGAACAATAGTAGGTTTAGCTCAAAATAAAATTAAACGATTATTAGCATATAGTACTATATCTCATGTAGGATTTATTTTATTAGCTTTAGCAATTAATACTGAACAATCAATAGATTCACTAATATTTTATTTAATACAATATACTATAACTAATTTGAATACTTTTTTAATTATTATTGCCTTAGGTTATACAATACAATGTTCTATTAATCAATTAAATAAAATTAATAAAAATAGTAAATTTTATGGTGATTTTAAATATGGACGATTTGAAGAATTAATAAAAGATATTAAATTTATATCTGAACTTAAAGGTCAATTTTACTCTAATCCTTTACTTAGTTTAAGTTTTACAGTATGTCTTTTTTCTATGGCAGGTGTTCCTCCTTTAATAGGATTTTTTTCAAAACAATTTGTTTTATATTCAGCTATACAAAATGGATATTATTTTATGTCTTTTGTGGCTATATTAGTTAGTGTTATAAGTGCATCTTATTATTTAAAAATAATAAGAGTACTTCATACAGAAGAAGAAAATATTATCCAAGATGATAATTTAACAAATACTTTAAAATATGAAGAAGAAACATGGAATACAATTAAAGATTTAAATCTAATAAATAAAAACCATAAAAATGAAAATTATTCAGAATCATTATTAACTAATTTCCATAGTTTTTTAATTTCAACTTTAACTTTAACAATATTATTGTTTGTTCTTAAACCTTCTATAATCTTAAACATTACACAATTGTTGTCTTTATCTTTATATAATTTTTAATGAATACTTTATTAATTTTTTTTATTCTTGTTCCTATATTAGCTATTTTATTATTAGTTTTAAATATATTATTAGCAACTCATAAATCGTCAGAATCTAAATTATCTCCTTATGAATGTGGGTTCTCACCAATTTATGGTCAAACAAGATCTACGTTTCAAATTCATTTTTACTTAGTTGCTATGTTATTCTTAATATTTGATTTAGAAATATTATTATTATTTCCAATAGCAGTTACATTATATCAAATAAGTACTTTTGGATTCTCAATGGCTTTAATTTTTTTTATTGTTTTAACTATAGGATTCATATTGGAAATTGGGTCAGGTGCAATTAATTTAACAAATTCAAATAAATAAAGAAAAACTTATAAATTATAATTTAACCCATTTTAATTCATACAATTCTTTAAATTTTTATAAATCAAACTATAACATTTTTTTAACAAAATTTAATTTTTATTAAATAAGGTTAATCTCATTATTAAATAGCTTTCCTTTTTATACTGTGTGAATAACAATGATATAAGTATTTGCAATCTTTAATTTACCTTTTGTTAACTATTAAAACAAAAAATTTAACCTTAAATTTAAAATTTAAAAACTTAAAGTTATAATTCATTGTTTTTTTTTTAATTTGGCCGGACTTATAAAAGTGAAAGTGATAGTACAATAATAGTATCAATTTAAAAAAAGAAACTTAAAAAAAAAATAAATTAAAAAGTAAAAATTTTTAATTAAAAAATTTTTTTAATAATAATAAAGGATAATATAAAATTATCTTTTTAAATATAAAAGTATCGATGACAATATTGTTTCTAACATCAAAAAAAAAATTTTTTAAAGTATTTCAAAGGGGTTATTAAGGATAACAAAGCAAATTTATAAAAAAGGAGGTAAATACCAAGAGCTTCAAGTTGGTTAAGCAATTAATTAATATTAAAATTGGGGCAATCCTAAGGGAAACCTTATTATTATAACTTCCTGAAGTAAAACATTTTATTAAGGAAAGGAAAGGAAATCAACCGAGACTCTGAAAGTAATGGTGAGTGAAATCAGATTAGCCTAATTAATTAATTTTATAAATTGAAGATGAAGCAAAACTTAAAAATTTTAATTAAATGTTTAAAATAAATTTAAGTATAGTTTAATCAGCATTAATTAAAAAAAAATGTTCCAAAGAAGGTTAAAAACATTAAGTCCTGTAAGTTTATAAAATTAAAAATAAAAAGTACAATGAGAGTGAACTTGTTGGAAAATAGGGGAACCATCCTCTAAGGCTAAGTATTTATAAATTTAGCGATAGTGAAAAGTACTGTAAAGGAATAGTTTGAAAAGCGTGTATTATACAATGAAAATTTTGATTTAAATCAAAATTTGGTGAAATAATCTTGAATTAGTAACTCTATAAGCAGTCGAAATTTTAAAAAAGAATAACGGCGTACCTTTTGCATAATGGGTCAGCAAGTTAATAGGAATAGCAAGGTTTAAAGCCTTAGTGAAAGCGACTGAATTGTATTTCAATGAAAATGAAAATTTTTTTAAATTGGAAGAATAGTTATGGGTAAGTTATTTCTATTAGACCCGAAGCTAGGTGATTTTTCTAAAACCAGATTATAATGGATCGAACGGGTGAATGTTGCAAAATTCTCCGAAGAGTTTTTGAAAGCGGTGAAATGCCAATCTGACCTAGTGCTAGCTGGTTTTCTACGAAACATATTAAAGTATGACATCTAAACAAAATTTATGAAGGTACAGCACGGCAATTCCCAACAAGTTTTAGATGATGATAAATATATTATCATTTATTCTATAATACGTTTAGGTAGTGGGGATCTCGAAAATCTTACCTATGGAAGTGAATCTCGGAAGTACATAAATTGATGATAGATATTCAGACTGCTCAAGCTAAGTTGGGTAGTCAAGACGGAAACAGCCGAGAACACAGATCAAGGTCCCAAATGATTATTAAGTGAAATTAAGGATGTAACAAATCGTATACAGCTGTGAAGTGAGCCTGGTAGTCGCTACTTATAATGACCGTTTGTAACAACGCATCAGCAGTTAGATAGTAGCGCCGAAAATTTAACGGGTCTTAAGTAATCAACCGATATCGTGTTAATTTATAATTAAAAAATAAAATTTTTTTTTAAATTTAATTATAAATCTAGGTAGTAGAACATTCAGTTAAACTATTTATAAAACAGTGTTTCATTGTTTTTAGGTAACTGAAGAGATAATGCTGACATGAGTAACGTAAAAAGAAGTTAATAATACTTCTCGCCGAATACGAAAGGGTTATAAGGAAAGGTTAAACCGCCTTATGTTAATGCGGCCTCTAAGGACCAAAACAAAAGTTTTGGCTGATGAGTAAATAACAGAAAGTCCATTTTAATTTAAATTTGGATCAGGAAAAAAAGTTAGTAATTTTCTATTAATTAATTAATTAATTATAATAGAAAATTATGGCTACCGTACCCTAAACCGACACAGGTTCGTAGGTAGAGTATACTAAGGCGTAGAGCTAAAAGTTGTAAAGGAACTCGGCAAGTTAACCTCAAAAGTTTGACGACAAGAGGTACCATGGATTTATTTTTTTTAATTAAATTTAATAAGAATATTAAATGGTGGCACAAAATCGGAGGCTCCGACTGTTTACTAAAAACATAGATCGCTGCAATGATTAATATCATAGTATAGCGGTCGAAATTTGCCCGATGCCATTAATATAAGAGAGGTAATAGGAAACTGTTACTAATTGAAAGTCTGGTTAATAGCGGTCTTAACTATGAGGATCCTAAGGTAGCAAAATAAATTGGCCATTAAATGTGGTCCGGTATCAATAATGTAACGATGGCCTCACTGTCTCTACAACTTGCTCAGTGAAATTGAATTACCCGTGCAGATGCGGGTTGCCTCCAGGGGGACGGGAAGACCCTATGCAGCTTTACTGTAGTTAGTTATCACATTGATCTAGAACAACTCTTGTTAATAGTGATTAGGGAAGTCGATAGACAAAATGTGGAATACCTTCAAACTAGAGTTGGGTTAATGTTTACCTTTAAAAAAGGGAGAGTTGACTAATTGGCAGTTTGACTGGGGCGGTCGTCTTTAATAAAGTAGCAAAGTACATCCAAATATAAAATAATAAAAAAAAAATATCATATTATTTTATTTTTTAAAATTTTATAAATTTTAATAATAAAAATTGTGTGATATTAAAACAGAAAACCTATTAGGTTATTAAATTTTAATTTAAAACATAAAAATAAAAACAAATTAAAAAGGTATAGCTAGAAATTGAATGGAGATCAATCAACCAGTGAACGGTTGTGTAGAGCGCAATGGCGGTAAGCATGCTTAACTGAAAGACCTAGAAGTCACACAGATACGTAAGTAGGGCATAGTGACCCCTCGCTATATTATGGAATAGACGGGGATCAATCGATAAAAGTTACGCTAGGGATAACAGGCTGATAGCCGACGAGAGTACACATTGTCTCGGCTGTTTGGCACCTCGATGTCGACTCAACCTATCCTCCGGGGGAAGAAGCTTGGAAGGGTTCGGCTGTTCGCCGATTAAAAGGTTACGTGAGTTGGGTTTAATACGACGTGAGTCAGTATGGTCCCTATCTTCTGGAGGAATAAATAGTAAAAAGAGGCAGACCTTCTAGTACGAAAGGATCAATAGGCTGTGTTTCTCTAGTGTACCAATTGTATAAATATAATCCTAAAATAAAAATTAATAGGTTTAAAATATTCAAATCTCGCATAGTTGGGTAGCCACAAACATAATAGATAAAAGCTGAATGTATATCAAGCAAGAATCTAACCTCTAGATACTATCATTGAATACTTTTTTAATTAAAAGGTAAATTCATTTAAATAAGAAATAGAAGATTTCTAGATAGGATGCAAATGAAATATACTGTAAAGTATTTAGTTTAGCATTACTAATTTATTAAAGACTTGATGTTAATGGTTTAGTCATTATAATAATTTAAAAATAAATTTATATTAAATATAAAAATTTAAAAGAAAGAAAAATAAAAAAAAAAATATATTAATAATAATAAATAAAATACTATTAATCACACATAAAATTAATATTAAATTAAAGCCTATAATTTAATGGTAGAATGATTTTTTGATGAGAAATTTGTAGAAGTTCAAACCTTCTTAGGCTTAAAATTTTTTATAATAAAAAAAAAGATATTTTTTTATTGTTACAGTGTTAAAATTTAAAATTTATGTTGCATAATTAATATTATCATTAATTATCGTTTTTTAATTAAGCTAATTAGTAACTTTATATATTTATATATAGTCTTTTATATTAAAATTTAGTTTCCCTATATTTCTAATATTAAATTTGATTTAAAATCAAAGTTTGTTTTTTTTTGTAAAATTAAACAATTTACAACCAATTTTATTTATTTTCATTTTTATTCTAAAAAAATTTTTAATATTTAAATTAGATGAAAGACAGAATTAAATATTTAATTGAAAAAGATTTAAACTTAAAAAGAAAATTTATTTTATTAATTAATTAAATAATGAGAATATTAAAAACCCATGTATTACTTAGATTGGTTAATTCTTATTTAGTGGATTCACCTCAACCTTCTAATATATCATATTTATGAAATTTTGGTTCTTTATTAGCAGTTTGCTTAATAATACAAATTCTTACAGGAGCGTTTTTAGCTATGCATTATCAAGCTAATGTTGATTTTGCATTTAACTCTGTAGAACATATTATGAGAGATGTTAATAATGGATGGATTGTAAGATATACTCACGCTAATGTAGCGTCATTTTTCTTTATATTTGTATATATGCACGTAGGTAGAGGATTATATTATAGTTCATATAAATCACCAAGAACTTTAGTATGGTCTATTGGAGTTATAATACTTATACTTATGATGGCTATTGCTTTCCTGGGTTATGTTTTACCTTATGGTCAAATGAGTCTGTGAGGTGCAACCGTTATTACAAATCTTTTATCAGCAATTCCTGTTTTTGGACATGACATTGTAGAGTTGATTTGAGGGGGTTTCAGTGTAAGTAATGCTACGCTTAATAGATTTTTTTCTTTGCATTATTTATTACCTTTCTTATTAGCAGCTTTAGCTGTGGCACATTTAATTGCTCTACATGTTCATGGATCTAATAATCCTAATGGTGTTTCATCTAATGGAGATAGATATGCTTTTCATCCTTATTTTATTTTTAAAGATCTTGTTACTATATTATTATTTTTCTTAATATTATCAGTAATAGTTTTTTTCTATCCTAATTTACTAGGACATAGTGATAATTATATTCCAGCTAATCCAATGAGTACACCAGCATCTATAGTACCTGAATGATATGTTAAAAGATGTCATGCTTAAATTTAATTTTATGAAAAATAAACTTCACTATATGCTGGAAACTCCTAAAGACTTGAATACTAACAACCCTTGTATCTTGTATGCTATACTTCTTGTATTTGTAAAATATTCCTGTCTAATTAAAAAGGTAGCCTTAGTGAAGAAAATTTAAAAATAAATAAAATAAAAGAGTAGATTAATATTAATATTAATATTAATTTATTTAAATCTATTGGCTTTACTTTTTTCTATAAAAATTTTATATTTATATTTTAATTAAAAATTAAATAACTTATATATTAAAGGTACTAAAAGGAAAAAAAAAAAATAAAATGGCACAATTTTTAGCACAATTTTTTAGGTTAAATCTAATATCATTAAAATTGAATAATAGTTATAAATTAAATCTATATTTAATATTATTATTATTAATATGTATAATATCTTCAATATTAATTAGAAGTAATTTAATTACAAATGATTTAGTAAATTTAGATAATGATCTTATTATTTTAGGTTTAAGAACTTTATTCATTTTTTCAATTTTTTATTCTATAAAACTTATATTTGATAATATTAATAGATTTCTTCAAAGTATTTTAATAATACCAAATTTTATAACTTGATATAAACAAGACATTAAAGATATAAAATCAATAATAAGTTTATATTATTTACAAAATTTATTTTTTATATTACTTTCATCATTCATTTTATATAATATTATTAATAAATTAAGTTTATTTATAAATTATATCGATTTATTTATTCTAATTACTGGTATATTATCTTCATTAATATTCTTCTATAATTATCCTTTAAAAGAATTTACATTAAATACTAATATTAAAACTTATCCAATTTGGGTATATTTATTATTAATATTCTTTTTTATATTCTATATCTTTATTTTTCCATTAACTATATTTAAAATAGTTGAATCAGATAAATTTATCTCAATCAAAAATGATTTTATGAATAAATGTCTAGAAAATATAACTAATAATATGGAAAGTGAATTAAAAGTTGAAAATAATAACACACAAAATCAAAATTCTATAAATATACCAAACAGAAATAGATTAGAAATTATAGGTAACAATTCTAGTAATAATAATTCACTTATAGTTAGAGATAATAGAAATAGTTTAACTTTAGATCAAGTTAATCTATTTAATGATTATGAAAATGATGAAGATCAAGAAGATCTATTATGATTAAATAATAATGAAAATAAATTATCAAATAATAGTCAAGAAGATCTATTACTATTAAATAATAATGAAAATAAATTATTATTAAATAAAAGTCAAGAAGATCTATTAAATAATAATGAAAATGAATTATCAAATAATAGTCAAGAAAATCTATTAAATAATAAAATAATTAAAAAAGGTAGTAGTAGTAGTAGTAAATTAAATTTTAAAGATAAAATAAATAAATTGATTTATAAATCTAAATCTGATACTAATTTAAGAATTATAAAATATAACAATTTATCACGAAATTTAAATTTTAAATTTATCAATAAAGATTTTGCTTTACAAAAAGAAAATGTTTTAAGAATATTAACAAAAGATTTAATTAGATTATCTGATTATATTTCAATAATAAATAATTATTTTACTAAATTACCTGTTAATGAAACTAAATTAGAAGTTATGAGTATATATAATGATTTATATAACAATATAGAAGATTTTAAAAATATTCAAAAATGTTTATTAAATATTAAAGATTTAAATAAAATAGAAGAATTATTAGATCAAAATAAAATTGGATATTTAACAGGAAATAAAATAACAGCTAATTCTGAATTTATTAAAGGTTTACATAGAATGTTAATAAATGATAGATTATTATTTGTATATGATTTATTTGTTTTTAAAGAATATTATGTTTTAAATGATTTAGATTATTTAAATTATAAAAATAAAAATCAAATCATTGATTTAAGAATATATAATAAATTAAATAAATCTTTAGAATTAAATAAAATTTTAATTGAAACTTTAAATTTAGATTTAAAGGTTAAAAATCTATTAACAAATTACAATTCTAAAGTACTAGATTTCTATAATCATTTTGATAAATTTACTTTAGACGATTATAATAGAAAATATAAACAAAAATTACCGAAATTTAATATAAATCAAATAAAAAATTCTAGAGAAATAGAATTTTTTGAAATTTGATTTAAAAAATAAAATGAACAAATTACAAAATAAATATTTAACCCCCCTTAATAATGTAGAATATTTAAAATTTAATTAATGAATCCTTAAATTTTAATTAAATAATATATAATAATATATATTAACCCCTTTCTTATTTATTTAGTTGAATATAATAATTATGTATACCACTAATTAGTTATTCATATTTAAGTGTATTCTTCATTATTTTAATTAATTAAGATAGTGAAATAAAAGTTAAATTTAAATAAAAATTTTAATTAAATAAAATAATGTCAACAACAATTAAAAATTTATTTAAATCTTCAGGTCGAGTTATAGGAACAGTAGCTAGTGTTTTAACAATAGGTAGCATCATGCAAGATTTTAAAACTTTTATTTTTAAAATCTAAATATGATGCAGAATTATCTAGAAATAAAGAGTTAGTAAATAAAATTACTGAGTTATTAGAAAATAAAATAACTGATGAAGAAAATAAAAATCAAATTATTGATTTAGTACATTGAAAATTTAATAGTCTAGACTTAGTTAGAAATGATGTAAATAAAATACAAGAACTTAATACAAATTTAAATAAACTTGATTTAAGTCAAGAAACAAAAGAAACTACAACTAATCAACTAAACGAACAAGTAGGTAAATTAAATATTGATATCAATAAAGTTAATAGTGATCTATCTGAATTAATTGATATAATTAAAGGATCTGGATCTGGTACATCTAATCAAATTTTAAGTGATTTTTATATTAATTATTTATTTAGTAATATTCAAATTATTATTAATTCTTATAAACTATATTTAAATACACTTAGTTTAGAACAATTAGGAGTATTAGCTCACAATTTAACATCAATAACTCTATTGTTTTGTTTATGATCTCTACGTGGGTATATTATATGGAGATTATCTAATAAGAATATTCAAGTTAGAAGGAAAATTTCCAAGATTAGAATAAAAATATTTTTTTTATAAATATTTTTTATTATTCAATTAAGAAGAAAATTTCAAATTTTCTTTTTTAAATTATAAAAGTATAATGATTTTTTATAGCTTTAATAACTATAATTTTCATTATATATAAATATTTAACATTACATTAAATATTACCTTTTTAGATTTTAATATTTATTAAAACATCATATCTTTAAAAAGTGTTTTTATTAAATGTTTAATTATTCAGTAATTGGATAAAAATATTTAATTTAACACACTTAAATAAAAATTTAAATATTTTAATTATTTACCCTTGCCAATTAAAAATATTTAAATTAATAAAACTTAAAAGTGATAGTAAGAAATTGTTCCACGCAATTATAATATACAATCAATGTTTGGTTGTTAAAAAAAAATTTAATTTCCAAAAATACCTAGTTAAAATAGTATATTGTTACAAATACAAGAAGTATAGCATACAAGGGTAGTTAGTGAAAATTTCAAGTATGTAACAATGGACAATCAGCAGGAAACCAAAAGATAAAAACTAATATCTTAGTAGGATCCTCAGAGACTACACGTGAAGCTCCTTATAGGCTAGCAGCCAATTAAAATATAAGGATTAAGATATAGTCCAGCCATTATTGAAAGATAAAGGTATTACATATATGTATTAATTAATGTAATCTGACAACTTCAACAAGTTTAGTATGTTCAAAAAAAATTTATCAACTATAACTACAAAAAGACTATCTAAACTTGAAAAAGATTCAAATTAACTATTGAAAGTTCTTTAAATGAGATTATTATGGGATTATTACTAGGAGATGGACATATTCAATAAAAAAATCTTTAACTGGTAAATCTAGATTTATGTTTGGTAAAGTAGTATAAAAATACTACATCTTAACTATTTTTACCATGTTTTAGATTTATTTAAAACCTATTTATCTAAAGATTTAAAACTTAAAATAAAATCATTTATAGATAAGAGGAATAAAAATAGTTATAGTTCCGTTAATTTTGCAACATTATCATTGCCATGTTTTAATTACTACAAAAAATCTGTTTTTTAATTCAGATGATTTAAAAATAGTACCTCCAAAAATACAAGATTTACTAACTCCTAGAGGTTTAACTTATTGAATAATGGATGATGGTTCTCTTCAAAATAAAGGTTTACATTTAAGTACTTAAGTTTTACCTGTCAATATAATTTAAAACTTAAAAGGACCTTAGAAAATATGTTTGGAGAAAATACCTTTAAGTGTACAATACATAAACATTAAAAAAAGGAGAAAGAATTTATATATGTAGATAAAGCATGGATATGATAAAACACTACATATCTAAGTTTATGCATAAAAATATGCTTTACAAAAATAAACTCTGATAAATTAATATAATTTTATGTAACTGATCTTTTACCATTTTATGCTATTTTAAGATCAATACCAAATAAATTATTAGGAGTAATAGCTATGTTTGGATCTTTATTAATTTTATTAATACTTCCACTAATAGATTTATCTAGAATCAGAGGAAATCAATTTAGACCTGCAATGAAATTTGCTTTTTGGTTTTTTGTTGTAGACTTCATAATTTTAATGTGGATTGGTTCAATGCATCCTGAAACCCCATATTTAGAAATTGGTCAATTTGCAACTGCATTTTACTTTGCTTGGTTTTTATTTATTGTTCCAATAATTGGTTTAATTGAAAATACTATTTTTGATTTAGCTAATGATAATACTAGCAATTAAATTTATATAAATATAATAAATATATATATATTTATATAAATTTTAAACAATTAAATTATTTAACCCCATTTAAGTAAAATAATAATTAAGAGATTTAAAATTAAAAAAAAAATAAAAAATAAAATTTAAAAATTTATAATTAGAAAATATATTTAATTTACTTTCTAATTTATAAATATCTTAAGCTAAACTATGTATAATTTTAATTACATTTTTCTTAGTTAAATTATTAATT
>Ga0209006_10000432_pt1 | contig 40850 bp, 33 predicted proteins | sample JacPin_JW_Ref_O2_FD_188567 | JGI IMG/M metagenome (GOLD analysis project Ga0209006, IMG submission 188567) | Forest soil microbial communities from Algoma, Ontario, Canada - Jack Pine, Ontario site 1_JW_Ref_O2 (SPAdes) (version 2) | ecosystem: Environmental > Terrestrial > Soil > Boreal... | reverse complement strand
CCTGCATTTTCCATCCCCAGGCGGCGAACACACTTAAGATGATGCGGCAATGCCCTGAGGTTTCCTTCATCCTCGACCACATCGGCAAGCCCGGGATCAAGGCCGGCCTTCTCGATCCGTGGCGCACGCACATGCGCGAGATGGCGGCGCTGCCCAATGTCGTGTGCAAGCTCTCCGGCGTCACCACCGAGGCGGAGCACAAGAGCTGGACTCGCGACCAGCTAAAACCCTACATCGATCACGTGATCGCCTGCTTCGGTCCCGATCGGATTCTCTACGGCGGCGACTGGCCGGTGTCCGAACTTGCCGGCAGCTATCTCCAGTGGCTCACGACGCTCGACTGGGCGACGGCTGGCTTTTCGCCAACCGACAAGCGCAAGCTCTTCCGCGACAATGCGATCAAGGCGTACCGCCTTTGCGCCTGATGGGTGAGACCCCGCTCGAACGCAAAGGCTACAGCATCGCCGCGTTGCGCGCGCTCGCGCACAAGGCGCTGCCGCGCACGCTGTTCGACATGGTCGACGGCGCCGCCGGCGACGAGATTACCTTGCGCAACAACGAGGCGGCGCTGGCGGCGATCGAGCTCGTTCCGACCCTGCTCGCCGGCGCACCAGCGCGCGATCAGTCGGTCGAGCTGTTCGGCGTCCGGCTGCCATCGCCGGTCATCATCGGCCCAACCGGTCTTGCCGGTCTGTTGTGGCCCCATGCCGAACTTGCCACGGCGCGCGCGGCGGCGCGGTTCGGAACGATCTACTGCACCAGCCACGCCTCGACTGCGACCCTCGAGGCAATCGGCGCCGCAACGCCGGGACCAAAATGGATGCAGGTCTTTCTCTACAAGGATCGCGGCCTGACGGCGGAATTCGCCGCGCGCGCCGCCGCCGCCGGTTACCAGGGCCTCATCCTCACCGTCGATAATCAGGTGATGGCCGGGCGGGATCGCGACGCGCGCAACGGTATGAGCTTTCCGTTGCGCTGGGGTCCCCGCAGCCTAGGCGACTTTCTGAGCCATCCGGCATGGCTCCTGCGAATGCGCGAGACGCCCTCGCCGACCTTCGTCAATTACGGCGCGCGGACCTCGATCAGCGCCTTCGGCGCGCTGATGCACGAGCAGCTCGACCCCGACGTAAGCTGGAGCGATGTCGAACGGCTCCGGGGGCAATGGCGCGGGCCGCTCCTCCTCAAGGGTCTGCTGCACCCAGGCGAAGCCCGCGAAGCGGTCAATCGCGGCGCCGATGGAATCATCGTCTCCAACCATGGCGGGCGCCAGCTCGACGGCGCAGTCGCCTCGATCCGCGCGCTTCCCGGCATTGTCGAGGCGGTCGGCGGCAGAGCGCCGGTGCTCGTCGACGGCGGCTTTCGCCGCGGAATCGACGTCGTCAAGGCGCTGGCGCTCGGCGCGCGCGCGGTCATGATCGGGCGCCCGCACCTGTGGGGCGTCGCCTGCGCCGGCGAGGACGGCGTTTTCTGGGTGCTGGAGCTCTTCCGGCGCGAGATCGACCGCGCGCTTGCGCTCGGCGGCTGGGACGGGGTCGCCAAGCTCGATCGGAGCATCTTTTTCGATTCCCAGCCGGGCGACGAGGGCTAGCTCGGCGTCCCCATGGCCTCGGCGCGCTAGAGCGCTTGTTCAGAATGGCGATCCAAATCGGTCGCCAAACATTGTGATCGGCGGATGGGCGTCGGGGTCGATGATGACGTCAAACAAAAACGGTTTGCGCGCCCTCAGGGCTTCCTCGACCTTTGGCGCGAACTCCGCCGGATCCTCGATGCGCAAGGCGTCGCAACGGCGTCGTCACGTTGCCGTGCGATGAGCGCGGGTGGACGACGCCACAGCGATTCTCATGCGGCCGCGACGACATGGTGCCACGTGCTCATCGCCGCGGTGCGTAGCACCCGATGTGATTGAGCTGACACGAGATGGCGTTGGACGTTGAAAGTGTTGTACACGGCGGCATGCGTTGACAGGAATTTCTGCGCCGAGCGGGCGCTCTTGAAACGTTGCATCTTGCGCTCTCGTCGTCGAATCGGCTGATGCGAATTCTCGGCCCGATTGTTCTTCCATCGGCCGCGCTTATGCAGGTGTTCGATGCCAAGATCGCGGGCCGCTGCGCTGTACGACCGCAAGTCGTCCGTGACCAAACGCTCAGGGACGAAGGCGTATTTCTTCAGCAGCTTCCGCATCAGTTTCAGAGCGGCGTGCTTGTTGCGCTTGGATTGGACCAGCACATCGAGCACCTCGCCTTCAGCGTCGACGGCGCGCCACAGATAAACCATCCGCCCATCGATTTTCAGATAGACTTCGTCAAGATGCCAAGTCGCGTGCGGCTTAGGGCGGCGCTTGCGCAGGCGCCCGGCGATCATCGGCCCGAAGTGGTTCACCCAGCGGCGCACGGTCTCGTAAGAGACCGCGATCCCGCGCTCAGCGAGCAAATCCTCGACGTCACGAAAGCTGAGTGTGAACCGGAGATAGAGCCAGATCGCCTGATGTATGACCTCAGGCGGGAACCGATATCCGGCGTAGCTGATTTTCCTCATGCCGCTCGGCGACCGCGCCTACCCAGATCCAACAAGCTGATCCCGGCGTGACAAAGCTTCACGACCTGCTGGCGCAGCGGCGCGACGGTACGGGCGACTACCGAGTGTCCCGTCATCATCCCCCGCGTTCCCTCCCTCCGGCGCTGTCGCCGCCGTGCCGAAGGCGTTCAGCCCACCGTGACGCCGCCGCAGACGAAAAGAGTCTGTCCCGTGACGAAGCTTGCCCTGTCGTCGCAGAAGAAACTGACCGCGTTGGCGACATCTTCCGGCGTACCCATCCGGCCTACTGGGACGGATGCAATCAGATCGCGGGTGGTCTCGGAATCCAGCGGGTTGTTTTGCCAGAACACCGATGTCGCGATCGGGCCGGGCGCGACGCAGTTGACTGTGATGCCGTCGCGTCCCAGCTCGAGCGCCCAGGTCCGCGCCATGGCTTGCATCGCGCCCTTCGTGGCGCTGTAAAGAGTGCGGGAAAGCTTGCCGAGCGTGACCCGGCTCGTGTTCATCACGATCCGTCCGCGGCCCTGCTTGCGCATGTTCGGAACCAGCGCCTTTGCGGCGATGATCGCGGTGCGGACGTTGAGGTGCATGAGCATGTCGAAATCGTCAACATTCACCTTGTCGAACCCCGCAGGCGCCACAATGCCGACGTTGTTGATCAGCGCCGTCACCGGCAGCGTCGCCGCGATCTCGGCAAAAGCCGCCTCGGATTTGACCCGGTCGGAAAGATCGATGCGCCGCGCATCAGCGCGCAGGCTGTCCGCCTCCGGCTCCATGATGTCGAGGACGATGACCCGGAAGCCGTCTTGCTGGAGGCGCAATGCGATCGCCTGACCAATGTTCCGTCCACCGCCGGTGACAACCGCGCACCTCTCCGCCACGCCTTGGGTTCCTCCTGTCAATTGGCTCTCCTAAGAGGAGTACGATGGGCTGGCGACGCCAGCCCACACTCGCTCAGGCCGCGTGAGCCCTGGCCTCCGAGAGCCGATACCCCGCATAGCCCTTTGAGGCGCAGGCGTCCGCGTGCTTCATGTACTCGCCGAAGCCGCCCATGTAGAAGCTTACGGCCTTGACCTTGCCCGGAATGTTTGCTCCCGACACCCACCAATCGATCTTATGGAAGAGCGTCATCTCCTCGATGCGCTTGCATTCGTCGAGCCAGGCTTGCTCGGCTTCGGGTGTCGCTTCGAATGTGTCGACGCCGTGGTCATTGGCGTATTTAATCGCCTTGGCCACCCACTCTGCCTGCCACTCGATCGCGGGCGGCTGGTTTGTGAAGGGGCCCGGCGGTCCGTAGATCGTAAACATGTTTGGGAAGCCAGCGGCGGAAAGGCCGAGATAGGCGCGCGGGCCTTTTTCCCAATGGTTCTTCATCGTCACGCCATTGCGGCCCCTAAAATCGATGCGCACGAAATTTCCGGTCACCGCATCGAAACCGGTTGCGAAGATCACGTAGTCGAGCTCGACTTCGCCTACGGTCGTACGAATTCCCTTCTCGGTGAATTCGACGATCGGGTTCTTGCGGACATCCACGACCGTGACGTTGTCCCGGTCGATCGCCTCGTAGAAACCGTTGTCGCACAGCGGGCGCCGTGCGTAGAGGTCGGTGGGCATGATGACTTCGAGCTTTGCCGGATCCTTGACCATGGTCGGGATCTTGCGGCGGATGAAGTCGGCGGCGGCTGCGTTGGACTCCGGATTGACGGCGATGTCGTTAAACGTGCCGAACATGAAGTTGAAACCGCCGCCGTGGTTCCATGCTTTCTCGAAGACCCGCTCGCGCTCTTCCGGGGAGACCTCCATGGCGCCGTGCTGGGCGTCCTCGAAGTCAAACACTGTCGCCGTGTTCCGGACCCGGTTGAAATATCCGTCGAGGTCCTCGGCGATCTTCTCAACGAACTCGGGCGTGAGCGGATGATTGCGGGCCGGCACTGAATACTGCGCGCTGCGCTGGAAAAGGGTCAGATGCGCAACCTTCGAGGCGAGCTCGGTCACGACCTGCACGCCCGTCGAGCCATTGCCGATGACGCCGAGACGCTTCCCCGTGAAATCGATTGGCTCCTTCGGCCACATGGCCGTGTGGAGCACCTTGCCCTTGAAACGCTCGTCGCCCGGGAAAGGCGGCTTATTGGGGGCGGACAGAATGCCGAGGCCCGTCACGATGAATTTGGTCGAAAATCGGTCGCCCTTGTCCGTCTCGACGTCCCAACGGTTTGTCTTTTCGTTGAAATGGGCTGCTGTAACCGTCGTCGAGAGGATCAGGTTCTTGCGCAAGTCGAAGCGATCCGCGACATGTTCCAGATAGGAGCGGATTTCGGTCTCGCGCGGATATCGCTCGGTCCACTTCCATTCCCTGTAGAGTTTTGCGTCGAAGCTGTAGCAATAGACCCAGCTTTCGGTGTCGGAGCGCGCGCCGGGGTAGCGGTTCCAATACCAAGTGCCGCCAACGCCGCTGGCCTTGTCGATAAGGCGGACGTCCAGCCCCAGATTGTTTTGCAGCTTGTGAAGCATCACCAGCCCGGCGAAGCCGGCTCCGATAACCAGGACATCCAGCTTCTGCGTCTCTTTTCTAACGGTCTCGGGATCGCTCACAATGTTCCTCCTCTTCGATGCGCCCGCGTTTTGGGTCCGTCCAGCTTGGAAATCAGGTGGGAAAGGGCCTGGGCGAGACTCAGCGCAGCACCGACTGCGCGCGTCGGCGGAGCGAGCTCCGGGATCCGCAATTGTCAATGATCATCCCGCCTCCCTTCCAGCCCGCCGACCTGGCCCGCGGCGCAGCTGCGCCATTTCTGATGCCGCTCATACCGTATTACGATATTACCGTCAAGCAAGCATACTGGTCACGCCGCGGCGCCGGACGGGACGGGTAGCGCCACAGGCCTAGACGCGGCCCCCGTCGGCCGCAGGCGTGCCTTCGAAGAGTGAGGGAAACAGCGAGCACTCGCCGGCCGGCGAAGGGGTCATTGGGCGCTTTCTCGGACGGGTCGGAACGGAGGATCCGACCAACTCCTATGCGGGAAGCACTCAGCGCCGCACCGTCTGTGACCGGAGCCTCCGGCACGCGACCGCCCCCGCGTGTGCATCCGGATCCGGCTGTGGTCTTGCGCCAACAATATTATCGTATTACAGTCATACGTGACTAGAGGATGCGACTGCTTCTGGTTAAGGACATGCCCGACAGGATCGGTCGGCGGCAAAACGGAGCGCGCTAGTGACATTCCAGAATATCGGCTTTTCGCTCCCGCAGACGGGGCTCTACATTGACGGGGAATGGCGCGAGAGCACGGGCGTCTTTCCCGTGCACAATCCCGCCGACGGCTCACAGGTCGCAGAAGTCGCGAACGGATCGGCGGACGACGCGGTAAAGGCGCTCGACGCGGCTGTTCGCGCGCAACCCCGATGGGCCCGCGTCGCGCCTCGCGCCCGCGCAAACCTCATGCATGCCGCCCACCGTCTCATGCTCGAACGTGAGAACCAGATCGTCCGGACCATGACTCTTGAGAGCGGCAAGCCGCTCACCGAATCGAAGGCGGAGTTCAACCTGTCGGCCGATTTCTTACTCTGGTTCGCTGAGCAGACCGCGCACCTACATGGCTCCTACGCCTCGTCTTCGCACGGCGGATTCCGGGTCGTGACCAGCCACCAGCCAGTCGGGCCGTGCCTTCTCATCACGCCCTGGAACTTTCCGTTGCTGATGATCGTGCGCAAGGCCGGCGCGGCGCTCGCCGCGGGCTGCACCACCATCACCAAATCCGCGCAGGAGACGCCGCTGACCTGCGCGCTTTTCACTCAGGTCCTTATCGACGCGGGCTTCCCGAAGGGTGTGGCCAATCTCATTCACACCACGACGTCTTCAGCAATCTCGGAAACGCTGCTGAGGGATCCGCGCCTGCGCAAGGTCAGCTTCACAGGATCAACGAGGGTCGGTAGTCTTCTACTGAGACTCGCCTCCGAGAATATCGTCAACAGCTCGATGGAGCTCGGCGGAGACGGGCCCTTCGTCGTGCTCGGCGACGCGGACGTGGATCTCGCCGCCGACCAGGCGATCATTTGCAAGTTCCGCAATGCGGGGCAGGCCTGTGTCGCCGCAAATCGTATCATCGTGGACCGAAAGGTCGAGCCGGAGTTCACCGAGAAGTTCGTCAGCAAGGTTCGGCGACTCAAGGTCGGCGATGGAATGGAGGCCGTGGACGTCGGGCCGATGATATCCGCCAAGCAGCGAGATCGGCTCTACGACACGCTCAATCAGCTGAAGGGCGCAGGCGGCGAGGTCCTCACCGGAGGAAGGGCCATCCAGCGTCCGGGCTATTTCTTCGAGCCGACAGTCGTTCGCTTCGACGCGCCCAATGCGGTCATGTGCAGCAACGAGCTGTTCGCGCCGATTGCAACGATCTTCCCGGTCAACGATGCGCACGAGGCGCTCGAATTCGCCAACAACTCGTCTTTCGGACTCGCATCCTATGTTTTCACGCGGGATCTGACCCGGGCGATCGCGTTCGGCGAACACCTCGAATTTGGGATGGTGGGGATAAATCGCGGCATCATGGCGGACGCGGCTGCCCCCTTCGGAGGCGTCAAGACTTCGGGCATCGGGCGCGAGGCCGGTCACGATGGGATCTATGAATTCCTCGAGGCAAAGTACATGGCGATTACAGTCGGCGACCTATAGAATCCGCCGCTAGAATCCGACCTTGCCCGGCCCCGCCGCCAGAGCGGGGCGTCCAGCGCAGGGCGGCGCGAAGTTCTTTTTGAAACAGGCCTGCTGCGCCTGGGCCCTCCGTCGCGTGGGTTGACAAACAACGGAACGAATATTGCGATTTAGCGCATGTGCGGTTCGCCCGAGGAGACACTCGTCGTGAGTATGGAAAATCGATTGGGACTGGGCTTCGTTCGGCAGCCAAAAACGGTGCTGTTCGGCCCGGGGCAACGCCGTCAGCTTGGGCTGATGGCGAAAGGCCTCGGCCGACACGCGCTCCTGGTTACGGACGAACGCATGGCTCGGACGTCCGAATTCGAAGGCCTGCTGGCCAACTTAGTCGATGAAGGCCTGACGGTCTCTGTCTACGATAAGGCGCTTCCCGATCTGCCGAGGAGCAACATCGTCGAGGCCGTTTCCCTCTTCAAGAACAAGAACGTCGACCTCGTCGTTGGCGTCGGCGGCGGCAGCTGCATGGACCTTGCCAAGGCGGTGGCGGTAGTCCTGGCCAACGGCGGCGACGTGCGCGACTTCTATGGCGAGTTCAATGTTCCCGGCCCGGGGTTGCCGATCATTACCGTTCCGACCACCGGTGGAACCGGCGCCGAAGTGACAAGCATCGCCGTTATCTTCGACGACGAAAGAGGAATGAAGATGGCGATCACCGACGCTCATATCGAGCCGACCGCCGCCATCATTGATCCGGAGCTGACTCTGACCTGCCCGCGCGGCCTGACCGCTGCGACCGCCGCAGACGCCTTGTCGCATCTGGTAGAAGGCTTCACCGCGCGCCCCAAGAATCCGAGCCCGCAGGAACTCGCAACCAAGATCTATGTCGGCAAGAATCGGATCACCGACATTTTCTGCGTCAAGGGGCTCGAGCTCATGAACAAGTCGCTTGGCCGCGTGGTCGCCAACCCATTGGACCTCGAGGCGCGCTCGGACGTGATGTTCGCCGCCTATTGCGCGGGCATGGTCATCAACACTACGGGAACGGCGGCCGCGCATGCGATCCAGAGTCCGATCGCAGCCTTCAGCCATGCCCCCCACGGCTTCGGCGTCGGCGCTCTGTTGCCCTACGTCATGCGCTTCAATCTGCCCTATTGCACGGCCGAGTTTGCAGAGATCGGACGAGTCCTCCAGGCGCTGAGCCAAGATAAGCCAGAAATGGAGCAAGCACGGGCGGGAATTTCTCGCGTGGAGGCCCTGCTTGCAACGGTCGAGGCGCCGCTTGAGCTCAAACCGATCGGCGTCACGCCCGACCATTTCAACCAGGTGGCGGCGCAATCCCTCAAGGCCGGCCGACTCGTCCTCAACAATCCGGCGCCGATGACGGAAGAGAACGTCGCCGCTTTGCTTAAGCGAGGTTATGACAACGATCGCAGCTGGTGGGCTCAGCCATGACGATGGGCGAAGAACCCACTGGAACTGGGCGGCGAAGAGGCCACGTTCGCGCGAACAGATTAATTCCCGCGCGGCGATTAATATCGTAGTATCGTACGACGCAGTCCACTCGGGGATTCGAATGGTCACGTCCACCGCCATAGCGCGAACAGCCGCACCGCTTCGCCAGCAGGTCGTCCGAGTTCTTCGCGAGGATATTGTAAATGGAAGATTGGACCCTGGGCAGCGACTGATCGAGACGGTGCTGTGCGAAAACTATGGCGTTTCGCGAACTGTCGTCAGGGAGGCGCTGCGCCAATTGGAATCCGAGCGTCTCATCACGGTCCTGCCCAATCTCGGGCCCATCGTCACAATTCTCACGGATTCCGAGATCCGCGCCATTTATATCGTCCGAGCGACGCTCGAAGGCCTCGCTGGGAAGCTCTTCGCCGAGAATGCGAGCGCGCAAGATTGCCGCGCGCTCCTGAAGCTTAAGGATCGGCTCGACAGGGAATACCGGAAAGGCGACGTTGAGAGCCGCGAGGCGATCAAGGCGGAGTTTTACGCGCTTCTGCTAAAGGGCGCGGCCAATGAAGTCCTGACCGAGCAGCTTCACGCCATCCATGCTCGCATCGCCATGTTCCGGCGTTTCGCGTTCGTGAACGAGGCGCGCACCGAGCCCTCAATCCGCGAACTTGAAGCGATCATCGATGCTGCGGCGAAGGACCGCGATCCGGCCGCGGCTTGGGCCGCCTGCGAGCACCACATGGTGATCTCGGCAGACCTCGCCATCATGGAGTACGCGCGGATTGGGCGGGCGCTGGCGTCGTGACGGGCGAGCCGTCGGCGACAAACCAGGGGCTGAGGGACCATAGGCGTGAGACGCCGCTTCCTGGCCGAGCAGCTCCCGATGTGCATCGTCTCAATCTCTCAGCCGCGCCGGCTAGCATCGCCGCGTCGCCTCCCGACCCGTCCTCCAGTTGACGTATGATGGTATTATCGTAATATTGAGCGCGAATGAACGGCGGAAAGACCTCCATGGAGACCACGCCGGCTTCGCCAAAAGGACCGCAAGGACAAGGAGGAGACATGAGGCTCGAGGGGAAGGTGGCGCTGGTCACGGGCGCGTCACGAGGAATCGGTCTCGCCGTGGCCGAGCGGTTTGCCGAAGAGGGAGCGACCGTCATCGCCGGAAGCACCAGCAATCCGACTGGCGTCTATCCGAACAAAGTCGAGGGCGTCGTCCTCGACGTGGGGGAGGAGAATCAGTGGAATAAGGCTATCGACGGCATCCTTAGCAAGCACGGCCGGATCGACGTCCTCGTGAACAATGCCGGCATCATCGCCTATTCGCCGCTCCACGAACTCACGATGAAGGACTGGCTGAAGGTCTTGCAGGTCAACCAGACCGGGGTGTTTCTTGGCATGCGCGCGGTCATCCCCGCAATGCAGCGCCAGAAGGCCGGCTCAATCATCAATGTCTCGTCCATCTGGGGCAACAGCGCGGTTCCCGGCGCTCACGCGTATCATGCGACCAAGGGCGCGGTTCGGAACATGACGAAGAACGCCGCCATCACCTATGTCGCTGACGGCATCCGGGTGAATTCCCTCCATCCGGGGTTTATCGACACGCCGCTGACCCAGGCGCAGGCGCCTGAGGTCAACGCCTTCGTCGTCGCCGCGACACCCATGAAGCGGGCCGGCACGCCCCGGGAAATCGCAAACGGCTGCCTCTTTCTTGCGAGCGACGAAAGCAGCTTCATGACAGGCTCCGAACTCGTGATCGACGGTGGCTATCTCGCTCAGTGAGTCCTCAGCGAGGGGTTGCCGTGCGCGAAGGCGACGGACGGATGGCCCGTCCCGACCTTTATTTTTTAGAACCCAAGCTGGCTGACGCTCCGTAGGCGCCCGGCAAGCAGGTCGAACCTCAGAACCGCCGACCGATGTTGCGGGTTGCCTCGGATAGCCACATGCCGAACGCAATCGCAGCGCCTTGGATGACGAGCTGATATGAGGTCGGCACACCGAGCATCTTCAGCGAGTGGTCGAGCTGCACCAGAAAGATCGCGGCGCCCGCGATCGCGAACATATTGCCGATGCCGCCACTGATCGCCGTGCCCCCGAGAACCGCAGCCGCGATCGGCTCGAGCAGGTACGGCGCGCCCACTTCGAGGGTCGGGTTGCGGATGAATGCGGAGATGAGAATTGCGGCGACGCCATACAGAAGAGCCGCGGCGACGAAGCTGCCGGCCTGATAGCGGACGATCTTGACGCCAGTCGCAAAGGCTGCGCGCGGATTTGCGCCCACCGACTCGAACCGCCGTCCAACGACAGTTTTCTTGAGCAGGACGTGGATGACGATGGTCAGAATCGCGACGATCCATACCGAGCTCGGGACGCCAAGAATCCAGGCGCCGCCGAAATCCGCGAGCGCGGCGGGCACCTTCGATTCCGCCGCGAGACCCTGACGGTACCAGAGCGTCAGTCCGGTCACGATCGCGCCAGATGAGAGCGTGACGATCAACGCGTTGAGCTTGAGCACGGCGACGAAAAAGCCGTTGACCGCGCCGACGGCTAACGCCGCAAGCAGAGCGGCGGCGATCGCCAGCCAAATCCTCTCATCCCGGCCTCCCGACACGCCGAGAAGCACAGTGCTCGACAGCGCGATGATCGACGGAGGAGACAAATCGATGCCCCGGCTCATGATGACAATCGTCTGCCCCATGGTCGCGCAGGTCAGGAACGCAGCAAACGGAAGAATGGACAAGAGCGTCGCGAGCTCGACACTCTGCGGAAGAAGCAGGCGACAGACGACGAGCAGAGCGGCCAACGCGATCCAGATCGCAGCGAACCGCATTTGTATATTCAAGCCGGCGCGGCCCGGCCCAACGCGGCCCACGCCTGACAATATCGCGCTTTTCGCTCCTGCGTCGGTCATGTCGCGCCTCGGGTCGCGGGTCGTCATGGCATCTTTCGAGATCGCTTCACTCCGCGGGCGTTGACACCGGCGCGGCGCGTTTGGATTCAAAGAGTCTGCGCAGCATCCGGTCCACTTCGCCAAGGCAGGAGTAGAAGAAGATCGCCAACAGCGTCATGGCGCCGCTGGCGATGATCCCAACCGCGGAGCTTAGTCCAAGGATAGAGATGACGTTGATCATCAACGTGAAAAAGAAGGCGCCAAAGAGCGCCCCCGTAAAGGAGCCACGACCCCCGGCGAGCGCGGCGCCACCAAGCACGGCCGCAGCGATGCTGGTCAATGGAAAATTCTCGCCGACCGTCGGATGTCCGACGCCCACTTCGGCGCCCAGCATGAGACCAGCGGCAGCCGCCATCACGGAGGCCAGCACGTAGGCCCGTATCTGAACGAAATCGACGGCCACTCCGTTGCGACGCGCCGCCTCCTCACGGAAACCCGTCGCCTTGACTTCGAGCCCGCCTCGGGATCGATGAAGCCATAGATCGCCGAGGATGGCCATCACGATCAGAACGACCGTCGCGATCGGAAGGAAACCGAAATGCGACTTCAAGAACTCGGTGAAATTCGAGTCGATGCCACCATCGGGAGTGGGTCTGCCAATCAGCGCGAAGCCCTGTAGAACGCTCAACGTGGCGATTGTCGTGATGATCGCATTGACCTTCGCATAGCGAACGAGAAAGCCGTTCGCCAAACCCACGACCGCGCCGATCAGCAAGCTAGCCAAAGTCCCCACGAACATCATCGGGATTGAGACGTCCGACGCGATCAAAAAGGATGCAGCAACGACTGTCAGACTCATGAGCGAGCCGACAGACACGTCGAGGCCGCGCACCAGCAGAACGTTCAATTGCGCCATGGCGACGAGCGCCGCAGGGCAGGTAGACTGAAGCATGTGGCGCAGGTTGATCGGGCGCAGGAAGACGCCACTGTTGGACGCTGCATAGGTGAACACCAGCACGGTAAGGAGCGACAGGAACGCGAGTGGCATCCACCACGTCTCGCTGCCCTGCACGAAGTAGTGAATAAGCTTCGCGAGGATGCGCGAAAAGCCCGCGGAATGTGACGCCTCTTTCTGCCTCTTAGCGTCGCGAGCGGTTAGAAAGCTCGAAACGATCTCCTCTTCGCAGACCTCGGCTCCGCGGAGCTCCCGCACGATCTTACCGCGAGAGAACACAAGCACGCGATCACAGATGCCTGCCAGTTCCTGCGCGTCTGAGGAATTCACGACGCATGTCCTATTTCCCCCGATGTTTTCACGAACCGCCTTATAGATTTCAAAGCGAGCCCCAGCGTCGACGCCCTGAGTCGGCTCATCGATGAGAACCGCCGCGGCGCCAACACGGAAGCTGCGGGCGAGCACGGCCTTCTGCTGATTGCCGCCGGAAAGCCCGCTGATCGGCTTATCAAGGCTTGCGGTGACAACTGTGAAGTCGGACACCATTTTTTCTGCGCTGCCGCGCTCCTCCCCACGCGACAGGAAGCCGAGACGCGTAAAGTCGGCGAGACGGGAAAGCATCATGTTCTTCTGGACGCCGAGGTCCGGAAAGATCGCTTCGCCCGAGCGGTCGGCGCTGAGGAACACGACCCTGCTTTCGAGCGCCGCGCTGGGCGAGGAGGTCTTCACCGCCGCGCCATGACAGAAAACGCTGCCATGGGCCTCCTCCAGGCCGACAATCGCGCGGATCGCCTCGCGCTGCCCGTTGCCCTCTGCTCCTGCGAGACCCAGAACCTCGCCCGCATGAGCCTCGAAGCTCACTTCGGCAAAGCCGTCGCCGGATAGACCCTGGACCGACAGGACCACTTGATCGGAGATCGAAGCGGACTTTGGCGGATATTCGCTGTCGATGTCTCGGCCAACCATAAGCGAGACGAGCTGGCGCTCGGATACCTCGGTCGTGATTGGGAACGTCCCTTGGTGAACGCCGTCGCGCAGGATGGTCACCCGCTGCGCGAGCTCCAGGATCTCTGGGAGCCGGTGGCTGACATAGATTACGCCGGTGCCCGCGGTGGTCAGCTCCCGAACGAGCTCCATGAGTTTGCGCACGCCGTCGATGTCCAGCGTCGAGGTCGGCTCATCGAGCAGCAGGACCTTCGGATTGGACAGGAGCGCCTTCACGATTTCGATGAACTGTCGCTGCGCCGGGGACAGCGATCCGATCGTCGCTCTTGGGTCGATGTCGATGCCGAACCGCTTCAATTGCTCGCGCGCCCAAGCATGCATCTTCGAGAGGGCGATCGAACCTGCAGGAGACGCGAGGCATAGATTTTGTGCAACGGAGAGCTCGCGGACCAGGGAATCGTCCTGATAGACGGTCGCAAGGCCAAGACGATGCGCAAGGCGCGGGTCGGGCGCCGTGAGCACTGCTCCGCCGATCTCGACGACGCCGTCGTCAGGCGAGATTGCGCCGCTTGCGATTTTCATCAGCGTCGTCTTACCGGAGCCGTTTTCTCCAAGAACTGCGTGAACCTCGCCGGCCCGACAGTCGATGCTCACGCGATCAAGGGCGCGCACGCCCGGGTATGTCTTGGACACGCCTTCGATCTTGAGGACGACGTCTTTCACGCTGCATGCTCTCGCTTGGCCGATTGGCGGCCGGCTCTCGCCGGCCACTTCGTCTGGCGATGAGACTTACTTGGTGAACATCTTGGCGAGCGTGTCGCCATCGACCAGCGATGAGACCGACATCTCCATCGGCAACGCCTTATTGCACATCCCCTTCAGTCCGGGCTTCATGGAGAAGGGCACGTCGATGGCGGTCGGGACCGATTGACCCGCCTTCGCGATCATCGCGGCGGTAAGCGCGATTCGGGACTGAAAGTTCTGCCCCGACGAATAGAAAATTTTGAAGTTGGGGTTGTTTGCAGCTTCCCCGTCACAGAACAGGCCTTGCTCGTCAGTGCGAAGCGCGGCGACGAAATCCATCGGCTTCTTGGCGGTGTCATAGGCGCGAACAGCGCCCCGGAATCCGTCTGCATATTCGTAGATGTAGCCATCGACCTTGCCGAATTGAGAAAGCGCCGCCGAGACCGCGTTGAACGTCCCTTCCTGGGTCCAGTTCGTGTCGAATTTGCCGGCGATCTTCACGCCGGGATGCTCAGCCGCCTCCTTTTCAGCGCAACCCTGCCAGGTCGCACTCAGAGGATTGCCTGGAGTCCCGCCGAGCGCGACTATGGTCTTCGCATCGGGGTTGCCGGTGAGAACGGCTTTCACGAACTCCTTGCCCATTTGGCAGATGTTCTCGGAGACATTGGTCAGGTAGTCCTTGCCAGCCGTCCCGGCCTCGGTTCCGTTGTGGAGAACGACTTCGATGCCAGCTTCTTTCGCCTCGCGAATCGCCGGGCCAAGGGCCTTGCCGGCGTCAGCGAACACAACGATGACGTCAACGCCTTGCGACGTATAAGCTTGAATATCGGCTATCGCCTTGGAGACGTCCCCGCGCGCCGAAGAATATTGGATGTGCCCGATTTCCGGATAGGTAAGAGCCTGCTGGATGAACTCCATCGCCGTCACGCGGCGCCAGACATTCTCGCCAAATCCGTCGGCGTAGGCGACTTTGATCTTGCCGCCGGTTCCGGTGTCACAACCGCTGTTGTTCCAACAGTCCAGCGCCTTGGCGCGCATTTCAGGGGTTACCGGGCGCGAGGCTCTTGCAAACGCATCCGCGATGACCGGGCTCGCGTCGGTCGTGCCGAGCCGGGACTTCATAAGGCTGGCTGCGTCTTCCGCCAAGGCTACGCCTGGGAGACCACCGGCAATTCCGGCAAGCGCCGCGCCACAAAGACATTTCAAAAGCATATTCATCGTTTCCTCCACTATTATTTCGGGCTGTTTCTGGCGCAGCCAGCTGGCTCCAAACGGGGCCTTAAGGTTCTAAGACGGCCCTCTATTTCTGCATCGACCGACCGAAGCCTGCGCCTTGCAAGGGTAAAAGGCATGCCTGTCCTCGCGCATATTACCATAATACGGGAACACAGTAATATCAAGCGGGTTAGTCAGTTAAACGAGGTGGATAGCCGGCGCTTATGTCGCAAGATCGAGACGGCAAGTGGTCTTACGCGTACCCGTAGACAATGTGCTCGCAAGCTAACTAATTATACCGCCGTCTGCGCGACTGGCCGTGCAGGCCGATGGTTCGGCGCAGACCCACTTGCGGCTGACGTCGTGGAGGCCATCCGCAAAGGTGCGCTCGGGCGAACTCGTTCGACGTTTGAGCTTAAGCCGAACTCCGAATGGCCAAGAGCCTAAGCGCAGTCACTGCACCCGGCTTTGCTCTCCATCGGCGAGCGCGATCTCGGTCACGCGCAGCCCGCTCTTGGCGATCCGTGAGGGGAACACGTTCTTGAGCCCCTCTTCGTGCGCCGGTATGACGCGGCGCGTCTCCCCGCCGGCGCGCTTGATCATTTCGTCGATCGCAAGCAGCATGTTTGTCTGGCTGCCGCTGCCGAGGCCCACCGGAACGTAATAGGGATCCGTCTCGTTGTTGCCGTGCAGATTCTCGAACTGATAGATTAGGTCGCCCGCCATGATCCAGATGTCGGACGAGTCGCGCTTGCCGTCGTTGCGAATGACAACATATTGCGAGCCGGGCGTATGGCTCTCGTGCGCGGGATAAAGGTCGATAAAGGGCAGCACGTCTTCACGCGCGCCTTCGAGCGAGACCAGCCGACCCTGTCGCGCAAGATCGACCACCCGGAGAATGTCGCCGGGATCGACGGCTTCCAGGAGCCAGCGGAACCTTCGCCCGATCGACATCGCCCAAACCCATCGCGATAGCTCCCTCTCCTGGATGAAGAAGGTCGCCTTCGGAAAGAGGTCCGTGCCGCCCATGTGATCGAAGTGGCCGTGGGTCAGAATGACGTGGGTGATCTCGTCGGGTGTCAGGCCACATTCGCCAAGCACGGTATGCGCGTTGCGCCAATTCGAGATCCCGAACGCCTCGGTGAGCTCGCGCCCGTGATCCACATCGTTGTAGCCGACGTCGACGAGCGCTGCGAAATCGGGACCTTTGATCAGGGTGTAGCAGAAGGGCAGACGAAGCGTTCCCCGGTTATGCGCGCCGTAGACGACGGCGCTGACCGGCAGTTGCTCGACGCGGGAATATTCGAGAACCCAGATGGAATACTTCGCCATATTCGCCTCCCTCGTGATGTCGTTTTGTTTTCGCGGCCGGGCTTAATCCGTCGATATGCGAAGGCGCGCCGCGCGCCCGCGATGGGCCGCGCAGCAGGCCTGGGTGAAATCGACGACCTGGAAGCCAGGCAGCGCCTTGCCGGCGGACAGCATTTCCTGCCACCCGGCCTTGAGCGCCTGATGCGCCCGATCGAGCGATGCGTCGTTGATCCGCAGCGAACCCTGCCGCGCGATGCGCAAAGCCTCGCAGATCCGCTCCGAAGCAAGCGAAAGGTGAAAGTGGTGGTGAGCCGCGGCCGCCGGCGCGTGCGTTGCGCGCAGGATGTCTTCCGCTTCCTTATGCGCGCTCTCGGCCTGCTCGAGGAGCGGCTCATCGAGGACACGGTCTCGGCCGCCGATCGACGCCAACACGAGCAGGCCCGCAAGCTGCGCGGCGGCGCTCCGGAAGCCCTCGAAGCTCGGTTGCGCCTTCAGGATGTAGGCGGCCATCCGATCATCGATAACCGGATCGGCGGGCAGCGCCTGGAAGCCCCCGGCGTCGCCAATTTGCGTTTCCTCGCCGAAGCCTTCTCGCAGCGCCCGCGTCATCAGAGCCTTTATACGTTTGAGCTTGGGTGGCGCGCCGGAAGACAATGCTCAGGCGCGCCGTCTCCGTCAGGCGCCGATTCCGAATCCCGCATATCCGGATTTGACGATCTGGCCCAACTCTTTCATGTAGTTGGCCATCCCGCCCATATAGAACATCGCGGCTCTCGGCTTGCCCGGAATATTGGTGCCGTTGATCCAGCTATCGGTGCGCGCGAATAAAGTTCCCGCCGCTCCGTCGACACACACCTTGACCCAGGCCTTCTCGGTCTTGGGCGAGACTTCGACCGTCTTTTGACCGGTGGCGCGCGCGTGCGCGACGAGATCGGCGAACCAGTTGACCTGCCACTCATGCACGAGCGGTTGGCTGGTGAAGGGGCAGAACGGCCCGTAGATCATGAACAGGTTCGGGAAGCCGGCGATCGCAACGCCCGCGAAGGCGCTCGGCCCGTCCTTCCACTTGTCCTGAAGCTTCTGACCGTTGCGGCCGGTGGTGTCGATCTTCAGATAGTTGCCGGTGACGGCGTCGAAGCCGGTTGCGAAGATGACGACGTCGAGCTCGATCTCGCCAGCCTTGGTCCGGATGCCTTTCTCGGTGAACTCCTGAATCGGGTTGGCCTTGAGGTCGACCAGCGTCACATTCTGCCGATTGTACACCTCGTAGTAATTGTCGGTGGCGAGCGGCCGCTTGGCGTAGAAATCCTTCGGACAAAGCACCTCGGCGACCTTGGGATCTTTGACGATCCGCCGGATCTTGTCCCTCATGAAATCGGTCGCGGTATTGTTCGCCTCCTCATTGCTGACGAGATCGCTGAACGTCTCGAGCATGAACGAGAAGCCATTGCCGCGCTCCCACGCCTCCTGATAGGCGCGCTCGCGTTCGTGGGCCGAGACACTGAGGGCCGGAATCGTGCTCTCCTGGAAGCCGAAGACGGCTCCGGTATCGAGATTCCAGCGGAAAAACTCGTCCGGATCCTCCCGGATTCTGCGCAGCGATTTCTCGGGCAGCGGGTGCTGATTGCCTAGCGGAACCACGTACTGGGGGGTCCGCTGCAGGACGTGGAGATGGCCGACCTCCGGCGCGAGCGCGGTGATCACCTGCACACCGGTCGAGCCCGTGCCGATGACGGCGACGCGCTTGCCCTTGAGATCAACAGGCCTCTGCGGCCAACGAGAGGCGGAGATGATTTCGCCCTTGAACTTCTCCGAGCCCTTGAACTTCGGAATGTTGGTGGACGAGAGGAGACCAACGCCCTCGATGACGAACTGGGCCTTGTATTGCCTCCCATCCGCCGTCGTCAGCTTCCAACCGGGCGATTTCTCATCCCATTCCGCGTTCACCACCCTCGTGTTGAAGTTGATCGAGCGCCTAAGGTCATGCTTCGTCGCAACCGTATTCAGGTAGGCGAGAACTTCGGGCTGCTGCGGATAACGCTCCGACCATTTCCAGGTGCGCAGGAGCTCCTTGTCGAACGAATAGCAGTAGACCGTCGCCTCCGTGTCGACGCGGCATCCTGGATACCGATTCCAGTACCAGGTGCCGCCGACATCGCCGGCGTCATCGAAAGCCTGAACACTAAGGCCAAGCTCGTTGCGAAATTTATGCAGCGCGTAGAGACCGCCGAAACCTGTGCCGATCACGGCTACGTCAAGCTCACTGACCTCGGGGCTCGAGTGGGCGATCTCGGTCATGGATATGCTCCCTCCGCTACGCTGTCAGATGTTCTCACCGGCGCACCGCCGCGCGCTTAAGGACTTGATCCAACCCTAATCGCTCTAGCTCTGCCGATTCAAGAAAGACTTGAGAGACCTGATCTTCGCGAGGCCTCGGCGCCAAAATGACTGCAGGCAGGTCGCGACCGGTTCCAGCCACGAGCAACCGGCCGGTGATTTTGGCAGGCGCCACGTCGTTCAAGCCCCGTCGACCAGCGGAAAGGCGTCGCTCGGCGCGCCCCACGCACAGTATCCTCCGTCGACTGGAAGGGTGACTGCAGTGATGAAGCGCGCTCGATCCGACGCAAGAAAAACCAAAGCCTCCGCGACATCTTCCGCGCTTCCCATCATTCCCATGGGCGTGCGTCGGCGGATCCGGCGCTCGTCGATCTTGCCTTCTGCGATCAGTTTCGCGGTCATAGGGGTCCGAATGTATCCCGGCGCCACCGCGTTGACCCGGATGCCATGAGGCCCCCACTCACAGCCGAGGACCCGCGTCAGCATCCCGACACCCGCCTTCGCCGCGCTGTAGGCGGTTCGCACCGGCAAGCCGAGGACGCCCGCGATTGAGTTCAAATTGAGGATGACGCCTGATCGGCGGGCGATCATTGAAGGGGCGACCGCCTTCGAGACAAGGTAGGTGCCGGTCAGATGGACGTCGATCAGACGCTGCCAGTGCGAAAGCGATTGCTCGACAGTGGGCGCGAAGCCATCCGGCACGCCGGCATTGTTGACGAGAATGTCAACCTTGCCGTGGCGGCCAATCGCCTCGGCGACCATGGCGTTCACCTGCTTCTCGTCGGAGACGTCGCCCGCCACCGCGGAATGGTTCTCGCCGAGACCTCTTGCGGCCTCGTGAGCCGACGAGAGATGCAGATCGTTGATGACGACGATCGCGCCTTCACGCGCAAAGGCTTTTGCCGTCGCAAGACCAAGCCCACTCGCAGCTCCGGTGATGAGGGCGACCCGCCCCTGCAGCTCCATCAATCGGTTCCTCAGCCGGCTTCCAAGATCGCTCGCTCGAAGCGCGGCAAGTCCACGCCGTACTTGCTTTCGAGATATTCCTGCGAACCGCACTCGAAGAAGCTGTCAGCGAGCCCGATCTTGACGAGCGGTTTTACAATCCCAGCGTCGTACAGCGTCTCGACCACGAGCGTCGCGAGGCCACCGGTTGTTTTGTGATTTTCGGCGACGATCAAACGATCGAACCGTTTCGCAAAGGCGACAATCGCCTCGCTGTCGAACGGCTTGATTGTGGAAACGTGGAGCACGCTCGCCTCCACTCCGGAGGCCGACGCCGCTTTGGCGGCGTCCATCGCGCGGGCCGACATGTAGCCCGTCGAGATGATCCCTACGTCGCCGCCTTCCCGCAGCACCTTCGCCTTGCCCACCTCGAACTTGTAGTCACGCGGAAGCTCCACTGGAACCTTGCCACGCAGGGTGCGCACATAGACCGTGCCCGGAATGTCGGCGACGACGCGCACCACCTGCTTGAGTTCGGTTGCGTCGCACGGGTCGATGATCGTCAGGTCCGCAATGCCGCGCATCATGTTGAGATCTTCGGTCGCCTGGTGCGTCGCGCCATAACCGTTCATCAGGCCCGGCATGCCAGCGAAGATCTTCACGTTCGCCTTCGAGTGGGCTCCGGCGATGGCGACGAAATCGTAGGCGCGCCGGGTAATGAAGACGGAGTAGGTGGTGCAGTATGCAATCTTGCCGGTCTTGGCGAGGCCGGCCGCGACCATGATGAGGCTCTGCTCGGCCATCCCGACATTGAAAAAGCGCGTCGGATGAGCATCCCTGAACGGCAGAATATCGCTATAGCGGCCCATGTCCGCGGTGAGACCCACGATCTCGGGGCGCTCGGTTCCCAGCTCCGCCAGAGTTCGACCGAACGGAGCTAGCTCCGTGGTCTTGCCCGCGACGTCTATCATTTCCCCCATACCGCGCGTGCGGCCCGGGGAAACAGCCGCCTCAGCCATTTTCGTGCTCCAACTCAGCGATGAGCGCGTCCCACTCGCTATTATCAACGCGCACAAAATGCGCCCGCTCGCGTTTCATTAGCGTCGGCACGCCGAAGCCCGGGGTCGTGCGCATAACGATCGCTTTGGGCTTGTCGTCTTTTGTGCGCATCCGAGCGAGCGCGGCGACGAGTGCTGGCATATCGTTGCCGTTCACCTCGGTCGTGTCCCAACCGAAGGCTGCGAACTTGTCGGCCACGGGCTCGAGCTTCACGGTCACCGGCCCGTCGGCCTGGATCCCGTTGCAATCGACCAAGGCGACAAGGTTGTCGCATTTGAAGGTCGCCGCGGCCATCGCCGCCTCCCAGGTCGAACCCTCTTCCAGCTCTCCATCGGAGATCTCGCAGAACACTCTCGCCGGCGACCCGTCGAGCCTGACCCCCATGGCCATGCCGACCGACTGTCCGAGGCCGTGCCCAAGGGAACCACCGACCATCTCGATGCCAGGAACATCGTCAAAGGTGCTCATCGGCAAGCGAGAGCCGTTCAGGCCGTAGGTCGGAAGCTCCGCCACGTCGAGATAGCCCGCCTCGGCCAGCGCCGCGTACATTGCAATCGAGTAGTGGCCAGTCGACAAGACGAAACGGTCTCGCTCCGCCCATTTCGGGTTGGCGGAATCGTAGCGAAGCTCGTGGAAATAGATCGCCGCCAGGCAGTCGGCTATACCGAGCCCTTGGGCTATGTAGCCCTCGCCTTTGCCGCTCGCCATCGCCATCATCTTGCGACGCAGGTTGAGCGCTCGGGCGCGCAGGGCCGGAATATCGGGGGGCGACGCCGGGTGATTGGGAATTGACATGACCGTCGCGATTATATGAGAGCGGAGATCGTCCGGGCCTCACTGAAGGGCCCCGAAACCGGCAACCTCACTCTTGCATCTGGAGCGGAGATGGGCCTCAAGCGGCAGTGAAGCACGCGCCTTTTCCTCCCAACTGCTGCATCTAGCGAGCGTTCGCTCATTTTATATTCCCGTCGCCCTTCTTTTGCAAGGACGCAAGTGTTATGATTTCAGAAGCACCATCCAATTGTGACAAGCTACACAGGAAGGCATCTTGGGTGACCTGAGTCGAAACGGCCTCCAGGCCACCGTCTCGACGGAGGCCCTGTGTGTGCGGATCCTCGAGCGGCACCGCGAGGCCATTCGCGTCCAGAAGTCCCACATCGCGGTCGCCAACCTCGCCCGCATCATCGACGCGACCCTAAAGCTCTCGAACAAGCAGGGCTTTCAGGCGACGACGCTCCGCGACCTTGCGAAGACTTCGGGCCTCAGCATGGGAGGGCTCTACTCGTACTTCTCCAGCAAGCCGATGCTTCTCTCAATGATTCTGAGAGAGGTTGCTTCGACAGTCACCGAAGTGCTTAGCGAGCCGCCGCAAGAAGTGGCGACGGACGCCGGCGCCCATCTTCGATGGCTGATCGAATCACACATCCGCCTGACCGAGGCGATGCAGCCCTGGTTCGTGTTCGCCTATATGGAAGCGAAAGCGTTCCCGCCTCCCGAACGGCGCATTGCAATTGACAGTGAAGCCCAGACCGAAGCCATCATCGCGCGCGTTCTCGAACAGGGCGCAGCGGAAGGGATCTTCACTCTGTCCGACGTCGGACTGACGGCGGCGCTTATCAAGCCGCTTCTGCAGGACTGGTATGTCAAGCGCGCCAAGTACAGAAAGCGTGGGATTTCAATCGATTCCTATATCGAGGCGGTCATCAATTTCGTGACCGCCGCGATCTCGGCCAAGGAAACGGCGCCGCGCGTTTCCTTCAATCTCGCCTGAGATCGAGCAGTCTTCAGGCAGCCAGTCGCTCGACGCGTCGAACCGCCTCCGCGACGCCGTCCTCAGTCGCCGTTGGGCGAACGTTCGCGAGATGCGGCGCGGTCATGGTCAGGCGGGCGATCTCGATCACTTCGTCGTTCGTGGGCTGAGCCATGCCGAGTCCCGCCAGCGAGAACGGCAGCCCGATCGAACGGTAGAACTTGAGAAGATCCGCGAGAAAAGTGTCTGGACGGTTTTCAAACGCCAGTTGAACAAGGAGGCCGTAGGCGACCTGATCGCCGTGGATCGCGTCGCGCGCGCCGCGCGCCTTGACGAGACCCCGAGTCATGGAATGGGCGAGTGATAGCCCGCCATTCTCGAACCCGAGCCCGCTCATCAGGATCGTCGCCTCGACGACATATTCGAGCGCCTCGTTGACGCGCTGCTGTTCAACCGCCGCGAGCGCATCGGCCGCGTGGGCGCGCAGCGTCTGGTAGCAGGCGTCGGCGATGACGATCGCCGTGTGAAGGGGCCGTGTGCCGAACGGGGTTCGTCCCGTCCCCATGAGGCAACCCTCCGCCTCGAACTTCTTGGCGACGGCGTCGCCAATTCCCGCCCGAAGCAGCCGCGCCGGCGCTTTCGCTATAATCGCGGTGTCGACCACCACCGCCTCCGGACTGCGCGGCAATTTGTCGACGGAAATCATGACATGCGAAGCGTCATACATCGCGATGACGGATGAGGTCGGGCTGTCATTCGAGGCGATGGTCGGGACCGTCACGACGGGAAGGCCCAGCTGGAGCGCGATCCCCTTTGCGGCGTCCAGCGACTTGCCGCCGCCGATCCCGACCGCCGCCGTTGGAACGGCGCCGTTAAGGTCGGCGATCATGCCGGCGATCGCGGCGTAGGTAATCTCGCCCGCGAATGGTTTGACGATGGCCTTCAGCGAGGCGCGCGCGACGGTCGCTTCAAGCCGCCCGCGAAGCGCTTCGAGCATGAAGGCGTCGACCACAATCAACGGCCGCGGTCCAAACGCAGCGACGATTGGGCCGAGTTCATCGAAGACGTCAGGACCCTGGTAGTAGCGGTGGGGAGAACCGAAAACGCGCATCGGGTGTCTGAACTCCAAATAGCGGCTAGCCGTCCGCATTGAGCGGCATCAAGCGCCGGTTGTCATCCGGCTCCGGGCGCCGAGCGAAGTCACGCGCGAATAGAAGATCGCGGCGACGAGCGTCAGGATGCCGAGCAGCCAGTACTGCCAAGCCGGTGACAGCCGGACGAAGGTGGTGACATTAATGATCTGCTGAATCAGGGTCGCCCCCAGGAGGGCGCCGACGAAGGAGCCCCGGCCGCCAAACAGACTGGCGCCTCCCAGAACCACCGCCGTGATGCTCGCCAGGGTATAGTTCACTCCGGCGGTCGGGTCGCCGACGCCGATCTGCGCCATCAGCATCACGCCGCCAAGAAAGGTGAGCGCCGAACAGAGAAGGTAGGCGCCGAAATAGGTCAGGCCGACATTGACGCCGATCCGACGAGCGCTTGCTTCGCTTGAGCCCACCGCTCGCAGCGTTATGCCCCAGCGACTGCGGCGCAGGCAATATTCGAGCAGCCCAACGATAGCCCCGCAGACGATAAAGGCGACGGGCATGAAGCCGATGCGGCTTTCAATCGCAGCGGTCACATCCGAATTGAGCAGACCGTCAGGAACCGGGCGCAGGAGAAGAGATACGCCCTGCAGTCCCATATAGGTCGTCAGTGTCGCGATCACCGGAGTGATCCGCGCCTGGCGCGTCAGAAACCAGTTGGTGCAGCCGACCGCCGCGGCGACGAGGAGCGACAGCAGAAACCCGATAATGATCGATCCAACCGACACGCCGTCGTTGACGAAGAACGACGCAACCACCACAACGAGCCCGGTCAGCGGCCCGACCGAAAGGTCGATTCCTCCGGCAAGCAGGACGACAAGCTGCCCGAGCGAGATGAAGGTCGCAGCCGTCAGCAGCGTCAGCATGTTCGAGAAGTTGCGGCCGGTAAGGTAGTACGGGCTGATGATCGAGGCGAAGGCGCCGAGCGCCACGATCGCGACAAGGAGCACGACGCTCGGCGCATAGTCCCCCTGGAGGAAGCTGCTGAAGGATGTCGCCCGCCGCGCGGCGCCGCCTTGGGTGCGCAGCGTTGTCGCCGTCAACGCCGCCTCGGTGATCTTCCGCTCGACCACCTGTGGGCCGGATAATTCCGCGACGACCGAGCCGCGTGAAAATATCAGGACGCGGTCGCACAAGCCCTCGAGCTCCATTGCGTCCGCCGACGCAATGACCACGCCCCGGCCGCTGGCCGCCGCGTCGCGCAGGATGTTGTAGATCTCGAAGCGGGCGCCGGCGTCGACCCCCTGGGACGGTTCGTCCGCAAGCAAGACCGCCGGTCGATCCATCAGGCACCGCGCAATCACCGCCTTCTGCTGATTGCCGCCCGACAGGTTCTGGATCTGGGCGTCAAGGCGCGGCGTCTTGATCGACAAAGCCGACACCTGCTTATTGATCTCCGAAAGCTCTCTTCGGCGATCGATCACGCCGAAGATCGCGTTCCGGCCAAGCGCGATCAGCCCGATGTTCTTTCCGACGCCAAGCGACAGCATCAGCGCCTCGCGGTGGCGCTCGCGCGGCACATAGACGAGGCCTGCCCGGCGCGACTCAGCCGGGTTCGAGACGTTGCGCTTCTCGCCATTGACCCGAACGTCCCCCGAAGACGCGACGAGGCCCGCGAGCGCTCGCAGGAAATCGCGCTGGCCGTTGCCCTCTATCCCAGCGAGCCCAATGATCTCACCGCGCCGGGCATGGAGCGTGACTTCGCTGAAACCGAGCCCGGACAAATTATCGACCGCAAGCACTGGCGCGGCCTCGGCGCTAATCATCGCGGCCTTGGGCGGAAAGGCTGCTTCGAGCGTCCGTCCGACGACGAGATTGACGATCTGCTGGACGTCGAGATCAGCGACGTTGAAGGTGCCGCGGGTCTCGCCATCTCTGAGGACGGTCACCCGATCGGCGATCGCCTTCACTTCGTGGATGCGATGCGAGATGTAGATCACCGTGCAGCCGGCGGCGGTCGTCTCTCGAATCCTGCGAAACAGCCGCTCGATCCCGTCGCGATCCATGTGCTCGGTTGGTTCGTCGAGAATGAGCACCCGCGGATTGAACGACGTCGCCTTGATAAGCTCGACGAGGTGCTGCTCGGGCATCGACAGGCTGTTGATGCGGGCGTTGGGCGGAAACTCGGCGTCCCATTGCGACAGGCGTTCGAGCACCCAGGCGTCGCGGCCGCGGATCTGCATCCGAACCGCCGGCCGGGTCGCAAGGATCAGGTTCTCGGCGACCGTCAGATCCGGCAACAAAGCGGGGTGCTGATGCACAAGCGCTAGACCGAGCGCCCCGGAATTCGCCGAAGAAAAGACCTCGACCACCGCGCCATTGATCTCAACCGCGCCCGAGTCGGGGACGAGGTCGCCGGCTGCGACCCCCATTAACGTGGATTTTCCGGCGCCGTTCTCGCCGACAAGCGCGTGAACCTCTCCGGACAGGCTTTCGAACGAGACGCCCTTGAGAGCGACGACGCCCGAGAAGCTCTTGACGACGTTGCTCAAGCGCAGCGTGACTGGAGGAGCGGGATCAGGCGCAATTCGCCCGTTCCGGTCCTGTCCCGCCATCGGTTGCAGCATCCCGTCGTGCACGCGTACTCCCATGCTCACCGCTCGAACCTAAGACATGGCGGCCCCTACAGGTAGGAGCCGCCACGAAGCATCGTCGGTTTACTGCGCGAAAACCGCCTTCAGTTTGTCGGGAGGAAGCTGCGATGAGAAGATCGCGTCCGGCGGCAAGCTCGAATCGCACTTCGGCGGCAACTTCGGATCGGTCGAATCCTCGACGATCGGCTGATTAACGATCGAGGGTTCAGGATCCTCCACACCCTCTGCTTTCGCAACCGCCTTTCGCAAGGCGACGCGAACAAGCCAGGTGCGGGAGCTGACGGTCATCATCTGATAGTTGGGATTGGCCGCCTTGTTCTCCTGCCAGAGGCAGGCGAACTCGTTGGCGTCGTTGGCCGCCCACGGAACGAGCGGATGCTTCGCGTTGATGAACGCACGAATGCCGCCGACCGACCCGCCGCCGTAATCGGAAATGATCGCGTCTATCTCCGGATAGCGGGTGAGCAGACCCGCCACGACTTTCTGCGTCTCCGCCGGGTCCCAGTTTGTATCCACCGGGCGCCCGCCGAGGAGCTCGATCTTGGGATAGTCGGCGAAGACCTTCTTGACGCCCTCGAGTTCGGCCTGGCTTTGCAGGTTGCCTGGAGTGCCTCCCAGAAAGACCACCTTTCCTTGACCGTTAAGGCTCTTGGCGACCCATTTCGCCCAGGTCGAGCCGTCGCTCGGCGTATTGGGCGCAATGAAGTCGAGATAATCCACTCCCGGCTTGCCGCCCGGCGATGCGGTGTAGGCGACGATCGCGACGCCTGCTTTGTGGGCCGCGCGAATGGCCGGCAGCATGGCGGGGCCCGCGTCGGGGAACACCACGATCGCCTCGACGCCCTGGGCGACGAAGCTCTGGATGTCCGAGATTGTCTTCTGCGGATTGTTCTGCCCATCGGCGTAGAGAACCTCCTTGATGTTGGGGCACTTCTTCGCCTCGTCCTCGTATTCGGCGCGGGTGATGCGCCGCCAGGAATTGCCGCCGAAACCATCGACGAGCGCGACGCGGATCGGCTTTGCGCCGCACACCTTGTCCATGGTCACGAGTTCGTCGACGTTGCCGATCCGGCCGACTGTCGCCATCATCTTATCTTGCGACCACGCGGCTCCCGTCGGCGGCAAGACGAGCGCCAAAGCCGCCGATGCAAGCAGCGACCATATGCGTAGGCCCTGCTCCGCCCCACCCCGTTCACTCGAACGGTCTCTTGCCATTCTATCCATCATTGAACGCTCCCTTCGTTTTCTCAGTCTTGTTCCCCAAGCGACGCGCGGAACATCTGTCACAATGCGACGCGCAACCATTTCACCGCCTTCAGCCCGATCGCGACCAGCGCGGTAGAAAACTCTGATTCACCTCACGAAGTCCCATCCCAACCGCGATCGCCCCGCTCTGAATGAGGAGTTGCACGGCGGTCGGCGCGCCGATCGACAGGACCAACTGCCCAAGCTGAGTGAGAAACAAGGCCGCGACTGCGCTCGCCGCGACATTGCCGACGCCGCCCGTCAACGCAGTGCCGCCAAGCACGACCGCAGCGACCGAGGGCAGAAGATAGGTGTCGCCGATGAACACGCCGGGCGTCTTCAGAAAAGCCGCGAGCAGGATGGCGGCGGTCGCGTAGCAAACTCCGGCGACCACATATGAGCTTACCTGATAGCGGAAGACGCGAATGCCGGCCGCATTCGCCGCCTCTGGATTGGCGCCAACCGCCTCGAACCGGCGGCCCGCGACCGTCCACAAAAGCACGGCCTGGGCAAGCGCGATCAAAACGAATGTGAGGACAACCGTGTTGGGGAACCCGCCGAGGGTGGAGAGCGCCCATTGATTGAGCGAATCCGCGGCGCCGGTCGGCGAGCCGCCCGAGTACCATTGCACGAAGCCGAGCAGCAGCGCGTTGACGCCGAGCGTCGCGACGAACGGCGCGACCCCGAACAGCGCGATCGTGAGGCCGTTGACGAGCCCGACGAACCCGCCGACAAAAAGCGTGAGCAGGATTCCCGCCGGCGCCAGGGCGTCCGCTTGGTTTGGGAATTTGGTGACGATGAGGGCGCCAAGCGAAATCGCGCCCGGAATCGAAAGATCAAGCCCGCGCTGCTGCACGACCAAAGTCTGCCCGACCGCGACCAGCGCCAGGATCGCTGCGAAGGGCAGCATCGAGAAGATCGCCGCATGAGAAAGGCTGTCGGCTGCGATAAACGGGCTCACCGCAAACAGGACGGCCGTCGCGGCCCAGATGGCGGAGAAGCGCCCGAGCCCCAAGATGTTTTCCTCCCCAAACGCATTTTCAATGTCGAGCAACAAAGCTTGGCTGCGCGACGAAAGATCGTCAAGCTGTCTCGCGCGTTGGGTTTTCGCAGCGGCGCAGCCGCGGCGCCTGCGCTCCACCGTCGCGCGAGCATGCCGGACCCGTGGGACCTGCAAAAGGTCGATCAAAGCAAAATCCGAGACTCGATTCATTCGCTAGCGAGCCCGTTTGCGACAACGCCCGCGCGGCGATCGCCGCGAGACATGTGCTGGACACCGGTAATCGCCGCGACGAGATCGGAGGCGTTGATTCCGGCGCGCTCAAATTCCGCGACCTTTCGCCCCAGGCGCAGCACAACGACCCGGTCGGCGACTTCGAGAACGACGTCGTGAAGGTCGTGCGAGATAACGATGACTGAGCGGCTCTCCGATTTCAGCCGCTTGATCAGCCGGACGACGCCCTGACGCTGCTCCACTCCGAGCGCCGCCGTCGGCTCGTCAAGCAGCACGACCTTGGGCTCGCGAAGGATGCAGCGACAAATGGCGATGCCCTGTCTCTGGCCCCCAGACAGGCGGCCGACCGGGGTGCGAAGAGACCGGATTGTCGCGACGCCAAGATCGTGCAACGCCTCTCGCGCGACGCTTTCCATGAGGGCGTGGTTGAGCCGTCGCCCCGTTCGAAACGAGGTCATTATCTCGTTCCCGAGGAAGAGATTCTGAACCGTATCGAGGTTGTCGCACAGAGCGAGGTCCTGATAGACGGTTTCGATGCCGACCCGGCTCGCGTCCTGCGGCGCTCTGATTTCGGCCGGCTTGCCGTTGAAAAAGAAACTGCCCGAATCGGGCGGTTGCATGCCCGATATCGCCTTGATCAGCGTCGACTTCCCCGCGCCATTGTCGCCGACGATTGCGACGATCTCGCGCGGAAAGAGCTTCAGATTCGCCCGGTCGAGAGCAGTCACGCCGCCAAAGTGCTTGGAAATTCCGCGAAGCTCCATCATCGGCGTGTTCTCGGCGATGACCGGGTTGGGCGCTTCCTGCCGTGGTGCTTCCATGCCCTCCATCGCCACACTCCGTAGACGCTGCCTTAGAAACTCGCTCGCGCCGGAACCAGTCGCGGTCAATCGCCCCCTAGTCCGCCGCATGAGCGGCGCATTCCGCAGTCTTTGCGGCTGGACCGGTGCAGATCTCCTTCCAGGTCCAGACGCCAGCCTTGACGACATCGCCCACATTGGACTTGTCGATCATGGTGACATCTGCGAACGCGGCCGGAACCTTGGCGAAGCCGTTGTCGAACTCGCCGTTGACCACTCCACTTTCCAGCGGCTTGTGCTGAAGCGTCGCAACAACGAGACGGGCCGCGTCGTCGGCGAGCGTGGAGTAGTCCTTCAGGACCGTGCCGTTTTGCAAGCCAAGCAGGATGTTCTGCAACGTGGTGACGTTGGCGTCGCAACCGCCAAGAATTTTCACCTTGCCGGCCAACCCTTGCGAGACCAACGCTGCGAGCGCGCCTTCGGCGGTGCCGTCATTGGAAGCCACGATCGCGGCGACGTCGCCGTTTGTCTTGGTAAGGCACTGCTCGATGAGGCGCTGCGCTTCCGAGGGATTCCAGTTCGGAACATAATCCTCACAGACAATCTTGATCTTGCCCGCCTTGATCAGCGGATCGAGCGATTCGTCCTGGCCTTGTTTCGTGGCGCGCTGCCAGAAGTCGCCTTTATTGCCGTAGAGGCGCGCGACCGGGATCGCATTGCCGTCGGAGAGGGCGGCCACGGCGTTCTTGCCCTGGGCCTGACCTGCCTTCAGCGCTCCAAAGCCCGTGTAGTAGGTGAGAGGTCCCCCGCTCGCCTCATGCTCATAGGCGATCAACGGGACCTTCGCCTTGTCGGCGGCGAACAGGATTGAGCTCGCAAGCGACGGATCCGCCGCTGTCAGCACGATCGCCTTTGCGCCGGCCGTAATCGCAGCTTCAGCCTGGGCCTGTTGCTGTCCGGGATTGCTCTCGCCGTTGACCAGTTCGACTTTTATATTCGGCGCGTATTTCTTCATCGCGGCGACAAAGTCCGGCCCATCTTTTTGCACGTATCGAACGGTCGTGAAGTTCGGCAGCATGAAATAGACCGTTCCGTCGAGCGACGGATCCCGCTCGGTTGCAAAAGTAGGGCCCGCCAAACAGGACGCCGCAAACGCCGCCGCCAAAACCTTCGTTAGTTTCGTCATCACTTCCTCCTGCATTTGGTTGAGGTTCTCAGGATGAGGCCTCTGCGCGCTGTATTTGTTTCCTGAAACTCGCTCCTCTTGGATAAGCATCACCGCGTGTCGTTGGCGAACTTGTGCGCGACCGAATCCACCGAGGTCGCAAGCACAAGCACCAGGCCCTGTGTCGCGAGCTTCACCTCGGTTCCGAGGCCAAGCAGGTCAATGCCGTTCGAAATGCTCGCGATCGCCAATGCGCCGAAGAGCGCGGACCAGGGCGAGCCCCGGCCGCCAAAGAGACTGGTGCCGCCGACGACCGCGGCGGTGATCGCCTCGAGGAGAAGCGTCCCCATTCCTGACGATTGCGCAGACACCCCGAGAAGACGTGAAGCGCCGACGATGCCGCCGAAGGCGGCGAACATGCCGCAGATGACAAAGGCTGCGATCCGGATTCTGTCGACGTCGATGCCTGCGCGTGCAACCGCGCTTGGATTGCCGCCGGTTGCGTAGAGATAGAGACCGAATCTCGTATGCGATCCGACGTAGGTCAGAACGATGATCGGGACGACGAACAGCAACAGCGCGACCGGCACGCCATTGTGCATATTCAGCGCCCCGACGACGACCGCAAGACCGATCAGGACAAGCACGGTTGGCAGCACGACGGTGCGGGCGTTTACCTCGAGACTCGCATTGCGGGCCTCCATGAACGCGGACAGTCGAAATACTGCGAAGACGATGGCTGCGAGGAGACCAATGGCCCAACTAAGGCCCGCGGGAAGATAAGCCCCCGCCAGGACCACGATGTCGGTGCCATAGAGGTTGATCTGCCCCGTCACGGGCAAGAGAAACAATTGAAGCGCGGCAAGCGCGAGCGAGACGCCGAATGTCACAAGGAACGCCGGCGTGCCGGTCCACGTGATCCAACGGCCTTGAAGAAATCCGACGCAACCTCCAAACAAAACGCCTGCGCCGATCGCGAGCCAGACCGAGACGTGTTCCACGAGGAGCAATTGACCAGCGATGGTCGCAGCAACCGCGCTCATGGCTGCGACCGACATATCAATCTGGCCGATGAGCAACACCGGAACGAGTCCCAGCGCAAGCATGCCGGTGACGACGCTCTGCAGGCAAAGATTCGAGAGATTCCGCGGCGACAAGTAGGCGGGGTTTTGCACGGCGAAGAACGCCCAGATCAGAACGATCGCTGTCGCGATGGGAACATAGCGCCAGTCGCCGGCCAGCAACGCAGCGGCGCGAGACACGAACGGAGCTCGGACGGAAGATTGCGGAAGGGGGCTAGCTTGCGCACTACTCATGGCGCTCCCCAAGCCTCGGCAACCGTAGAGCGGGCTACGGCTCGACCCGCCCCGATTCTGAGGGCCGCACTCAGCGCCGCGTTGCCTCGGGCACCATCAAGGATGGCGGCCTCCCCTGCGAATTTATCTAGCGAGCGTCCGCTCACCATATTGTATTCGTGGACCTTGCGCAATCGGTCAAATGAAGCGGCGCGGTCGGCAACACAGTCCAGAGGGAACATGATCCTCGAAGAGAGCCAAGGATCTCAGTTTCTCTTTGGGCGCCTCGATGTCTCCCTCGCGCGCTTTGACCGCATAGCCGCTCGCTCTGCGCGCGCACGAGGCCGCACGCTCAATCGGCGCCGCGGAAAGAAGTCGGGTCACGAAACAATATTGTCGGAGACGACCGGCGTCGCCTCGGACACTGCTCGACGGTGGCCCACTCCGCGCGGCAACGAGCGGAGCGATCACATCCAGCCGATTCCCGAGGCCTCTCTATTTCACGGTCCAGCCACCATCGATCAGCATGGCCGCGCCATGCACGAAAGAGGAGTCGTCCGAGGCTAGGTAGAGGCCGAGCTTCGCGATTTCCTCGGGTTGCGCATGCCGCCCCGCCGGAACGGATCGGACGCTTTCCATGACCGCCATGTTGTCGGAGGTCAGGATTTCTTTTGTCATGCCGGTTTCGACAGCGCCGGGGCAAATCGCATTCGCACGGATACCGTGCTTGCCGTAGTCAAAGGCGAGCTGCCTCGTGAGCCCTATGACGCCATGCTTCGAAGAGGTATAGGCCGCGCCGCCGCCGCCGGCGACGAAGCCCGCGATCGAGCCAAGATTGATGATGACGCCAGATCGGCGCTCCACCATGGCCGGCAGCAGAGCGTGGCAGGTGAGATACATCCCCTTGAGATTGACGTTAATGATGCGATCCCACAATTCCTCGCTCGTCTCAGTGACCGGAGCGTAATTGTCGAGTATCCCGGCGTTGTTGACCAGAATGTCGACACGACCCGCCGCTGCGACCGCCCTGCCGCAGAAATCGGCGACGGACTTGCCGTTTGAAACGTCGCCGGACAGAGCGAGACACGTGTCGCCACCGCCTAGCTCAGACGCGACGCGCTTTACCGAGTCCAGGTTCAAATCGACCGCGATGATACGCGCCCCTTCGCGCGCGAATTCAAAACACATAGCTCGTCCCATTCCCGAGCCAGCGCCTGTGATCAATGCGACCTTGTTGTCGAGTTTCTTTGACATTGCCGTCCCGCCTATTGCCAGGAGTGTTGGAGAACGTGATGGTTGCGATTGGAATCCAGAGCTGTCGCCCGTGAGCGAGCAGCGGTCCGGAGTATCGGGGGTTGGGCGTTACTGAAACATTCTGTGCATGCTCGGGCTCATCGTCGTTGTGTGACAGTGTCCACCACTTGAATTCGGCTCATGATGTCCGCTGACACTTTGGCGTAATCCTTGTCGTTCACGAGTTCGCCGACCAGACGGAAGTCTTTCATCAAGAGGATGCGGTCCGCGAGCGCGACCATCTCCGGCAGGTCGCTGGAAATGAGGAGGATCGCCGTCCCCTGATCGGCGAGGTTCATGATCAATTGGTGGAGATAGGCCTTCGTTCGGATGTCGACTCCGACGCTGGGTTCATCGACAATCAATATCTCGACCCCGGCCGCGAGCCACTTCGCGATGCTGACCTTCTGCTGATTGCCGCCGGACAGATTGCGCACGGCCGTATTGCGCGAAGCCGCCTTCACATCCAATTGCCGAAGGAGCGGATCGACGCTTTTGCCGATTCGGCTGTCGGCCAAAAGGCGAAGCGCGCCACGCAGCTTCGCCCAGATCGTGATGCCCGCGTTGGCCAGCACGCTGTGCATCAATATGACGCCTTCAGCCTTCCGGTCCTCGCTCACGTAGCCGATACTGTACCGATGCAGGGCGGTATTGACGTCCCGGATGCGGACGGGCTGACCGTTCACGCGCAGTTCGCCCTCCACAATCGCATGGAGACCGATGATCGACTTCGCGAGTTCAGTGCGGCCTGCGCCAACCAGTCCATAGAGGCCGACGATTTCGCCGCGTCCGACAGACAGGTTGATCCCGCTGTGACCAAGACTGGTCGCGACACCGTCGAGTTCGAGCGCCGGACTCTCGCTCGATGCGGCCGCCGCGAACCCGCCGCGTCCAACCTGCTCGAGAGCGAAATCGCGCCCCACCATCGCGCGCACCAGAGCTGCCCGGTCATAGCCGCGGAGCGGTCCGCTCGCGGTGGCGTTGCGGCCATCGCGGAGCACCGTCACGGAATCGCACAGGGATTCGATCTCCTCCAGCTTGTGGCTGACGAGTATGATCGCGACGCCCTGGTCGCGCAGCTGGCGCAAAACTCTGAACAGCGCTTCCGTTTCGTGCGACGTCAGCGAAGCTGTCGGTTCATCGAGCACCAGGACCCTTGACTGCAGTGACAGCGCGCGTGCAATCTCGACCATCTGTGCCTGGGCGGTGGTCAGCGACGAGACCGGGCGGCGTACGTCGAGGTCGAGTTCAAGCGGCTGCAGCCACTGTTTGCCGAGGCTGTAGATTTCCGCGTAGTCGATCGGCGCGAAAGTCTTGGCGGCGATGCGATCGAGGACGATGTTTTCGGCGACCGAGAATCGTGGGATTAGATTGCGCTCTTGGTGGACGACCCCGATGCCCTCGCGGCTGGCGTCGCGGGGACTCGCGAAATGGACGACGCGGTCGTCGATTTTGATGGTCCCGCTATTCGCACGGTGAACGCCGGTGACGATCTTGATCAGCGTCGACTTGCCGGCGCCGTTCTCGCCGATGAGCGCGTGAATGCTGCCGCGCTCGACCGCCAGCGAAACCCCATCGAGCGCCACCACGCCCGGGAAGGATTTGACGATGCCCTGGAGTTCGAGCGCGAGGGTCACGGCAGGGAGTATCCGACAGGCAGCAACGACCGTAGGCTGTTGAGGCCAACCGCGAGAAGGATGAGGCCGCCAAGCACAAGTTGCACGTAGAAAGGATCGATCGTGAACAGGACCAGTCCCTGCGTGATGAGCGCAACGATGACGACGGCGAGAAGGGTCCCGACAATGCTCACGTGGCCGCCCGTCAGGGCGACGCCGCCGATCACTGGCGCAGCGAAGGAGGAAATCAACCAGTCCTCGCCGATCGTTGGCTGCCCGAGCTGCAAGCGAGCGACGGCCACCATTCCGGCAAGGCCGGCGAGAACCCCGGACATTACATGCGCGGTGACGATCGCCCGCTTGATCGATATGCCCGACAGCTCGGAAGCGCTGCTGTTGCCGCCAACCGCCAGGATCTGCCGTCCAGCCGGCAGACGATACAGGATGTAGGCGACGACCGCGGTCGCAATCACGGTTGGAATGAGCACTGCCGGGATTGGCCCGATGAGAGAAGCGTTGCCGAAGGTGCTTACGATCTTGTCGATATCATAGAACGGCTGTGCTTTCGTGAGCGCCAGGTTCAGACCCTTGAACATCGCCAACGTCGCGAGCGTGACGATGAAGGCCGAAAGTTGGAATTGCGCGATCAGGATTCCGTTTAGCGCGCCGGCGAGCGCGCCGAGCGCCAGACCTGCCACGAAACTTGGCGCGGCCGACCAATGCCAAACATCCATCATACCGGCGAACGACACCGCCACGAGGCCGCCGATGGAGCCGAGCGACAGGTTGAGTTGACCGACCGCGAGGGTAATCATCTGTCCGAGAGCGATGAGCGCCGCTAAAGCGAAGGTGCTCAAGAGCACGAACAGGTTGAAGGGAGTGAGGAACGCGGGCCGAAGACTGGCCATGATGATAAACCCGAGGACGGCGATCACTGCGAGGCCTAGCCACTCCTGGCGCAATATCCATCTCGCCAAGGTCAGACCCCTTCGACAGTTCCCATGAGCGTGCTGCGCCCCTTTTCAAGCAGAACTGCAAGAAGCAACACCGAACCCAGCGCAAACTGAACCCAGAACTCGCCGATCGACATGAGAAGCATGCCATTCGTCAGCTCGGTGACAAGGAAGGCCGCCAGGACAGTCGTCACCACCCAGGCTCGACCTCCGCTAAGCAGCGTGCCGCCCAACACAGGGGCCAAGAAGGCTGGGAGCAGCCATTCCTGGCCGAGATTTCCCGCCATCGACGGCACCATTGCTCCGTTGCGAATGGACAACATGATGCCGGCGATCGCGGCCAGGATGCCGGAAAGAGCGTGGACCGTGATGATGCGATTTCCCACTCGCACGCCCGACAGGGTCGCGGCGCGTGAATTCGCGCCGGAGGCTAGGATCTCACGTCCCAAGTCGGTCCAGCGCAGCATGATCGCGATTAGCGCCCCGATGGCGACGCTGACCATCAGCATCGGCGAGAGGTAGCCGAACCACCGGATCTTGCCGAGAGCGAGAAACGCCGGCGGCAGGTCGCGAACGGACTCGGCTTTTGTGAGCACGATCATCGCGCCAAAGATGATGCTCATCGATGCAAGCGTCACGATGAAGCTGTGGACGCGCGCGAACACGACCACGAAGCCGTTGCAAAAGCCCAGCGCGCCGCCGAAACAGAGCGCCGCGACGATCGCGATCATCATATGAAGCCGAAAGTCCTGCATCAGATAGCCGGCGAACATCGCCGATGCGATACCTATCGCGCCGATCGACAGGTCGAGACCGCCGGTGGCGATCACGACCATCATGGCGAGCCCGAGCAAAACGTTGAGGGCCGCGGTCCGCGTCAGGGCGTAGAGGTTGTAGGGAGAAGAGAAGCCAGCCGCGGCCCAGGAAAAAACCACGAAGGCCAGCGCTATCAATAGCGTCAGACCCAGCGCTGTCGACGCTTCCTCGTTCGGCTGCCTCCTTGAGGAGGGGCCAACGGCCATACTTCAGAACTCCCGACAGCTTGGAGTGAGCGCCGATACGCGTAGCGGGCTCACGGGCACTTTAGGTAGTTGGACTTGAAGCTGGTCAGCAGCTCCTTTGCTTTCTCTTTTTGAATGTCGTGATACGTATCGAGGTTCGCAGCCGTCACATAGACGGTGCCGCTATCCATGAGCTTGGCGCTGCGATTGGCGTTCTTCCATGGCGCGTCGCTGCGGAGTGTGCAGCCGGTGTGCAATTTGTCGACCGCGAACGAGCCTACATAGGCTTGGGCGAACGCATTCTCGACGACCGTTCCCGAGACATAGCCGTCCGTGATCGCAGCCATCAGGAGGTCGTCGTTATCCAAGCCGATCATCTTGATTCGCTTATCGCCGATCTTGCGGAGGGCCGTCGCGGCGACGACCGAGGGGATCCAGGCGGTAGTGATGATTCCGTCGATGTTGGACCCTTGAGTCGCCAGGAATGCGTTGATCTTGTCCTGCGCCGCCTCGGGCACGTCCAGATCGGTGATGTTGTCGACCACCGTGACCGCGCCGTTGGTTTCTGCGACCGCACGCGCGATCGCGTCGATGCGTACTTTGGTGTTGGGATCGGTCAGGAAGCCCGCAAAGTGCACAATTTTCCCCTTCCCGCCCATTTCCTTGATCAAGAGCTTTGCGGCCTCATAGGCTGCGACCGTGTTGTCAGTCGCAAAGCAGAAAGAGGCGTCGCTCGGATCCTGAAGGCATCCGGCCAGGGAAATCACCGGCGCTCCCATGCCGACAAGGTCGGCCACGGTTGGCCGCGTCGCGACAGGATCGCCCGGGAAGATCAGAAACGCGTTATAGTTTTGGGAGGCCATACTTTCCAGCAAAGCGTTGTGGGCCGCAAGCTCCCACTTGTTGGGCACGCGGTAGTCCACGACGCCGATATTGAAGTCCTTGGCGGCCTGCTGGCCAGCCGATTCCCATTGCGTGAAGTAAGGGTGCGGCCCAGGCGCAACGATACCGATCCGAGTCGACGGGTCGGCCAGAGCAGCGGTTGACATCCCGACGACCGCGAACAAAGCGCCGATAATAGTTGAGAAGGCCTTTGAACCTTTCATTTCGTTTCCTCCCGTATGTTCAGTCTTCCGAGCATCATACGCCGAGCATAAGTCCCTCTAAGGCGGGAGCCTTTGGCACACCCTTGCTGTGCTGGCTTGGCGAGGACGCTTCCTTTAATCTCGGGCCCTGCAAGAAGCGCCTTAGGGTCTATTCGCGCATCCAGCGCACCTGCTCGTGCATTCACAAATTGTCATCGGACATTTGGAATCACTTACTCATCGATCCCCCCTCCTGCTCGTTATCGAGCGAGCGTTCGCTCAAAGTATTCCATTCGTGAGTGGCTTACAAGTTGCAAAGCGGCGGCGGCTCGGTATTCGCCAAATCTGGCGCGCACAGTCAGTCGGAGCTGTCCGTCTTGTTGGATCGCATGGCCGGCCCGGAGGACGACGGCTAACGTGTTCCCGCCGCAACGGAGGCGTTGCGATCGTCGCTGGCGCTCGCACACGCAAAGAGGCTTGCCGCCCGCGGCATAGACCGATCGGGAGCGCGGCAAATTTTTGCCCGTCTAACCCAATTGGGTGAAGACCAGCCCCCGTTCCTTCTGCTGAGATAGGCGCGCTCAGGCTCTGTGGACCTGGAGCGAATTGTCACTTGTGTCCATTCCCGAAAATCGACGCTGGCGTCCGCGGAACATCGAACACCGCGATCGGCGGCCAAACCATTCGAGAGAAGCACGATGAAAACCAAATTTCTTGTGATGACGATTGCAGCAGGGATTCTCGGCCTATCGGGCGCCGCATCGGCCGAGATCGTCACACTGACATATACGGGGACGGTGAGCCTGGTCTCCAACGCTAACGGCGGGGTTCCCCCGGCGCCGCAGCCAAAGGGCCGGGCACGCGCTCGGTCCCCGAGCCCGGAACTTGGGCTTTGATCGCTGTCGGCTTTGTTGCGCTCGGGTTTATGCGCCGCAAGCCTTACGAGTCGTCTCGCCGACCGCATAGCAGCGGCGCGCGGAAGCGATCGCGCCGATCGGCTGATCTCCGTCTCTCGCGCTCCAGCAAAAGGCGGCTTTCGGGCCGCCTTTTTTTTGGCGGAGTGTGAGAGCCGTCACAGCGACGCATTACCTTCGCGATATAGGCGCTGATGTACGGAACATTGAGGATCGCGACTCGGCTTTCAGATTGCACGCTCAGGCGATGGATCTTCGCCGAGCTGTAAGCGTCACGAACTGGCATTGGGCGCCAGCGCGCCCCTGACATTTTTGACGATCCTTTGGAGGGTGTCCCTAATGTTGCAACAGGATTCAGTCCAGAAAGAGCATCGCAGGTTTGCGGCGCCTCCGGCGCCCAAAATGAGTCTTGCACAAAGCAATGATCCCATCGAGGGCGCCCGCCTCGTCCGGGCGTTTTTACGGATCAACGACCCTAAAGTTCGTTCGGCGATCCTTCACATGGTCGAGCATCTGGCGTCCGCAGCCGCAGAGTGTTAGGCGATTCTCGTCTGGGAGGGGCCTGTCTCGCGGTCTTACCCCTTACAGTCGACGGTCGCCCGCCACAGAGGCCCCGTCAACAACCCTTGCAGATGCTTCCCTGTAAGCGCTCGTCCTGTTTTTGGATGGAGCGATCGAAGTCTGTCGTTCCCGAGGCCTGCGGAACGCCGGGATTCGGCAGAGTCTTGCCGGTCGGCGCTATGTGATCCGAATTCAGCCGCTGACCCGGCGCGGCGCCGGACGGCGATGGGACGACGCTTCCGTTGCCGGCCGCCTGTGCATGGGTCGCAAGCCCCAGGCTCGCGGCAATTAAGAATGCGGCGACTGATGTTGCTCTGACCATGACCCGATCCTTGCGAAGTTTTGACCTCCAACGCTCGAATCTGGGAGTGAGTTCCTGACGGCGGCACCCGCCGGCAAACACAACCCCGTGTAGGATCGGTCAGCCGACAAATGCATAGGGCGTCGAAAGACGCCCGTCCTCCGGAGGAAGGAAGCGCAGCGCGCTCTAGGAGGCGAAAGCCCTGCCCGGCCCTCAGACACGCCTCGAAAGGAAGTCGACGTCGTTCGACCAAAATTTCGAGACATTCATTTGCAAAAATCCGAACGATGCGCTATACTTTCAATTCAGTCGGCAATCCTCGGCGGCGGCCCGACTTCGAGACGATCGGTAAGGTGTGCGTTTTGGACATGTCGATGGGCGCGAGGCGCAGGGAAAATTTTTCTATTTGAATCGCCCGTAACGCATTGAAAAGTCTCAATTCGGAAAAATAAATGAAAACAAATGAAAGCCATTTTGCTTTCATGGGCTTTCATTTGTTTGCTTTTGTTTGAACCTCGGTATGCGAGAACCGCAAGACTCGGCTCGGCGTCAACTTTAGCCCGCCGGCGGGCGCGAACCCGCCGGGCGGACGGCCCCTATTCCGCAGGAGCCGCCTGGATGCTCAGGTGGTCATGCTCCATCTCGCTCGGCTCGGCCGGCGTGACATGGGCGAATTTGGCGAAGCCGTAGAGCATTCCGGCGATGCCGAGATAGCTCAGCGCCACCACAGGCGATTGGCCGATGCCGAGATCCTCGGCGTGGATCAGGCCGAAGAACGTCAGGATCGAGCCCGCGAGCGCAAAGGCCGCGGCCTTCTCGAGCTGGCGTTCGATGATGAACACGGTGACGGCGCCGA
>Ga0209006_10000431_pt1 | contig 40918 bp, 27 predicted proteins | sample JacPin_JW_Ref_O2_FD_188567 | JGI IMG/M metagenome (GOLD analysis project Ga0209006, IMG submission 188567) | Forest soil microbial communities from Algoma, Ontario, Canada - Jack Pine, Ontario site 1_JW_Ref_O2 (SPAdes) (version 2) | ecosystem: Environmental > Terrestrial > Soil > Boreal... | reverse complement strand
CCCGTCATCGCGCGCCTGGGGCAGCAGGGACTGCGACTGCAAAAGCTGGCGCGAGGCGCGGCATCCCGCAACTTGCGTGTGCTTGAACCCCCGATGATTTTTGCCGACAGCGTGGACTTGGAATATCCCATCATCCTCCTGGAGCCACTCGCCTTTCTGTTACACGGCATGCTGGAGCAAGTGTGCGGGCAATTACGCGAACGCGCTCTGGCGGTGCAAGAACTGAGTCTGACTCTGGAGCTAAACGACAACGAGCCAGATCAATGCGCATCGCTCGATCGAATTTCAAACGGAACACCCACTAAAACATTCACCCGCACCTTGCAACTGCCTACCCCCATGCTCGACACGAAAGTTTTTCTGAAACTGTTGCAACTTGATCTGCAGGCGCATCCGCCCGGAGCGCCGATTGTAAAGATCCATTTGTCGGTGCAACCGGCGCGTCCGCGAGCGCTGCAGAGTGGATTATTTCAACCCCTTTTTCCAGAACCCGAAAAACTTGAGCTCACTTTGGCCCGCATCGCAGGCATCGTGGGTGAAGGCAGGGTCGGAGCCGCGGAATTATTGGACACACATCGCGAAGGCGCCTTTGCCGTGCGCCACTTCGCGCCTGCGGAACTCATAGCTATACACAGTAATCACACACCGGAAGTGGCCATGCGGAAAAATAACAATGCCTCTGATCTTGCGGAGCTGGAAGAAAACGCAAAAGACAAAATGAGTGCAGTGATCGCCCTGCGGCTCTTTCGACCACCGCTAGCCGCAATCATTTCTCTGCGCGAAGCAAAACCGGTGCAGGTCCGATGCCCGCAACGCCAGGACCTCGCCGGAGAAATTATCTGGACCGCCGGTCCCTGGCGCTCATCCGGCGACTGGTCGGAACAAGAAGGCTGGTCGCGAGAAGAGTGGGACATCGCCGTCTCCGCCAACACCGGACTCATGCTCTATCGCCTGGTGCAAGACAGGCTAAGTGGAAACTGGTTCGTAGAAGGTACCTATGACTAGTACCTACGACTAAAAGAGTTCTAACCCCATTCCCGAATAAAAAACTGATGGCTGTTGCCTGAGAACTGAAGGTGACGGCTGTAAAAGCCGGGAGCAAAAAGCCTCACCTGATGGCTGACGACTGATAGCTGAAATGTACATCGAACTCCATTCCCGCTCCGCCTTCAGCTTCCTCGAAGGCTCTTCCATTCCCGAACAACTGATTGCGGCGTGCGCAAACCTTGGAATGCCGGCGATGGCGTTGCTCGATCGCGATGGATTGTACGGATCACCCCGCTTCCATCTCGCCGCACAAAAACTCGGCATCAATGCCCACATCGGAGCCGAGATCAGTGTAGGGTCCACATTACCCGCCAGCCGGCTCCCGCTTTTAGTAACGTCGCGCGCTGGATATCAAAACCTTTGCCGCCTGATCACAAAAATGAAATTGCGTCTCGGTCGCAAACATACGAATGAAGAAACAGCCTCGGCAACCCCCGAAGATTTAATCGAACACTTCGGCGATTTGATTTGTTTAACCGGTGGAGACGAAGGGCCACTGCTATCGGCTCTCAAACAAGGCGGCCCACAAGCGGCCCTCCATTCTATAAAGCAACTCACCCGAATTTTTGGCAAAAACAACGTCTACGTCGAGTTGCAACGGCATTTCCATCGTGACGAAGAATATCGCAACCGGATTGCGATCGAGATCGCAGAAGCTTTAAACCTGCCCCTGCTCGCCACCAACGGAGTGAACTACGCCACGGCTCACGAATGCGAATTGGCCGATGCATTCACCGCCCTGCAGCATCATCGCACTCTGGCAAATGCCGGACGTTTGCTGGCGCGCAATAACGAGCGCTACCTCAAATCCCCTGCCGAAATGCGGGCGCTCTTTGCCGATCATCCGGAAGCCATCGCCAATACTGTTGAGCTTTCCGCGCGTCTGGAATTCACGCTCAATGATTTGGGATATGAATTCCCCCGTTATCCCGTTCCCGAGGGCGAAACCATGATGTCATTTCTTCGCGAGCGCACCTGGCAGGGATGGCAGACCCGGTATGGACGCGCCGAGCCGGACCTGAAGAAACGGGCGCGCCGGCAGATCGAACGTGAGTTGGGGCTGATTGAACGTCTCCAGCTTTTCGGATATTTTCTGATTGTCTGGGATCTCGTCGACTTCTGTCGCAAACAAAACATCCTTGTACAAGGCCGTGGATCGGCCGCCAATAGCGCCGTTTGCTACTCCCTTGGCATCACCGCCGTCGATCCCATTGGCATGGAATTATTGTTCGAGAGATTTCTCTCCGAAGAGCGCGGCGAATGGCCTGACATCGATCTCGATTTGCCCAGTGGCGACGAACGCGAGCGCGTCATCCAGCACGTATACCAGCATTATGGTCAGCGCGGAGCCGCCATGACGGCCAATGTCATCACCTATCGCAATCGCATGGCCGCCCGCGAAATGGGCAAGGTAATGGGCTTCGATCCGGACACGCTGAAGCGAATTTCAGCGGCGGTCGCAACCTGGGAATTCAAGGATGAACACGATGCCCTCGATCGCCGCTTGCTCGACGCGGGACTCGATCTGAAACATCCACGAATTCGCAAATATTTTCAGTTATGCATGGCCGCCCAGAACCTGCCGCGGCACCTAGGCCAACACTCGGGAGGAATGGTCATTTGTGAGGGCCGTCTCGATTCCGTCGTGCCGCTGGAGCCCGCATCCATGCCCGGCCGCGTAGTCGTACAGTGGGATAAAGAAGACTGTGCGGATATGAAAATTATCAAAGTCGATCTGCTCGGCCTCGGCATGATGGCGGCATTGAAAGATTCTCTCGCTCTCATCCGCGATCATTACCACGAAGAAGTAGACCTGGCGCACCTTCCTGCCAACGATCCCGCGGTTTATTCCGCGCTGCAAAAAGCCGACACGGTCGGCATGTTTCAGGTCGAAAGCCGGGCGCAGATGTCCTGTCTGCCGCGTTTAAAGCCTAAAGAGTTCTACGACATCGTAGTGCAGGTAGCCATCATCAGGCCCGGTCCCATCGTCGGAAATATGGTCAATCCCTTCCTCAAGCGGCGGCAAGGTCGGGAAGCCGTTTCCTATCCGCATCCATCGCTTGAAACCGTGCTGGGCCGCACTCTCGGCGTACCGCTGTTTCAGGAGCAACTGCTGCGCATGGCCATGATTACCGCCAATTTCACCGGCGGAGAAGCCGAGGAATTGCGCCGCGCCATGGGCTTCAAGCGTTCCGAGACGCGCATGAAAGTGATCGAAGAAAAATTGCGCTCGGGCATGACGCGTAATGGAATCGTCGGTGAAACGCAGCAGCAGATTATCCAATCGATCACCTCATTTGCTCTTTACGGATTTCCCGAATCCCACGCCGCGAGTTTCGCCCTCATCGCCTATGCCAGCGCCTATCTGAAATGTCACTACCTCGCCGCGTTCACAGCGGCTCTTTTGAACAATCAGCCCATGGGTTTTTATCATCCCTCAACCCTCGTGAAAGACGCGCAGCGTCACGGTTTGAAGATGCTGCCAATGGATGTCACGCGCTCGGATTGGAAATGCACACTGGAACTATCCACTGTCAGCCGTCAGCCAGCAGTCCGTCTCGGTCTGAACTATGCGCGCGGATTGCGTGAACCCGCAGCCCAGTCCTTGGTGCGAGAGCGCAGTTTAGCCAGGTTCGCTTCAATCCATGATCTGGCTCGCCGGGTGCCCGAATTACGCAAAGATGAACTGACCACATTGGCCGAAATTGGAGCGCTGAATAAATTAGCCACTGATGCAAGTATCCGTAAAAATGTCGCCCATAGACGCGATGCGCTTTGGCAGGTAGAACGCGCCGTGCGCCGCCCGGGTCCCTTGCTCGATGAATTACTGGAAGATGAATTACCGGAAGATAAGTTGTCAGAAATGGAAAGCGAATCTCCACTCGCAGTCATGACCACTGAAGAACGATTGGTAGCCGATTTTCATGCCACTGGATTGACCGTCGGCTCTCATCCCATGCAGTATCGCCGCGAAGAAATGAAGCGGATGGGAATTTATCGCGCGCGCGATCTGGCGCAGCTGCCAAATGGCCGGCGAGTGCGAATTGGCGGATGCGTAATTGCCCGCCAGCGTCCGGGAACAGCCAAGGGAATGATGTTTATGAGCCTGGAAGATGAAACGGGAATCGCCAACGCGATTTTTGCTCCCGATCTGCTGCAGAAAAATCGGGTGCTTCTGATTTCAGAGCGCTTTCTGATGGTCGAAGGAATTCTGCAGAATATAGACAACGTGATTCATGTCCGCGCCGAAAACATTTCTCGGCTTAGCGTCACTCGGGCCGAAACTGTTTCCCACGATTTTCACTAAACCACATTAAGCCGTCGAGAGTTTCCGCGCATTGTGCCGCAACGATCGGCCTTCCGATAAACCATACAATTCTTCGGCAAGGTTCTTGGAGTGATCGCCAATCCGCTCGAGCGCCTGCGCCGCCAGCAAAATATCGAAATTCTTTTGCCCACTCTGGCTATTCGGTTCGGCCAGGTGCCTGTGAAATAGCGCATGGCACAGCCGATCCACATTCGGATCCGATTGCAGCACCGCTTGCGCATGTGACACGTCGCGTTTTAAGAAGCCCTGGTGAATTTGTTCCAGCATGTCACAAAGCAATGAAGCCATCTCTACCAGTTGGCGTGAATCCGCCGCCGGCACTTTTTCCCGGCGGGATTGTAGCTGCATCACCGCACTGTACGCGAGATCCCCGATACGCTCGAGATCGGTGATGAACTTCAGGCAGGCAAGCAACTCGCGCGCCTTCGCTTCCCCCACGCGCGTGATCGCTTCCGGCAGTTGTTCGTCAATCTTGCGCTCTATCTGATCCAGTTCCTTCTCACAATCCTTGATCGCCAGAAATGCAAGACGCGAACCATCGGCGAGAAAATCTCTGACATTAAAAACTGCGTCGCGGGCGATCAGGCAGCCGCGCACCACCAGCAACGTCAACTCATCTTCCGGTAAATCGTCATTATCGTCGCGGGTATCGGCGACACGCGGACGCGCCGGCGTCGGCCGGGATCGAGTCGTGCGACGCTTGCCTCGTGTAGCGGGGGATGTTTGTTTTCGCGTCACGGTATTCAGCCCATGGCTTTCGAATGACGGAGAGCCATGCTCGCAACTGTCAAACAGTTAGCATAAAACGCCTATGTTAAAGGCCTGTAAATCCAGAGCCCGCCGTTAGCTCCACTTCACTCGGCCATGAAAGGCGCGGCTTCAACTCTACCGTAAGTGGATCACTTCTTCTCCAACCCCGCCGCCTGCTCCTCAGCCTGCTTAGCTTTTTGTTCTTTCCCCAATCCGCGATAGGCTCGCACCAGCAGCCGCCAGGCTTCCGCACTCTGCGGATCGGATTTCGTCAGCGCTTCCAGATCGGGCAACGCCGCCGCAAACTTCGACAGCTGAATTTGCGCTTCCGCCAGTCCCAAACGTCCTTCGGTATTATTCGAATCCACCAGCAGCGCCGCTTCGAACTGATCGTCCGCGTTCTTCGCATCCTTTAACTGCAGGTAAGCGCGACCCAGCAGCAGCCGCGCCGGCATCTGGCTGGGTACCAGCTTCAAACTCAGTTCCAGCGAATCGCGCGCCCGCGCCCAATCGCCGGATTTCGCCATCGCCTGTCCCGCTTCAAATGCAGCCGTCGAATCATCCGAACGGATCTGGCTCGCAAGCTTCAAATGGACTGCAGCCTTCGCATAATCGCCCGCCGCAAGTTCCAATTCTCCGAGTTGCCGCAGCGCCGTCGGCGAAGTCGGATCAAGCTGCAAGGCTTTTTCCAGAAACTGCCGAGCGTCCTTCGTGCGATCATCGTCTGACGCCAACATCGCATTGTGCAACAAATTCTGAACTTCAATCTCGTCTTTAGGATCCGGCAAAGTCTCTCCAGGCTTGCCAGCATTCGCCGCGGCCGGAAGTTTCGTCTTCCATTTGGCCATCTCAGCCTGCATGCTCTGCACCTTTGAAGCATCTGCCCCATAAAGATTTTTCAGCTCTCTCGGGTCAGCCTGCAAATCATAAAGTTCGGGCCTAGGAGCTTCGATCAATTTCGCGTTGTCCGCTCGCAACGCCCGCAGCGAAGCCCATCCCCAACGCAACGGATAGTCCGTCTCGCCATAAAGCTGTCGACCGGAAGACACAGGCGCAGACTTATCCAGCAGCGGAAACAACGACTCCCCATTGAGCGTCGTCGGTGCAGCCACCCCCGTCGCGGAAAGAATTGTTGGCAAAATGTCTGTGGTTCGAACCTGAGCGTCAATCACCGTGCCCCGATGCGCCTCTTCCGGCGTTTTCAAAATGAGCGGAACATGCAGCGTCGAATCGTAAAGAAATAGACCATGAGTTTCTTCTCCATGTTCGCCAAGGCCTTCACCATGATCGCCCGTCACTATGATGATGGCGTTGTCATAAGCGCCCGCTTTTTTCAAATACGCGATCCAATTCGCCAGCGCGGAATCAGCATAAGCAATCTCGCCGTCGTAAAGATGATCCTTATATTTCTCGGCAAATGGCGGCGGCGGCTCATACGGATCGTGCGGATCGTACATATGCACCCAAACAAAGTGCGGTCCAGCGCGATGCTTATCGAACCACGCTTCGGCGTGCTCAACCACTTCCATTCCGCGGCGCTCCACCCGCCCCCACCGTTCCTTGCTTTCAGTCTTAGGTGGAAAGTTGTCGTAATAATCGAAACCACGATCAAGGCCAGGGGCGAGCGTGTTGCTATCGAGAATCACCGCACCAATAAACGCCGCGGTTTGATAGCCCTGTTTCTTCAGCAGTTCAGCTGCAGTCACATGCTCCGGCGCAAGCGGAATACCAAAATCCGTTACGCCGTGCACACTGGGCAAAAGACCGGTAAGAATCGTGATGTGCGAAGTATTCGTGATCGGGCTGTGCGTGAACGCCTGGCTGAAACGCACGCCTTCGGCCGCCAGAGCATCCAATGCTGGAGTCTCAACCTGTTTGTATCCATAGCAGCCGATGTGATCCGCACGCAGCGTGTCGATAGTAACAAGGTAGACATCCGGCGGAGAGGTTGGCGTCACAACCGTACTCTGAGCCCGGATTTGTCCCGCAAGCAGAGTAAGTCCCGCCATACCCGCGACAACAACTAGTTTCCGAACTAGAACCTTCCTTCTCATACGCGCTCAGCCTATCACAATCATCGGTCGCCCCCCGACCCCAAACCGATATAGCCCACGTCGAATCCCCATGCGATAAACTGAACAAAGCGATGTTGCCTTCTCTCCGCCGCCACCTTGTCAGCCGACTGTTTTCCATGCGACCGCGTGTCGTTCGACTGACCCCACTTCTTATGGGTCTGGCGGCATTCCATGCGGTGGCCCAGCCACCCGCCAAACCCGCACCAAACGTAGTCCTCATCTCCATTGACACGCTGCGCGCCGATCACATCGGCTGCTATGGATACAAACAGATCAAGACTCCGAATATCGATGTATTGGCCGCCGACGGCGTGCGCTTCGATCGTGCCTTCGCCGTGGTTCCCGTAACTCTGCCGTCGCACAGCTCAATTCTCACGGGAACATATCCCATGTTCAGCGGGATGCACGATTTCAGCGGCAACAAACTTAGCCCGCTTCAGCCCACCCTCGCTTCAGTTTTGAAGCAGGCGGGTTATCAAACCGGAGCCGTCATTGGAGCCGCCGTCCTGGATTCGCGCTTCGGACTGAATCAGGGATTTGATTTCTACTACGATCACTTCGAATTCAGCCGTCTCGATGAAGCGAACCTCGATTTGATGGAACGACCAGGAAACGTCGTCGCGGATGTGGCACTCGACTGGCTCGCGCAGAATTCCTCCAAAACTTTTTTCCTTTGGATGCATCTCTACGATCCACATTTCCCGTATGCTCCACCCCAACCTTACAACCGTGAATATGCCTCGCAACCCTACGACGGCGAGATCGCGTTTGCGGATGAGCAGGTCGGCAGGATTCTCCACTTCTTAAAGGACAAAGGACTTTATCAGAACACGATTATCGTGCTCTGCGGCGACCATGGCGAAAGCCTGGGAGAGCACGGGGAAGCAACCCATGGTTTTTTTATCTACAACGCAACCATGCATGTGCCCCTGATCATAAGATTGCCAGCGGCAAATGCGGGGAGAGTAAATGAAGATCCGGTTTCACTCGTCGATTTAATGCCGACCGTCCTCGCCGCGCTCGGAAGGGACATTCCATCGCAGGTCCAGGGACACAACCTGCTCTCATCCATGCGAGCAGACCAGGACAGCGCCGCCAAGAAAACGGCGCACGAGCGCAACGTTTACGGAGAAACCTACCTTCCGCGGATCCACTTTAACTGGAGTGAACTGCGCGGCGCCGAAAACACAAAATATCATTTCATCGACGCTCCACGCCCCGAGCTCTACGATGTGGCGGGCGATCCCGGCGAAGTTCACAATCTCTTCCCAGAAAAAAAGGCTGTTGCTGAAGAAATGCGTGCCAGGTTAACCAGCCTGATCCGCGATTACAGCGCCGGCAAAGAGATGGCTGAAAAAACAGGCCTTGATCCCGTCTTGATGGAACGTTTAAAGTCTCTGGGTTACGCTGGATTTTCCGGTGGCAACGACCCGACCATCAGCAGCCGCAATTTGCCCGACCCCAAAGACCGCGTGGGAACCTACGAACTGATTTCCGAAGCGATCGCAGACAGCCAACACGGACGCTACCAGGAATCAATAGACAAGCTCAGGCACGTGGTGAAAACCGAACCTGACTCGGTCCCCGCGCACTATCTGCAGGGCCTTGACCTGTACCGTCTCAAGAAGTTTGCCGAAGCAGCCGACGAACTGCAAAAAACCGTTCAACTAAGCCCCGACTATGCTCTCGCCTTTTTTAATCTGGGCATGGCAGAAGCTCACGCCGGTCAAATGGATCTCGCAATCGCCGCTCTGCAAAAGGCTCTTCAGCTGGATGCCACCAATTTTGAAGCCGCCTTCAATCTCGGAGTGGCTTTCTTGCAGAAAAATCAATTCGACCAGGCGGCAGATGTCTTCCGGCAGTCCGTTGCGATCAATCCCGATTTCGCTCGAGGACATCGCGCGCTCGGCGAGACCCTGATCTACCAGAACAAAATCGACGATGCGATTACGGAGTTGCGGCGCGCTGTTGAGTTGGCGCCCAAAGACCCCGTCATGCATGAATCGTTGGCCAAAGCCCTGGCCGCAAAAGGACTCGCCGCCGACGCAGACGAGGAAAAACGTCGCGCCCAGCAGTTGGCGCCACAATAGACGCATGCTCGCGCGCTTCTTAGCTTTCTCGCTCGCACTTTTAATCACCGTCGCAATCGGACGGGCAGCCCCGGCGCAAAGCGCACCGGCAAATACACCGCAGACGAAGCTACATGCGGGCTCAACACTGCGATCGCAGGCAACTCGCCCAAATGTAATATTGATCACCATCGATACGCTCCGCGCCGATCACGTTGGATGCTACGGAGCACAATCGGTCAAGACTCCAATCCTGGACTCATTGGCAAACGATGGCGTGGTTTTTGAGCGCGCAATTTCCCAGGTTCCTCTGACCTGGCCCTCGCATGCCGTGATCCTCACCGGCACGTATCCCTTTCAAAATGGCGTCCAGGATTTTACGGGGCAGCCATTGGCGCCGCAGTTTCGTTCCGTGGCCCAGGCCTTCCAGAAAGCGGGCTACAGCACAGGAGCGGTTGTCAGTGCCTTCGTTCTCGATCGCAGTTGGGGTCTGTCGCGCGGTTTCGATTTTTACGATGACGCGTTCTCCGCCGAAACCTTCGAGAAGAAAGAAACCGGCCTCGTCGATCGTCGCGCCGCCGAAAGCGTTGCGCATGCCATCGCCTGGTTGAAGAAGACGCCGCGGCGTCCGTTTTTTCTCTGGCTGCATCTATACGATCCGCATAGCCCCTACGATCCTCCCGAACCCTATCGCTCCCAATATCGCACCCATCTCTACGATGGCGAGATCGCTTATGCCGATCACGAACTCGGAAATCTGATGTCGTGGCTAAAACAAAACAAGCTTTATGATTCATCGATCATCGTCGCCCTCAGCGATCACGGCGAATCGCTCGGAGAACACGGCGAGGATGAACACGGTTTCTTCGTCTACAACTCTACAGTTCATGTGCCGCTGATCGTGAAACCTCCAGCCGGAAGCGGGACAGCGAGCGGACGCCGGAGCGAACCGGTAGAGACGGCCGCCGTTGGCCCCACGCTTCTGGAGCTGGCAGGAGTGAAGGATCCGATACAAGACCAGTTCCAGTCGCCGGCTTTGTTCGCTCGCGACGGCAATAAGACGACAGGAAGTGAGACCACAAAAGATCCTGCCTACAGTGAAACCTTTTACCCCTTCAGTTCTTTCGGTTGGAGCCCGCTCCACGCGCTGGAGAGTGAGCGCTTTCACTTCATCCAGGCGCCTAAGCCGGCGTTGTACGATCTCGAAACCGATCCCGGAGAAACGCGAAACATTCTGAACGACCAACCCGCGACCGTAGCGGTGCTTACCCAAAAAATGCAGACGTTGCTCGCCCACAATCCTTTTGCCGGACAAAATCCTCCTTCTGGAAATCTCAGTCCCGATGCACAGGAAAAATTGCGCGCTCTCGGCTACTTCGGATTCCACGCCGCCGTTTCTGCCGATGCGCTCAAGCAGGGCCTCTCTGATCCAAAGGACAAGCTGTGGGAGTTCAACGCGATTCTCAAGGCACAGGATGCCTTTCAGCGCGACGACAATGACAAAGCCGAAGCGCTCCTCACCGAAGTTCAGCAAAAGGATCCCAAAATTTACGTAATCCCTTTTATGCTCGGCGAATCCGCATTAAAGCAGCAGAACTGGCAGAAAGCCGCCGACGAACTGCAGCGTTGCCTCGACCTGAATCCCGACTTTGACAATGCTATGACCGGACTGTCGCGCGCCCTCGCAAACCTCGGACGCATAGAGGAAGCAAATACATGGCTCGACAAAGCCTTGCAGAGCAACTCGCAGAACTACCGAGCGTGGTACCAAAAAGGATTGCTGGAAGCTAACAATCCACTAGCCGCAAAGTCCGCCTACGAGAATGCGCTCGCCATTCAGCCGAATTTTTCTGCCGCCCAGCGGGAACTGGGCATACTTTTGTTCGCGCAGAAAAACTACGAGGCCGCTGCATCACACCTGGAAAAGGCAATCGCACTAGGACTCGACGACGCCCGGTTACATAACTTCGTGGGCATTTGCTACAACCGGACGAATCGCACCGCCCGAGCCGTCCACGAGTTTCAGCTTGCCATTACACTCGATCCAAATCTGGCGGAGGCTCACTTGAATTTGGCGTTCGCCCACCAGATTCTTCATCAACCCAAAGCCGCGCAGCAGGAATACGCAACCGCCTGCAAGCTTGAGCAAGCTTTCTGCAAGTACGTTCCCGCTAATTAGCAAACGCGTGAACTGGCAATCGCATCACTGCGCGTTATTGCCGGCTTTCAGTTGCTGCGCCGCTGTTCGCTCCCGTTCAGCATTCTCCGTCTGCCCTAGTTGAACGTAAGCATCGGCCAGAAATACGTGGGGCTCGGGCGATTTGGGTTGAAGTTCAGCCGCTTTCAGCAGACTGGCAACGGCCTCTCGCGGATCCCCCGAAAGGGCCAGTGCGCGGCCAAGCAGCAAATGGGCGCCGAAATGATTAGGTCGCACCTCTATGATTTTCCGGTATTCGCGAATCGCATCGGGAAATCGATGCGACCGCGCGTAAGTCGCGCCCAGCAGAAATAATGCATCGGTCCATTGCGGAGAGCGCGAGACTGCAACCTCCAGTTCCACAATCGCTCCGGGATAGTCTCCCGTCTCAAATAAAGCGCCTCCCAACTGGTATCGCGGAATCGTCAAGTCCGGCCGCATTGCAACCGCCTTTCGCAATATCGGAACCGCTTTCCCATACTCCTGGAGCGAACTTAGAACTGTTCCCAGCTGCAGATAACTGATCGGTAAATCAGGCTCGAGCTTGATGACTTGCTCAAACAGCGGCACCGCTTCGGCAAGCCGCTCCTCTTCTTTCGCTATTTCCGCGCTATGCAAAAGGTTCACTACCTCAACCTTATCTTTCGGATCAATCCCCGTATCATTGATTCCCGGCAGGGCTGAAGATCTGCTATCCGCAGCTACATATCCCAGAGCATTCAGTTTTTCCTGCAGACTAGGATCGGCTGCCAACTTCGGCGCTTCCTTCGTATTGCTCGTCTTCACCCGGAAGGCCTCAAGCTGGCTGTCGAGCGTGCTGCTCACCGCCGCCGAAGCTTCGGAAAGATTATGCTCCGCTTTCGGATCAATCGTCTGATCGTAAAGTTCCTTCCGCGGCGCCTCAACAAAAAGATACTTCCCTGTTCGTAACGACCGCAAAGAACTCCATCCAAATGTGCGATGCGGATAGTCGCTCTCCGAGTATTCCGCCCGATCGCCGACCGTCCCGGCCTTCAACAACGGCAGCAGCGACTCTCCCTGCACCTCCGTCGGAATAGCGATGCCTGCCGCCTGCAAAATGGTTGGCAACACATCGACAAGCCCCGCGCGCCCGTCAATCTTCGTTCCTGCAGAGCTCTCTCCAGGCAGCTTGAATAAGAGCGGCACGCGAATCGTCTCGTCATAAAGAAAAATTCCGTGTGTAGTCTCACCATGGTCTCCAAGCGCCTCGCCATGATCAGCCATTACCGCAATCAACGCGCCGTCATAAAGACCGTTCGTGCGCAACCAGCTGAGCAACTTTCCAACCGCAGCGTCAACATAAGCGATTTCGCCGTCATAGGGAGCCGAGGCATACTGCGTCTTATACGGCTCCGGAGGATCATAAGGATCGTGCGCATCATAAAGATGCACCCAGATAAAGAACGGTCCCTGCTGGTGAGCGTTCAGCCACGTTAGCGCCCGGCCCACCACTTCATCTCCGCGGCGCTCAATCGAGTGGTATCGATCTTCTCCAGTACGGCGTCGGTGGAAATCCGCATCGTAGGTGTCAAATCCCCGCTCGAACCCAGGAGCCGACCGCGCTTCAGGATCCAGAACCAAAGATCCGACGAAAGCCGCCGTGTGATACCCATTGCCACGAAAGATATAAGGAGCGTAAGGCAAGCTCTCCGCCAGCGGGACTCCGAAATCATTGACATGGTGAAACTGCGGATAAGTGCCCGTAAGTATCGTGGCATGTGATGCCGTAGTCAGCGGAACCTGCGAATAAGCGCGGGTAAAAATCACCGACTGCCGCGCTAACCCGTCAAGATTAGGCGTGAGCCCAAGTTTCGAGCCAAGAAACCCCATCCGATCGGCACGCGTCGTATCCAGGGTGATCAGAATGACATTGGGAGGTTTGTGTAGGTCAGGCAAAGGCGTCGCAGCGGCCGCCATAGCACTCGTCAAACTAAGACCACATAGCAAAGCTCGCTGCACAAACCGCTGCACAAACATAGAGTACGAGAAGTTTATCATCCGCTATTCGACGACAACGCCGACGACTAACGGACAAAGCCCTATGACATAAGGCGGGGAAGCGACCGATCTTCGCCGACTCGGTACACTCTCATCACTGCGCCTTCGCAGCCGTCTCCCCCTGGAGCCGTTTCAGCAGATCACGCGCCTTCGGCGAAAACGCTGTGTCGGGAAAAGTCTTGAGGTAGGCCTCGAGTTCAGCGATTGCTTCCGGAATGCGTTTTTGCTGGACGTACAAATTCACCAGTTGTAGATACACCTGCGACATTTTGGGATCGAGCTGTTGAGCGCTTTGCAAACTCTTCTCGGCAAGTTCGGGACGGCTGGTGTGTGAATACAGCGATCCTTGCAGGAAGTGTCCGAACGCGGAATCCGGCCGCCGTTGCAGTCCTACTTCGATCTGGCGTTCTGCTGCCGGATAACGCTGGGTCAGCAAAAACACGTTGGCAAGATTGAAGTAAGCTTCCACGTCATTCTGATTCGCCTGTAGAGCCGCCTCGAACTGGGCTTGCGCCCCCTCGAAGTTGTGCCGTGCCAGGTATGCGGAGCCAAGGTTGTTGTGCGCCGGATAGAAATTCGGTGAATAACTTAGAGCTTTCTCGTAATGCTCAATCGCCTCATCCGTTTTGCCCTTATGGTCCTCGCTCACACCCTTATCGAACTCTTTCAGAGTCTTCTTGGGAAATTGTCGCGTATAGTCCGCGAGATCGATCAGGTATGGGTTGCTGCCTTCGACCCGCCCCGGAAGAGGATCTTTCTTGCTGCTGGGGCGCGGCACCAGAGTGAGTTGCACGATGTCAATCGGAGAAACGTCCGGGTTCAGCTGTGTCGTTTCACTCACCGGTTCGTAAGCGTCGTCCTCTACCGATACGCGATACTCATTTGCGACCAGTCCGTAAAACCCGAAACGCCCCTGGTCATCGCAGTACGCGTTTGCGATAGGAGAGCCTCGCATTTCCAAATACACCATGACTGGGTGGGCCGGAAAGTCCCCTCTTTGCACGCGAACACTTCCAATGATTTTCCCCATATTCTGCTGGGCAGAAAGAGGCAGGGGGACGGAAAGGCATCCAAGCAGCGAGAACAGTAGGAGAATGCGGGATTCTCTGTGCATCGCGAGCCTCCAGCCGGGAGTCGCCAGCAAAGAATAGCACTGGGAAAGAAAAAGGGCTTGCTCTCGACTAGCAAGAACAAGCCCTCTGATAAGCAATCGTCGGTTTAGAAGCTGAGTTTCACCCCAAACTGCAACTCTCGAGGATTAAGAGTTGCTTTCGCCTGACCGAATTGGACGCGAGTGAAGTTGTTGTTCGCGTTCCCACCGGCGGAGGCAAGCAGGAAGTTGGTGCGATTGAACACGTTAAAGCCAGCCGCATCGAACTTCAGGTTGAGCTTCTCTGTGATCTTGAAGATCTTTGAGAGGGTCATATCCGCGTACCAGGCTCCCGGGCCAACAAACGAGTTGCGGCCCAGATTGCCTACGCATCCCAAGCAAGGCGTTGAGAAAGTCACGCCCGGAGACGCAAACTGATACGTAGCGGTACCGTTCGCATTCGTGATCTTGTTCCTGCCCCATCCATTTGCCCACGAATCATGCGAAACGCCACCGATACGCGACGCACTAGAGTTAGGCCGATCATTCTGGCCACCATCCAGGTTGAAGTCGCCACCGGCGTTGACGCAGTTATTTGGGATATCAGCCGCCGTGCAGGGGATTGCGCCCCCTGAATCATTTTGGCTGCCGGGCTCTATCAGGTTAGACGACGACGAAATTGTCGGTTCCCAATGAGCACCGGACTGGAACGCCCAGATACCGTTGTAAGACCAACCACCCAGCAACATGCCAGCGGCTCCCTTCAAGTTCTGCCCTGGCAATTGGTAAACGTAGTTGAGAACCAACCGGTTTCGGATGTCATAGATCGAATCGCCACGATCCAGCCCGGGGTCTGTATTTGTGGTGGTGTAGCCTTCACCGGCGGCGGTGCCATTGGCGGTGGTGGCGCCAGAATGCCACGTGGAGCCGTTATCAATGGAATGGCTGTACGTGTAGTCCGCATTAAAGAGCAGCCCGTGAGACATCTGTCGCTTAACCGAAGCCTGCAACGAGTTGTAGTTTGAGTTAACCGCATTCTCCCAAACACGGAGTTTCAGGTAGTTGGGATTCAAACGGCCACCCAATCCCTGCCACGTGTCACCGAAATTGTCAGTGATCTGAGAACCTACCGGTAAGAAAGAGCCTGGCTCGCGGTTGACGTCTTCCGCGCGGAAAAGCTTGTGGCCGGCGGTTCCGACGTACTTCACGTCAATTACAGTTTTTGGTAGAATTTCACGCTGGATGCCTAGGTGGAAATTGTAGACATAAGGGTCACGAACACCTTGTGGGAAAACGATCCCGGTCAGGTTCGCCTTGTTCGGATTGGTCGGATCCCAGCCATTGATGTTGCCTTGGGCCTGCGGTTGCCCGGCAGGACCCTGATTGGGATTGGTCGGGGGCCCATTGAATGCCACCGGAGTATTTTGCAATTGGTGGCAATTCGCAGTGCCAGTGCCGTCGCAAACTGACGGGCCATAAACTATGTCGTTTCCAGGTACGCCAACGCCTCCGCCGAGAATCTCGTCAAAGGAGTAGTAGGGCAGATTCCAGCGGGAATTGGAGAGCGGGTTGTAGAGAGTGCCCTCATACGAGACCCCGAAACCGCCGCGGATAGACGTCTTGCCGTCGCCAAACACATCCCAGGCAAAACCAACGCGTGGTCCGAAGTCGTTGTGGTCGCCTTGTCCTAGACTAGGTGACGGTGCGAATCCGCCCGGTCCGCAAACGCCTGCGAGGGGTGCCAAATTCATATTGCCGACCAGTCCCGTTGTCTGATCGCAACCCGGCTGACCAGCCGGAATATTCGCATTCTGAATCCCCTGCAGCAGATTTGCGCCGGGGCCTACGAGGAAGGTCGTCGAGTAGTTATTCTTCTCGTTGTTGCGTGTGAACATGTCGTAGCGCAGACCCAGGTTCAAAGTAAGGCGCCGGTTGACTTTCCAGTCATCCTGAAAGTATGCACCGAATTCCAGATTGCGGAAGTGGCGGAAGTTATCGCTCAATTGCGCCTGAGGATTTGGGTTGTAAGAAGAAGCTGGACAAGGTGCTTTACAAATCCCGGGATCAACGCCGTTGATTTGCAGGTAAGGTGAGTCGGCGGCGAAGAAGACCTGATCGTAGAAATAGTAGGACGGGCGAGCGATGTTGAACTCGCTGTTTTCGATGTTGCGCCGGAAGTCTACACCGACCTTCATGTTGTGGTTTCCGTGGCTGACCGAAACCATGTCTGAGTAGGTGTAAATATTCTCCTTGAACGCCTGGGGATAGCCGTTGTAGGAACCGAATGCCGCAGTGCCGTCGGCGAATCCAACCGCGGGCACGCCGCTATCGGCCACAACGTCCATCAAATTGTTCTGCAGGTAGCCGACCCGTAGTTCGTTCAGAACAGTCGGGCTGAAGGTGTGTACGTAGCTCGCCGATCCCGTCGGGAACAACCCGCGAGTCGGGTCAAGGAAGCCGCGTGTACATGAGGATGTGGGGCAAGGGCCGTAAGCATCGGTAGTCTTCAAATAGTTGAAATTGGCGAACATACGGTTGTTCGTGTTCCAGTTATAATCCACCCGGATCGAACCTTCTTTTCCGTTGAAAAGATTGCCTAGGGCCTGTGTCTGGGTACCGAAACTCGAAACGCTTGTCTCCTGAATCGACGCCGAACGGTCTATCCCGATTCCTGCTGGAGTAAGAGCCGGAATATTGCTGCACCCAGCAGCCTGCATCTGCGTCACATCGGCGGGCGTAACACCAAAGACGTAGCCCAGTTTCTGGTGCTGGAGCGTGGTCATTCCATTCAGGCCATTATCAAGACAGAGGAAGGGAGCGTAATTACCGCCCGTGTAACTGTCCGAGGTCAGGCCAGTCGGGTTGCCGCTCTTGTTCGCCGGGGCGAAGTTCTGGTACAGCAACGCGGCCGTCGAGTTGAATTGTCCCGAAGGAAGACCCTGAGAAGTCGAAAAGGCGGCATTGCCATTGATGACGGCGTCGCGCCACGCTTGCGATTCCTGCGTGATCGTTGTCGGGACAGCGTCAGAAGTAAAGTGGTCCCCTTGTAGCGAAAGGAAAAAGAACAGCTTGTCCTTGATAATCGGGCCGCCCACAGTCAGGCCGAACTGGTTAAAGTGAAGCGGCGCTTTTGCCACATCGTTCTGGTTGTTGAAGAAATAGTTGGCGTCGAGCGCGTCGTTGCGGAGATACTCCCACCCGCTGCCATGCCACGCATTCGTGCCCGACTTAGTAACGAGATTGACCGTGCCACCAGCGGTATTGCCGTATTGGGCGGACAGGTTCAACCCCAGTTGCTGGAATTCCTCGACGGAGTCCTCGATCGGCGTGTTGACTGCTCCGCCGCTCAATCCTCGGTTCGCCGTACCGTTAATCAGAAACCCGTTGAAATCTTCACGAAGGCCGTTCACGACCGTATTGTGGCCGTTTTCAAAGTCAACGCCCATGACGTTCACGGCGCCAGTGCTCAATTGCATCAGGTCGAACACATTTCGGCCGTTCAGAGGCAGGTTGTTGATCTGCGTCGAACTAACGATTGTGGAAAGCCTGGAGTCTTCCGTATTGACGATGGAAGCTTCGCCCGAGACCTCAACCACCTCCGAAGCCTTGCCGAGCTGCAGTTTGAAATTGATCTCGCCGATGGTACCGGCGTTCGCGGTCACTCCAGCATTGGTAACCGTCTTAAACCCGGGGGCTTCAACGGTGATCTTATAGGTGCCAGCCGGTAGCGCTTTTACGGAGTAATTGCCATTGGAGTTGGTGGTCGCGAAAACACTCAGATCGGTTGCCGAACTCAAAACCGTAACCTTGGCATTAGCAATCGCGGCACCGGATGGATCAACCACGGTACCGGTAAATTGGCCGAATTGTACCTGAGCGGATGCGCAGAAGGTCAGAGCCACCACGGCGAATACTACGAGGCAAAACTGCAGTCTTTTCATTTACTACCCCCTGGAAACTGTGGAGCTTAATTTTTGATCACTTGCACGGTTGCACGTTGAGGCCGGGTCTAAAAATTCTCAAGGTCAGGTGCGAATAATTCTTCGAATCGAATTACCGCTGAACTTCTATCTTCCTGATTTTGTTGTCTGAACCAGCCAACCTCCGCCGGATACAGCAACCCTAATGCTTTTGAGGTAGGTTCGCACTTCGGGCACCAAACATAATTGCTATTATTTTCAATTACTTACATAACAATTGCCCGGCACGTCTATGAGGAAATGAAGATACAAATGCGCCCCGCTACCAAATTTGGAATATGCCGCAACTTCTTGCTTCGTTCTAAGTCGTCGGAAAGTCCCCGCAGGAAATCGCCTTGCCCTTCCCACTTCTTGGTGTGCATCCACCGCATCCGACTAACGCCCGCCAACGGCCGCGTGTCCCGGCTGGTTCCTCTGCACCACCCCGCTTCCCTCCCTCACCACAATCTCCTGATCCGCAGCCTCTACCCCAATTCTGTCAATCTGTCCACTCGGCCACCGAATCACAATCGAGTCAACCCGGGTCGCCGCTCCCAGCCCAAAATGAACCCGTGGATCGCTCGAACTCTCAAAACTGCTCCCCGCTCGCAGCTCCGCAGAGCGCGTCGATCCCTCCGCACTGATCTCGACTCGGGCCCCGAATCCGTCGCGATTCGATTTACTGCCGATCGTTTTAATCCGCAGCCAGTGTCCCGGCGACGGAACCTCATTCCGTAGCAGCACCGGAGAGCCATCGAGACTACTCATCAACACATCCTGCCGCCCGCGATTCCAGAAATCGGCAGTCAACGCCGCTCGTCCCACATATTTCTTCGCCAGAGCCGGCCCGGCTTTTTCACCCACCTCTTCGAACTTACCATTTTTCAGATTGTGAAATAAAAATGGCCTCTCCGCATAACCCACGCCAAAACTCTGTCCTTCTACCTGCGGATCCACGTGTCCATTCGCAATGAAAATATCCGGCCAGCCATCATTGTCATAGTCGAAGAACTTCGCCCCAAAACCCAGATACGGATTGCTCACGCCTCCCAGCCCAGCCCCCCCCGCAACATCTGTGAATTCGCCATTGCGATCGTTGTGATAGAGATTTGTAGCGTCATCCGAAAAATTTGTCTTCACAATGTCGGGCCAGCCATCGCGATCATAGTCCGCGGAATCGATGCCCATCCCCGCCTGTTCCCGCCCGTCCGAACTGTACGCCAGGCCCGCCTCCGCTCCCACCTCGGTGAATCCGCCTTTGCAGTCGTTGTGATAAAGCAGGCTCGGCGAAGAATCGTTCGCCACGTAGAGATCGAGGCATCCATCCTTGTCGTAATCCATCCACAAAACGCCAAGACCGTAATAGCTGTCCCGATCAATGCCGAGCTTTTCCGTTACATCCGTAAAAGTGCCATCCCCATTGTTGTGAAAAAGACGGTCGCGCGCCCCCTTCAATCCCCGCGGACCGCAATTAACCGGAATCCCTCGGTACTGGCAGAACGCCCCATCCCCAAATTTCGGAAGATGATCGATATCGAGATCTACATAATTCGCTACATACAGGTCGAGTCTGCCATCGTTGTCGTAATCCCCAAACGCCGCACTCGTTCCCCAACGATCCCCATTCGCCACCCCAGCCTTCGCGGTGACATCGGTAAAAGTGCCGTCGTGATTATTGCGATAAAGAGCCGATCCCTTAAATCCCGTAATGTAGACGTCTTCCCACCCGTCATTGTCGAAATCGCCAACCGCGACCCCATATCCCCAGCCGCAAAAATTCAGTCCCGACTTCGCCGATACATCGCTAAACGTTCCATCCTTATTGTTGCGGAACAAACGCGGCGGATGGCATTTCCCCGCGCGATAATCCGCAAGCGTAGAACCATCCACCAGCAGAATGTCCATCCAGCCATCGTTATCAAAATCGAATGCTGCCGCGCCGCCGCACATGGTTTCGACAATGTAAAGTTTTTCCAGGCTGCCGCAAGTGAGCCGGAAATCGATGCCCGCCGCACGGGTAACATCAACAAACAAAGGCGCCACCACTGGATTTCTTGCAGGCTGGCTCTTTTGATCCGAGCCGGAGTCTCTAGAATCGGAATTTTTGGAAGCGAAAGAGTTCGCCTCAATCTTCTGCGTCGTCCCAGCAACAATCCGGCCGCCCCAAAGCGAAACCATCAACACGCAGCCCGAAATCCAGACACTTCTACCACCCCGATACGGGATCACTGATCGCGTCCCGTGGCGATTCCCGCCGATGCCGGTTGCGCTTTCTTAAGCTCCGCGAAGCGTTCCCGTTCGCTTTGCGCCTCATTGTTCTTGCCCAACTTCTCCAGCACACGCGCCAGTTGATAATGCGGACTCGGATCTTTCGGATTCAATTCCGCCGCCTTCCGCAGTGAAGATTCCGCCAGAGTCCCCTGTCCGCCGAGCGCCTGCGCTTTTCCCAGGTCGTACCAGATATCGGGATTTCCCCCGTCGAGTTGCGTCCCGCGCTGCAGATACGTAATAGCCTCGCCATATTTTCCGCTCGCCAGCAGAGAATGCCCAAGCGCCGCCAACACCGCGGGATTTTCTCCCGACCGCCGCAACTCTTCCTTGTATTCGGCGATCGCCTCGTCGTTACGTCCCAGGCTGAAGTAGGCAAATCCCAGATGATAATGTCCCAGCTTGATCCCAGGTTCGAGCTTCAGCGCAGTCTTAAATTCCTCAATCGCCTGCAAACTCCGATTCGAGTTCAGATACGCTCTACCCAGAAGCGTATGCCAAAGGGCTTTCGACGGATCTATCTTGATCGCAGCTTCCAGTTCACCTGCCGCTGCCGCATAATCCGGACCGCTCAATAACACCAGCGCAAGGTCAAGATGAATAGCCGAATCCCTCGGATTCAACTCGCGCGCTCGCGACAACTGCTCCTGCGCCTGCTTGAGATCGCCGTTCTTGAAATAAGCGACACCAAGATAATGTCGAAATTGCGCGTCCCGAGGCCATCGCGAAACCGCCTGCTGGCCCAGCAATACAGCATCCCGCAACTCCCCCGAATCAATGTCTTTTAAAAGTTGCTGACGCGTTTGCTGCGGACTCTGAAGCGGCGTTTGCCCAGCTGCCGGCGAAGAGGCCACGCAAATTAAAGCGACAAAAACAATCAACAGGAATGCCCACGCTCTAGCGCCATTTGTCATCGTATCGTCTGTCATCGTATCGTTTTTGCGAAGGCAGTAGCAACGCGATGTGACATATCGCAAAGCATAGGGAGAGCCCTCGGCTGTCCACGTCGGCGTACCCTACGGACGGTGATCTTCATGAATGCAAAAGATTTTCAGCGAATGTTTAGCTACGACGACTGGGCCAACCGCGAGTGCCTCGCCGCCATGCGCGCCGCTAACTCGATTTCCGCCGACACCCTTGGCCGCATGGCACACATTCTTTCCGCGCAAAAACTCTGGTTAGAGCGACTTCTCATGCAACCTCAAACCCTCGCCGTCTGGCCCTCTCTGACCATCGAGAATTGCACAACCCTAGCCGAAGAAATGTCGGCCGCGTGGCAAAACTATCTGTCACGGCTGGGAAATCAGTTCGCTCCCGGCTCAATTACCGATCAAGTCGAATACCGCAACACCAAAGGCGAGCCATGGTCGAACCGCGTCGAAGACATTCTGCTGCACGTGCTCTTTCATTCCACCTATCATCGCGGACAAATCGCTTTGCAGCTTCGTTCCTCCGGCTTCACTCCGGCCTCCACCGACTTCATTCACGCCGTGCGCCAGGGATTCATCGATCCCCCGCAAACACTTTGACCGCCGACACTGAACCTCAGCCTTTTTCGCTGCTATGATTTCAGCAATGAAATCAGCATGGAACAAACTGCTGCCGGTCTTGTTTCTGTTCATCCTGCTCACGCAACTTAACGCCGCCGATGAACCCAAGCTCAGCCCGCTTCCCGCGCCGGTTTCCAACAACGCCGTCGCCATCTCGCACGACCAGGGCGGCCCCAGAATCTATTCCTTCATGGGAATTGGACCGAAAAAAACCTGGGATGCCATCACCACCAGCACCTACGAATTAGATCCCGGCAGTGGTAAGTGGACCGAAATGCGCCCCGTTCCCGGTGTCGCCGGACGTCTCGCCGCTTCCGCCGTTGCCCTTCACGACCAGGTCTTCATCTTCGGAGGATATGTCGTCGACTCCAAAGGCGGCGAGAACACCGTCTCCGACCTCAACGTCTTTGTCCCGCTTGAAAATCGTTACTACCGCGGCAAAGACATTCCCATCCCCGTCGATGACGCGGTAGTCGGCGTCTACCGCGACCGCTACATCTACCTCATCGGCGGATGGTCGACCACCACCGGCGACGCCGTCCGCAACGTTCAGGTCTATGACACCGACCGGGATGTCTGGATGGAAGCCACTCCAATTCCCGGCACGCCGGTCTTCGGACACTCCGGTTCCATCGTCGGCAACACCATCGTTTACGTCGATGGCGCCTACAAGAATCCCGCAGGTGCAAATCCCAAGTACATCGCCTCCAGCGAGTGCTGGATGGGCAAGCTCTCCACTTCAAAAAAGGGTGATCCAACGAAAATTCGCTGGACGCAACTTCCTGCACATCCCGGCAATGCGCGCTATCGCATCGCGGCCGGTTCGGGATCCGAGGTCAAGAAGGGCGGCAAAATCTATTTTTCAGGAGGGACCGACAATCCTTATAACTACAACGGAATCGGCTACAACGGCCAGCCTTCCGAACCGTCTCCCGTCACTTTTGCGTTCAACGCCTACACGCAAAGGTGGGAAATCGTAAGCGACAATACTCCGGATCCCACCATGGATCATCGCGGATTACTGGTAGCCCACCGCGGCCTCCTCGTCGTCGGAGGCATGGAAAAGGGCCAGCAGGTAACGGCTAAAGTTACAGTAGTCAAAGGAGTGACGAAGAAATCGAGTTTCTTCTAGCTCGCGCTCTCAACAAATCAGTGCCTGCTATTTAGCCCGCGCCAGCACCAGCGTCACATCGTCCGGTTGCTCGTTCTCTCCAATCCAGTCGAGCACCGCATTAGTCACAATCTCAGTGATTCGCTCCAGCGGCAAATGCCGGTTGTCGCGCACCAGTTGGATCAACCGTTCCTCGCCGAACTCCCCATAATCGTTCTCCGGCTCCGTCACTCCGTCACTGTAATTGACCAGAATATCGCCCGGTCGAAGTTGGACTGTCGCCTCGGGAAAACTGATGTTGTCGAATAAGCCCACCACCGTTCCGCCACAGGTCAGGAGTTGCGATGATCCGTCTTTCGAGATCAGAATCGGCGGCAAATGGCCGCCATTGGCGTAGGTGAAGCGGCGCGTCTCCCCGTCGTAGATTCCCAGCAGCAGCGTTGCATACTTCGCGTCCGGAGTGCTTTCAAAAAGCTGGTGATTCAGCAACGACAACAACATCGCCGGCGACGAATCCTCCCTCCGCGATTCCAAAGCCAGCATTACCCCCGATCCACCTCCCGCGCCCACAAGCGCAGGTTCGCGCAGCACCGGCACATCCTCAATGCTGTAAGCTCGCACCGCCGAGTGAATTGTCGCCATCAGTAGCGCGGCCGAAATTCCTTTGCCGCTGATGTCGCCCACGGCCAACATCAACCGGTCGGAATTCAGCGCAAGAAAATCATAGTAGTCTCCACTCACCGTACGCGCCGGACGGCAGAATCCGTGCACTTCCAGCGTCTCCAGTTGCGTCACTAACTTCGGATAAAGCTGCGCCTGCACCTCCTGGGCAATCGCCAGCTCGCCTTCCAGTCGCTGCTTTTCTTTCTGTTCCTGCACCAGCTTCTCAATCGATGTAGTCATCGAGTTGAAGGAGTTCGCCAGCGTCGCCAGCTGGTCGCTCGACTGCACCGTAATGCGATGACTGAAATCTGCCCGGTTAATGTGCTTCGTAGCTTCGTAGAGCTGGGCGACTGCTGAAGTAATACTGCGCGTCAGTTTCGTCCCAATAAACAAAGCCAGCAATTCGATAATCGCGAATACCAGCGCAATCGACAGCAGAATATATTCCACGCCGCGCGCATAGTCCCCCAGTGCCGCGAACAGTCGGGCATAGAGCACCGAGGGTCGAGTTTCAACTTCCGCCAGAGCGCCGTCCCGCCGTCGTTCGCCCGAAGTCCAATCCACCACCTGCAGCGGAATCGGAAAACTCACCTCGTGATCCAGCATCCCACTCGCCGGTGGAACCGTTCCCGAGGAAAAACTTTGCTGGCGTTGTTTATCTCCCTCAAATACCAGAAACGATTTCGAATCGTTGGCACGCTCCCCGCCACGCTCCACCGACTCGCCCGAGCCGCCATAAACCGCAATCCGCCCCAGATCGCCCGCAATCTTCTCCACGAACTCACGATTCAGCGGCTCGCTTAAAATCACCCGCATAGGTGGGAATCCCGGCTCTTCAGCGGGAGACGCCGCCGTGCGCAAATAGAGTTTGCCGTGATCGCTGACAATGTCGCTGAAGTCTCCCGTGATAAATGCAGGAGCATCAAGCGCAGCCGCGCCCTCCGCGCCGGAGCAATAACCCTTGGACTCGTTGCGGTACCACGCGCACACCTGCCTCCGTGACCACTCCGAACGTCGCGGCGTTGCCCGCTCCACCATCCCCGCATCCATTTTCCCTCGTTCCGAAGCTTCCATTGCCAGATGCCGTGCAATGGCTCGGTTGGATGCGTCCATGCCACGCAGATGAGTCGCGATATCCGAAGTCACGACAAAGCTGGCAAACTGCCCCGCAAGAAGGTACAGAGTAATCAGCGAAATCATCACCAGGAGAAAAACCGGGATCACCCCGATAAAAACATAAGTGACAATCAACCGGTTGCGCAGCCGCCAGAGTAGCTGCGCGCGGAGCCAGCGAAATCCGGCAATCGCCAGAAACACAATCGCCAGCGAGCTGAGAAAAATTACCCAGCCCCCTAGATTCGCCGACATCGCCGGACTGATTCGCCGTGTCAACAACTGTCCCGCGAACAGGAGCAGATCAAGCCCCAGCACATAGATAGCCGCCCACGCGATTCGGCTCTGCGGCCAAAGCCCCTTGTCGCGCAACCTGCTTTCGAGTTCGAGGGAGATGAGTCTCATCCTGCTGCCTGATTCAGCGCCCGCTTACCGCGCCCCTTAACCAGTTTCATATTTCAGGATAGATGTCGAAAAAGGCCGCGAGACTCGTTTTGAGTTGCTTCTCAATCTCGTCCTTGCTGCCTTCGAGAGTGTGCATGGTGACGTGCGCTTCCCGTCCGTTCTTGAGCTTGACCGGTGCCGAACCCACCTCCACCACTTCGTCGGAGGGCAACAGACGCAGACCATAAACCAATGTCAGGTTTGCCATCCCAAGATTGTAAGCCAGAGATTGTAAGCCAGAATATGAAAGCAGGATGCACAGCGATATCGCCTGAAAAACCGGTGCTTCAACGGGCCATTCGAGTCGCCGGCGCGCTTATCCCGGAGGCCACTGCAGCGATCGCCCGCCAATCAGATGCACATGCAGATGGAAAACCGATTGCCCCGCTCGCGGGCCCACGTTCAGCACCGTGCGATATCCGTCCTCAATCGATCGCTGCCGCGCGATGTGAGCGGCCGCCAGATGGCAGCGTCCCACGATTTCCGCATCCTCGGTCCCAGCTTCCTTTAATCCGGCAATATGTTTCTTGGGGACAATAAGGACGTGGGTCGGGCCTTGCGGGTTTAAATCCTCGAAGGCAAACACATGCTCGTCTTCAAAGATTTTCTTGGAAGGTACTTCGCCTCGAATAATCCGGCAGAATAAACAATCCGCCATAAAAGAATCTCCTCCTCGTCTGAGTTACCATCACCAGCCGAGTCAGCGCGCAAATTTCACTCAAATACTTGTTGCAGAAAGATATCACCCCACCAATCTGCGCTCTCACAAAAATCCTCAGTCCAGCCGTACCAGAAAAACCGCACCTTCCGCCGTTTCCGTTTCGTGTGACACAGCTGCTGCGCGCTGGCGATCGTCGTCCAGAACTCGCACCCGCACCCACCACACTCCCACCGGACTAATAAACTTCGACACTTTGGCCGTCTGGTAACGCTTCTGCAGGTGGTCCGCCATTTCGGCAGCCTCGTGCTGATGCGCAAACGCTCCAATCTGCACCGCCCAGCGTCCGCCCGAATCCAGCGCCACCGGCGACTGTAGCACCTCCAATCTCACTTTAGCCGTGCCCGGTAAATACACATCCAGCGCCTTCGCCGCCGCCAGCGACAAATCGACAATGCGTCCCGGCACAAACGGTCCGCGATCGGTGATCCGCACAACCGCGGAATGCTCGGTTTTCACATTCGTAATACGCACCATGCAGCCCAACGGTAATGTCAGATGAGCCGCCGTCATCGCATTCATGTCGTAAAGTTCGCCGTTCGAGCCGCGCCGGTTGTGATACGGAGCCCCGTACCAGCTGGCCATCCCGGTCTCTTCAAAAATTGGTTTGGCGCCAGCAGGCGCGCCGATTTTCTCGCTCCCACCCGTTTTTCCCGAAGGCAGCGGGGTCGTGGCTGTCGGTTCCTGAGGAATGGACGGAGCCGGTGGAACCTGCGCCTGAGTGTGTTTATGCCCGCATGCGCTGAGCAGCATGCAGCCAATGAGGACACCGACAAAACATGCCGCAGAAAGTGCAGCGCTCAAGCGCATGCGTCCGTGCATGAAACGAGAAAGGCTCTTCAGGATTTGTGCTGCGTTTCCAGATAACTCGCAAACTCCGCCAGCTTGTCCGACGCCGTCCGCAGCGCCATCGAAGAATGCGATCGCACCGCCGGAACTACCTCGTCGTTCAAGTACGTCACCAGTTCCGCCGTCTCTTTTTCCAGAGTCTCGGCAATATTTGCCACCGAGCGGCTGAAACGTGCGGATGCATCTTCCACCTTGCGGTCGAATTCGGTCATACCCATCCTGCCGGTTCGAATCAATATTCACGCGTTCGTCGCGATTACCAGGCTCACTCATTATCGCGGGCTCTACAGTTGCGGTCAATTCCGCCGCACAAACTCCTACAAAGTTGCACTTCGCTCGCCCGGAAGTGGTTTGTTTCCACCGCACGATCTCGCCGCGCAATCCCGCGAATGCGTACTAAAGGTTCGCACCCAAGTGCCGATAGCCTAAAGACTCGGCAGCAATCAAGCTCCGGGTCAAGGTGGAACCATGAAAACTCACGCTTGCTCTCCGCACAAAATGATGTTCGGCCTCCTCCTGTTGTTACTGGTCAATGTCGCCCGCGCGCAAGACGAACACCCGCGCATTACGATCAACGTCCCATTTAACTTCAACATTGGAAATCGAAGTTTTTCCGCCGGTGAATACAATCTAAAAGGCCTGGAGCAACACACCACCATGCTTCAGAACCAGAGCGGCCGTACCCTGACCGACATCGCCAGCAACTCCATTCAATCGACCAGAATCCCGCAGTCAAATCAGTTGATTTTCAACTGCTACAACCAACACTACTTTCTTTCCCAGATCTGGGAGGCTGACAACAACATCGGTCGCCAACTGGTCAAATCGCGCGCCGAAATTGAAATCGCGCAATCCGTCGGCTCACCGGCAGAGCAGATCGCTGTACCCGTTCATCATCATCGCTGGACTGCACACTGATTCACCCAGCAATCTCATCCGCTAACCAAATTGCGCCAACGTCAATCATCGATTTCAATCACCAACGTCAACCAGGCTTCAACCACAACAAGCTGAATGAATTCCTGCCCCCAGGCATGAGCCACACACGACGGGGGCAGGGATTTCCAGCTCCGCGTCAAACGACCTGCCACTCCCCCAGTCGCGATACAATCACGCCATGCGTCTGAGGATAGCTGTCCAATCGCGTCCCCTTGCCCTGATCTTGTTGCTCGTTGCCGCGCTGCTGATCACAACCGCCTGTACCGTCTACAGCGAGCGTCCCGCTCGTAAAATATCGGACGCCACCGGCGGCGAGGAACTCGAGCAATTGTTCTGGAAAGAAATTAAGGATGCGAAATGGGTCGAGCTTGATCGCGTGCTCGCCACCAACTACTCCGGCATGACCCCTGACGGCCCGCTTGATCGCGCCGCTACCCTCGATCAATACCGTACCTGGAAGTTGAAAGACTATTCGCTAGGCGACCTCAAGACCAAGCTCAATGGATCGACCTTCGTGGTCACCTACACCATCTCCCTCAACGGAACCGCCGACTCCCAGCCACTTCCCTCAACGCCGCAGCATATGATGACCGTTTGGCAGCAGCAAAAATCGGGATGGATGGTAATCGCCCATAGCGTCAGCCAGCAATCCGGTCAGCCCCCAACTCCGAATTAGCCGGCCAAGTAAGACAAAATGACCAAGGCGAAGACCAAGGCCGCAGCCATGCCACGAACCGTGTCTCTCTCGGTTCGCTCTAAGGCCCGCGCGAAGCCAACCCCAGTCGGCAATGACCCCGCCATATTCCGCCGCGCCCTTCTTCACTGGTACGACCACAATCAGCGCGATCTTCCCTGGCGCAAAACTCGCAACCCCTATCGCATCTGGTTAAGCGAGATCATGCTCCAGCAGACCCGCGTAGCCGCCGTCCTCGACTACTACCGGAAATTTCTCGAAAAATTCCCCGACCTGCAGACGCTCGCCGCCGCCTCAGAAGACGCCGTGCTCGCCTCCTGGAGCGGCCTCGGCTACTACCGGCGCGCCCGCATGCTGCATCAGTGCGCGAAGCACATTGTCGAACAGAACGACGGCCGCTTCCCCAATACCTCCAAAGCCCTGCTTGCACTGCCCGGCATCGGTCGCTACACCGCTGCAGCCATCGCCAGCATCGCTTTTGCCGAACCTGTCGCAGTAGTAGACGGAAATGTAGAGCGTGTGTTGCAACGATTGACCGGAAGCCATCTCGCCACGCCGCAAATCTGGCAACACGCACAACAGCTTCTGGATCCCTCCCGCCCCGGCGATTTCAATCAGGCCATGATGGAGCTCGGCGCAACCGTGTGCGTCCCAGGAGAACCTCAATGTCTTTTATGTCCGGTTCGAAAGCACTGCGTCACCCGGGGAGAATTACCGCGCGCCGGGCAGCCTTCCCGCCAGCAGAAACAACAAATCTGGTGTGCCCTCGATTCGCGCCAACGCGATCCCAAGATAAACGGCGAACTCCGCAGCAATAGCAATAAAAATATTAATGTTGAGGTCCGTCTGGTGCAGCGCTCCCGTGAGACCTCGCTCATGCCCGGCATGTGGGAACTGCCGCAATCGTTCGACCCTCCGCAACTCTCGCCAAAAGCAGCCCCATGGCGAACATTTCGCCATTCCATCACCGTCACCGATTACACTGTGCACGTGCTAAGGGGCGCGCAGCCATGGAATGCAGCGGCCCCCACAAAAGCCAGGTGGATCGCCGCCGATCGCATCCCGCACCTTCCGATAACCGGATTGACCCGCAAAATCCTGCGAGCCGGCGGCATCATCTAAACTAGGGGCTGCGATAAACCTGAGTTGCACTAAATCTAAGTTGCAATAAACGTAAGTTGAATAAAAGACGTGAGGCATTTCAAGTATGAAGTGGCTCGATTGCTTATTCGGAGGTTCGAAAAACATGGCTGCATTAACAGCCAACACCACGGCACCCGATTTTTCTCTGCCCGACCTTAAAGGCAGCTCTTTTTCCCTGCAAAGCGCTCTCCAACACGGCCCCGTACTCATCGCATTCTTCAAAGTTTCCTGTCCCACTTGCCAATACACATTCCCTTTTCTGGAGCGCCTTCATCAAGCGCACGGCGACAAGAAAATCACCATCGTCGGAATCTCCCAGAACAATCAGAACGACACCACCTCGTTTCTCAGAGAATTTGGGATCACATTCCCCGTCCTGCTCGACGACCCGAACAACTATGCGGTTTCAAATGCTTATGGTTTAACCAACGTCCCCACCCTCTTCCTGATCGCGCAAAACGGCCACATCGAAATCAGCAGCGTCGGCTGGGTAAAAAACGATGTGGAGGAACTCAACCGCAAGCTCGCCGCCGCGCAACATACGAGTCTTCCCGTCATCTTTAAACCAGGAGAAGAGATTCGCGACTTCCGCGCTGGTTGAGGCTCAAAAAACTAATCCCGCGGTCGCGGGAAAAAAACGCACTGCCGAAAGCAGTTCGCCGGCGCGAATTACCCTTCGCTTCGATTGGCCATCCGGCACGTCCGCGCTAAGGCTCAAGTAACTCCGTCCCTCTATACGCCTTCCTTTACAATCGCTGCACAACTTCTAGATCGGTTTTTTGGGGTGTTCCTGCATGTTGCTTCGCAGAATTCTGCTACTCGGCCAGTTGTTCGCAGTTGCCGCTCTGTTCGCGCAACAAAATCCACCGAAGCCACGCGCGGAATCCCGCTTCGGCTCGCATCTTCCTCCCGCCGCAATCGCCGCCATGCAGAGCGTTCGACCCGAAAACATCGAACAACAGGTCCGCTTCCTTTCTCACGATCTCCTCGAAGGCCGCGGGACCGGACAGCGCGGCGGCGACCTGGCCGCTGAATACATCGGCACTCAATTCGCACTTTATGGACTGAAACCCGCCGGCGACAATGGTTCCTATCTCCAAAAGGTTCCCATGGTCGGCATCACTCCCGGCGCAGATACCCGCTTCACCCTGGTCGCCGCCGGAGATTCCGCACAAGGCGTAAAAGACCTCGACCTCAAGCCGCTCACGGATTACGTCGCCTACGATCAGACCCAGCAGCCCGAATCCAACATCAACGCCGAAATGGTATACGTCGGCTACGGCATCGAAGCCCCCGAATTTAACTGGGACGACTACAAAGGCATCGACGTCAAAGGCAAAGTTCTGCTCATGCTGGTCAACGAGCCGCCCTCCGACGATCCTAAAGTTTTTGGCGGCAAGGCCCTCACCTATTACGGACGCTGGACCTACAAGTACGAAGAAGCCGCGCGTAAAGGAGCCGTTGGAGCCATCCTCATCCACCAAACCGATATGGCCAGCTATGGATGGGATGTCGTTCGGAACTCCTTCTCCGGCGAAAAATCTTATCTGAAGCTCGACGGCACGCCCGAGCTTAAAGCCGCTGCCTGGATTCATCTCGACGTCGCCCGCCAACTCGCCGCCGCCGCGGGAATGCAGCTTGATCAGCTGATTACTCAAGCCAAGTCGCGCGACTTCAAGCCCGTTCCCATGAACTTCCGCTTATCCGCGCACATGGTGAGCAAAGTTCGTCCCTTCGTATCGAACAACGTAATCGCCGTGCTGCCCGGCTCTGACCCGGAACTAAAAGATGAAGGCGTTTTCTACACCGCCCACTACGATCATTTCGGAATCCGCCCCGACATGCCCGGCGACAACATTTTCAATGGCGCCATGGACAACGCCACCGGATGCGGCATTATTCTGGAATTAGCTCGCGTTTACTCGCAGGCCGCACAAAAGCCGCGCCGTTCTATTTTCTTTTCCGCCGTCACCGCCGAAGAGCAGGGACTCTTAGGCTCCGAATACCTCGGGAAACATCCGCCGATTCCAGCCGGCAAAATCTCGCTCGACCTCAACTTCGACAATGTCATGCCCCTCGGCGCCGCCGAAGAAGTTGAAGTCTCCGGAGCCGAGCGCACCACCTTCTATCCCGAAGTGCAGGCAACCGCGCAGGATTTCCGCTTCAAAATTCGTCCCGACGCCCGCCCCGAAGCTGGACACTACTATCGCTCCGATCACTTCAGTCTCGCGCGCGTCGGCATTCCCTCTTTCTCCGTCAACGAAGGCATGAAATTTAAGGGTCATGACGAAGCCTGGGGCATCGCGCAGGACGCCGATTTCACCGCCCATCGCTACCATCAACCGAGCGACGAGTACCACCCAGGCTTGGATTGGACTTCCGACGCCGCCATGGCCCGTTTCGGTTTCGCGTTAGGCTGGGAAGCCGCCACCCAACCCCACCTCGTCGAATGGAAAAAGGGCGACGAATTCGAAGCCGCTCGCCGCGCCAGCCAATAAAACCGACAGCGCAATCGCCAGCCGCATCGCCCCATGCACCAGCGTAACTTTGGAGGCCTAATGCCACGTGCTAGCCTCTGCTTAGTACCGCCTTTTCAGCCTTTTGCAGGCCGCTGAACAGGCCCGAACACAGCACTCCATCATGCCCAAGCTCCCGATCTTCCGGTTGCGCACGTCCGAGCCGCCGAGCCGCCCCGATCTCCAGTATTACGGGCTGACGCTCGCCTTCAGCGACTTGCAGTTGGGCGTCGATAATCTCCGCTACGACGTTTTTCTCAGCCCCCGTATCACCGCGGATCTCAGCTTCCATCTGGCGCGTTACATCTGTCGCTTCGGCGAAGTAGAAACGCTTTTCGCCATGGATATTCCGACGGCAAACCACAACAAGTTCATCCAGGCTTCCGAAACCGCCACCAAGCTCCGCAAGCCCGGTCCGGCAGACCTCAAGACTCTGCTTGTTTCGATTCACCTCGCCATTCTGAATCGCGCCAAGGCCGAAGGTAACTCCTCGATTGATTTGCTCGGCCGTCTGGCCGTATTAAAGTTCATACGCACCGAACTGCAAGCGCAGTTTTCGAAGATTCTCGAACAGTGCCGCATGAAGTCGAAATCCCTCGAAGGTGTGCGGCAAGCGAAAATGGTGCAGACGCAGGAACTCGTTTCCTCATTTCAGGTGCGCAAAAAAATCATTCTCCGCCGCGCCGGACAGGAAATGTTTCGTTTGCTGGGCGAGATCGAAAAAGAAACCTTGTCCCGCACTCGCCGCTCCCTGCACGGCGAATTGCCCGCCGACACCTACCGCTTGTTCTTGAATCCGCTGATTCTCACCGAAGATGGACGCGACGACTATCTTTGCGCCGAGCACTATTACATGTTTGGCAACTTCGATAAGGATCCCGACCGCTTCCCCTACCTTCGCCAACTCGCGCTCAATTTTCTACGCGAACTCGGCTATGGAGAAGCAACCGACGATGAGCATTTGGAGCAAGCTCTCAACGTCCCCGAAAATGCCGCTACCCTCGTCGGCACCGGAAACGGCGATGATTTGACCGCCGAAGATCGCGACCGGAAAGACCGCCTCGAGATTTGGACTCGCATGTTGCAGCGCGAGAGCCTGCTTTCGCATGTGGTGGCCTCTTACGAAGCCGTCCCGCTTCTAGCCGAATACGCCCCGCGAGTGAATCCACAACAAATCAAGAATGCGCTGATTTTCCGGGAAGAATCGGAACGCGTCGAAAAAATAATCGCTGAAAGCCGGCTTCATTCCGATCGCCTTTTCGCCGCCATCGGACGCGTTGCCTCCTGCCGCGGTTCAGAACGCAACCGCTTCGCCGCGCGGCTTCTCCACGACCTCGTTTGTTATCACCGCGACCTCCGCGGACTGCAAGCCCTCAGCACCGGTTTCGACAGCATCAACTTGGTCAGCGATGACAAAGTCCGCAAGCTTTCTTCGCTGAACGGCATGCTATACGAATTCCTGCCACCCGAAGACCAAAAACCCGCTGAAGATCGCGTCATTCACCACGTAATCCTGAAAGCCGATGTCCGCGATTCTTCTCGCCTCACCCGCTCCCTCATGGAAAAAGGCATGAACGCCGCCTCCTACTTCAGTCTCAATTTCTATGATCCGGTAAACAAACTGCTCGCCAAATACGGCGCCACAAAAGTCTTTCTCGAAGGCGATGCCATCATCGTCGCCCTACTCGAACGCGAAGGCGAAGCCATGCTGGGCGTGGGCCGCACCTGCGTTCTCGCCTGGGAGATTGTCAGCCTGCTCCGCGAATACAACGAATTGCTCGAACGCTCCGGATTGCCCAAGCTCGAAGTCGGCCTCGGCATCGCCTACACCGATTCCGCCCCACTCTACTTAATGGATGGCGAGCACCGCATCATGATTTCCGACGCCATCAACGACAGCGATCGTCTTTCCTCATGCAGCAAGCGCGTCCGCAAAAAGCTCGCCCCCAACGTCGGGATCTTCCAGGTCTATTCGGTTCTTATCGGAGGGGGTGGTACGAACGAACCCACTGACGCGGAATCTGGAACCCCGGAATCCGGAACCGAAGACATGCGCCTCAACTACAACGTGGGTGGAATCTGCTTGAGCGAAGCCGCTTTCCACAAACTGCAGCAGGAAATCTCTCTCCATTCCTGGACCGCAACCACCAACGATTCGGCCTTCCACGGACCATGGATCGACGAACAGTGTGAGTTCTTCATCGGAACCGTTCCCATCGCCAACGGAGTATTTCGCAAAATCGCCATCCGCCGCAACCGCATCGCCCAGGTCGATGTCCGTGACTTGTCCATCCTGCGCTGGACCGACAACTGGTACTACGAAGTCTGCGCCAATCCCGCCGTCTATGCCGCCTTGCCGGGCGAGAAATCGGCATCCGTCTCCCGTTAGGCTTTCCCGCCACCCCTCCAGGTCGCCTTCCATCGAATCTATCGAGTCCCCTGCACACGCCCGACGCACTGTTTCACGATGTAACGATTCTCTGGTGATTCTCACTATCCACTCAAGCGATTGAAATGCGCACAGGAGAGTTCCAGATGACAACTTCCAATAGGGTTGCACGGGTCATGTTGCTACTAACCACAGCCGCCACCACACTCGTCTTTACAGCCTGCCCGCCGTCGTCGCCGCCGCTCAACCCGCTGACCCTGCTGCCTACCGACGCCGGCACCTCGTGTGTTGTATCGTCCTCGGTCTTTGCTACCTGGTTTCAATCGGGAACCGTTTCCTCGAGCGGCGTCGTGAACCCAGCCAACAGCGTCACCTTCCCCAATAGTCCTAACTGCAGCTTCTACCAGTGGGCCAAACAGGATTTCCTATGGCTGACTTCACCCACGACATCCGCTTACGGCGGCAGCGGACTTATCATGGATTCCCCCGCCTTCTTTGACGTCTCGCCTCCGGCGACCGATGGAAGCCGCACTTTCCTGGCACATTCGTCAGGCTTCATCCGGCCCTTTGCCCTGCGCGCCGCCCAAGCCGGACCCAAGGGATTGCAGTTGACTTTTGACCGCACCGGTAAACCGCTTCAAGTTCAATTGGCCGAGAAGGGCGCAAGACCCTTGGTTCGCGACGTCAGTGGCCAGACCGTCGAAATCGCACATGTGAGACGGGAACGGGATGGAAAACTGACTCTGCTCGATGCCAATGGCAAAGTGATTCAGGCACTATCCCCCGGAGCTCCCAAAGAAGACGAACGAGTCCAGATTCCACAGATGCTCGTGGCCCAAAAATTCATGATCGATGGATTTCCGATTTTTATCGATCCCTCGCTTGAGGTCATCGACGTCGAGCAAGGCGAGGCGATCACCGACGGAGTGCTCGAAGCACAAACGACAGCCGGAGGATCGCTCGTGTACTACGCCACCATCGTCAATGACGTCTATGCGTACTACGCCACGGGAGTCAATCACAACGCAATTTCTCTAGCTCCCGGACCCTGCCCGTCCGCACCTCCTGCTACAACTTGTTTCCCAACGACGCAAGCGGACTTGAACAAAATCGTCGCTTTCGCCACCGGACACACAACTTTCCCCGACCCCACGGCCCTCGCCATCGAAGTAAAGTCGGCCTGGGTTGACGCCTCCGGCCTCTCGAACCCGAATGCCTACATAACTATGAGTGCGACCATCCCTACCTACACCCACACCAGTTCGACAGTGTGGACCGGATCCGGACAGCAGACGGTAAGACTTGCCTTGGTCGGCATGCACGTCGTAGGAAGCGTCGCCGGACACCCGGAAATGATTTGGTCAACCTTTGAACACGTTGCCAACGCCCCATCCGCCACCTATTCGTACGTCAACACCAGTGGCGCCATCGCCACAGTGAATCAAAATGCCTCGACCCTGCCGGTGATCCAGGGGACGAGCACTCCTTGGCTTTTCTCCGCCACCAACGCCACCTCTTTTAATAATCAGAACATGTCATCCAACCCACCCAACATCACCGCCAACCCTCCGTCAACCATCTCTCCCAGCGATACCATCCGATGGAAGGCTTTCGGCGGGGCGATCGACGTGAGTCCAAACCCTGTCGATAAGCTCCCCCCAGGCGGTTCACTGTCCACCGACGCTTCTGATACCTCCAATTCCGAGATCATCTCCATTAACAACAGCGTTCTCGGAATGCTTCCAGCTAGCGACGTGCGCAACAATTATGTGATGACCGGCGCAACCTGGACCATCAATGGATTCGCGCCCATCGGCACCGCCAGTCTCCAAAGCTGTTCAACCAGTTTTGCAGATGGATGTCAGGTTGGCACCAGCGCCTTGGCCAACACCACCATGGAAACTTATCAGCAAGGCAAGGACAACACACTGGCGCACGGCGGCACAAACTGCTTCAGTTGCCATACCAACAATACGACGGACGTCAGCCACGTCTTCGGAGTGATCAAGCCGCTTTTCTAGCCGAACGGCGGCAAACAGCGATCCGAACGGTAATCTGAACAGCGATCAAATGACAGTCGACGATCTTTGTGGAGGAACTACAGGCCAGTGCCGTGTGGCAGCGCTCTATAGGGAGGCACGCTCCAGCGAGGTAAATGCAGGAGACAAATTTCTTGCAGCACTCCGCAACAATACAGTACTCGGCAGCGATCCTAGAAACTGTGTTTAACCTGGAACGGAATCTCTACCACCGCCTCCAGCGCCACTGGTTTCCCCGCTCGTTCCGCCGGCACAAATTTCCATCGCGCCAGCGCTTTCGCCGCGTACGGATCCAGCCGCTCATCCGGACTATTCAGAACCCGAATGTCACCAACCTTCCCATCCGAGTGGATCACCGCGTAAAGAGTGACCATCCCATGCACATTGGTTTTCATCAGCTCCAATGGATACCCGGGATCCGATTTCTCGGTCAACACAGGAGTCAGCAAGTCGCCTTCTTTTCTTCCATTCTCCAGTTCCGCAAATTTCATCACCCAGCTGCCGCTTGAAGAATTCAGATTCGGCATATTCAGCCTCATCTCATACATCCGCTTGCCGCGAAAAACCTGCCGGTCCACATCGGTGATTTTTTCGTCAGGCACCACCGAAGCCGTACGTTTTCCCGCAGCCGCAGGCACCGATGCACTCGCCACCTCCCGCGTTCCGTCCCTATTCGCTCCCGCTCCCACCTTCAGCCCCGCCGGCAAAGAGCCGTTATTGCGTCCGCTTCGTCCCGCGGTGCCATCCGTTTTCGATCCCGTCAACTCTGGAGTTCCAGAAGCTCCCAGCTTTCCCTGCGGGTTAGCCGAGAACGATCCGCGCCTGTTTCCCGCGGCAGCAACCGGCCCGCTCGCAGCAACCGGATGAATTCCCAACGCCACCAGTCGCCCGCCAGAGCTCGTGCCGCCAGTCGATGCCACGCTCGGTGGAGGCCCCACCACCTGCGCATTTCCACTCGGCAAATGTCCGCCGCTGCGTCCCGCCACCGCATGCTGCTCTTCCAACGCCAGCTGCGGAGCCGGCGCAACCACCGCGCTCTGCCCAATGTTCATCGTTGACGCGTGTCCCTTGGTCGACTGTGTCAGCTCCGGCGGAGGCCCGATCACATCCGATTTCATCGCTGATTGCACCACCCGATCCGCCGCAAATTGAACGTCCGGTGCCGGAGCAACCACATCCACATCCGGCGCAGCAATCCGTTTCAACGGCGCTCGCGTCGCTTCCAGTGGAACCGCCGGCATCACCATTCCCGTAGCCACCATATTCGGCATCGGAACATCATGATTAAGTTTGAGGTCGGGCGGAGCCACAATCGTCTGCGAATGGTTATCCGCCTCGCGCGGAACCGAAAGAATCGGCTGCTTCGCAAAAGCCGGGTCGCCTTTTTGTGCCTTCGGAGTTTTAACCGAACCCGTATCGAGTGGCGGCAGATATTCATCCGGCGTGTAAGTCACCAGCGCAGTTTTATCGAATGCCGCGCGCTCTAGAATTTTCTGCTGCCGGATCCAGGCAATCGAAATCGTCCAGATAAGTACCACGGCCAGCGTGTGCACCAGCGCCGACTGCACAAAACGTCCCCAAGGCAGCGGCTGCTCGACGAAAACGTCGCCCCAAAGGTTGAAATCGTCCATGCCCGCAACCGGCTTTTCCGACGGCTTAAAAGCCTCTCGCACGCCGCTTCGAAACTCCGGGCTTGCCGGATCGCGCTCCACTATTAGTCGCAACAGTTTTTTCCCCGGGAATTCCATCTGGTGACACTGACCCTCAGCCAATGATCCTTAGCCAACTTCTGATTTCTTATTGCGACGTTTCTTATTGCGGCGTTCCCCCGGAAGGCGGGTCCGGGACGCTTCGGCTGGCTCGCCGCGGACGGCTGATCGACTCAACTAATCTGCCAGCAATTATAGACGTTTTTACCCCTCCAAATCGCGTTTTCCCGACCAAATTTGCCCTTCCGCAACCCCTGTTTTCGCCGGAATCTGGCCCATCGCCGCTATACTTGCCTTTAAGAGGTTTTCATGTTCAACCGCCGAACCCGCCAGTACGCATTCCAGTTCATACTTTTCATGCTCCTGAATTGGATGCTGGCGGCCGCGCAAGCGAACCCCGCTTCGCCAACGATTCCACCAAACAAATCACAGACCGAAATTCAGGCAAAGTCCTCCGCCCAGGCTCCCGTACATGGCTCCGAATACTCCGGTATGTACAGTTTCTTGAAAGATGGCGAATTCGTGCAAATCACGGTCGAAGCCCAGGGACACGTCACCGGTTTCATCTCCCGTTACGGCGATACCGAAGGCGATCGCGGAGTTTTTCTCGATCACTTCTTTGAAGCCGGCAAACTCGACGGCAACCAGCTCACTTTTGCCACCAAGACCGTGCACGGCATATCGTTCGAATTTCACGGAACCATCGATCGCGGCGAAGGTAAAAGCCGTGGCGACGATGCCTTTTACATTCTCAAGGGAACCCTGACCGAGAAAGCCATCGATGAAGCGAAAAAAAGCTCTTCCCACGCGCGCGAGGTCGCGTTGAAAAGCTTTCCCCAGGACGTGAATCCCTGAATTTGAACCCGAATTTCCGAAGGCCATTTTCGGCCCTCTTTTCTCTAGCAAAGTTGCAAATCTCGTCATCCACATGGTAACGTCGCAGGCTCGCAATCAAATCTAATTCCCGCCCACACCCCAATTTCAAAGGAGCATTAAACTTCAAATGAAGAGCAGATTTCTTGTAACAGTACTAATGCTGGCTTGCGTGTTACCCGTTATGGCCGAAGATCAAGACGAAAAGGTCGATAACCGTATCGCCGATGCCGCGAATGTAATGAAGCAAATCCTCAACGTACCCTCCGGAATCCCCAAGGATCTCTTGAACCGCGCCGATTGCGTGGTCATCTATCCATCCGTGAAAAAAGCCGCCTTCATCGTAGGTGGCAGCTACGGCCGCGGACTCATCACTTGCCGCAAGGGCGAAGACTTCTCCGGCACTTGGAGCGCTCCCGCGATGTACGCCCTTGAAGGCGGCAGTTTCGGCTTCCAGATCGGAGCCCAGGCCACCGACTTCGTACTGCTCGTGATGAATCAATCCGGCGCAGACTCGGTCATGACCAGCAAAGTGAAACTCGGCGGCGACGCATCCATCGCAGCCGGTCCCGTTGGACGAACCGCTTCTGCCTCAACCGATATCGTCATGAAGGCGCAGATCCTGTCTTACTCCAGATCGCAGGGATTATTTGCCGGAGTTTCCCTCGAAGGTTCGACTCTGCGTTCCGACGATGGAGCTAACAAAACCCTCTACGGCCGGGATATCAGCGCCAAGGAAATCGTTCGCGAAGGCAAAGTGGCTCCGCCGAAGTCCGCCCTGCCTCTGCTGGCAGTCCTGCGAAAGGCCTCGCCGAAACACGTTCGGTAATTCTCGGTTACACGTTTCAGCAGCGCGGCAGTCAGCCCACACCGCCCCCAGCGGAAGTCACTGCCGCGCTGTTCATTCGTTAGCCGCCTCAAAACTAATCGCGCGGTCCAGCCCGTCAGTTTGAAATCTATCCAACCCCTCCTGTAGCTTGGATCCTGTGATCCTCGACGCCCTCCATCGCATCGCCAATCATCGCGACTCGCTCACCCGCCAACAAGCGCATGCTGTCATGACCGAAGTCCTGACCGGAAAATGCTCCGACGCGCAAATCGCGGCACTATTAGTCGCCCTGCACATGAAAGGCGAGACTGTCGAAGAAATTGTGGGTTTTGCGGAAGCCATCCGCGCCGCCGCTATACCACTTGAGCTCAACACCAGTTCCGTTCTCGACGCCAGCGGCACCGGACGCGACGCCCTCGTCGACACCTGCGGCACCGGAGGTGATACCAGCGGCACTTTCAATATCTCCACCGCAACCGCCTTCGTCGTAGCCGGAGCCGGAGTACGCGTCGCAAAGCACGGCAATCGCAGCATCAC